>Ga0070665_100002830_pt1 | contig 18789 bp, 19 predicted proteins | sample KBSS13metaG_FD_65862 | JGI IMG/M metagenome (GOLD analysis project Ga0070665, IMG submission 65862) | Switchgrass rhizosphere microbial communities from Kellogg Biological Station, Michigan, USA - KBS S1-3 metaG | ecosystem: Host-associated > Plants > Roots > Rhizosphere > Soil ...
TACTGTACAGAGAATGTCTGGTTGCCACCATAAGTAGCATTTGTGATCAGGCTCTGTGCTGTTGCACTAAGATCAGTATAAGCAGTACCGAATGTACCTGCTATTGTACCACCTGTCCCGTTTGCTGTTACCATTACATTCAGGTTGCTTACCGGCATGCTTGGTGCAGGTGTAGTAGAACCGGTATAAGTAAAGGTAGAAGCGTTAGTATTTACTGTAACTGTAAAGTTTTTGTTTGACTGCACTTTCAGCGCCTGGGCAGAGGAAGTAACGCCATTTGTATAATCAGCAACTGTAGTGAATGGCATGGTTACCGCAGCACCTGTAGCAGTTCCTGATCCTGTGAAAGTGATAGCGATTGCGTTTGTTAAGCTAAGGTTTACCTGCTGAGTAGCAGTAGCAGAGGCAGTCTGTGCATTTGCTGCTGAAGCGAAACCGAAGAACATTGTGGCGATGATGGCGATCTTTTTCATTTTATAAGTTTTGTTGTGTTTGTGTTTGTTTGTTTTGATGACACAAAGATGCAGCGCCCGTTCACTATAGGGAAACTTTTTGCACCTGTTAACGGCAGATTTAGAACTGGTTAACAAGTCATTTACAATTAGAAATAACCCTAAACAGTCAGTTTCTGTGTAGATGCAGTAATTAATAGGCGGGGAAAAAGGACAATTAGGATATTCCACTAGAGCAGTAGTTGCCCTTAAAGTGAAGTATTAATTAGTATTCCTGGGAAATGTAACAGTAAATGTGGTGCCAACATAATGAGTGCTATGAAAGATGATAGTGCCATTAAGCAGCGCTACATATTTTTTTACAATATTTAATCCAAGGCCAGTGCCCTGGATGCTCATTACATTTTTTGCCCGGAAGAATCTGTTAAATAGTTTATTTTGCTCTTCTTTAGGGATGCCTATCCCTTCGTCTTTTACACTTATGGAAATTAAGTTGTTGGTCACTTCTGCGGTTAAATGAATATTAGTATAAGTATTAGAATATTTTATCGCATTGGACAGGAGGTTTAGCAATATACTCTTTAGGATTACCTTGTCAAGTAAAATGTTATGTGCGCCATAATAAGAAAGTATAATTTGCTGGCCTTCTTTTAATAAACCTCCTAGCTCCTCTACTACATTTTCAAGGAACACGGAAAGATCAAATGATTCTTTGTTAATGGTTATTATGCCTTGCTCTAATTTATCAAGTGAAAGAAAATCATTTAAAATATCAGACAGATTTCTCACTGATGACTTAATGCGCTCAATATGACGTTTTCGTGCGTCTTCCTGTTCTGTAGTTTTGTATGTTTCAATTAAAAATGCGCTGGAAAGTATTGCAGTTAAAGGAGTACGAAACTCATGCGATGCAGTAGAAACAAAGCGTGATTTCAATTCGCTAAATTCTTTTTCACGTTGAAGCGATTCAATTAACTCTTTTGTATTTTCAGATATCTTATTTTCCAGGTTGTTATTTAGTTGTTGCAATTCCAGCTCTGCCAACTTACGCCTGGTAATATCTTCAGTACAAAGAATAACCCCTCCTATTTCCCCTGTTGTGGTATACCATGGGCTAAGCTCCCATCTGATCCAATTAATATCACCATTGGCCCTTACAAATTCTTCTTCATTGCAATGAAATACTTCGCCATTGAGGCATTTTCTGTGTAAGGACTTCCATTTTTCGCCAATTTCGGGAAAGACCTCATAATGACTGAGGCCAATGATATTGCGATTGCCCAGCCTGTAGTCTTCCATCCAATGTTTGCTTACCATCATGTAACGCATACGGGTATCGAATATAGCTACGGCAGCAGGCATGTGCATAATAAGCTGCCTGAAAAGCTGTTCAGCCTCATTCAATTGCTTTTCTTCTGCTGTTTGTTTATCTATATCTTTTATGAAGATTAATTGTCGGTCATCTGTAAATTTTGTCAGGTTGATTTCAACCGGGAACATACTCCCATTATTATGTTGTGCCAGTAGAGGGGTCGACACCTGGCGTATACCTGCAGGAACTAAGCAATCAATAGATTTTCCTATCAACTCATCTGCCGTGTAGCCAAATATACGTTCAGTATATTTATTTACCATTTCAATAAGTCCCTTCTTAGATAATATAACTATTACTAAAGAAAGTCCCTGAAACAATGCCTGAAACTCCAAAGAATTTTCAAGTAACATATTTTGAATATCATCGCCCATGCTAATTTTATAAAAATAAAATGGGCTTTGAGATACAAGATTAATTTTGGTCAGTTCAACCCCTGATATATATCAGGAGAAAATCCAGAATCAGCTTAACACAGGGTAAATTATTTGTCTATAATAATATCGTAGGCAGAGAGCAGTCCTACTACCTGGGGAATGGAAAACTTTGCTTTTTTTATCCGGTTAATTGCAGGGTTGAGCGTATAGTTGTATGCGGTACGCATATCAGCTCTTTCCAGATTAGTGTTTTCAAACTTTGCACCTGCAAAATCACAATTATGAAAGGTAGCAGCCGTTAAGTCACAGTCGGTGAAATCTGCCTCTTGAAACTGTGCATCCTTGAAGTTCGCTTTTTTGAGCTTACGTTGGTAGAAAGAGGAATGATTGAGCGAACAATTGTCAATAGAGAAGGATAAACCGAATTCACTACAATGGTCGAATCGCAGCCCAAGCATTTTGCAGTCTTTGAATTTCACATCGAGAAAACCGGTCTGTTTCAGCTTTGCAAGGCTAAGGTTGCATGCCATGAAGTTACAGCCAATAAACTTTACTTCGGACAGATTGGAATGAGAAAAATCGCAGGCAGTAAATGAGCAGGATTCATATTCACCCTTTGCAAGGTTGGTTTCCCTAAAATCAATTTTATCGAATGATTTGCCTTCTATAAAAACCGCTTCCATTACTATTACTATTGGTTTTTCCTGTTTGGCACTAATATAGTTAAAAAAATATGCCCTTGATAAATGATGCAAGTGTAAAAAAAAATGGTTCAGGCTTAATGCTTGAACCACTTTTTGTCTGAAGCATGTTCAAAGGTTTGCTGTTTATTTTTAGTTTTATATTTAGCTTGTTACTTTTTCTTTAGATAAAGGTTTTGTACAGAAAAACCAATCATGGCATGTCATGTCGCTTTTGTTTTCCATTCTTTCTTTAGCTACCCCGCATGAGCCCGCCGTTGGCACAATAACATCGTCACCCGGACGCCAATCTGCCGGGGTTGCTATACCGTATTTATCAGCAGTTTGCATAGCTACTAAAAGTCTTTTAATCTCATCAAAGTTCCTGCCGGTTGAAAGAGGATAATAAATGATGGCGCGAATAATGCCTTTAGGATCAATAACAAATACTGCCCTGACAGCTTTTGTAGAACTTTCACCAGGCTGAATCATTCCATATTTTTTTGCAACCTCCATGGTAATATCTTCAATCAAAGGAAACTTTACCTCTATATCTTTCATTCCCTTAAATTCAATTTTGTCTTTGATGGTACGCAGCCAGGCTATGTGACTATACAATCCATCTACAGATAAACCGACAAGCTGGCAATTGAGTGCATTAAATTCAGGCTCGAGCTTTGCAAAAGTCATAAATTCAGATGTACATACTGGTGTAAAGTCTGCAGGATGGCTAAAAAGGATTATCCATTTGCCGTTATAGTCTGTAGGGAAATTAATATTCCCTTGCGTTGTTATTGCTTTAAATTCAGGTGCTTTATCACCTATTCTTGGCATAGCCATTATTTGTTCATTCTGTTCCATTTTTTTTCTAATATTTCAATACAAAAATGGATGTTAAACGAAATAGTAGCAATGACTTTGTACGGTGCAAGTAATGATTGTGATCAGCTATGTATGAATACCTGAAGTAGCAACCTGGTATCTGTTACTGTCATGCATTCTTAAAATTTTCTATATATATAATAAAGATAAACATATCATTCGATAAAAGAATTGTATCTTTATAATGTCAGACAAATATGAGCAAACCACTTTCTTTTTTTAACTGGTCCCTGAGCAAAACGCTGGCGACAGAGCCGGATAATTTTGCAAAAGCAAGAATACGTATTATATATACCATACTTGTTTTCTCTGTTTTAAAAGCCCTTATAGCAATTGGTTTTGGTGCAGCCGCCGCACAATGGCTGCAAATGACCAGAGGAATCATTGCGCTCATTATATACCTAATACTAGCCAAGGTTATACTTTACAGACCCTCACGTTTGATGCTGCTTGCTCATATAATGATATTGACGGGCCTAATGGTAATATGGACTAATATTTATGTCTATTCACACCAGATAAATCTAGTAACCTTACAATTCATGTTTATGATAGTGCTAAGCGGTTTCTATACGCTTGGCAGTACATTTGGAATAGTATATTCCCTTGCAGCTATTGTGCCGGTGTTATTATTTTCTGTTCTTAATCACAATCCCAATATCTATATTACCAGAACGCCGCAGCAGTTAGCATCGCCCGGATTCGAAATTATACTTGCACTTAATTTTGTTACGATCATTCTTGCCCATTACCTTTTCTTCAAAGCATTCAAAAGCAGTATAAAAGAAAAAGAGGCGCTAAACCATCAACTACAGTTAGCAGCCGAAGAAGCAAATGAATTGGCGATATCTAAGTCTAACTTTCTTTCAACAATGTCTCATGAGCTGCGCACGCCGCTTAACTCTGTGATAGGTATAACTGAATTGCTGCTGGAAGATAAACCTGAAGAACGCCAAAAAGAGAATCTGGAGATTCTTCAATTGTCTGCATTAGACTTGCTTTCACTAATTAATAATGTACTTGATTTTAATAAAATAGACGCTGATAAACCTAAGTTGGAAGCAATACCCTTTAACCTTGCAGAGTTTATACAGAACAGGTGTGCCGTATTAAGGATAAAGGCAAATGATAAACAGCTTGATTTTAATCTTAGTATTGATGAGCAACTTGAAAATATAAATATAGTTAGTGACCCTACCCGCTTATCTCAAATTATTTACAACCTGATAAGTAATGCTATAAAGTTTACAGATAAAGGAAGCATCAGCCTTAAATTAAATTGTATCGAAAAGAAGGAGCACGAGGTAAAGGTTCAATTTTCAGTGATAGATACAGGTATAGGAATACACCCTGAACGGCATGAAAAAATATTTGAATTGTTTACCCAGGCCGAATCACATATTACACGCAAGTATGGAGGCACAGGATTGGGCCTTGCAATTGTGAAACAAATCTTATCATTATTTAACAGCAGTATACATTTGAATAGTATCCCCGGTACCGGATCTACATTCTTTTTTACAATTAATTTTTCTACAACTCCTGTAATGATGGAAACCAAGCCAACTGTTATAGAAACGCAAACAGATTTTAGTAAGCTAAAAATACTGGTGGCAGAAGATAATGAAGTAAACAGGATACTGGTAAAAAAACAAATGAACAGGCTAAATGTAGAACCTGTAATAGTGGAAAATGGCGAGCTGGCTTATGAAGCATGTTTATCCGGATACTACGACGCTATATTTATGGATTTGCACATGCCTATTATGGATGGCCTGGAAACAACTCAAAAGATACGCGCACTACCTGATCCTGTAAAGGCAAAAACATATATCCTAGCTTTTACAGCCTCAGTAACTGAACAGGAAAAAATTCAGCATTTAGGTTTCGATGACTTCCTTTACAAGCCTATAAATATGAACAACCTGCGTGAAAAGCTGGAGAAAATAGCGGCAACCAAGACTTTGGTACAATAGCATCAATCTTAAAATTGCTGTTGTAAGGTAGGTTGCTTTTCTGTCCGCAAAAGCCTAATAGCTAACAAAATAACCCAGAGCAAAAATATACCGATATTAATTCTCTCCCACAATCCAATTAATGGCGTTGGTTGATTTGTAGCAATATGTGGTGCTTCTAAAAAGGTGAGAATGCCAAATGTAAGCAGAGCTATAAACGTAATGATGGAATATATGCGAAACTGCCTTCCAAGCGCTCCGGCCGCCAAGGCTAGTGCCAATAGATAAATAATTTCAGTCACAACACCCAGGACAATGTGAATAGTATCTGATATTGTTCCTCCACCAACTGCCAGCGTTTTGCGAAGATGCATAGGGGCAAATGGCCACAATATCCCTAAAAGACTATAGCCAATAAGCAAGCCGCCAGTGATGCGCAAGAAACGATTTCCTTTAGCCGCATTCCAAACACCCCATGAGAACGCAATCATTAATAATGTATAAGGTGTGGACAGTATTATCCATAACGTTCGCGTTGGGGCGGCTACGGCCGATAGTTCACTAACGGTTTGAGTGATAGAATTATATGCTGGCCACTGCGAGGGCACAATGATATTTATTACTATGTAAAGTGCAGATGCCATGATTCCGCAAATTAGTAAGATGGGGCGGATCAATTTGCGAGGAATTAGCGGGGTAGCTGCAATGGCACCTATAACAACCGGAAGCCCCCACATTATGTGCAGCCAATGCAATCGTTGCAGTATTGCAATCTCAATCCAGAACCAAATAAGCAACCCGCCAAGTGCAATTGCTGCCCAAACCCAATCGGCGGCTTTCCTGCGAAAAACCATGATAAATGAGGTTGTATTTAGAATGCCAAGTGCAAATAGAATAATGCCAGGTATAAGAAAATCAGTGAATGCACCATTCATAATAGTCACTGGCATATCCATAAGCGAGCCGTCCGGTGTTGCAATAAGCATAACACCGCCAAGCAGGCAGCCTAGTGCCTCGTAGCCGAGAACACTAAGGAGAATGGCCCGTAACCATTTGGGCTGTTGCAATTTATTTGAGAATGGTGATGTGGATTGTGTCATAGTTTCGAGATTGGCTTGACAATAAAAAGCTTGTATGAAAATATTTTTTCGAAGCGGCAGTATATATGATGTTGGTCATGCCATAATATGATATAGGTATCCGTTGTCTTCAGATAATATATTTATCTTACAAATACTTTCACTAAAAGGCATTTATTTTATGGATATCTATTTAAACGCAGCAATTTCTGAAGCAGAGAAAGGACTAAGTGAAGGCGGTATACCTATAGGGTCTGTGATAGTACATAATAGAAAGATTATAGGGAGAGGACATAATAAAAGGATTCAGAATGGCAGTGTAATACTGCATGGCGAAATGGATGCGCTGGAGAACGCCGGCAGGCTGCCTGCTTCAGTCTATAGAGACTGTACTTTATATACTACGTTATCTCCGTGCCCAATGTGTACGGGTGCTATATTATTATATGGCATTCCCAAAGTGGTAATAGGAGAAAATACAACATTTGTGGGTGCGGAAGAATTATTAAGAAACAGTGGTGTTGAAATAACAGTAGCTAATGATGAAACCTGCATTAAAATGATGCAGAATTTTATAAACAACAACCCTGCAGTATGGAATGAGGATATCGGGAGATAACTAATCCTGCAATGCTTTAACAGCAATTGCTGCATAAATAAAGAGATTCACATTCAGGGCTTTCAATAATAACCTTTGTGTTTTTGCGTTAGGTGGTTTGTAGTCTATGTACAGAGCTATTATTGTTTTGTGTTTATGCATTCCTGGCTTGTGCAGCGCGCAGGACCATAAGGTAGATTTTGGATTGTCCGCACCACTGTACTTCAGGCCGGCACATCCGCATAATACTTACTCTGAACATTATAATTTATTTGGTGTTATAGGTCTTGATGGAGTGTTGCGCGTAAAGGGAGATGAAGAGGGTAATATGTCATTTGTGTTAAAGGCAGGCATCACGGCAGATATCCGCAAATTCAATATCAACTATATAAGTAAGGTAAAGACGAATCTTTACTTTTTCAACATTAACCCTTCGGTAGTAATACCATCCCGCTGGGAGCATATACAATTTTGCCTGGGTATTGGGGCGCTTATCCAATTTAGACAAACTATTGCCATGGCCGGGGTAACCGATGGAGGAGGTTATAGCAATGCGGGCACTATGGATAGTTTGCTCAAAGCCAATGGCAGAGGTATTATGCCCTATATGTCATTTGGCATTTCTGGAGATATTGGAAAACATTTGCAGTTGGAACTCACCGTGCAGCCTACCCTGCGGAATCTATACGAGCCCAATACTAATATAACTTTTGTTTACAATACCGGATATACTATCGGCAGTACTAATTTAGAACTTAACTATCAGCCGGTATATGTGGGGCTTAGATTGTTTTATTTTTTTAAGGGGAATGAGTAAATAAGGCCCCTGCAAAATGCGCCTCTAGCTTCTAAGTTCCAAGGGGACTTCTGATGAAGCCCCTCGGAAATGAAAATTAATAGTAGGCTTAGAACTTAAGAAGCCTCCCTGTAGGTAAATCCTTCCAATATGATATCTGTCCTGTTGTCATGAGTGGTAATGTGCAGCTTTGTAGGATAATATCCAGCTTTCTGAACTTTAGCAGGCTGCGGAATAGGACGTTGAAAATCCGACGTATTCTTCAGAAAATCAAGTGTAACCATTGGCTCATAGAACACTACCTGACCATTATAAGAACCATAAAGGAAAGTCTGTGTAAAAGTCTGTCCGTGCAACTCTCCGGAGGTAGCATCCATCCAATGTTTACCCATCATTGGAACCGGGTTTGCTCCAATATAATTAGCTGGCAGATAATCAGCTCCCGGATTTATCATCATTTTTGCAGAATCCATGTAACCCATTACTTCGGTTTCCGGAGTCATGTAAAAGTGCATATCGAAATGTGGCTTATCGTAGATGTGCGCCGGCGGGTGACCATGTGGATTCCAGTCGAGCATAATGAAACTGAACGGAGCCGGTGCTTCCTTTGGCAATGGGATGTTAGCGTTATCTGCGTAATGTTGTGTAGATGTTGAGTCACTCATAGCAACAGAACTCAGCACATCGTTATCAAGCGTGAGAATCATTTGGTCGGGTGTACCATCAGTATTAAGTTTTACAGATGTCCAGGCCTTCCCCTTCCAGAAACTAACCTCGGTACCTTTATAGACATTGCCTTTATTGTTGTCTTCTTTTTTACAAGAGCCCATGAAGGCAACAATAGCAAAAAGTATAAAAAAATTTTTCATGAAACATTATTTTTTTGATTTTTTAATAAATATGTTGATAATTGTTGAATAGGCTATCGGCATATCCTGACACTGGAATATATCATACAGCAGTTCTTTTGCAGAAAACCCTTGAGTATCGATTGTCATTCAGAACAGTAATTGCCTGAATTTTATAGCTCAGGGAACATTGTAACACCAAGCTTTTCATTTAGTCTGGTCATTGCATCGAAGAATTCTTTTGGAGGTTTGGCTACAGGAATAGGAGGAAGTTCCATAGCCTCTGCAGGTCTGCTAAATTCCCAAAAGAGTTGTTCAAATCCACCTGGTGTAATGATGAGAATGAAGGTAACTGTTTCGGATACCAGTCTGAATTTGTGAGTAATATGTCTTGGCAGATGAACGTAGTCCCCTGCTTTAGCGTGGATACTTTGATCTCCAACTTCGTAAATAATCTCACCATCAAGAATTACGTAACTCTCCTCTTCTTTGGTGTGAACGTGCTTAGGTGGTTCAAATCCTCGCCTTAGCTTGCATCGCAATACAGCGAATGCTCCGCCAGTTTCTTCTGCGGTAGCTATAAAAGTAAAAAGATTTGGTCCGTACCAACGGGAACGTTTCAGCATACTGTCGCTGGGAACATGTAATTTTTGAATGTTTTCTGTTAAGTTGTTCATTGTTTCATTTGTTGTAAGGCAAAATTAGAACGGCCTTTTCTGGCCATGATCAGCCAAATGGTGGATTTTTCCCTTAGTACTCCATATTGCTTTGCATATAGCGAATGAAACTTTGACTAGCTTGGATACTACACTGAACAAGGAACTTTTAGATAAGGTGCGGGTAAATTTCCGTTGACGAAACTTGATTGAGCAGTGCTGTAAATAAGTTAAGCGACGTAACTTTAGTGTTAAATATTGTCTTCATGCCTTATAGTTTCACCAAGCTCAGGAAAGTATTGCTCTTTTGCCTGCTGCTTAGTTGTTGCACATTTTCCAATGCCAGTATTGCACAAGTGCATGAGCCTACACTGATTGACTCCGCGTGGATAAAGCCATATACACCTTTTCGCATTGCAGGTAATCTGTATTATGTAGGCACTTATGATCTTGCTTCTTATCTCATCACTACACCGCAGGGCTGTATACTCATTAATACAGGACTAGCTTCATCGGCTGATATGATACGGAGTAATATTGAGGCCCTTGGGTTTAAGATATCGGATGTAAAAATACTGCTGACCAACCAGGCGCATTTTGACCATATGGGTGGTATGGCCGCTATACAGAAAATGAGCGGTGCAAAAATGATGGCTGATGCGGGCGATGTAAGGGTGATAGAAGATGGGGGCAACTCCGACTATGTATTTGGCGGTCACGGAGCCATGTATGAGCCACTAAAGGTGGACCGTGTGCTGCATGATGGTGATGTAATAAACCTGGGAGGTATTAAACTTACCATGCTGCATCACCCGGGACACACTAAGGGTTCCTGCAGCTACCTATTTACTGTGAAAGATGAGCATCGCAAATACCGGGTGCTGATAGCTAATATGCCTACAATACTTGATAATGTAAACCCGGCAGGCATGCCCGGGTACGCGAATGTGGGTAAGGACTTTGAATATACATACAGCGTAATGCCCAAGCTGAAATTTGATATATGGCTGGCTGCGCATGCCAGCCAGTTTGGTTTGCATACTAAGCACCAGCCTGGTGATAAGTATAATCCCGCTGCATTTATAGACAGGAAGGGTTATGATAAGCTGTTAGATAAGCTACATGCAGATTATATGACGAAAACAAAGAAGCAATAAGATGCAACAATGCAGTATTGCTTTTCGAACCGGATTGCGCATCTAATTTTATTAATATAAATTAGCATATTCCCTCTCAACATTTTGAAATAATGGCAGCCAACAATATCATATTAACTGAAACCAAGCAAGATGATCTGAGCTTGTTTTTTCAATTTCAGCTTGACCAGGAAGCAAATTATTTGGCGGCGTTCACTGCTAAAGACCAGAATGATAAGACTGCTTATATTGAAAAGTATTCAAAGTTTCTAAGTGACCCGACTATAAATATGCGGACTATAAAGATTGATGGTAAGATAGTGGGCAGTATAGCAAAGTTTGTGATGGAGGGTGATGCTGAGATCACTTATTGGATAGACAGGAAATTTTGGGGACAGGGAATAGCTACGGCTGCACTTAAAGAGCTTTTGAAAATGGAACAAGCGAGACCCATATATGGGCGCACAGCATTTGACAATTATGGATCGCAGAAGGTGCTGGAGAAATGTGGCTTTGTGAAGGTGGGAACAGACAGAGGATTTGCTAACGCCCGACAAACAGAGATTGAGGAGTATATTTATAAACTCCAGGATTGAAAATGGAACAGCATGCTATGGCAGGTATGAAAAACTTATTGCTGCGGAATAAGGCTATTATTATTTATAGCATCAGCCTGGCTTTTCTGCTGTTTCTTCTCAAATGGCTGGAGCTCCGTTTTATAATATTTGACCATTCATTTGAAATATACATAGGGTTTATTGCGGTGATCTTTACTGCGCTGGGCATATGGCTTGCCCTGAAACTTTCGAAACCAAAAATAGAAACCGTGGTGGTAGAGAAGGAAGTGTATGTGCACAGAAATGAAAATTTTGAACTGAATACATCACTTGTCGCGCAACTGGAGCTAAGCAAACGAGAGCTGGAGATACTGGGGCTACTAGCACGAGGGCACAGCAACCAGGAAATTGCCACAGCGCTTTTCGTTTCACTCAGCACTGTTAAAACCCACCTTCAAAATATTTTTGGAAAGCTAGACGTACAAAGACGAACACAGGCTGTGGAAAAGGCTAAAAGATTGAGCTTGATACCTTAATATCCTCATACTTTAGTACTAAAACAAGCAATATAGCCGAAAAATAGCCGAAAGTATGAGTGAAAAAAGCAGCGCAAGAACCATATTTGCAGCAACAAAGAACTAAATAAATGAAAAAGAATATTATCATCTACGGACTGATAGCAGGCATTATTGTTTCTTTTTTAATGCTGTTCACTATGAGCTATCTGAGCTATTGTAACGGCAACGTTGACTATGAAACGAGCATGCTGATAGGGTATGCTTCTATGCTCATTGCCTTTTCGCTTGTTTTCGTTGGTACCCGCAACTACAGGGATAAATATAATGGCGGGGTTATAAGCTTCGGGAAGGCATTTAAAATTGGGATATTGATTGTTTTAATAGCCTCTACCATGTATGTGATTGCCTGGCTTATTGACTATTTTTTCTTCGTGCCTGACTTTATGGAGAAGTATTCGGCACACATGCTGGACAAACTGAAGGCAAGTGGTGCAAGCCAAATGGAAATAGATAAGCAAGCAAAGCAAATGGCCGATATGACCAGAATGTATAAAAACCCATTCTTTACCGCGATAATGACTTATATGGAAATATTGCCGGTGGGACTGATTGTGACGCTTATCAGCTCGTTGATCTTGAAAAGAAACATTGCGAAAAACAATCCGGCATGAAAGCGAACCAATTAAATGACATACGAATATGAGACTACCATGGGTGGGGCACACTCCTAACTCTCTTTAGATACCATTTCAAGAAAAATATAGCCTGACAAATTGATTTTTGGCGGAAAGTATTGGTGGTGGCTGATTTCAGCGAAATAGCCGAGGGTATAATTGGGTATAAAAGGGTATAAATGCTTCTGAAAAGGTATAAATGAGTAATGGTAAGGTATATCAGGGTATAATTTAAGAGGAATTATACCTTGATTATTGCACCATGTAATAAATGCGGCATTATGATGCCAAAAGCATTTTAGGGTTTACAGCAGGTCAAAGAGCATGGGCTAAGTAACTAACGTGATGGTTAGTTGATTAGCTATTGGGCAAGATACTATCATTAACAAGGCGTTTCCAAATAATGATATCCACATTGGAAATTAGAAATTAAAAATGCAAAATTAAAATTGATCCGTGTGAGTGTTGTCGATGGGAAATAAATAAAGTTGAAAATAATTTGGTTTATAAAATAAACTAGTTTACTATTGTGATAAGTTTATAACTCACACAGATATGGAAAACTCAAATCAACAAAATTTAGACCTCATCGCGCAGATGATAAAAACTGCACACAGACGATTTTACGATGATAGCCCCTACTACATACTATGGGGATTCGCCATCTTCTTTGCCAGCCTGCTGCAATTCATTTTAATACGCAATGAAAGTAATAATAACGGTATAGGCTGGGCCATTTTTATACCTGCAGCAATTATTGGTCAATTGATAATACTTGCCAGGCAGAAGAAAAAAGAACAAGTAAAAACCCATGTGGAATCAGTATTGGTATATATGTGGATAGCATTTGGCATTTCCCTGTTTATTATCATCTTTTTCTCCCAAAAACTTGGCATGGCCACCTACCCTGTTATCTTATGCCTCTATGCATTTAGTACCTTTGTATCCGGCGGAGCGTTTAAAATAAAAGCTTTTCTATTTGGTTCCATATGCTGCTGGATACTGGCCATCATTGGTTTCTTTGTAGATTTCCAGATACAGTTACTATTATTGGCTGCAGGGGTACTGGTAGCATTCATCATCCCCGGCATTATATTGCGCAGCAGTGAAAAAGCAGCATAAGCCCTAACTTTTTACCCATATGTTTAAGGACTTAGATCCATTATTACATTCCCAGTTGCGGCTTGCTATTATTTCACTGCTTGTGTCGGTAGTGGAGGCCGATTTTTCTTTTATCAAAGAGAAGACGAACGCCACTGCCGGCAACATAAGCGTGCAGCTGGACAAACTACAGGAAGCAGGCTATATTAAAATAGAAAAAACTTTCAAAGGGAAATATCCGCTTACCAAATGCTCTATCACTAAAAAAGGCATTAAAGCTTTTGAAGACTATGTGAAAACTATTCAGCAATATATTCAACCAGGTAAATAAAGTGTGCTGAGGGCTATGGTATTACTATATTGTAAGGAAAGGTATTTTTATTGGGCTGTTTGCAACTATTACATTTTTTCGCCAAAGCATGGATTAGTTTATTGCTTGTCCTATAAACATAAGCGTTTTTGTTTCGGGCACAATTATATGGATCTCTCTCATGCCATATTCCCGGTTAAATGGCTCACGGACTTTGATGCTTTCCTGTTTATCTTTTATGGCATTCCATACTTGATCTATATCATCTACCTCGATATAGAATTCCATCTCCCCAATGTCAAGCCCTGCTCTTAGGATATGAATAGTAAAATGCTCTTTATATAAAATGACATAGGTTTTGTCATCCCTGCCTATTTTAAATTGGAGCACATCAGTAAAAAATGATACCGTCTTTTCTATATTGAACGAGGGTATCATAGGGCTTAAATATTTTACAGTGTACATATTCGATGTATATTTTGTTATCAGCAAAGTAACGGAGAAATGTATACTCCCGACGTTTTTGTACTTTCTTAAGAAGTAAGAAAACCCAATAGAACTAGTGAGGGGGTATTTTTCACGGGATGGTAAAAAGGATGGGGATTGTTATAGATTTATTGATGGTGATGCAAAAGGATTGAGTGTGGGGTGACATGCGCGAACGCTGTTGGTGAAGAACACCAACAACGGAGAATCATATTCGACGTAGAGCAGTGAGAGGATGGAGTTGTGACTTACTTGCCTACTGGCAATTTATAGGTTCAAACAAGGACGCTTGAACCAGTGGAAGAAAATGTTGAAATATTACGCCAATCAGGAGATTGGCTGCCGAGCCGACGTAGTTACAAACTACGCCGAACTAGGGGAAATATATTCCTACACTTATACATGCTATTAAATGGCAATAGCCACCGTACGCCGAACCAGGGAGGGTATTTTTCACGTGGCGGAAAAACGGATGCTGGATTTGTTATAGATTTATTGTTGGGATGTAAATGAGATGAGGGATATGCACGAGTGTTGTTGGTGAAGAACACCAACAACGGAGAAATAGTTAAACTAAAAAACAACTACATGCTTAAGCACCTTGCTATTATTATCGTAGGAAAACAGAATTCAGGAAAGACAACGACATTACTAGATTTTTGTAATACATACGATTATAAATCAGTATCAATCTTTAGGCAAGGTTGGAGATACGGAATAACACCGTTTAAAGACAACTATCATGGAGTCAAAATTGTATCATATTTTTTACCATCATCAAGAAGTGAAAGGGAAAAATCTTTAAAAGACACATTCAGTGAATTAGAGTGGCTGCCCGATTTTTTATTTATGACTGAACAAAAGGATGGCGCCGAGTATGAGCGCACAATACGTTTCCTAAGACAAGAAAAGTATCATATAAAGGAATTTCTATTAGGCGAAGATAATCCTGATTTGATCTGGCGTAGATATGAATCTAAGGATGCCAAATTGTATTTAGAGCACAGAACTGAGGCAATTGCAGATTATGTACGTAGTTTTATTTTATCACGCATATAGAAATATCATTTTGGTAAAATGTACATTCACAGGTTATAATATCCTTATTATCTTAAGAAGAATAGCAAAAAGTATATTATTAGAATACAATGTGAGCCTTGCAAATGGATAAGTGTGTGGACAACATGCGCGAGAGTTGTTGGTGAAGAACACCAACAACGGAGAAAATAACATAAGATGACACAGATCATAGAGCAATTTATACAGCAGTATCAGCGAGAATATGACTATTATTCCCAAGCTGCAAAAATCTGTTCAAATCAAGCTGAAAGTAAGCTTGAGTCAAGTGGCATAAGGGCAATTGTGACTTTTAGAGCAAAACGTCCTGATCGTCTTGAGGATAAACTCACTAAGCGTAATAAAGAAAACGGCTACAAAACAGTTGAAGGTATTTACACTGACATTGTAGATTTGGCGGGTGTTCGAATTGCATTATATTTCCCCGGTGACATTCTAGAAGTTGACAAAATCATTCATGCTAATTTTAATGTTAAGGAGGCTAAAGAATTCCCTGAGCAAAATAAGGTAAAGGAAGGGAAAACATTTATAGGCTATAAAGCAAAACACTATCGCGTCAAATTGCGAGAGGATAAACTCGGAGGTAGTGAAAAGCGATTTTCAAATGCATTAGTCGAAATTCAAGTTGCGTCTGTGTTGATGCATGGGTGGGCTGAAGTAGAGCACGATTTAGTTTACAAACCGCTAAGTGGGGGACTTTCCGAAGATGAATTAGCAATTTTAGATGAGCTTAACGGCTTAGTATTAACGGGAGAAATCGCATTGGAAAGACTGCAACGAGCTTTCAAGAGAAGAGTTGAAAATGAGGATAGAGAATTCAATAATCATTTTGAATTAGCAGCATATATATATGACGTAATAAAAATTGATAACCCTTCTATCAACTTGGAGAGTTCAATAGGCAAAGTGGATACCTTATACAGGTTCACAAGGGCAATCAAGTTTAATAAGCCAGACAAAATCAAGAAATATATATCCAAGTTAGTTTTTAGTGAAGAACAAAGACCAATAGCCGATCAAATTATCGATGCCATACTAATTGAAAATCCTAAATATTACGATGCGTTTGAAAAGGTTAAACTTCAAATAATTTCTAAAAAGCACTATAAAACACATTTTGAGGAGCTGTTTAGTGAAGAGTCTTATCAGAATTTATTAGGCAAGTTCATTTCCAAATGGATTTCAGTTGAAACTAAACTCAAGAACCAATTAAAGGTAAAAGCTGAAGATTATAGAGATGTAAGACTATTGCCATTTACAGGCAGACTATTAAATCGATATCAACTATTAGGTGAAAATGAGATTACTCAATTTGAATATTTAAGAAGATTTCGAAATAATTTAGTTCACGGAATTGAAGTACCTGACGAGGCTTCTTTTTTGGCAGCGATAGAAATGATTGACGAAATAAATAATAAGCTGACACCGCCTATTAAAAGAAGTGTAAATAGAAAAAGAAAGTAAATTGTTTTGCTAATCGTGGGTTGGCAAAAAAGTCGGCTGACTTGCTTCGTAGAAATACTGCTCAAAACTTAAGATTGGGTTAGAATGAACAATCATGCTTGAATTGTCTTTTAGTACCCGAACCAAATTTGCTATTCAAAATGAATAGTATGCAGGGAGAAATTAGAAACAAAAAGCCACTGAAATTCAGTGGCTTTGATATTTTGAGTGATCCGGATTGGATTCGAACCAATGACCCTCAGCTTAGAAGGCTGATGCTCTATCCAACTGAGCTACCGGACCAGTCCCGTTGGAGGAATACAATGCCAGTGATGGCTATTGCGCTGCAAAGCTATAAAAAATGAGTTAAAAATCTAAGGATTATTTGGCATTAAATGGTTTTTCGCCTGACGGGGCTTCACCATCCTTCAATGACTGTACAGGTATAAGGTCTGAAACGTATTTCCATTGGTCGTCCTGCCATTTAAAGCCATCATACTGGCCGCTGGGCACGTAGGTGTATTTGCGGTTAGGGTCGTTGACCTGGGACTGAAGTTTATCGAAGTAGATTACTTTCAGTTCATCGTCCCAGTTCATAGATGCCTGCACTTCTTTTTTGTATTCTATAATAAAGCGATAAATACGATTGCCGGGGGCTGTTTCTGAATTGATATTGAATATCTGGGCACCAAATACGGGGCCGTTGTCTGTAAACTCCAGCGGCTCCAGTACTTTTTTGTTGCTGATGGGGCTGGCAGCATTGAGGCCGAAGAGGGTATATATCTTTTTGCCGTCCACCTCATGTGTAATGATGCGGTAGTATATAGCACCATACCATTTAGTTTTGGAAAGGGGGCTATCGGTGGCATTTTTACCAATATCATCAGAGTAGTCAATCATTGGGTAGAGCTTCAACTGCTCGGCGGGCATTTGTATGGCGCCATAGTAGCGATTGGTAACGGGTGTGGGCTGTATATTCCAGTTGAAGATGCGATAGCTGTTATCGTCAGGATAAATGATATTTATCTTTTTGCTAAGGGTATCGAAAGGATACTTGTATGAGTTGGGAACTTTGAGGGCCTTAATGAGTTGCTTTACGAAGCGCTCGCAGTAGGCAGGGCGGGTATCGGGTATGTAGGCAGTGTACATGGAGTCGGCAGTGACAATGAGCGAGTCTTCCATAGCACGCAGAAAGGCACGGCCTTCGTCGGAAATGCTACCTAATGAATTGTCCTGGGCAAGAGATTTTCCTGAAAAAAATAATATGAAGCCGGCTATAACTAATATCGTCTTCCTCAACATTTTGGCGGTCTTTTCGTTTGCATCAAACCTAAACAATTTTATGTTAAAGACCCAATAAAATAACAAACTATGTTTTTAGTGTAAAAGCCATTATTTTCGAGGCCAAATACAGTGTACATGCACCTGATTCAGCAAATACTTTTTTTAATATGTGCGGGCGTAGCTATATACATATTCTCGAAAAGTGTAGTGAGAATACGCCGTAATATAAACCTGGGCCGGGACGAAGATATAAGCGATAACAAACCGCAGCGCTGGCGCAATATGGTGCTGCTGGCACTGGGGCAAAAGAAGATGTTTAAGAAGCCGATACCGGCCTTTCTGCACCTGGCGGTATATGCGGGCTTTATAATAATAAACATAGAGATACTGGAGATATTCCTGGATGGGATACTGGGTAAGCACAGGCTGTTTGCGCCTATGCTGGGTATGCTCTACCCTTTTCTTATCGGCTTCTTCGAGGTGCTGGCGGTGCTGGTGCTGGTGGCTT
>Ga0070665_100002831_pt1 | contig 18785 bp, 13 predicted proteins | sample KBSS13metaG_FD_65862 | JGI IMG/M metagenome (GOLD analysis project Ga0070665, IMG submission 65862) | Switchgrass rhizosphere microbial communities from Kellogg Biological Station, Michigan, USA - KBS S1-3 metaG | ecosystem: Host-associated > Plants > Roots > Rhizosphere > Soil ...
CCCACGCTACATGGCCATGCAAGTGATCAACGAAGATCATTACACCGTCGAAGTGGTCTACGCCCCCGTGCGCCGCGAATACACCCGCGAGCGCGTCGGCGGACGTTACATGTTCGTGATCGTGCGTACGCTGGCCGATCCGAACGACCCGGCCGACGTCCAAGCGGCGAACAAGCTGCGCGACGAGATCAAGATCGAGCAAGCGGCGCGCGGAACGTGGGAAGCGCCGCGCTGGGACGAGGCCTCGCTGAACAAAGCGCGCGAAGCGCTGGCCATGCTCGGCAGCCTAAGTGGCGGCCTCGACGGTCCCGTGTTCGGCGCGAAGAACGAAGTCGACCCGGTGCTGCACCTGATCGGCACGGCCATTGGCTGGGGCGGCAACCCGCGCTCGGCGGCCATCTATTCGAGCGTCACGCCCGAGCACAACGACGGCCGCACGCCCTACACGCTCACGGTCAAAGACGTGCCAGTCGATGGCTTCTGGAGCATCAGCGTCTATAACGCCAAAGGATTCTTCGAGAAGAACGACCGCAACGCCTACTCGTTCAACAACCTGACGGCCAAGCGCAACGCCGACGGCGCCTACACCATCCACTTCGGCGGCTCACCCGACGCCGTGAACTACCTACCAATCCCACCCGGCTGGAACTACACAGTGCGGCTGTACCGGCCACGCAAGGCGCTGCTGGATGGCGAATGGAAGTTCCCTGTAGCCGAGGCGGTGAAGTAGCTAAAGTGCTCGCGATCAATCCGTGCTAATCGTGTAGCGAGGTCGATTAACAATCTCCAGACCGTACCGTCGTCGCCGCTGACATGCACGGCCCGATCGCGCTCTCCACCTCGCAAATCTTGAATCCACAGTTCACGAGACAAACACCATGAAAAAGAAACCACTCGGCGCCTCCGGCCTCTCGGTTGCTCCGCTCGTTTTGGGCGGCAATGTCTTTGGCTGGACGATTGACGAGCAGAAATCATTCGCGGTCCTCGACGCCTTTGTCGATCTCGGTTTCGACCTGATCGACACGGCGAATATGTATTCGGCCTGGGTTCCAGGAAACAAAGGGGGCGAGTCCGAGACGATCATCGGCCGCTGGCTCAAGAGCAGTGGCAAACGCGATCGGACGCTGATCGCCACCAAGGTGGGCATGCCGATGGGAGACGGTTCGCAGGGACTGCGCAAAGACTACATTCTGCGTTCGGCCGAGGAATCGCTGAGGCGATTGCAGACCGACCATATCGACCTTTACCAGTCGCACAAGGATGACGCCGAGACCCCGCTGGACGAAACGCTCTCAGCCTATGACACCCTCATCAAACAAGGCAAGGTCCGTGCGATCGGGGCCTCGAATTACAACGCCGCGCGATTGAAAGAAGCGCTCACGGTCAGCCGCCAAGCGCATCTGCCCACCTATATCTCGCTGCAACCGGAATACAACTTGTACGACCGACAAGGTTTTGAAGAAGCGTTGGAACCACTCTGCCTCGCAGAGAACGTCGGTGTGATCAGCTACTACTCGCTGGCCAGCGGTTTCTTGAGTGGGAAGTATCGCTCCGAGCAGGACCTGGGCAAAAGCGCTCGCGGCGCAACCATCGGCAAGCGCTACCTCAACGACCGTGGTTTTCGCATCCTGCAAGCACTCGATGAAGTCGCCGCGGCGCAGCACACCGTGCCGGCGGTCATCGCCCTGGCCTGGCTGATCGAGCGCCCGAGCGTCACCGCGCCGATCGCGAGCGCCACCAGCGTCGAGCAGTTGGCCGAGCTGGCCAAGGCGGCCCAGCTTACTCTGAGCCAGGACGAGGTGGCGAAGCTCGATCAGGCGAGTGCTTACTGAACGTTCGTCACGGTTACGACTCGTCGCCAAAAACTACTCACTTACCCCACGCCGCAGCGCTGCGGCGTTTGCGGTCTTGGCGATCCCTACACGAATCCGCTATTCTGCGCGTTGCACGTCTCGAAGAATCTGCACCGCGCAGCAAAGATGGCGCTAGCGCAAAGACGTTGGAGGACCGACGATGTACGCCACGACTCGCCTGCTATTGGTATTTCCTTGCGTTGCGCTGCTATCTCAAACAGGCTGCAATCCGGCGGCCGAGAAGAAAACGCCGTCGAAGGCCGTGGTCGTCGAGTCGGCCCCGCCACCAGCCGAAGAAGTGGCGATTGATCCGATTCCCGCCAAAGCGCCGGCGGATGCAACGGCGCCAACCGGCCCCGCTTTAACAGGGCCGCAGCCGGCCGATCTGTCGGCGCGCCCTGTTCCCGCGTATCTGGCAGACGTGCCTCTGATCCCGCGCGAAAAGCTGTTCGGCAATCCAGACAAGAGCAGCGCCCGGCTCAGCCCTGATGGCAAAAAGATCGCGTATGTCGCCCCGGTCGACGGCGTGATGAACGTGTGGGTGGCCGATCGAGACAACATCGCCGGAGCCAAGCCGGTCACCAAAGAAAAAGAACGCGGCGTCCCCGCCTACTTTTGGGCCTATACCAACGGGCACATTCTCTATGTGCAAGACACCAAAGGAGACGAGGACTGGCACGTCTTCGCCGCCGATATCAACACCGGCGATGTGAAAGACCTAACTCCGCTACCCAAGGTCAACGCCCAGATCCAAGGGGTCAGCCACCGCGTGCCGAACGAAATGCTGATCGGCCTGAACGATCGCGTGGCCGAGCTGCACGACATCTACCGCGTGAACATCGTCACCGGCGATCGCAAGCTGGTCGAGCAAAACAAGCAAGGCTTCAGCGGCTATCTGGTCGACGACGACCTGCAAGTTCGCTTCGCCGAGCTTTCCACTCCAGACGGTGGTAAGCAAATTCTCAAGCCAGACGGTTCGGGCGGCTGGGAAGACTTCGTCAAGATTCCGATGCTAGACACCGCCACCACCAGCTTTGCCGGCTTCGACAAAACTGGCCAGATTCTCTACTTCATTGATAGTCGCGAGCGAGACACCGGCGCGCTAACGGCCATTGATCTGAAGACCGGCAAGCAAACCACGATCGCCGAAAACGCCAAGAGCGACGTCGACGGCGTGATGAGCCACCCGACCGAGAGCACCATCCAGGCTGTGGCGTTCAACTACTCGCGCAAAGAATGGAAGATCCTTGATCCGGCGATCCAGCCCGACATGGACTACCTGCGCACGGTGCAGCGTGGCGAGATCGAAGTCCCCAGCCGCACGCTCGACGACAAACTGTGGATCGTCGCCTACCTCAGCGACAACGGCCCGGTCCGTTATTACCTCTATGATCGAGACGCGAAGAAGGCCACGTTTCTGTTCGATAACCGTCCAGAACTTGCCGGCCTGCCGCTGGTCAAAATGCAAGACGTAATCGTCAAAGCGCGCGACGGGCTGGAACTGGTTTGTTATCTGTCCCTTCCCAAGGGAACCGACACGGACGACGACGGCGTCCCTTCGCAACCCTTGCCGCTGGTGCTGAACGTGCATGGCGGACCATGGGCCCGCGACGAGTGGGGCTTTGACCCCGAGCATCAATTGTGGGCCAACCGCGGTTACGCCGTGCTGAGCGTCAACTTCCGCGGATCGACAGGCCTGGGCAAGAGCTTCGTCAACGCCGGCAATAAGGAATGGGCCGGCAAAATGCATGACGACCTGCTCGACGCTGTCGAGTGGGCCACGCAAAAGAAAATCGCCGATCCCAAACGAATCGCCATCACCGGCGGCAGCTACGGCGGGTACGCCACACTGGTAGGGCTGACGTTCACGCCCGACGTCTTTGCCTGCGGCATTGATATCGTTGGCCCGTCGCACATTGTTTCGCTGCTGCAAACCATTCCGGCCTATTGGCAGACCGAGATCCAGATGTTCAAAGATCGCGTCGGCGACTTCACGACCGACGACGGCAAGAAGTTCCTCAACGAGCGTTCGCCGCTAACTTACGTCGAGAAAATCACGAAGCCGCTGTTGATCGCGCAGGGCGCGAACGACCCGCGCGTGAAGAAGAGCGAAGCGGACCAGATCGTCGAGGCGATGCGCTCGCACAAGATCCCGGTGATCTACGCGCTCTACACCGACGAAGGACACGGCTTCGCCCGGCCCGAGAATCGACTCTCGATGCAAGCCGTTAGCGAAATCTTCCTGGCCCAATACCTGGGCGGCCGCGCCGAGCCGATCGGCAATTCGTTCCAAGGATCGAATATCACGGTCCCAGTCGGAGTCGACGAAATCCCCGGCCTACGCGCAGCGCTAAGCAAGTAGGCGCAGCATCCTCGTTAGCGGCAGGGCGCAAGCCCTCCGGTTCTTCAGAAGCGAGTGCAAACGCCACAGGGAGGGCGAGGCTCCCGCCGAGCCGCGCGCCGCTTTCGGCGCCACTATCGATCCGACTAGTCACTTACCTTTCTTCTCTGCGTCTTCGCGCCTCCGCGGTTCGTACTCGTCTTTCCCGATCCAACAGAAATGACGAAGAGTAAAAACCGCCGAGACGCCGAGACGCGGAGGTCATGCTCCAGGGCAACGACGAGCGAGCCGCTCGGCTCAGCAGGAGCTTCTTCCTCCCGCCGATCCGCGCGCCGCTTTCCCCACGACGCGCGTCGACCACCTGCATTCTATCTTCGTCCTCTGCGCTCTCTGCGTCCTCCGCGGTCACCCTTTCTTCGTCTAACCTGCCAAAAGCAAGAAGAAGGTAAACCGCAGAGAGCGCAGTGGGACGCAGAGGAAGACAATTCAAGTAAACTCGCGTGATGCGCCGTCATTGGCAACGCCACGAACGACGAATTGAATCGACTCTCTACGAATGGCAGGCATCATTCCCCGCGTTCTCCGCGCCTCCGCGTGACACTTCTTCTTTGAAGCGTTATCCAACGCGCTTCATTGCTCGGCGGGAGCCTCGCACTCCCGTCAATCGGCCATGCAGGCCTCAAATCGCGATGCATGTCCGTGTCGCATTCCCCCCCTCGCCCGCTTGGAATTCACCTCTGAAAGCGTTACCCTAAGCGGCGTCTGAGATTCTGTATGCCTGTTCAGGCGCCGCCAGAGCAGCGGTTGGTTCGGGGGCTCACTTCTGGAAAAGGAATTGCGTGATGAAACGCCCATCCAGCGCGCATGCGCATTCGTCCAGCGCCAGCGCGCAAGCGCGCCGCTGCCACACGGTCGTTGCCTTTTGGTTCTTTGCAGGAGCTATTGCGATGCACAGCCTCGCCAGCCCGGTCGCTGCGGCCGCCGACAACGACAGCCGCGCCGAATCGTTCATCAAAACGCACGAAGAGCAGGTCCGCCCGCTCGAGATCGCCACGGCAGTCGCCTGGTGGAACGCCAACACCTCGGGCAAAGACGCCGACTTCGCCGCCAAGGTCGAAGCGCAGAATAAACTCGATGCGGCGCTGAGCAACCCGCGGAGCTTCGCCGAACTGAAAACCATCCACGACGCAGCGATCGCCACGCCCATCATCAAGCGGCAAATCGACATTCTCTACCTGATGTACTTGGAGAAGCAGGTCGACCCGGCCCTGCTGGCGCGGATCACGACCACGGCCAACGAAATCGAAAAGTCGTTCAACGTCTATCGCGCCAAGGTGGGCGATAAGCAACTCGCCGATAGCGAAGTCCGCAAGATCCTCAAAGATTCGAAGGACAGCAAAGAGCGGCAAGCCGTCTGGGAATCGAGCAAAGGGGTCGGCGCCTCGGTCGAAGCGAATCTAAAACAACTTGTGCTGTTGCGCAACGAGGCCGCCCGGAAGCTCGGCTTCAAAGATTATCACGCGATGCAGTTGCAATTGAACGAGCAAGACCAGGCCCAGGTGCTCAAGCTGTTCGACCAGCTCGACGACTTGACGCGCGAACCATTTGCCGAAGCCAAGCGCGAGATCGACGCCAAGCTCTCATTGAACTACGGCATCACGGTCGATGAGCTGCGGCCGTGGCACTATCACGATCCGTTCTTTCAAGAGAGTCCCGCGATCTTTGACGTTAGCCTCGACAGCCCCTTTGCCACGGCTGACACGCTGGCGATCTGCAAAAAGTTTTACGCCGCGATTGGCCTGCCGATCGACGACGTGATCGCCCGCAGCGACCTCTACGAGAAGCCAGGCAAAAGCCCGCACGCGTTCTGCACGGATATCAATCGCGAGGGAGACGTCCGCGTGCTGGCCAACATTGTGCCCAACGAATATTGGATGGGCACGATGCTGCACGAGCTGGGCCACAGTGTCTACAGCAGCAAAAACATCCCGCAAAGCGTGCCGTATGTGCTGCGAACCGACGCGCACATCCTCTGCACCGAAGGCGTAGCGATGATGTTCGAGCGGTTCAGCAAAAACGGCGACTGGCTGATCAAGATGGGCGTCAACGTGCCTGATCCGGCCAAATACACCGAGACCGGCATGAAGATGCGGCGCAATCAACTGCTGATTTTCTCGCGCTGGTGCCAGGTGATGTTGCGCTTCGAGCAGGGCATGTACGCCGACCCCACGCAAGATCTCAACAAATTGTGGTGGGACCTGGTCGAGCGCTATCAATTGATCAAGCGCCCGGCAGGCCGCAACGCGGCTGATTACGCCAGCAAGATCCACATCGTCTCGGCCCCGGCTTACTATCACAACTACATGATGGGCCAGTTGTTCGCCTGCCAGGTCCACAACACAATCGCCCGCGAAGTCCTCAAGTCGAACGATCCCTCGCAAGCGTTCTATACAGACGACAAGCGCGTGGGCGAATTCATGAAGGCCCGCGTCTTCGCCCCCGGCCGCAACCTGCCCTGGAACGAGCTAACCAAATTCGCCACCGGCGAGGATCTGAATCCAAAAGCGTTCGCGGCAGAGTTTGGCGCGAAGAGTAAGTAAACGCCAGAAGCTTCGCATCAAATCCTTCTCCCCAGGGGAGAAGGTGGTTTGCGTCAGCAAACCGGATGAGGGCTGTGAACCGCTTTCGATCAAACTACTTACAAAACGTCAACTCGCGTCGTAGCCCTCTCCCCAGCCCTCTCCCAACGGGAGAGGGAGTCGCAGCAAATCCTTCTCCCCTGGGGAGAAGGTGGTTTGCGTCAGCAAGCCGGATGAGGGCTGTGAACCGCTTTCGATCAAACTAACTTACAAAACGTCAACTCGCGTCGTAGCCCTCACCCCAACCCTCTCCCAAGGGGAGAGGGGGTCGCGCTCAAGCCTTCGAACCGTCTCCACTCTGCATGACCACACTCGCATCATCCACCGCTCCAGATTGGGACGCACTGCGCCGCGCCATGCCGGTCACGCGGCAATGGGCCTACTTCGATCACGCGGCGGTCGGGCCACTCTCGGAGCCTGCTCGCGCGGTCCTCATGGCCTGGGCCACCGACATGACCGAGAACGGCGACACGAACTGGCCCGCCTGGGCCGGCAAGTTAGAAACGATCCGCCGCCACGGCGCAGAACTGATCGGCGCGGATCCCACCGAAATCGCCCTGGTTCGCAACACGACCGAGGGGATCAATCTGGTCGCCGAAGGCTTTCCCTGGCGCGATGGCGACAACGTTGTCACGCTGGCCGATGAGTTTCCGTCGAACCAGTATCCCTGGATTAACCTTGGCTCGCGCGGCGTCGAGTGCCGTCGCGTTGAAACCGACAACGGCCGTGTCGATTTAGCGGATATCCAAAAGGCCTGCGACGCGCGGACGCGGATGATCTCCATCAGTTGGGTCAATTATGCGCACGGCTGGCGCAACGACCTCGACGCGCTGGCCGAACTGGCGCACGCGCGCGGCGCGCTGTTGTTCGTCGACGCGATCCAGGGGCTCGGCATGTTCCCGCTCGACGTCCGCCACACGCCCGTAGACTTTTTAGCGGCCGACAGCCACAAGTGGTTGCTAGGCCCCGAAGGCGCCGGGCTGCTGTACGTTCGCCGCGAACACCTCGACCTCCTCCGCCCACTCGCGGTCGGCTGGAATAGCGTCAAGCACGCCAACGACTTCACGCACATCGAGCTGATCGTCAAAGACTCCGCCGCGCGCTACGAAGGGGGCAGCTACAACATGGCCGGCCTGCACGCCATGGGCGCCAGCCTGGCGCTGTTGCTCGGCTACACACGCGAGCAAATGGCCGAGCGCATCCTGGCCACCACGGACGAAGCCTGCCGCCGCCTGACCGCCGCCGGCGCCACAGTCCACAGTCACCGCGATGGGCTTCACAAAAGCGGCATCGTCGCGTTCGACCTCGCCGGCCGAGACTCCATGCAAGTCCGCAAGCGACTCCTCGCCCACGGAGTAGCCACCGGCTGCCGCGCCGGCCGAGTCCGCATCAGCCCCCACGCGTACACGAACGAAGCAGATCTCGACAAGCTGATCAAAGCAGTCGAAGCCGCGCGGTAACGTCACACAAGACGTCGAAGCGCGAAATAACGATCTGGGAGGGCGAGGCTCCCGCCGAGCCGCGATGCGCGCACGGTGCAACCACCAGCGTAAACTCGTAATGCCTTTGGCGCTTTCCTCTGCGCTCTCTGCGTCCTCCGCGGTTGAATCTCCTCTTCTGATCAAACAAAGAGAATTAACCGCAGAGGACGCAAAGGACGCAGAGAAAAGGACAAATAGAACGCATCACGTAACAACCCGACACAAGCCGCCCGGTTCCCTTCGAAGCGAGAACAATCGTTCAGGGAGGGCGAGGCTCCCGACGAGCGGAGATGCGGTTTCAACATCCCATTGCCCATTTCGACCCAACTTCGCATCGATAGGAGAAGCGCCGAATGCACGATATCGCTTCACTCAGGGCTCGCATCGTCGACGTCGTCAAAGATGTTTACGATCGACCACACATGTATGGGCCTTTAGCGGAAAACGCTGATGATCTGCTGGGCATTTTGCGCTGGGTTCTGGCAGAGATCGACGGTTCTCAAAACGCACACTGGGACGCTTATGTTGAAATTGCTGGCGCCGCACGACGTCAAGCTGGATCGTTCGCCAACGCTTACCATGTGGAAGCAGGGCACGGATATTCGCAACCTGACAAAGAGGGCGTCGAATACGTGACGTCGCTATGGCATGAAGTGAGCAAGAGATTGGGAATTTGCGATTGAATCGACTGCGGGGCGTAATTTTTGGTACGCACGGAGTGCGTACCCTACTGGCGCCGTGCAAATGGGGCAATCAAACGCGCTGCGCGGCTCGGCGGGAGCCTCGCCCTCCCAGAGCGCTTATTGCGCTGGAGTCATCGTCTCGATGGCCGGCTGATCCGCGTACGTCGGAACTGCCACGGGCGTCATTGGTCCGGCCGGGCACTTCAATCGGAACAGGCCAAAGATCTCTTCTTGCGAGAGGCGGGTCTTCGGGCTGGCCGCGCCGGCGAAGATCTGCTCGAACAGTTCGCGCTTGTCACGCAGCACCTGATCGATCCGCTCTTCGATGGTGCGGAGCGTGAGAAACCTGGTGATTGTCACCGGGCCAGCAGCGCCAATGCGATGTGCGCGGTTGATCGCCTGATCTTCGACGGCCGGATTCCACCAGCGGTCAAACAAGAACACGTAGCTGGCGAACTGCAAGTTCAACCCAACGCTGCCGGCGCCGTAACTCATGAGCAGCACGCGGCGTTTCGGGTCTTCGCGGAACTCCTGCAACACGTCGTCGCGGCGATTACTCGGTATGCCGCCATGAAACTCGAGCGGATTAAAACGATGCAGCCGCTTTTTCAGGACGTTGAGCGACTCGACCCACTGGCTGAAGACGAGCGCCTTCTGGCCGCTGGCGGTCAGCTCTTCGAGATCGGCCATCAGGCGTTCGAGCTTGGCGCTGGCGCCGGTCGCCGGATCGAAGTTGCAGATCTGCTTGAGCCGCAGCACCAGCTCAAACACATGCTGGATCGTCAGGGCGTCTCCCATCTCGCTTAGCTTGAGCACGCCTTTTTCTTCGGCCATTTGATACGCTTCGCGCTGCTCAGGCGTGAGCTCGATATCGGCGTCGCGCATCAGCTTGGGCGGCAGGTCGATCATTACCTGGGCCTTCGTGCGGCGGAGCACGTAATCTGCCGAGAGGCGACCCATCCGCTGTGGCGTCATGCTCGAATGCAAATGGCCCGGCGCCAGAAAGTCGAAGATGCCCACCAGGTCGTCCGCGCTGTTCTCGACCGGCGTCCCGGTTAGCGCCCAACTGCGCTCGCGCGAGATCGAACGGGCAACGGTCGACGCCGCGCCGGAGCGATTCTTGATCCGCTGCGATTCGTCGAGCACGACCAGATCGAATCGCAGCGAGGGATCGGTAATGATCTCCGCGTCGCGCCGCAGCAATTCGTAGTTGGCGATCTTGACCGGCGCGTTCGGCTGTCGCCATTGCCATTGCCGGCGCGACTGATTGCCTTCGATCACCAGAATCGGCAGCTCCGCGGCCCAATTCTGAAACTCGCGCTTCCAGTTCGAGACCAGCGGCTTGGGGCAAATCAGCAGCACGCTGCGGGCTTCGCCCGTTCGCAGCAGCAGACGGATCGCCGTGATCGCCTGCATGGTTTTGCCAAGGCCCATCTCGTCGGCCAACATTGCCGCTTGCCGCGGATAGAGAAAGGCCACGCCATCCATCTGAAACGGAAACGGCCGCTGCGGTAACTCCAGACATTGATTTTCGAGCAACAACTCCAGCGGCGGTTCCAGCAGTACCTGCAAACGATCGGCCAGCTTGACACTCTCACCCGGCGGCTTGAGACGCGTATAGCGATTGTGTTTTCGCAACCGCGCGAGCACATTGGATCCGTCTGCGCCAGCGTCGTCTGCGACGGCAACGTCAATGGGCGCTGGCGCCGGTGGTTCGACTGTTGCCACTTCCGCAATCGCGCGGCGAGCGAACAAGTAACTGCTGGTCTCAATCCGCGTCGTGCTGGGTTCCCACGAGTGGACACTCGCCGGAGATTCCTCGGCGCAGATCGAAAGGCTCGGGCGTTCCATCTCGGCCACAATCGGCGACCGCAGCCCATAGCGCTCGCGAATTGTCATCGGCGCCGCGGGCTGCACCGGCGCTGGCGACCGCAGACTCTGCGGCGACGACGGATAGAACGTCCGCGATCGTAGCACCGGCGCGGCTTCGTTCGTTGCGAGCCACGAAAAGCCTTCGCTGGCGGCGCTCATCGCGCGCCTCGCTGCGATTCGTCGATCGCCGCCCGGATCCGCTCGAAAGGTTCTTCGAGATCAAACGTCGCGACGGCCGCTTCGATGCGATCTTCGACGCCACGCGCAGCATCCTCAGCGCGGCAGGCCAAACGATACGCGCCGCAGTGCAATGCGTGCATGCCGGCCACTCCCTTGTGCGCCGTGTCTGCACGATAGTTTGCGGCGGGCGCTAGCGCCGCAATGGCTGCGCTGCCGCGTGTTGCGACACTCGCCTGCGAATTAGCATTCGGCGCAACGTCGTCATTCAGTACCAGCCATACTGGCGCCGAGACGTGTTCGGCCGCGGCCAGCGCGGAAGGCCGATCGGTGAAAATGGCCGTCGGTTGTTGCTGGCAGGCTTGAAACAACGTGCGGCCGATCTGCTCGCCATATAAAAACGGCTCGAGCGTTGGGCCGTAGAGAATCTCTTGCGTGCGGCTCGCCCGCACCGGCGCTGTGCAATGAAATTCGAGCGGGCGGGCTTGCGCGTTCAACAATAGATAGCCACCGACTAACCCTTGCGACGGCTGCTCGACAACCGTCAAAAAACCAAACACCAGCGGTGAGTCAACGCGCGCGTCACTCGTCATGCAGAGCCTGGGTGGAAGTTCTGTGCAGGGCCGAGCTGGCCCGAGGCGGGGAGACTGGCGGGAGGATCAGGAGGGACGTATGGATTGCATCGGGCCGCTACGCCGCTGACTTTAGGCCCACCCCCCTGTGCTAGCAGCGCAGCGGGGTCAGTCGGAGCACAAAACGCTCGACTCATCCCCGGCCCCTGCTTATACTAACGGTTCACTCCCAGGGGACTTAAAAGTTATGCAAGAGCGTCAGCCCACCTCGCCGTTGTTTACCCAAGTTGACATTTCCTCCGGTTCGATCACCGGTCCTCACTCGATCGACGTCTCGAATGAAAGCGAACAGACCCGTCTGTTGCGCGAGCTCCTTGCGTCGCAAGATCGTCAGAACGAATTGCTCGAAGAGTTGGCGGGCCAGGTTGGCGCCGCCGTCAATCAATTCGGCGCAGCCAGCCGGCAGCGCACGCAAGAATTGACGCAGTGGAAAGAGGCGAACCCCAGCCTCTCGCGCGAGTGCCGCTCGGCGGCCGAAGCGCTCTGCCGCGTGCAGACAGAGTTCCTCAACCTGCTGACGAGCGAAGTCAACGAAAACGCTGACGCCCTGGCCGATGGCGAATTCATGCTGACCGAATTCGTCGATCGGTTCGGCCCTCGCCTGGCACACCTCAATGGTGTGTTGCAAGTGTTGGCGCAACTCAGCAGCGCCACGAATCAGGTCGCTGGACAATAACCTCGTAAGCACGAGGTTTGCGCCTTGCTGGTCGACCTGGTAAACGTCGAGACCGACGATTCGATCCGACTCGACGGCGCGCTGCGCGTGGGCGACGATCTTTCAGCGCCCCGCGATGCATCCGCCGAGCAACTCACCGCGGATGGCGCAGCGTTGGGCGTAGACGCCGTGTTGCTACTGCACGGCGCCGGTGGCAATTTCTATAGCTCGACGATGATGGCCAGCCTGGCCAGCCGACTGGTCGAGCGTGGCGTGGCGGCCCTCGTGGCCAATACCCGCGGTCACGACGGCATCAGCACCACCACGGCGCCCATCGGCCGGCGCGTGCATGGCGCCGCGTACGAAAACGTCGACGCCTGCCGACACGATGTCACAGCCTGGCTCCGCTGGTTGGCCGGGCGCGGTTACCGGCGGCTCGGTCTGCTCGGCCACAGCCTGGGCGCCGTAAAGGCCATCTATTCTCAGGCGCACGAAGCCCACGCCAATGTCGCCTGGCTTGCTGCGCTCTCGCCCCCGTGTCTCGCGCACTCGCGCTTCCTGACCGATCCGCGCGGCGCTGATTTCATCGCCGACTACAACAACGCCAAACGACTCATCGAAGCGGGCCGCGGGCAAGCGCTGCTCGAGATTCGCTTCCCCATGCCGTACGTCATCTCGGCCGATAGTTATGTCGATAAGTATGGTCCGGAAGAGCGCTACAGCCTCTTGAAGTACATTGGCCGCGTGGCGTGCCCAATCGTCGTCACGTATGGCAGCGCCGAGTTGCCGACGAGCGCGGCGTTTCGAGACATGCCCGAGCTGCTGCCGGCTGCAGCGCCCAACGGTCGATTACAAATGGCGCTGGTCGCCGGCGCGGATCATTTCTACACCGCGATGCACGCCGATCTCTGGGCAAGATTAGAAGCAGCGCTGCGCCGCGTGCTGTAAGCGGCCAGGGCGCAAGCCCTCTGGTTCTGTTGAAGCGAGAACAACCTCTCCGGGAGGGCGATCCCGGCGCGCCGGGACCATCGAGCCGAGTAGCGCGCTCGACGCAACGACCAGCATCGATCACAGCTCGTTTTAGAAGTATTTCCTCTGCGCTCTCTGCGCCCTCCGCGGTTCCACTCCTCTTCTGATCGAACACAAGGGATTTAACCGCAGAGGACGCAAAGGACGCAAAGGACGCAGAGAGAGAACGCGAATCGAGCAAATCGCTCAACAGCCTGAAACAACCCACCCAGTTCTTCCGAAGCGAGAACGACGTTCCGGGAGGGCGAGGCTCCCGCCGAGCCGCGAAGTGCGCTCGACGCAACGACCAGCATCGATCACAGCTCGTTTTAGAAGTATTTCCTCTGCGCTCTCTGCGTCCTCCGCGGTTCCATCTCCTCTTCTAATCGAAGATAAGAGAAATAACCGCAGAGGACGCAAAGGACGCAGAGGAAAGGAAAAATGACCGCATCGCGTAGCAACCCGACACAAGCCGCCAACTTCCGAAGCACGAATAGACGTTCCGGGAGGGCGAGGCTCCCGCCGAGCCGAGTGCCGGGAGCGATGCTCATGTACGTCGTCGTCCAAAAAAGCTCGCCTCACGCGGAGGCGCGAGGAGCGCGGAGAAATACGGTGGCTTCCAATGGGTTGCGCCTTCTCCGCGGTTCTGCGACTCCGCGTGAGATCTCGTTTACCCCTGGCATTATCGATCGCAGTTCTCGGCTCAGCAGTTGCCTCGCCCTCCCGGAACGGTTTTGCCCGCTGCACAATGCCTGGATTGGCGGACCACGTCTCCTCAAATTGCTCCCACTCCCCGCGCAGATGATGGTAAGCTAACGGCCTGCCCCCCACCGGGAGATTGCCATGCCCTCCTCCATCTGCACCGGACCGCTAAAGCGTCGCGAGTTCCTGCGCGCCGGCACGCTTGCGCTCGGCGGGCTGGGGCTCTCGGATCTATTGCGATTGCAAGCCCGCGCTGCGCAGCCGGCGCGAGACACTTCGGTGATCTTGTTTTGGATGTGGGGCGGGCCAAGCCAGCTCGAAACGTACGACTGCAAGCCTGAAGCGCCGAGCGAGTATCGTGGGCCGCTCCGGCCGATTCAGACCACCGTCCCTGGAATGGACATCTGCGAAGTCTTTCCTTTGCAGGCCAAGCTCGGGCATCGCTTCTCGCTCGTGCGGTCGCTGCATCACAAGATGGCGTCGCACAACGACGGCTCGATCGAACTATTGACCGGCAAGACTCCGGCGAAGGAAGACGTCACCTCGACGGCCAAGAGCGATCACCCGGACTTCGGCATGATCGCCAGTCGGCTGCGCGGCCAACCGGCCGATGGCCTGCCGCGCTACGTCGGCGTGCCGCGCGTGCCGTTCATGGTGCAACCAACTTACCTGGGCATGGCGCACGCCGGATTCGCTGCTGGCGATCCCTCGGTCGCGAATTATCGGCCCAAGAATCTGATCCTCGACGCCGGCATCGGCGGCGCGCGGCTCGACGATCGCCGCGGGCTGGTCGCGCAGTTGGATCGCTACCGCAGGGCGAACGATCTAAACGGCGCCGTCGAAGCGACCGATCAATTTCGTCAGCAGGCGTTTCAACTGCTTACCAGCACGAAGGTGGCCGACGCGTTCCATCTCGACGCCGAAAAACCGACCACGCGCGATCGCTACGGCCGGCACCTGTGGGGACAAAGTTGCCTGCTGGCGCGCCGCCTGGCCGAGGCCGGCACGAGCGTGATCACGATCGACGCCCTCTCGCCGGTGCCCGGCAATCCGATCTACTTCAGTTGGGACGATCACTCGAACCCACTCACCGGTTGGAACCTCGAAGGCGCGATGCGCTGGCGGGCGCCATTCATGGACCAGGGGCTGTCGGCGCTGATCGAAGACATCTACGCCCGCGGGCTCGATCAAAAAATAATGGTCGTCGCCGTCGGCGAATTCGGTCGCACGCCGCGACTGGCGAGTCCGCAGGGCGTGCTCGGCCGCGACCACTGGCCGGCGGCGCAATCCGCCCTCATCTCCGGCGGCGGTTTGCGAATGGGACAAGTCGTGGGCGCGACGACGAGCAAGGCCGAATACCCAATCGAACGCCCGCTCACGCCGCAGGATCTGCTGGCGACGATCTATCGCCACCTGGGCATTGACCCACGCGAGACGCTCAACGACTTCGGCGGCCGCCCCGTAGCGATTCTGCCCGACGGCGAACCAATCCGGGAACTGGTCTGAGCGGCGAAGTCTTTGTGAGCCGCAAGGCGCTAGCCGCGGGTTCTTCGTGTCAGGTATTTGCACGCATGCGCCATCGGCCATTGCACTGCCGCGTGCTGGGAGGGCGAGGCTCCCGCCGAGCCGCGAAGTGCGCTCGACGCAACGACCAGCATCGATCACATCTCGTTTAGAAGTATTTCCTCTGCGCTCTCTGCGTCCTCCGCGGTTCCATCTCGTCTTGTGATCGAACACAAGAGATTTAACCGCAGAGGACGCAAAGGACGCAGAGGTAAGGAAAAGTGACCGCATCGCTTTCCAACCCGACGCAAGCCGCCAACTCCCGAAGCACGAATAGACGCTCCGGGAGGGCGAGGCTCCCGCCGAGCCGCGAAGTGCGCTCGACGCAACGACCAGCATCGATCACAGCTCGTTTTAAAAGTATTTCCTCTGCGCTCTCTGCGTCCTACGCGGTTCCACCTCCTCTTCTGATCGAACACAAGAGATCTAACCGCAGAGGACGCAAAGGACGCAGAGGAAAGGAAAAGTGACCGCATCGCTTTCCAACCCGACGCAAGCCGCCAACTCCCGAAGCACGAATAGACGTTCCGGGAGAGCGAGGCTCCCGGTTTGCTTCAATGAACGCGTTCCCCTAATTGCAACCGTCATTGCTTTACTGCACGCGCGGGCCCGCGGCGATCGGCACACGCTCGGCGAGCGCGGCCAATAGCGGGCGAACGCGGGTTAGCACGTCGGCCTCGGGTGGGACCTGGCCGATCAGTCGATACTGCCCAGCGTCGATCGCCGCGGCGAGTTCGATCACACTTTCGCGCAGTCGATTGATGAGTGTCGCTGTCTCTTCCGAAGTCAGCTCGTGGCGAATCAGTTGCACTTCGTGCTCGGTGCGGCGGCGATCGAGCGCTACCAGCGCTCCGCGCTCCGCTTTGTACAGCCGACTGTGCGCGTAGGCTCGCCGCAACTCGCCCGCGGTGTTGAAGTGCCAGGCAGGCTCTTCGCCAAAGTAGAGACTCGCGGCGCCGTCGCGGCGCAAGCCGATCACGATGTGCGGCCGAGTCTCGGGCGTAAGAGCAATCTCGACTCGCTCGACGAGCGCCGTCGCCTCGGCCAGCAGATCTTCTCGCTCGTGTTCTTGGCGTGCCAAAGGTAAATCGATGTAGGGAGGTTCCCGTAGGGTACGCACTCCGTGCGTACCATCTTCCCGCGATTCCTGGTACGCACGGGGCGCCTACCCTACGAAGACATTCAACCTTGCTGGCGGTTGCGGTAGCGCGCGCTGACGCGATCCAATAGCGCGCGGTCTTCGTCCGAAAGCGCGTCGCGGCCGACTTCGTGCAGACGAGCCAGCACTTCGTCCATCCGTTGATCGTCCTGCTCTTCAATTTCTTTTTGACGCAGGCGGCGGGCCTCGCGGCGATTGTCCAACCACTGCCGCATCAAACCCGGCGAGCGGCGCGGGATGGCGTCGAAATTTTTCTCCAGGCTCGTATAGCCCTGCGAGAAGTCATAGCCCAACAGCCCTTCGTCGGTCTCGCGATCGTGCAACCGTTCTGAGTCTTGCTTGGCGCTGAAATAGATCAGGATGCCGAGCAGCGTCATTGGTAGCGCCGCCTCTGGATAGCGCGGGTAGATCAAAGCCCAAGCCGCCACGCAGATCGCCAGCGCCGTGAACTTGGCGACCATTGCCACCACGGTCACCGCCGTGCGGTAGCCCTTCTTCTGCCAAATCAACGACCGCAGCACGCGGCCGCCGTCGAGCGGATTGGCCGGCAGAAAAACATTCACCAAAGTCAGCAACCAGTTGACCCACACGACCAACTGCAAACAGTAAACCCAAGTCACGCCGTCAACTGGCGGCGGCGGAGAGCGAAGCGGGTTCAGCACCGCGCGCATGTCCTGATGCAGGAACAGCAGCGGGATGATGGCCACGGCGGCAATGCTCATATTCACCAGCGGCCCGGCGGCGGCGGTGACCATTTCTTCTTGCGGTTGATGCGAAAGATTGATCGGCGCCAGCCCACCCAAGGGCCACAGCACAATCTGATCAACACGGCCATCCATCTGCCGCGCGGCAAAGCAATGCCCGACTTCGTGCGCGAGCACGCTAACGAACAGAATGGCCAGCGTGATGCCGACGTCGACCAGCAGTTGCTTTTGCGGGTCCTTGTCGACGCTCATCGAGAGCGCAACGACCACCAGCAAGACGAAAAAGACGTGGACGCGCACATGAATGCCGAACCAACGTCCCAGCGGTAGATTCCATCCGAGAAGATCGCGCATCGCACCCAGCAAAAGAGCTAGAGGAGCCGCACTGCCAGCAGCAGCGGCTTGGACCAGGGCGCCACAACGTCTATCTTATCAGTGCCCTGCGGGGCGATCAAATCTTTCGACAACATCCGAGTTTGCAGCAGCGATTGCAAGTCCGCGGCCTCGCAGGCCGGCGCGCGTCGAACCTCGCAAAAAGGTGGGATTGTAGTGGAAGAATCAGAAATCCTGCTTGAAACCCGCAGATTTCGCGTCCTGCGCCGCAAACAGACGCTGCCAGACGGTCGCCAGCACTCGCGCGAGGTCATCGATCACCCCGGCGCGGTGGGCATTGTGCCGCTGCTAGACGACGACCGCGTCTGCCTGATCCGCAACTACCGTTTGGCAGTCCAGCGCTGGCTGATCGAGATCCCGGCCGGGACGCTCGAGCCGAGCGAACCTCCGCTGGACACTGCCGCGCGCGAGCTGATCGAAGAAACCGGCTACCGCGCCGCCAGCCTCACGCCGCTGTGCGAACTACTGTTCTCGCCCGGCATCCTGCACGAGCGGATGCACCTCTTTCTGGCCACGCAACTCACCGCCGGCGAGACCAAGCTGGAAGTGGGCGAACAAATCGAGCAATTGATCGTGCCGTGGGAAGAAGCGCTGGAGATGATCCGCCGCGGCGAGATCGAAGACGCGAAGACCGTGGCGGCGCTGTTGTTCTGCGATCGGTGGTTGCGCAAAAAGGCGTAGCGCCGCGCCCTTCTCCCCTGGGGAGAAGGTGGCGTGCGTTAGCACGCCGGATGAGGGCTGAGTAGCTCGCTCGATCTTGCTAGGTTGAAAACCCTAACTCACTTCGGCCCTCACCCCAACCCTCTCCCGCCGCAGCATTATGCATCAGGTAGCAGGGGGTGGTTGTCCTCTCCAGTGGACGTATGCCGCGTGGATGATTAGCTTTGCTTGAACCCAGAGCCGCACTCGATGGGAGCGCCGCA
>Ga0070665_100002833_pt1 | contig 18780 bp, 23 predicted proteins | sample KBSS13metaG_FD_65862 | JGI IMG/M metagenome (GOLD analysis project Ga0070665, IMG submission 65862) | Switchgrass rhizosphere microbial communities from Kellogg Biological Station, Michigan, USA - KBS S1-3 metaG | ecosystem: Host-associated > Plants > Roots > Rhizosphere > Soil ...
GCCGCTCGGCAGCCCGGCCGTGATCCCGATCCGCTGCCCGGGCTGGCACCAGCCGAGCTCGAGGACGCGGCGCGCGGCCTCCGCGATGAGGTCCTCGGTGACCTCCATGCGGCGCATGCTCGTCGCGCGCACGCCCCACATGAGCCCGCACCGCCGGACCGTCTCGCGGCCCGGCGACAGCGCGAGGATCGGCACCTCGGGCCGGTGCGCGGACACGAGGCGCGCGGAGCGCCCCGAGAGCGTCGGGATGACGAGCGCGTCGAGGCCGAGCTCCGACGCCGCGACGCAGGCCGAGTGGGCGACCGTGTAGGCCGGATCGCGCTGGTCGCGGTGCACGCGGGTCTCGATCCAGCGCGCGTAGGGCGCCTCGAGCTCGGTCCGGTTGGCGATCGCGGCCATCATCTCGATCGCTCCGACCGGGTGCGCGCCGATGGCGGTCTCCTGCGAGAGCATCACCGCGTCGGTCCCGTCGAGGATCGCGTTGGCCACGTCGGCGACCTCAGCGCGCGTGGGTCGCGAGGCGGTCACCATCGAGTCGAGCATCTGGGTCGCGGTGATCGACGGGCGCGCCATGGTGCCCGCGAGCGCGAGGAGCTTCTTCTGGACGATGGGCACGTCCTGGATCGGCAGCTCGATGCCGAGATCGCCGCGCGCGACCATGACGCAGTCGGCCGCCTTGAGGATCGCCTCCGCGCGGTCGACCGCCTGCGGCTTCTCGATCTTCGCGATGAGCGGCAGCCGGGTGTGGCGCCGCACCGCCTCGACGTCCTCGACCCGGCGCACGAAGGACAGCGCGACGAGGTCGACGCCGATGCGCTCCCCCGCGTGCAGCATCTCCAGGTCACCGTCGGGGACGGAGGGGAGGATCTCCGTCTCGCCCGGGATGTTCAGCCCCTGCCGGGAGGCGACGGCCCCGCCGAACTCGACCTCGCAGTCGAACTCCTGCTCGCTCGCGCGCACGGCGGTGACGCGCAGGCGGACCGAGCCGTCGGCGAGGTAGACGATCTCGCCCGGATCGACCGCGTCGGCCAGCTCGGGGATCGCGACGGAGATCTGCCGTGCGTCGCCGAGACCGTCCTCCTGGCAGTGGAAGGTGACCGTGCTGCCGGTCTCCAGCTCCACGCGGTCGTCGACCAGCTGGCCGATGCGCATCTTCGGACCGGGGAGGTCCTGGAGGATCGCGACCGGCCGGCCCGCTGCGTTGGCGGCGTCGCGCACCATCCGCGAGGTCTCCGCGTGCTCCTCGACGGTCCCGTGGGAGAAGTTCAGGCGCGCGACGTCCATACCCGCGTCGATCATGCGACGGAGAGTCTCCGGATCGCGGGACGCGGGACCGATGGTGGCCACGATCTTCGTACGGCGCATGTCAGGCAACGTACTCGCCTGCGGCGCTACTCCCGGGCGAGCGCCTCGGCCACCTCGGCGTTGAGCGCCAGCAGGTCCTCGATCCGCTCCGACGCCGGCCGCCGGCCCCAGCCGCAGGGGGTCCCGACGCCGAAGTCGTCGAGGTGGCGCCTGGCGATCTCGGCGCGCGCCAGGGCGCCCTCCAGGCCGTCGCTGACGTCGAGGAGCCCGAGGTAGACGCGGGCGTCGCCCACGTCGAGGCCATCGAGCGGGGCGTAGTGCTCGTCGCGCTGGTCGGCGAGCTGCACCGGCATGTGGACGAAGTCCACGCGGCGGCCGCAGGCGGCGACGCCACGGTTGAGCATCTCGACCGCGGTCCCGAGGTCGCGGATCGGGGTGTAGTGCGCGCTGTCGGGCGACTCGCCCTCCTCGTGCTGCAGCGAGCCGTAGCAGACGTGCAGGCCCAGCCACGCGCCCTGGGGGACCGACGGCGACAGCTCCGACAGCGCCTGCAGATAGCGCTCCATCGGATCCTTCGGCAGGGACGTGAGCTCCGCGTCGTCGAAGTTGAAGCCGACCTTCTCGATCATCGCCGTCTCGCGCGCGAGGTCCCACTGGATGGCGAGGTCCTCGGGCGCGATCACGGTGCCGAGGTGCTCGAGCTCGCGCCGCACCGCGTCGTTGTACGCGCGCCAGATGATCTCGTAGTCGCGGGGCTCGTTGACGAACGCGCGGACCGCGCTCTCGGTGAGCGGATAGGCGACGAGGAAGCGCATCCCCTCCGGGATCGCGCCCTCGTCGCGCAGCCGCTTGAAGATCTCGTAGGAGCGCTCCGCCTCCGCCGCGTAGCCGATGCGCTCGAAGCGGATCTCGTCCACGCCCTCGCGGACGGCGAAGCGCCACTGGTCGTCGTAGCCCTTGGGGAGCCAGTCGTCGTACGTGTGGCGCGAGCGCGTCTCGAGGTCGGGATGTCCGTAGTAGGTGTGGCGCGCGATGAAGGTGATCCACTGCGAGCGATCGCCGAGCTCGCCGTCCGGCAGCATCGTCACGTGGTCGCCCAGCGCGGCGGCGCTGCGGCGGAAGACGTCCTCGACGGTCCAGTCGTCGTCGAGCCGCGCGATGCTGCCCACCAGCAGCACGTCGCCGTGGTCGTGCGTCGTGCTCGTCGCCATGTCAGGCCCCTTCGCTCGTCGTCCGGAAGGCGGCGAGCTGGCCGCCCCACAGGTTGATGCTGCGCGGCACCGGCCGCCAGTGGCGGACCGGATGGTCCGCCTGCTCGTCGTGGAACTGCTCCAGCTCCGCTGACAGCTCGACGTGGTTTCCGGCCGGGTCGTCGAACATGATGAAGAGGTTGTTGCCCGGCCCGTGGCGACCGGGACCCCAGGTCACGTCGACGCCCTGGGCGCTCAGCCGGTCGCACCACGTGAGCAGGTCTCCCCAGCCGGAGACGTCGAAGGAGAAGTGGTCGAGGCCCCGGCCGCCGGACTCCACGACGGCGAGGGTGTGGTGGTCGGCGGAGCTGCGCAGCCAGCCGAACTCCGCGCCCATCACGTCCGAGAGACGGAACCCCACCCGGTCCACGTAGAAGGCGAGCATCGTCGCGAGGTCCGACGTCGCAAGTGTCGCGTGCTGGTAGCGGATCGGCCGCCGCGCGCCGTCGCCGAGCTGCTCGCCCGCCCGGTCGACGAAGTCGTGGAAGCGCACGCGGTTGTCGTCGGGATCGCGGATCTCGAAGCCGCGGATCCCGTCGACGACGTCGAGCTGCGCCCCGAGCGTGCCGGCCAGCTCGTCGAGCAGACCGGGCGCCGCGACCTCGAAGGCGACGAGCTCGAGGGCGCGCTCGCCGGGCCGCAGGTCGAGCACGTGGTGCCCGGCGCCCCAGCCGAGGCGCACACCACCGCCGTCGAGCGCGGAGTGGACGCGCAGCCCGACGACCCGCGTGTAGAACGCGACGACCTCGTCGACGTCGGGAACCTGCAGCGCCAGCGACGACGTCGCGGTCCGTGTGAGCGGCATGTCTCCCCCTCGTGTGCGGACGGCGGCGAAGCTACCAGCGACCGGGCGCCGGCCAGGCGCCGCCGCGCGGTCCCGCCGACCACGCCGCGAACGACGGGCGGCGCGTCGTCGAGGGCGAGGCGTCGAGCAGACCGCAGTCGAAGCTCGGATCGGCGTGCAGCGTGTACTGCGAGAACATCCAGACACCGGCGCCGGGCCCGTCGGCGCGCGCGTGGCGCTCGAGGGCCAGCCGGATGCTCTCGGCCTGTGCGGCGCGCGGGTCCTCGGTCGGGTAGAGCGCGCGCATCTGGCTGAGGCGCGCCCCGCCCTCCGTGATGAGCACGACCGGGCCGGTCGCGTCGGCGAGGCCGGTCCAGCGGCCCGCCAGCAGGGTCCGCAGGTGCTGGGTCTTCGTCGCCTCGACGCGCCCTTCGACGTCGGTGTAGTCGTGGTGCGCCCACGCCTCGTTGGGGCCGACGACGGCTCCGGTCGCGGCCAGCTCGTCGAGCAGTGCGACGGCGAGCTCGTCGTAGTGGGTCACCGTCCGGCCGCCCTGGTTGCTGTCCGCGAACGACGGCGTCAGCAGCAGGCCCGGATGGCCCGCGGCCGCCGACACGGCACGGGCGGAGGCCATCATCTCGGCGACCGTGCGCTGCACGACGACGGGGCCGAGCGCGAACGGGTCGGCGGTCGGCGACGGCGCGCGCTGGGGCCAGAGCTGGAAGTTGGGCTCGTTGACGAGCTCGATGGCGTCGACGAACGGGCCGGCCGTGCCGGGCCGGTAGCGCTCGTGCAGGAACGCGAACATCCCGGCCCAGGCCGTGCCGGGGCCGCAGCCCTCGGCGGGGACGGCGAACTCGAGCGCCCGCCGGGACGGCGAGTAGGCCGCCGGCTCGCGGCCCACGGCCACGTACCGCGCCCAGGCCGCGGGCGCGATGCGGTCCGCGTAGGCGAAGGAGATCTCGGCGTCCGTCCCGCGCACCGCCGCGAGCTCGGCGGTCCCGTTCGCCCAGGTCGGGAAGCGGTAGAACTGCAGGACGACGCGCAGGCCATCCTCGTTGGCCGCCGCGATCTGGCCGTCGAGCGCCGCGAGGAACGGCGCACCCGGGCTCGCGGGGTCGCCGGGCGCGAGGGCCCCGTCGGGCTGAAGGCTCGGCCAGTCGGCCCACAGCCGCACCGCGGCGGTGCCGCTCTCGGTCAGCAGCGCGCGGTTGTCGCCCACGCGCAGGTCGGCAGGCGAGCCGGGATGCAGCGTCGCGGCCTGGCCGAGGTCGACGATGCGCAGCAGGCCGGTCGCGGCCTCCGCACGCCCGGGGCGGGCGCCGAGCGCACCGACAGCGGTGATCGCGGCGGCGGTGCCGAGCAGCGTGCGACGGCTCAGGAGCGGTCCGCCCGCGCCCTGGGCGTCGGCCATCAGGCCGCGAGTGCGGCGATCGCGTCGTCGACGCGATCGGTCACCCGCAGCTCGCGTGCGAGGCGCGTGAGCCCGAGTGTGCGCCGCACGCTGGGCTGCGTGCTGACGACGCGCAGCCGGCGACCGGCGCGGTCGAGGCGACGCAGCGCGTTGAGGAGCACGGCCAGGCCGGTCGAGTCCACCATGTGGACGTCGAGCTCGACGACCACGTCGCCCGTGCCGCGCCAGATCACGTCGTTGAGACGCGTGGCGAGCCGGGGGGAGCCGGCGAGATCGAGCTCGCCGGTGGCGCGCAGCACCGTGACGTCGCCGTCCCGGCGGACGGAGACCTCGAGGCGGCGGCGGAGGGGGGTGGGAGGGGAGGTGCCGTGCATGACAGGCGGGGGGAACCTGGTCTGATCATCATCGGCACCTGTAAGCCCCGACTTAAGGGCGATTGTCAGGGAGCGTGCACATCGAGGCGCAACGTGGCGGCTACGGAGTCGTCGTCGAGGAAGCGCGGCAGGTACTGGGGGTGCGTCCAGCCGTACTTCTTCTTGATCGCCTTGGAGACCTGCGCCAGCGTGGCCGGGTCGTCGACGTGCTCGGCGCGGATCGGCAGACGAGGCTTCTGGTCGTCGTCGATGAGGACGACCTCGCCGCCACCCTCGCGGACGAGCTCGCGATACCAGCGGGCATCGGGGCCGTTCATCGAGCGCAGGTACGGCTCGCCGCCGACGACGACGACCCACAGCTTCGTGTCGTGTCGCCTGCCCGAGGGCGAGGTCGTGCCGAGCAGGATCTCCTGCGCGGACTTCAGGTGCTTCACCGGGTGACCCATGTCAATGTCGATTCGGGGACGGAGTTCGCTCGACCATGACCGACGTCGCCTTCACCGCCGCGGTGGCGGCGACGCCGGGGACGAGCCCGAGATCCTCGACGGCATCCCGCGTCACCGCCGCGATCACGCGGTGGGGACCGGCCTCGATCTCGACGAGCGCCATGACGCCGTCGACCTCGACGGACCGGACCACGCCCGGGAAGCGGTTGCGTGCGGAGAAGCCGTCTCCGGGCGCCTCTCGCGCGGGCGAGGGGCGCAGCCGGTCGACCTCGGACCCCGGGACACGCCGGCGGTTGCGGGCATCGCGCACGGTGCGCAGCTTGCCGCTGCGGTCCCAACGGCGGAGGGTGTCGACGCTGACGCCCAAGGCGCGCGCCGCCTCCCCAAGGGTGAGGTCGTTCATCTCTCTTTCCAGGGTACGCACCTGGACTCCGCTCAGCGCTTCGGCGTGAGGCGGATCACGTACGGGAAGTCGCCGAACTCCACGTCGATCCACAGCCGCCCGGTCGCGCGGACGGTCGTCGTCCCGGTGTGCGCCGCGGTCTCGAACAGCGGGACGGCCTTCTTCGCACCCGCGTCGGAGTTCGCGTGCGGGTCCAGGCGCGCGACGAACGGCGTCTGCGCTGCGAAGTCGAGGTCCGGATCCTCCGGCGCGTACTGCTCGAAGCGCGCCGTGTACGTGCCCGACAGGTCGTACGGGCCGTGCGACGCGGGCGACGCCTCCCCTCGCACCACGATCTCGCCCTCGGCCTTCGGCTTCCTGGCCAGCTCCGGGGTGACGGTCGACGTCGTGGGCGGCGCCTCGCCCGCGAGCTTGCCACCGTTGCCGCAGCCGGCCGCGGCGATGCAGGCGATCACCAGCACGATCGACGGGACCCGGCGCGACATGGGGCGCGACGGTAGCGGCTCGCGCATAGGCCGAGCCGAAGCAGAAGTGCATATGCTGTGCCTAAGCACTTCTGTGAGGGGGCATGGCGTGGAGAAGGTGGACAGGGCGCAGTTCCTGCGCCTGGGGGCGGTCGGTGCGCTCGGCGCGGCCGGCGCGGGGTTGATCGCCGCGGGGCCGGCCGTGGCGGCGTTGCCCGCGCCGACGCCGATCGGCGACGACATCGGGTTCTTCGGCTTCGCCGTGGTGGCCGAGCTGACCAGCCGGCGCTGGTACCAGGAGACGCTGCGCGTGAAGGGCCTGGGCCGTTCCGTGCGCTCGACGCTGAGCGCCGCCGGCGAGGCGAAGGGCGCGCACGTCCGGCGTCTCAACGACGTGCTGCGCGACGGAGCCGTCCAGCCCAGCGACTTCGCGGTCGACTTCCCGAAGGGCTCCTTCGACACGCGCGCCAGGGCACTGGCGCTGGGTCGGCAGCTCGAGGGGCTGCTCGTGTCGACGTACCTCTACGGCACGGCGTACGCGCAGGACAGCTCGAGCCGGCTGCTGCTCGGGCGCCTGCAGATCTTCGACGGCCAGCTGCTGGCCTGGCTCGGGTCGCTGGCCGGCGTGAGCCCGGTCCCGGGTCTGCCCGACCCGATCGACACCGAGGCGGGCGGCACGCTGCTCGACAGGTACCTCACGACCCCGAGCTTCCGATGAGCATGACCAAGAGACACCTCTCCATCGCGCTCCTCGCCGTCCTGGCCATCCTGGCCGCGCCGGCAGGTGCCCAGGCGATCACCGTCTACGCGGCCGCGTCGCTGCGTGACGCGTTCCCGAAGATCGACGCCGGGCCGACGTACAGCTTCCTGGGGTCCAACCAGCTGCAGGCCCAGATCGAGCGCGGCGCGCCCGCCGACGTGTTCGCGTCCGCCAGCCCGAACGAGGCAGGCGCGCTGTTCCGCGAGGGCCTGTGCACCCGTCCGGTGACGTTCGCGACGAACGTCGTCGTGCTCATCACGCCGAAGGGCAACCCGTCCGGGATCCGATCGGTCTACACGCTTCGGACGGGCTCGCGGCGGCTGTCCGTCGGGACCGCGGGCGTACCGATCGGCGCCTACACTCGCCAGATCCTCGCGCGGCTGCGACTGTCGTCGATCCTGCGCTCGAACCGGGTGAGTCTGGATCCCAATGTCGCCGCCATCACGGCAAAGGTCGCACTCGGCTCCGCCGACGCGGGCTTCGTCTACGTCACCGACGCCCAGTCGGTCGCCGCTCGCACCGACGTCATCGCGCTGCCCAAGTGGTCGCAGCCGCCGGTGCGTTACCAGATGTGCGTCGTGCGCCGGGCCGGTGTCGACACCGCCGCGGCCAACGCGTTCATCAACAAGGTCCGCGCCACGAACGGGCGCCGGGTCCTCCGCACCTACGGGTTCGGGCTGCCGCCGCGCAGCTGACCCGAAGGAGGGTCCGTGAGCGACATCAGCGTCGGGAGGGCAGCCGCCGCCGCCCTCTCGGCGCTGATCGCGGGCGTGGTGCTCACCTTCCTGGCGCTGCCGATCATCGCGCTCTTCACCGAGTTCCCGCTCCGCGACGTGCCGGAGCTCCTGCGCGACCCGTTCGTGCAGGACACCCTCAAGGTGACCGTCCGCACGAACGCGATCGCCAACGTCCTCATCATCGGGCTGGGCACGCCGACGGCCTATCTCGTCGCGATGCGGCGCTTCCGCGGCCGCTCCCTCGTCATCACGCTCATCGAGCTGCCGCTCGTCCTGCCTCCCGCGGTCGCGGGCATCGCCCTGCTCTCGGCGTTCGGCGTCGGCGGCCTGCTGGGCCCGACGCTGAAGGACGCCGGGATCGTCCTGCCGTTCAGCCAGTGGGCGGTCGTCCTCGCCGTGACGTTCGTCGCCTCGCCGTTCTACCTGCGTCAGGCGATCACGTCCTTCGAGTCGGTGGACGGGACGCTCACGGCGGCCGCCAGGACCCTGGGCGCCGGGCCGACGCGGACCCTCCTGCGCATCTCCCTGCCGCTCGCCGCGAGCGGGCTGCTGGCGGGCTGGGTGCTCGCCTTCGCCCGCGGCGTGGGCGAGTTCGGGGCGACGATCATCTTCGCCGGGAGCGTGCGCGGCGAGACGCAGACGCTCACGCTCGGCATCTACGAGGTCCTCGACTCCAACTTCGATCAGGCGATCGCGATCGGGATCCTCCTCGTGGTCCTGAGCGCGACCGTGCTGCTGTCGTACAAGCTCATCATCTCGTGGCGCTCCTCGACCTCGACATCGCCCTCGGTCTTCGCTCGTACGAGCTGAAGGTCGCGCTCGGCGTCGACCGGGAGACGGTCGCCCTCGTCGGTCCCTCCGGGGCGGGCAAGACGACCGTGCTCCAGTCGATCGCGGGACTGCGGCGGCCCGACCGCGGGCGGATCGAGGTGGGCGGGCGCGCGTGGTACGACCGGGAGGCGCGCGTCAACCTCGCGCCCGAGCAGCGCTCCGTCGGGCTCGTGTTCCAGGAGTACGCGCTGTTCCCGCACATGTCCGTCCGCCAGAACGTGGCGTTCGGCGGCCCGGCGCGCGTCGACGAGCTGCTCGACCGCTTCGGCATCGGCCACCTCGCGAGCGTGCGCCCGACGGCCATCTCCGGCGGGGAGCGCCAGCGCGTCGCGCTCGCGCGCGCCCTGGCCCGCGGGCCCGAGGTGCTGCTGTTCGACGAGCCGCTGTCGGCGCTCGACGCGCACACCCGCACGATCGTCCGCGCCGAGCTCGAGGACCTGCTCGCCGATCTGGGCCTCCCCACGCTGATCGTCACGCACGACATGCGCGACGCGACGGCGCTCGCTCACCGGATCGGCGTGATGGTGGACGGCGAGCTGCGCCAGCTCGGCCGCCTGCCCGACCTCCTGCAGCACCCGGCCGACGCGTTCGTCGCCCGGCTCACGGGCGCCAACGTCCTGCCCGGCCTGGCGGGTGAGAACGAGGCCGTCGTCGCCCATCCCTGGGAGCTGACGCTGGCGGCGGAGCGCCCGGACGGCGCCAGGGCGGTCCCCGGGACCCTGCACGGCGTCGTGCCCGAAGGCGACCGGATGCGCGTGCGGGTCGGCGACGTGGTGGTGGTCGTCGACGAGGGCGAGGTCGAGCGCCTCGGGCTCGCGCGGGGCGCGCCCGCGTGGGCGGTGCTGCCGCCCGGGCCGCCGCGGGTCGTCGCGCTCTAGCTCAGCCGAGGAAGAAGCGCCCGTCCTGCTGTACGAGGTCGTCGTCGGCCCAGAGCCTGCCGCCCTCGCGCAGGTCGAGGATGAGGTCCCAGTGCAGCGCGCTGACGTTCTTGCCGCCGGTCTCGGGATACGAGCGCCCGAGCGCGAGGTGCACCGTCCCGCCGATCTTCTCGTCGAAGAGGATCGCCCCGATCGGCCGGTCGATGCCGAAGTTCGTGCCGATGCCGACCTCGCCCAGCCGCCGGGAGCCCTCGTCGGTCGCCAGCGCGCGGTCGAGGTAGGCCTGCCCGCGCTCGGCGCGCGCTGAGACGACCTCGCCGTCGCGGAACTCCAGCTCGACCCCTGCGACCTCGACGCCGGCGGGCGAGGACGGGACGCCGAAGCGCACGTGCCCGTTGGCCGACGCCTCGTGCGGGCCCGTGAAGACCTCGCCGGAGGGCATGTTGCGCTTGCCGTCGGAGTTGACCCACCCGCGGCCCTTCACGCCGATCTCCAGCGACGTGCCCGGCGCCTCGATGCGTAGCTTCGACGCCTTCGCCACCCGCGTGATGAGCGTGTCCTGGAACCTGCGCAGCTCGCCCCAGGACGCGACGGGGTCGGGCTGGTCGAGGAAGAGCGCGCGCTCGACGAAGGCGCCGAAGTCGACGAGCGACAGGCCCGCCTCCTGGGCGTTGGCCTCCGTCGGCCAGAGGGTCGTGGCCCAGCGGCGCTTCAGCGTCTCGTTGCGCACGTGGCGCCGCGCCCTCGCGTAGCGCGCCATGAGCGCGGGGTCGACCGACGTGAGCCCGCGCGTGTTGGCCGGGGCTTGGATCGAGAGGGTCGCGTCGACCCGCTTGGCCTCCTCGAACTCGAACGGCGGGATGAAGTCGTAGTGGAGGTCCTGGGCGTGGCGGTAGAAGTTCAGCGTCGCCTCGGGCAGCTCGGTGCGCATGAGGGGGAACGCGCCGCGGTGCAGCAGCGCACGCTGCAGCTCGAGCAGCAGCGGTGCGGCCAGCGTCGTGGAGCGGATGAGGATCTGCTGTTGCTCGGTGGCCTCGAGGCAATAGCCGGCCAGCAGGTCCGCGAACGCTGCGGGGTCGGGGCGGTTCGTCACGCCCTCCATCCTTCCGCGAGCGCCGCCTGCGCGTCGGCCGGCTGCCGGCCGAGCTCGGCGGCGAGCGCAGTGACGAGGCGCTCCTGCGGCTCGGGCGCGGCGGTCTCGCCCATGACGCCGACGACCCAGACGCGCCCGGTCAGCGCGCCGCCGCCGGGGGTGATCTCGATGCCGTGGACGCTGCGCAGCCGGCCGCGCACGCTGGGCTCGTCGATCCCCTCCGGGACGCGCACGGCGAGCGCGGTGCGCAGCTCCTCGCCGTCGGGCGCCAGGCGGTCGAGCCCGAGCACGGCCAGCGCGTCGCGCAACGCCGCGTGGGCGCGGCGGTGGCGCTCCCAGCGCGTCGGCAGCCACTCCTCGCGGACGAGCCGCAGCGCCTCGTGGAGGGCGAGGACGAGGTTCACGGGCGGGACGTGGTGGTAGGTGCGCCCGCGCCCGCCGTCGGTCCACTGCGCGAGCAGGCCGACGAGGTCGAAGTACGACGAGCGGCCGGGCCGGATGCGCCGCTCGAGCTTGCGCAGCGCGCGGTCGCCGGCGGTCAGCGGGGCGAGCCCGGCCGGCGCGCCCAGGCACGCGTGGCTCACCGCGAACGCGACGTCCACCTGGGCCTCGTCGATCCGCAGGGGCTGGCCGCCGAGCGACGTCGCGCAGTCCAGGAGGAGCAGCGCGTCGTGCTCGCGGCAGGCGGCGCCGAGGCCGTCGAGCGGCTGCGCCACCCCGGTGGAGCTCTCGCCGTGCACGACGGCGAGCGCGCTGCAGTCGTCGTCCATCGCGGCGACGAGCCGCTCCGGCTCCAGTGCCCGGCCGAACTCGCCCTCGACGCGGATCACCTCCGCCCCGGCACGGGCCATGGCGCCCGCGAGCCGCTCGCCCAGCAGCCCCGCGACGCCGCAGACGACCCGGTCCCCGGGGTCGACGAAGTTCACGATCGCCGCCTCCATCGCGGCGCCGCTGGAGCCGGTCAGCGGCAGCGTCGCGCGACCGCGCGTGGCGAACGCCTCGCGCAGGAGGACCTGGGTCTCGTCCATGACCGCGGTGAACGCGGGGTCCATGGGCCCCGGCGGGGGCTCGCACATGCGTGCGCGGACGCTCTCCGGCAGGGGGCTGGGACCGGCGCCGAGCAGCAGCAGCTCGGCTGCGGTCACGGAGCCTCGACGTCCGGGAAGTGCTCGGTCAGGTGGGAGCGCAGCGCGTCGCGGACGAAGCGGCGCTCGTCCTGGGACGCGACGCGGTAGCGGGCGAGCAGCTCGCGCTGACCCTCCGTCGGGACCTCGCTGATGGTCCAGCGGACGGCGAGGCGCTCGAAGAGGAACTCCACCGCGCGCTGCCAGGAGTCGTCCGTGGTGCGCGACGTGTCGTGCAGGACCGCTGCGTACTCGCGGCGGGTCGCGGCGGTCATCGCGCCGCGGAGCTCCAGCGACGAGCCCTCCGGGCCGTCGTACGCGCTCGTCGGTGCCTTGACGCGGTCACGCTGGCGGTTGCGACGGCCCATCGCGCCAATGTAGCCCGCCTCCCTGGTCTACCCTCCCCTCACTGTGCCGAGGATCGACGAGATCATCGCCGGCAAGGGCGCTCCGGTCTTCTCCTTCGAGTTCTTCCCCCCGAAGTCCGACGAGGGCGAGGCGAACCTGCGCAGGGCACTGCGCGAGCTCAGCCCGCTCGCCCCCGACTTCGTGTCGGTGACGTACGGCGCCGGCGGCACCACCCGCGACCGCACGGTGGACATCGTCGCCTCGCTGCGGCAGGAGTTCGGGCTGGAGGCCATGGCTCACTTCACGTGCGTCAACGCCACGGTCGACGACCTCCGCGCGACGCTCGACCGCATGCGCGACGCCGGGGTGGAGAACGTCCTCGCCCTGCGCGGCGACCCGCCCGAGGGTCAGGACCGCTGGACGCAGACCGAGGGCGGGCTGGAGCACTCGACCGAGCTCGTCGCCCTGATGGAGTCCGAGTACGGCTTCGCGATCGGCGCCGCCTGCTTCCCCGAGACCCACATCGACGCCGTCGACGCGGAGAGCGACCTGCGCCACCTCAGGGAGAAGGTCGACGCGGGCGCGCGGTTCCTCATCACGCAGCTGTTCTTCGACAACGCGGTCTACGACGAGTTCGTCGCCCGCGCGCGCGACGCCGGCATCGACGTCCCGATCATCCCGGGGATCATGCCGATCACGAACGTCCACCAGATCAAGCGGATCACAGCCCTGTGTGGCTCGGAGATCCCCTCCCGGCTGCGCTACGCGCTGGAGTCCCGGGCCGACGAGCCGGAGGCCGTGTCCGAGCTCGGGGTGGCGTACGCGACGCTGCAGTGCGCGCAGCTGCTCCACAACGGCGCGCCCGGCGTGCACTTCTACACCCTGAACCGCTCCCCGGCGACGCGTGCGATCCTGGGCGCGCTGCGGCTCATGCGCCCCTGGGAGCGCACGGCCACGCCGGTCTGAGCGCCGTCGCCCTCAGCCTGCTCGCCGCGGTCGTCTGGGGCTCGGCGGACTTCCTCGGCGGCCTGTGCTCGCGGCGCATGGTCGTGCTCGGGGTGCTGGCGTGCAGCCAGGCGATCGGGCTGCTGCTCGTGGTGACGATCGTCGTCGCCGGCGGCTTCGAGCTGCAGGCGGACCGCGTGTGGTGGGGCGTCGGCGCGGGTGTCGTCGGGTCGCTCGGGGTCGGCCTGTTCTACGCCGGGCTCGCAGCGGGCGCGATGAGCCTCGTCGCGCCGCTCAGCGCGTGCGGCGCGATCGTCCCCGTGGTGGTCGCGCTCGCGGGCGGCGAGCGCCTCGCGGCGCTGACCGTCGTCGGCATGGCGCTGGCGCTCGCGGGCGCCGTGCTCGTGTCGCGAACGACGGCCGGGCACCTGCAGCTGACGCCCAAGGTCATCGCCATGGCGGTCGGCGCCGGCCTCGCGTTCGGCACGGTCATCACGATGTTCCAGCAGGGCGGCCGGGGCGACGACGACGCGACCATGACCGTCGTGCTCGCCGCGCGGGCGGCCTCGCTGGTGGCGACGTCCGTGGTGATCCTCGTGACGCGCACGTCCCTGCGCCTCCCCGACGCGCGCCTCATCCCGCTCCTCGTGGGCGTCGGGGTGGGGGACACGGGTGCGAACGTGCTGCTGGCGCTCGCCTCGGGCGGCGGCGAGGACGCGCTCGCCGCGGTGCTGTCGTCGCTGTACCCCGTCGTGACGGTCGTGCTCGCGGCCGTGGTCCTGCGCGAACGGCTCTCGGCGTGGCAGGCGGCGGGCGTCGCCGCCGCCTTGGCCGGCGTCGCGCTCGTGTCGGCCGCGTGACGGCTAGGAGCCGCGCAGCAGGTCCAGCAGGGCCCCGACGCCCCCGAACTGCACGGCCAGCCGCAGCCCGGTCGCCTCCGCCCCGCCGATGGTCCCCTCCTTCTGCGCGCGGTCGATCCCGGCGTCCACGGCGTCCTTGAGGCGGGCGTCGCTCGTGCCGAGCGGATTGCGGCGGCGGACGAGGTCCAGCAGCACCTGCTCGCGGCTCGTGTGGAGGTCGCACGCGGCGCCGTCGAGGACCGCGAGCGTCCCGCGCTGGACCGGGTCGAGCAGGTCGCCGCTCTGCGGCCGCGCCCGCGGGGCGCACGGGTCGGCGACCGCAGTCGGCTCGTAGGTGCCGCCGCCGGCCAGCAGGTAGCCGCCGACGAGCGCGAGCGCCACGACGATCGAGAGCATGAAGGCCTTCACGGCGACCCTCGCAGACGCAGCAGCAGGCCGATGGGGAGGAGCGCGAGCAGCGCGAAGCCCGCGGCCACGAGGAACGAGGTCGAGAACGCCTTCGTCCCCGCCTTCGCGAGCTCGGTGTCCATCTGCGCGCGCAGCTCGCGCATCGCGGCCGCGCGCTCCGGCCCGGCCTTCGCCTTCGCGAACGCCGGCCCCAGGTCGGGGAGCCGGTCGTCGGCCCCCTCGATCGTGTCGCCCAGCGCGCCGGCGAGACGCACCTTGACGGTCAGCGGCAGCGGGGCGTCGAGCAGCTCGGACAGGGCCGCCATCTCGGTCGGCTTCTGCTGCGTCTCGAGATCGGTGGTGAACACCGGCGTCAGCAGGAGGAGCCCCACGACGACGCCGAGGTGGCGCGCGACGATCGTGAGGCTCGCGTCGCGCGACGTGCCGGCGCCGTGGGAGACGGCCACGCGCGTCAGGCCGGTGAGGAGCAGCCCCAGCCCGAGACCGATGAGCACCTGCGGCAGGATCGTCCAGGCCGGGTTCGAGCTCGGCAGCAGGCCGAGACCCGCGAGGCCGCCGGCGAGCAGGACCGCCCCCGACGCGGCGCGCGGGACGACGTCCTCGGCGCCCACCAGCCGCGCGAGCCGCGGGGCGAGGATCGCGCTGACGGGCATGACGGTGACGATGAGCGCCGCCTCGATCGGGCTGTGGCGCCACCCCTCGATGATCATCGTCACGAGCAGGAAGAGCGCGGCGGCCAGCGCGGCCGACGCCAGCGCGAGCGCCGCCAGCGCGGCGATGCGCGCGGCGGTGGGAGCCGACCGCTCGCCGGGCGCGGTGCTGCGCGCCGTGACGCGCATCCCGAGGACACCCGCGAGCGCGATGAGCGCGACGGGCGCCTGGAGCGCGAACATCGCCTCCCAGGACAGGAGGTCGGTCAACACGCCGCCCGCCGCCGGGCCGACCGCGGCACCGATCACGCCCGCGGTCGCCCACGTTCCCACTGCGCCCTCGGGGTCGAGACGCAGCAGCAGCTCGAGCGACGCCGCGACGACGACGGCGCCCGCGAGGCCCTGCAGGACGCGCCCGGTGATGAGCACGCTGAACCCGTTCGCCTCCGCGCACACGAGGCACGCGGCGGCGAAGACGACGACCCCGGCGATCATCGCGGTGCGCGGCGTGCGCCTCGCGATCATGGCGCCGGGGACCGCGGCCACGGCGAGGGCGACATTGAAGGACACGAGCACCCACGCGACCTGAGCGACGGTCGTGTCCAGCTCGCGCAGGATCTCCGGCAGCGCGAGGGTGACGATCGACGAGTCCGCGAGGACGAGGCCGGCGGCGACGGCGAGCGCGATCCGGCGGTTCACGGGCGCAGCTCGGGCCTCGGCTCGGGCCGCAGCCCCTCGGCCACCATCGGGCGGCCATCGAGCTCGTACTGCACGTCGACGGAGTCGTGCTCGCGGTAGGTGCCGATCCCCCAGGCGCCGAGGAACCACCGCCACGGCCCCAGCCGGCCCTCCTGCTTGAGCTCGCGCATGAAGAGCAGGTCGCGCCCCACGACCGTGTAGTCCTGGCCCTCGCGCTGGGCGACGCCGTTGACGAAGACCGCGAAGTCCCCCTGGATCTGCTTGGGCAGCCTGACGATGGACCCGTCCACGGACGGCGACTGTAGACCACGCGTGCGATGCTCAGAGGATGGATCTGGTCCGACTGGGCGCCTCTGGTCTGCACGTCTCGCGCGTGTGCCTGGGCATGATGAGCTACGGCAACGACTCCGATCGTCCGTGGGTCCTCGACGAGGCGGCGGCTGAGCCGATCGTCCGCATGGCGGTCGAGGGCGGCGTGACGTTCTTCGACACCGCCGACGTGTACTCCGGCGGCACGAGCGAGGTCGCCACCGGCCGGCTGCTGCGCAAGTTCATCTCGCGCGACGAGGTCGTCGTCGCGACGAAGGTGCACGGTCAGATGACCCCGGGCCCGAACGGCCGCGGGTTGTCGCGCAAGCACATCCTCTCGGCCATCGACGCGTCGCTTGGGCGGCTGGAGATGGACCACGTCGACCTGTACCAGATCCACCGCTGGGACTCCGAGACGCCGATCGAGGAGACGATGGAAGCGCTGCACGACGTCGTCCGCGCCGGCAAGGCGCGCTACATCGGCGCGAGCAGCATGTACGCCTGGCAGTTCGCGCGGGCGCAGCACGTCGCCGAGACGCACGGCTGGACGAAGTTCGTCTCCATGCAGAACCACCTCAACCTCGTCTACCGCGAGGAGGAGCGCGAGATGCTGCCGCTCTGCCGCGCGGACGGCATCGGGGTCATCCCGTGGAGCCCCCTCGCCCGCGGACTGCTCGCGGGTAACCGCGGCCGTGGCGACGACAAGCGGACGACTCGGGCGCAGACCGACGCGTTCAGCGAGATCCTGTACGACGACACGGACGCCGACTTCGCGGTCGTCGACCGCCTCCTGGAGGTCGCGGGCGAGCGTGGCCTGCCGCCGGCGCAGGTCGCGCTCGCGTGGCTGCTGCACAAGCCGGGCGTCACGGCGCCGATCGTCGGCGCCACGAAGACCGGCCATCTCGAGGACGCGCTCGCCGCGGCGGACGTCGTCCTGTCGCCCGAGGAGATCGCGCGCCTGGAGGAGCCCTACGTGCCGCATGCGGTGTCGGGGATCTTCTGAGCGCGCTCGGATACACCGTCCGGCGATCGGACCGCGCCCGCCGGATCCGCGTGAGCGTCGACCCCGACCGCGGGGTCGAGGTCACGCTGCCGCGCCGGGCGCGCCTGCGCGACGCCGCGGCGGCGGTGGCCGAGCTGCAGCCGTGGATCGACCGCCGGGTGGCGGAGGTCGACGCCGCCCGGGCCGAGGCCGCGAGCCGCGGCGACGCGATCCCCTACCTCGGCGGGACGCTGCGGCTCGTGCCGGAGCCGGCCCGCCGGCGCGCGCACCGCACGGGCGACGTCCTGCGGGTGCCGGAGGACGACCCGGCCGCGGTCGAGCGCTGGCTGCGCCGCGCCGCGCGCGAGGAGATCACGCCCCGCGCCCACCGCGCCGCGGCGGCCCTCGGCGTCGACGTCGCGCGCGTCACGATCCGAGACCCGCGGACCCGCTGGGGCTCCTGCTCGTCGAGCGGCTCGCTGTCGTTCTCGTGGCGCCTGGTGCTCGCCCCCGAGGACGTTCTCGACTACGTCGTCTGGCACGAGGTGTGCCACCTGCGGGAGATGAACCACTCGCCGCGCTACTGGGCCCTGGTGGCCCGGCACTGCCCCGGCTACGAGGAGCAGCGCCGCTGGCTGCGGCGCAACGCCACGGCGCTGCGCGTTGCGCTCAGTATCTGACGTACCAGGCGGTCACGAGGACGGCGCCGACCGCGACGACGGCGCAGCCGAGCAGGAAGAGCGACAGCGAGGAGAACGAGACGGTCTCGTCGCCGTCGGCATCCAGCCGCGACAGGCGACGCGACCACGCCATCGCGTACCCGCCGATGAGGATGAGCACGATGCCCAGCACGGCCGTCATGCGCCGCGCACCTCCCGCAGCAGCGCGTCCCACGGCGTCTCGCCGTCGCGCGGCTCCAACGGGCGCCGGCGCACCCGGCCGGTCCACGCCTGGACGCTGCCGTCGCCGCGGACGTCGGCGCCGGCCCTACGGCGCGCCGGCCCGTGGATCTCGCCGCGGGCAGAGACCTGCTCCGACGGCGCGTACTCACGCCCCAGCACCGAGCTCGTGTCGAGGCGCTCCGCGCCGTCGAGCCCTGCACGCAGCGCCGCGAGCGCCGGCTCGGCGTCCGCGAAGTGCTGCTTGCGGACGCGCGGACCGACGCGCACGGTCACCGTGTAGCTCAGGTCGTCAGCGCTGGTCGACGGGGACGTACGTCAGCTCGCGGTCGCCCGTGTAGATCTGGCGCGGGCGGGCGATCTTCTGCTCGGAGTCCTGGATCATCTCCAGCCACTGGGCGATCCAGCCCGAGGTGCGGCCGATGGCGAACATGACCGGGAACATCTCGGTCGGCAGGCGCAGCGCCTCGTACAGCAGGCCCGAGTAGAAGTCGACGTTCGGGTAGAGCTTGCGCGAGGTGAAGTAGTCGTCGTCCAGCGCGCGCTTCTCGAGCTCGACCGCGATGTCCAGCAGCGGGCTGCGGCCCATGACCTCGAACACCTCGTCGAGGTGCTTCTTGATCACGCGGGCGCGCGGGTCGTAGTTCTTGTAGACGCGGTGGCCGAAGCCCATGAGGCGCTCTTCGCCGCGCTTCACGCCCTCGAGGAAGTCCGGGATGTTCTCGACCGAGCCGACGCGGTTGAGCATCCGCAGCGCCTGCTCGTTGGCGCCGCCGTGCAGCGGGCCGTAGAGCGCCGCGACGCCGGCGGCCACGGC
>Ga0070665_100002836_pt1 | contig 18755 bp, 27 predicted proteins | sample KBSS13metaG_FD_65862 | JGI IMG/M metagenome (GOLD analysis project Ga0070665, IMG submission 65862) | Switchgrass rhizosphere microbial communities from Kellogg Biological Station, Michigan, USA - KBS S1-3 metaG | ecosystem: Host-associated > Plants > Roots > Rhizosphere > Soil ...
CGCTGGCGACAATCGATGGCGATCTGGCGCCGGCACGTGGCATGTGGGTTTCCGCCGAGCGCTTGCCGCAGCTCCGCGCGCTTCATCCGGCGCTCATGCTCGCGCCTGACATCGTCACGCCGGCCGAGTTCGCAGAGCGGCACTGGACTCGCGACGACGCGCTGGTCGAACTGGTGCGTAGCCGCATGGAAGGCCACGGGCCGGTCACCGAAGCGATGCTGGCAGCGACACTTGCGGTGCCACGGACCGACCTTGCCCCGGTGCTGGCGAAGCTCGCGGTCGAAGGCGTTGCGATGAGCGGCTCGTTCACGCCGGGCACCTCCGAGATCGAGTGGTGCGACCGCGCACTCCTCGCCCGCATCCATCGCTACACGGTCAAGCGGTTGCGCCAGGAAATCGAACCGGTATCGAGCCAGGATTTCGTGCGCTTCCTGTTTCGTTGGCAACACGTCTCGCCGAACGAGCGGCGCCAGGGCCCGGACGCGCTCGACGCGGTGATCGGGCAGCTGCAGGGCTTCGAGGCGCCGGCGGCGGCCTGGGAGGCGGACCTGCTGCCGTCGCGTCTCGACAACTACGACTTCACGTGGCTCGACGACCTGTGCCTCGCAGGACGCGCCGTATGGACGCGTCTCACGCCGTCGGCCGGCACGACGGCAGGAAATCCGGGCCCGATTCGCGCCACGCCCGTGACGCTGCTGCCTCGACGCAGCGCGGGCGCGTGGACGCGCGCCGCGCCGGCGCGATCCGGCGCAGCCGCGCCGCCCAGCTCGCGCGCGCAAGCCGTGGCGGAGCATCTGCGCGTGCACGGCGCATCGTTCTACGACGAGATCGTCGACGGCACGGGACTCCTGCGCACGCAGGTCGAGGACGCGCTGGCAGAGTTGGTCGCGCTGGGGCTCGCGAGCTCGGACAGCTTCGCCGGATTGCGCGCGCTGCTGACGCCTTCCGAGCGTCGCAAGCCGCTCGGGGGACGGCGGCATCGGCGCAGCGCCCTATTCGGCATCGAGGACGCCGGCCGCTGGTCGCTCATCCGCCGTGCGCCGGAGACTCCCGCGCCGACGCGCGTCGACGCCGCGCAGGATTCCGACACGATCGACACGATCGTGGATGCGCTGCTCCGCCGCTACGGGGTGATCTTCTGGCGGTTGCTCGAGCGCGAAGCGGCGTGGCTGCCGCCCTGGCGCGAGCTACTGCGGGTTCTGCGGCGGCGTGAGGCGCGCGGCGATCTCCGCGGCGGCCGCTTCCTCGCGGCCGTGACGGGCGAGCAGTTCGCGCTGCCGGAAGCGATCAGAATGCTGCGCGACACGCGGCGCGCGGAGACCACGGGTGCGTTCGTGTCGATCAGCGCGGCCGATCCGCTCAACCTGGCGGGGATCCTGCTGCCAGGGCCGAAGGTCCCGGCGCTCGCGGGCAATCGCGTCCTCTTTCGCGACGGGATCGCCGTGGCGGCGCGGATTGCGGGCGAAGCGCAGTGGTTTGCGGAACTGGGTCCCGAGGAGACGCGCGCGGCGGAGGACGCGCTCGTGAAGCGGCAGCCCGGCTCCCCGCTTCTTGCCTATCTGCGCTGAAAGACGGAACCTCGAGCGCCTAGCGCTGCTGCAACTGCTGGTCGATCCAGCCCAGGAGCTGCCCGGCGCTCATTGCGCCCGACACGCGTGCGACCTCGCGTCCGCCGCGAAACAGGGCCATCGTCGGAATGCTGCGGATGTTGTACTGCGTCGATGCCTCGGGGCCATCCTCGGTGTCGACCTTGACGAAGCGGACGTCCGGGCGCCCGGCCGCAGCCTTCGCGAATTCCGGCGCCATCATCTTGCAGGGACCGCACCAGTCGGCCCAGAAATCGACCACGACCGGCAGGTCCGTGCCGGCGACGAACTTCGGCAGGACCGCGCCGCGAACGGGCATCGGCGCTGCGGGCAGAAGCAGTTGATGGCAGGCGCCGCATTTCGGCGCGTCGCCGAGACGATCGTCGGCAACCCGGTTCCTGGTATTGCAATGCGGGCAGACGACGTTCATGGCGGTCTCCGAGGCGTGTTCCATGCGCGGCACATTGGGCCAAAAAACCATCAATTCAACTCTGCCGACGGACGAACCGATCGTCGTTCCCGCGAAAGCGGGAATCCAGCGTCGTTTGCCGTACGCTATTGGGCGCCCGCGTGAGGGGGACGACGGGATCTCCGCGTACCGTCACTCCACCTGGAGTCGATAGGCAGGCGCTGTTGCGCCGGCCTACCCGCCTCGCTATGACTTCGCGCGAAACAGGCCGTTGAGGTCGTTCCCCGAAGCCGCATCGGCGAAGCCGCCGAATGTGCCTTGATCCGCGAGCGTCTTCGCAGCGCGCACGAAGCCGCCCCATGCCGTGCGGGCGAGCGCGCCGCCGACGCTCACGCGGCGCACGCCCAATGCGGCAATCTCGCTCAAGGTGAGCTCGCTCGCCCACCCGACCAGGAGGTTGAACGGCTTGGGGGCGATGGCGTCGACCACCTTGGAGATCTGCTCGGGCGTGCGCAATCCCGGCGCGTAGAGGCAATCCGCGCCGGCGTTCGCGTAGGCTTTCAGTCGCGCGATCGCTTCGTCGAGATTCGTCCGTCCGACGAGAAAGCCCTCGGCGCGGCCGACCAGCAGCGTGTCGCCGCCGGCGCGGTCGATCGCGTCTCGGGCCGCACCGATGCGCTCGACCGCGACATCGATATCGAAGAGCGGTGCATCTTTGTCACCGGTGGAATCCTCGATCGAGAGACCCGCCACGCCGGTCTCGACTGCGCGTCGCACGTTGGTCGCGACGCCGGCAGCATCCTGGGCGAATCCGCTTTCGAAATCCGCGTTCAAGGGCACGTCGGTGACGGCGACGAGCTCGGCAAGATGCGCGAGCACGGTGTCGAGCGACACTTCATTGTCGGCATGGCCTCGCGACCATGCGAAGCCGGAGCTGGTGGTCGCGAGCGCCTTGAAGCCGAGGCTTTGCAGATAGCGGGCGCTGCCCACATCCCAAGGGTTGGGAATGACGAAGCAGCCACTGGCATGAAGCTCGCGAAACGTCCGTCGCTTGTCGGCGATGCTCACGCGTGGCGTGGCCATGTGCGTCTCCTTGCGCTACGGGCTTGTTCAAGCCCGCGACTGAGCGACATGCGGCGCAAAACGGATTCCCGCTTGCGCAGGAATGACGGCCCACGCGGCCACTCAAACGTGTCGCGCAGCACTCAACCGTCATCCCCGCGAACGCGGGGATCCATGCTTGTTACTGACCGCATGGATGCCCGCGATCGCGGGAACGACGGAGCCTTGCCATCCAGTTCGCGCTACCGCCGATCCATCAATAGTTGCCGCGAAGCTGCGCGCGAATTTCCCCGCCGGGATTCTTGGCGCTGTGCACGTTGACGTAAAGCTTGCCCGCCTTGTAGCTCTCGTACTGCGCCTCGGTCAGCTTGGCGCCCTCGGCGGCCGCGAACGTGTTGTCGCCGGTCTTGGTGAACGGGACGATCACCGGTCCGTTCGCGCCCGGGCCGGCCTCGTGGATGTGCGACGCCGTCGCCGTCATGCCGGTCACGGTGACCGTCGCGGTCACGGAGCGATCAGGCTTGATGTCCACGGTGGCGGTGCCTGTCGCCGGGGTCGTGACCGGCGGTACTTCCTGGGCGCCGGTCAGATCGACCCGTTGCCCGCCCACCATCGGGGCCATCGTGGCGCAGCTCGCCATGAGGCCGATCGCGCCGACCGACAACAGCGTCGAGAGTAACGGATGCTTGCGTGCATACCTGAACATGCTTTTCTCCTTGAAAGGGATAGGGATTCACAACGCCGCAGGACCGCGGGCAAACGGCGACGGGAGCCGACGGCGCTCCGACGATTCAACGCCGCTATGTTCGCACGGTTTGAACCGGCGAGTATATGTACGCCCCCTGGACGCCCGTGGATTCACTTGCGCCGCGCGAGATCGATGTCGAGGTACTTCCAGTAGCTGGAGAACACAAACGGGTTGTAGCCTAGAAGCCACGGCTGGACGTAATCGTTCTGCAGCCGGAAATACAGCGGCAGGAGCGGCATGTAGGTTCGCGCGATCTCGGCCATCGTGCGCGCAGCCGCGATCTGCTCGTCGTCGGCATTGCCGCGGAGGAACTGTTCCGCGGCCCGGTCGTAGTCGGCGTTCTTGAACTGTACGACGTCGACACGCTGCGGTTGCCGGCCATGGAGTTGGGCGTGCACGTTGTAGCCCGTGGGCGAGCCGCCGAAGCCACCCTGGTATAGCTGGAACTTGCTTTTCTCGAGCTCCTTGATGATTTCCTGGAAAGGCGAAACGCGAAAGTCCGTGCGGATGCCAATGGCATCCATGTTCTTTTTCCAGAGCGTCTGGATTTCGCGGGTGACGGCGCCGCTTCGAAGCGAAAACGTCACGGTGAGCGCCGAACCGTCGGGCGCTCGCCGATAGCCGTCCGCGTCACGCTGGTCGTAGCCGAAGCGATCGAGCAGCGCCTTCGCGGTCTCGGGGTCGTAGAGCGATTTCGCCGGCCGCTCCGGATCGTGCCCGCCGACGCCGGGCGGCACGAGCTGGCCGGCGGGGATGGCCTGTCCGGCCAGCACGACGCGGATCAGCGTATCCGTGTCGTAGCCGAATGCCATTGCGCGGCGGAGCGCGATCTTCTCGTTCGACATGCCGCCAATCACCGGATCGAGCGTGTTGAAATACAACGAGAACAGGAACGGCTCGGCGAACACTCTGCGCGTGATGCCGCGCTTCGCGTACTCGGGCTTGAGCTTGCCGTCCTGCAGCAGGCGCGTTGCGATCTCCCCGCGCAATGCCACATAGTCGAGGCCGCCCTGCTCGAACTGGAGGAGTCGCGTCGAATCCTCCTCGATGAAATTGATCTCGACGACGCCAATCTGTGGCAGCGTCTTGCCCTTCATGCTCGCGACGAGCGCTGCATTTCCGGATTCGCTGCTGTCGGGAAACCTGACCGCGCGATACTTCGGATTGGCGTGGAGCACCAGCCGCGAGCCGCGCTTCCATTCGTGCAGCACGAATGGTCCCGTCCCGACGGCGCGCGCACGGATGTCGCCGCCTGTGGCCTCCACGACTTCGCGCGCCGCGGCGCCCACGAATCCGAGCAGGTCGCGCACGTTCGGATAGTTGGGTTCCGACAGCCGCAATTGCAGCGTGTAGCGGTCGAGCACGCGCAAGCCGTCGATCGGCGAGTCGTAATTCATCTTGCCGGACACCTTGGCGGCCTCGACCACCGCGCGTGCGCCGATGATGATGTCGGTCAGTACGGGATTGCCGCCGCGGCGGCCGTTCGGGTCGAGCCAGCGCCGATACGAATAGGCGTAGTCGGCCGCGGAGAGCTCGCGCGGCTTGCCCTTGAACGCGGGATCGTCATGGAAAAAGATGCCGCGCTGCAATCGTATCGTCCATACCTTGCCGCCATCGGTGATCTCGGCGGGTGCAGCGGCAGTCAGCGGCGAAAGCCTGGGCGTGGTCGACAGATAGTCCCATTCGAAGGCGGGCTCGAAGATGGCCTGCACGACCTGGAAGGAAGGGTCGTCGCTGTATTGCTGCGGATCAAGCGTGTCGATGTCGTACGCGGCGACGTGCAGGATCTTCGCGGGATCCGCCGCATGGGAAAGCGGCGTGCACACGAGCGCGATGATCATTGCTGCGCAAGCGAGTGCGCCGACGTTCCCTCTTTGGCACCGTTGAGAGTAAATCCGCATCAGGCGCGCGCCGTTCGGAAAGCCACGAGGATGCGCAGCGCGAGTCGACGCAGCATCGAACAAGAAGGAGCAGAGGTGCAGATCATCTGGACGATTCTGATCGGGCTCGTGGTGGGGTAGCTGGCCAGGCTGCTGGCGCCGGGAAGCGGCCCGGGCGGATTCTTCCTCACCGCTGCATTGGCCATCGCGGGATCCATCGTCGCCACCTATGTCGGCCAGGCAGGCGACGGAGCTCACGCCGGAGCAGGTGCAGCAGATCGCCAATCACGCGGAGCAGTACAACCCCAGCGTCGTCGATCAGATGAGCGACTTCTATGCCAAGCATTCCGGCCTGGTGAAGACGCTCGGCAGCGCCGCCCTGACCATTGCGCTCGCGAAGATGGCGAACAACATGAAAGGTTGATCGCCGGCACGCGCATCTACCCGACGGCTACTTGGAGACCACCTCCCACTTGCCGTTCTTCACCTGCCAGATGGTCATCAGGCCATGCGTGAGGTCGCCGTTGCGATCGAAGGAAATGTCGGCTGTCACGCCCGGGTAGCGGATCTTCTGCAGCGCAGGCAGGTACTTGGCAGGGTCGGTTGAATCGGCGGCCTTCATGGCGGCCGCGATCAGCATCACGCCATCGTAGAAGTACGGCGCATACAGGCCGACGTCCTGCCCGAACTGCTTCCGGTATTTCTCCGCGAACGCCGGTCCACCGGGCCGCGATTGAAGCGCTGCGCCGGGCGTCGACGCGATCTGGCCTTCCGCGGCTGGTCCCGCGAGCTCGATGAACTTGGCCGAATTCATCGTCTCGCCTCCCATCAGCTTCGCCTTGATGCCGAGCGTCTGCATCTGGCGCGCCATCGGTGCCGCCTGCTGATCGTAGCCGCCGAAAAAGATCGCATCGGGTTGAGCCGCCTTGATGGTCGTCAGGATCGCCGCGAAGTCGACTGCCTTGTCGTTCGTGTGCTCGTGCTTGACGATCTGTGCGCCGGCCGCCTTGGCCGAGCGCTCGAACTCGTCTGCGAGACCCTGCCCATAAGCGGTCGAGTCGTCGATCACGGCCAGGCGCTTCAGCTTCAGGACCTTCACGGCGTATTCGCCTAGCGCCTTGCCCTGTTTGCCGTCGTCCGCCATCAAGCGGAAGGCCGTCTTGAAGCCTTGCTGCGTGTACTTGACGTTCGTCGAGACGGAAAGCTCCGGAATGCCGGCATCGCTGTACACCCTCGATGCGGGAATGGTCACACCCGAGTTGAAGTGCCCCACGACGCCTGCAACCTTGGCGTCGGCGAGTTTCTGTGCGATCACCGGCCCGAGCTTCGGCTCGGCCTGGTCGTCCTCGGCCATCAGCTCGAACTTCACCGGCTTGCCGCCGATTCGCAGGGCTTGCGTGTTGAGCTCGCGGATCGCGAGCTCGGCACCGTTCTGGTTGTCCTTGCCGTAGCTTGCCTGGCCGCCCGTGAGCGGCGACGCGAAGCCGATCTTGACCACATCCTGCGCATGGGACGAGGCGCAGGCGAGCGCGCATGCGAGGACGACGCCGCGGGAGAGTTTCAGGACGATGCTCATGTGCGTTCCTCCTGTGAGAAGTCGCGACAGGCTGCGCGGGATTTCAATCGGTCGGCTGCGGCCCGTCGTAACCTTCGATGATCACCAGATCGGCGGTCGAAACGGGTTGCCGGATCGACAGCGCATGCTGGTATTCCGGCGAATGCCAGCATTCGACGGCGGCGGCGTAACTCGGGAATTCGATCACGGCGTTGCGCGCGCGGCTCGAGCCTTCGGGACTCTCGAACTGGCCGCCCCGCACCAGAAAGCGCGCACCGTATTTCTTCAACGGCTCGGCATTGGCCGCAATGTAGTTCTTGTAGGTATCGGGATCGGCGATGTCGACGCGAACGATCCAGTAGCCCTTGTTCACAGCAGTCTCCTCACATGACGACGGCCTTGCGTTGGTCGTTTCGGGCGCCTCTACGGAACGGCAGGCGGAGCGGCAGGTACCAAGCCATAGGCGGACATGACACCCAGAAGCTTTGCTCGATCCGGAGGGCCGCCGGCATTGATCACGCTCGCCACGTCGCGAAAGTACTGCACGCCGATGTCCGGGGTGAGCACGGTCAGCGCGCGCGCGGTCTCGCCGTGGGGATTGCCGAAGTAGTGTACCGAGCCGCGCGGCGTGAACATCCAATCACCCGGGCGAAGATCGCGGACGACGCCGGCCACCGAGTAGCGAAGGATGCCGGAAAGAGCGTAGATGCATTCGTCGTTGCTGGAATGGCTGTGCGGTGGCGGGACGTTGGCCCCAGGGGGTACCGTCAACTCGAATACGCCCATGCCGCCGGTTTGCGAGCCGTCGATAAGGTACTGGATCTCCAGTCCTCCGACACGGATGGGGTCGAAGCTCGTGGCATGCGTCATCGGTGTGGGTCTCCCCTGGCGTTGCTTGGGTCGGTGATCGAAGATGCAGTCAGCGCGTCAACGCTCCCGCTCCGCCAGCGCGTGCTCGATCCTGCGATCCGGAATCAACCAGAATAGCGCGACCAGAACGTAAAGGCCAAGGGGAATCCAGTGGCTCCAGAAGGACGCGACGATGGCCGCAAGATACAGGACCGGAGACAGCTTCCCTTTCCAGTCGCGGCCCACCGCGTGCCCCAGAACGGAGCCGGGACCCTGCGCCGCGATGATCGCACGCTGCAGGATCCAATACGCGATCGCCGCCATCAGGAGCACGAATCCGTAGAGCGCTGACGGCGCGGGCGTGAAGTGATTCTCGCCCAGCCATCCGGTTGCGAAGGGAAGGAGCGACAGCCAGAACAGCAGATGCAGATTGGCCCAGAGGATCGCGCCGTTCACACGGGTGCAGGCATGGAGCATGTGATGATGGTTGTTCCAGTAGATCCCGATATAGACGAAGCTCAGGACGTAGCTCAGGAACACGGGAAGCAGGCCTTCCAGCGCATCGAAAGCTTCGCCGTGGGGAACCTTGAGCTCGAGCACCATGATCGTGATGATGATCGCCAGGACGCCATCGCTGAATGCTTCGAGCCTTGTCTTTCCCATGTTTTCGCGAGTCCCGGGCGTGGCGCTGTCCGCCGCAGATTATGGCAAGCGGGTGGAGCGGTATCCGCCGAAGCTGCAAATTGATATGCGACCGCATTGCACCGCAAGCGCACGAGTCACGCGAGCCGCCACGCGGCTTCCCCCACGGATCCGGAATCGATCCGTGATGTCGCGTTTCCCGGAATCCAGCTTAAACCGCGTACAGCTTGAGCTCCTCGCGATCGACGCCCAGCTGCACCATGCGCTCGAGGCGGAATCCCAATCGCTCGAGCAATCGGCAGGACGCTTCGTTGTCTGGCGAGACGATCGCTACGATGCGGGAGAAGCCGAGCACGCTGCGCCCGTGTGCGACTGTTGCCGCGGCGGCCTCGTAAGCGTAGCCGGCGCCGCGAAATTCCGGTAGCAGCGCAAACCCCAGATCGACATCGTCCATCGTCTCGCGCTTGATCAGGCCGCAGATGCCGATCGGCCGCCCGTCGCTCTTGAGCTCGACCCGATTGAGGCCATGACCGAACCGCGAAAACATCGCGGCGGGCCCGTTCTCGATGTACCGCTCGGCATCGCCGACCGATTTCACGCCCTTGTCGCCGATGTACCTGAGCCAGGAAGGGTCGTTCACCAGCGCGAGCACGAACGACGCGTCGCTTCGCTCGAGCCAGCGAAGAACGAGCCGATCCGTTTCGAGCACTTTCAACGAGGCCGCTGATGCTCGTGTTAGGACTGCTGCCGCTAGTTGACGAACTCGACATCGTCCTTGGGCTGCGGAGGAATCTTGATCGCGATCGCCTTGACGGGACCGCTCGCAACGACCGTCCCGCCGTGCGCGGTGCCTTTCGGAATGATGATGAGGGTCCCCGGCTTGAACTCCTTGCGCTCGCCGCCTAGCCACATTGCGCCGCTCCCTTCGATGATGTACTGGATCTCGTCCGTTTTCGGGTGGATGTGCTTGGCGACGTTGCCGGACTGGATCGCGACGGTCGCGTTGTCGGTCGTGACCAGGGGCTTGCCGTTCATTTCGGGATTGGGCGTGGTGGGAAGATCGCCGTGCTTGACCGACGCGAGGTCGATCATCGCGGGCGCGAGCGCCGGCGTCTGCGCGCGCGCTTCGCCAACCGAGTACTGCGCAAGCGGCGATGCGAGAAATCCGGCCGCGAATGCGATGGGAATGGCGAGCGTAAGGATGGTTGTCTCTTTGCGCATTTTCAATTTCCTCCCGGTGGACGCGACCTCGCGTGCCGCAATATTGCCTCGGTACGGCTGGATTGTCAGGGGGTCGCGTCGGGATCGATCGTTTGGATGACGAGCTCGGCATATCCCGTCGTGGGGTCGAGATCGCGCGAAAACGACCATTCGGGGAGCAGAAGCACCAGGATCTCCGCGGTGGTCCTCACGATGCAGCCGGGCGCGACGTGTCCGCCGATCACGCGGCCTTCCGCGTCCGCAATGCTCATGTGGAGGTGAGAGCGGTTCGCGCCGACGGATCCGGAGAGTGTGAGGATCTCGAGATCACCGGCTAGCGTAATGGGTTTGGCCGCCCCGGCGAGCCGCACTCGGGCCTGGCGGAGGCTGCCAATGCCTGCGATGAGGAACGCGGCGCGAAGCCCGCGGGACGCGACCACCTCTTGCAACGACGTGCGCAAATCGGCGTCGGGCAAGAGTCGCAGCGGAAGCGCCTCCATGAGATCCAACCTATCGCAAACGACGGGAAAGCGTGCAACCGCAGCGCCGGGTCCTTACTGCGCGCTCTCCCTGATCGGGCCGTGAGGAATTAGGACAGCTTGGCGAGCACCCCGTCCATTTCGGCGCGGGAGAATGCTCGCAACGTCTGGGTCCGCACGTTGCCTGCACCGCCCACCGCCAAACCGAACGCGGTCATGGCGACGTCGTCCGAGGTATCCGCAATGACCACCATGTCGTAGCTGCCCAGCGTCCAGAAGAACTCCCGCACCGTCACGCCGAACTTCTTCGCCAGGTCCTTGACGCCATCGGATCGCTTGGTGGTGTCCTTGACGCTGCGTATGCCCTGGTCCGTGAAATTGACGAGAAGAATGTAGGTCGCCATGATGTTTGCCTCCTTGCGAGTGGACTGGAGAAGAATGGACTGGAGAGGCTTTCTGGTCGGGCTGGGGTCGGGACAGCCATCCGGGAGGTGACCGGCGATGCGCCGTGCGTAACCGATCGCTCGAATGACCGGCCCGTCTTCATTCAGGCGTCCGGGAGCGGATCGCCCACGCCCGCGCTTCGAGCGAGATCGAGCCATCCGATTGGATGGGCAGGCGCTCGCGAATTCGATCCCTCAATCGATTGCGCGAGGCTGCGTCCATGGACACGGTGTAGGAGGGTGCCGGACCTTGTCCGCCGAGGAATGGAGTCCAGTAGTCGTCGAAGTCCCGAAAGTGCGTCGGCACTTCGATGGGCGCGACCGCGATTGCAGTGAGACCGGCATCGCAAAAAGCACGTCGCAGCGCGTCGGGTTCGCACAGCGGAAATCGAATGCCTTCGTCGAGCTCGCGCACCTTGGGATCCAGCTCGACCGCCGCGTCCCAGAAATAGCGCATGAGCGCCATCTTCCCGGCGTAGTCCCAGACATAGGCGGCAATCGTTCCGCCGGGAACGGCAACGCGCCGCATCTCGGCAAGGCACGAAGCGGTATCCGGAACAAAATTCAGCACCAGGCCCGAAACGACGGCGTCCGATTCGGCATTCTGCAACGGAAGTTTCAACGCATTCGCGACGTGGAACGCGGCGTCGTGGCCGAGACGCGCCCGAGCCTTTGCCACAAACCCTTCGGAAGGATCGATGCCGATCAGGCGCGACGGCCGGCTCTTTGCCGCGATCGCCGCAGTCAGAGCACCGGTTCCGCAGCCTACCTCCAGCCAGCGCAACCCCGGCGGCAGATTCAACCAATCGAGGAATGCATTGGCGACGAGATGGCTCCAGCGCCCCACATAGGTCTCGTAGGGATCGCCGGCATTCCAGGTGTCGATCGGGTGTGGATCGCTCATCGGTACTGCGCTCAAAAACGTGACCGGCGCACAGGCGGAACATGGGATCTCCCGGGTGCGCCGTTTCTACGGCAAACGCGTAACCAAGAATACAGCGGTCGGCCTTGCCTTGGCAAAGGCGGTCCTGCCGTTCTGCGAGCTGCGCCAGGGCAGGCGATGAGGTGATTCACCGAGGCTGAAGACGTACTGCTGGTCGAACGGTTTCGCCCCGAGCTTTAGGCTCGCGCACTCGCGTTCGTCAGCCACTTGAGCGCGTCGGTCTCGGATGTGAAGACATCCACGATCATGCCAAAGTCCGCAGCCGCCATGACGCCGAACTTTTGCGGATGAATGTATTCGACGTGTACGACCAGCACCACGGCCACGAGTCTTTTGGACTCCTGTGCCCATGCTTCCACCATCAAGAAGCGATCGATCAGGGATGGAGGAGGCACGCCTTCGAGGCCGGTAGCATCGATGAACAACTTGGGTATGCGCCGATCGCGGCAATAGGCAATCGCAAGGCTGATGAGGTCGACCGCTTCGACGAGCGAACAGGTGCATCGGGGACGAAAGTGGGCGATGCCTTCGACGACTTCCACGTGCTCCAGCATGAGGGCGTTCGATTCCTGCCTGACAACAGCGGTTGCGCTTCGATTGTCCGTCGTCGTCGACGCGCGCTTCAAATGGCCGGCGACGCTACCGTAAACCGCCGAGTCAGAGGCGATCTTGCATGCGCCGTGCGATGAAGCTACTCGATCCTGGTTGCCTGAGACCACACGACCTGCCAGGCGCCGCCCCGCCGCTCGTAGGTGTCAGTATGCCAGCACCGAATGGGCGGCCGACGCTCTCCTCCCGACGCGAACTCGAGTTGCGCTTCGTATCGCACCAGCGCGACATCGCCGTGCGCGCGAACCTCCATTGCCGAGGGCTCCCACCGCAGATACTTGATGTCGCCGTTGGCGACCGCCCCTAGGTATTGTTCCTTGGACAGCGCGCGCCCGCGCGGCGTGATCAATTGGAAATCCGTCGCGTGCAGGCGGCGCGCGGTTTCCAGGTCCGACGCGACCAATGCCTGGAGTCGCGCACGCTCGAGCGCTCGCACTTCATCGACTATCGGATCCGCCTGGGGTTGACTGCTGCTCTGTCGGGCGTAGCTCACGGTGAGCAATTCCCACTGGTGTCCCTCCGGCTCGTTCCAGTAGATGCCGCTGCCGCCGAACTGCGTATCGATCTGCATGTCCATCGGTCCGCGCACCGTGCTTCGGTACTCGATACCCGCCGCCCGGATTCGTCCGAGAATCGAGTCGAACGCCTGCTGGTCGACGCGAAAGCAGAAGTGATAGACGGGAAAGGCTTCATCGGTGTCGATGAAGTCGAGCGTGAGCCCGTCGTTCACATAGACCGGAGCGAACGGCCCCATGCTTGACGGCGCCCACGATACCCCGAGCAATTCGGCGAGGAGCCTGGCGGAGGCGACCTTGTCCCGCGCAGGCACGATGGTGTGGTCGAGGTGAACGGTCATTGCGGCGGTCCCGTTGCTGCGTGAGAGCGGGATTTTACGGGCTTGCGCGCAACTCCGTTGTTACCTGGGTCAGGTGTCGGCTCGCACCAGCGGAATCAGAAAAGTCTGGATCAACGCCATCGCCAGAATGCCTCCGATGATGGCGGCGACCCCGACGAGGGTAGATGTGGACTTCATGAATGCGAAACCGCCCAGGAACGCCGGTATCGCCGCGAATACGGCGGATCCGTGCGTCATAACGGGCTTCCCGCACGACTCGCACGCGATCGTGCGCCCGGGTCCCAGGCCTGACTTGCGCACCAGGCTCATTGCACGGGCATTGCAGTAGGGACATTTGATCATCGCCGCGACGCCTGCGTCAGTCGAGATACTTCCACGTCGTTGCACCGTCGAGCCGGCGAACGCGGATAGAGGCAATCGCCTCCGGATCGAAGTTGCGCGCATTGACACCGATTCGTGCGTCTTTCCGCAGACGCAGCGGCTCCCAGTGCGTGATGCAGCCACAGGTGGCGCACCGAGCGAACCGCAGCGACTTGTCGCCCCACGTATATTCGTCGATCGTCCCGTTGACACTTTTCACCCGTACCTCGGACAACTTGTAGTAGGCCCACAACGTGCCGTAACGGCGACAGATGGAGCAGTTGCACTGTGTCAGGTTGCGCGGCCTGCGCGGAACATCGATGTGAACGGCGCCGCAGTGACACGAAGCGGTCAGCATGCAGCGAATCTCTTTCTGCCGACCGGGTGGGCCAGTTCGTGGGGCACCATTTGCGCTCGAATGCAGGGTTCGCGAGCATGGGCGTCTCCCCAGTGTTCAGCGGCGCTCGAATGCGAGTCTAACGCCCAGCGCCATCAAAATGGCTCCGCTCGAACGGTAGACCCAGGTGACCACAGCCGGCCGGCAGCGCAGCCACCCCGACAGTCCGCCGGCGCAAATGCCGATCGGGGCCTTGACTACAAACGTGAGTGCGGCGAAAGCGAGTCCCAGGGCGAAGATCGTTAGCGTCGGATGCTGCGCTGTCGGCGTGACGAACTGCGGCAGAAACGCGAAGTAGAAAACAGCCACCTTGGGGTTGGAGATATTCGACACAGCGCCATCGAAAAAAAGCTTGCCCAGGGGACGCGGCGCCATCGATCCGAGCGCGAGCGCTCCGTGTTTCGTGCGAAGCAGGCCGAAACCCAGATACAGGAGGTAGGCCGCGCCCACCAGCTTGAGCGCAACAAACAGCCACTCGGACGTCTTCAAAACGGCCCCCAGCCCAAGCGTTGCGAGGAGCGTGTGGCCGACAAGGCCCACGCTCACGCCCGCGGCCGTCGCAACGCCCGCGGCCGCGCCTTGGGCAATGGACCGCGACATGACGAGGATCATGTCTTGCCCAGGCGTCAGGATGAGGACCAGCGACGCGAGAACGAACAACAGCCAGCCAGCTTCAACCATGGGTTGGCCTAACATAGTCCGACATAGAGAACACCTGCCGCGAGCAGCAAGCATAACGGCGCGAACAGCATTGTGTCGAGGCGCGCGAAGCGAGTGCCGCGCACGCGTTTGAAAAAGCCGACGAGGCGAAAATCCCCGACCGCCCGCGCGGCCATGATGACCGCCAGAGCGACGCAGAGCCACCGCAGCCACGTCGCGGAAATCGGCACCGCCACGAGCTTGGCCGTTGCGGCCACCAGCAGCGCACACAGGGCGAGCATGACGGCGACGGCAACAGTGCTCGACTTCGATGGCACGAACGCCGGGCGTCCGGATACCTCTGGAACGACTGCCGCCTTGCCGCCGTGACCCGCCACTGCCCAATACCCATGCAGGAGCGACAGGGCGGCGTAGATCAGTGTTACGCCGACGGCGATTGCGCTGGAAATCGGGCACGATTGGGTGATTGAGGACATACCGGAAAATCGATCATGAACAAGGTCATTGCCGACTCGATCCGGAACCGGCGGCGACTGGGTTTCATCTATCATGGGACACCGCGGATCGTCGAGCCGCAATGCTACGGAATCGGCACCAAGGGTACCGAGCTTCTGCGCGTTCACCAACTACAGGGCGGAGACCAACGCGAGCCGTTGTTCGACGTGTCGAAAATCCGGGATCTTGTCCCGCTCGACCAGGTCTTTACCCACCCTGGTCCCAACTACAAGAAAAACGATTCGGCCATGAAGACCATATTTTGCCAGTTGTGAAACATCGGCATCATTGACCGAGTTGTGGGCTCGGCCGCGGGCTCTTGCGTGATGGCACTCGCGCTCGCGCCGTTCCGCCATCCGATGGGACATGCCCTTCGCTGCTCCACCTGTCCGAAGTTCATCGGAGATTGATCGCGAGTGCCTCGTAAGTCCATAGCGCACACAGGCCGGCAAGCAGCAACCAGATGCCGATGATCACCGCTGCGGCAGCCCGACTCACGGGATTTCCAGCGGCCATGGCAGCCTGCGATCGCTCGCGGCATTCGGCCAGCACGCGCGGCGGAATCATCCTTATGGCGACGGCAATGCCGAGGGGAACGAGGACCAGGTCGTCCAGGTAGCCCAGCACGGGCACGAAGTCGGGAATGAGGTCGATCGGGCTGAACGCGTACGCGACGACGCCGGCGACGAAGACCTTCGCGTACCACGGCGTCGCCGGATGTCGCGCCGCCAGATAGAGAGCGAATGTCTCGCCCTTGAGATGGGTCACCCGCTTTCTGAGGCCGTCGAGCATTGCCATGAAGACGCGCGGTTCTCCTGGAGAGGCGGTGCCGAATCGGCCATCTTCACCGGTACGACGGCAGGACATCATGCCGGCTTGACCTCTACGATCGCCTTGAGTGTAAGCGGAACGCCGTTGCGTAGCGAGTTGACGCCGATGACGGAGCGCGCGTGGACGCCGGCCGAGTCGAAAACCGCCACGAGCAGATCGGAGGCTCCATCCAGCACGCGTGCGTGCTCCTCGAATTCGGGCGTGGCGTTGAGCGCACCTTGCAACTCGACCACACGCGCGACCCTGTCGAGGGAACCCAGTGCCTTCTTCATCGCGGCGATCAGATCCGTGCACGCGGAACGCGCAAGCGCGTAGCCGTCTTCCGTCGAATACTCGCGACCGATGCGACCTTTCGGCGATTTCCCTGCGACCGGAGGCGGCGCCTTGCCGGAAATGAAAAGCAGATTGCCGGTTTGAACGGCCGTGGTGTAGTTGCCGGCCGGGACGCTTCCCGCAGGAAGCTCGAGGCCAAGGCTCTGGATTCGCTGTTCTGGATTCATGCTTCTTCACCCTTCTCATCTTGTCCGGCCGGCCGGCGCCTGGCTGACAGGCAAGGTGCGTGGTGGGCTCGTGCGTCCGCCAACCCTCACCGCTGAATGAGGTCAGCCACTGCCGATTTGGTCGCTACGATCCACTAATAGGGCGAGCCATCCTTGTGCACGAATGTCCATTGGCCGTCGACCAGCCGCGCTTGCAGGTCGTCGTCCGGGAAGGTGCCTTCGTCGCCCGGCGTGCGGTCGCCCACCTCGAGGTACACGACATCTTCGTCCGTCTCGTTGACGAGGTGATGGCCATTCCCCGTCCCGGCCCTGAAGCCCGCACACATGCCGGGTGACAGCTCCGTCCTTCCTTCATCGGTATGCAATGTGGGACGCCCCTGCAGGATGTACACGAACTCGTCTTGCCTCGTGTGAGCATGACGGAGCGCCGACGCCGCGTTTGGCGCAAGTGTCGTGAGGTTGACGCCGAAGTTGGTCAGGCCGAACAGGTCTCCGAGCGGGTGCTTTTGTCGGCCGGCCACTCGGGCGGCGAACGTCGCCGGATAATTCGAACGCTTGACCCGGGCGGGTGCCAGCGCTGCAACGATGGCAGCCGGATATGCATGATCGGTCATGAATGTCTCGTGCGAGGAGTAGATCCCGTTTGCGCGCGAACGGTTATCGACTGTCGAGGTGAGTGACAGCACCGCGTATCGATTGCGGGGTGTCGGATACGCGCGTTGGATGGACTCGCAGGCGCTCAAAGAACGAACGGCACGAGCGCCGCGACCCGCTGGGCGTACGTCTGGTACGCATCTCCGAATTGCTGATGCATCCAACGCTCCTCGAGCCGCAGCTTGCGCCAAAGTGCGATTGCCACCATCGCGGAGGCAAGAACGCCTCGCCATTCGCCGATGGCGAGCGCCGAACCGAGGAATGCGAGCAGCAGTCCCGTGTAGATGGGATGACGAACCAGCGCATAGGGCCCACCCGTGATCAGCTCATGATTTTGCTTGATCGTCACGGTGCCGCTCCAGTTCTTCCCGAGGTGGACCCGGGCCCAAATCGAAAACAGCATGCCGCCCGCAGTCAGCAATACGCCGAGCCAGAACGCCCAGTCGGAGAGAGGCACGAATCGCCTGGCGAGAAGCGGGAACGGTACGCGCGGGACCGAGATCAGAACGATTGCGACGACGAGCGGAATGATATGCATAAGCCTGGATGACACGGACTCGTGCCGAACCGTGATCTTGACGTTGCGGGACTCGACCCACCAGTAGAAGGCCCAGCTCAGCCACATCGCGGGAAAGGCATAGCGGTAGACGAGTGCCATAGGAAAGTGGGATGCGAGGGAATTCAGTTGCCGGCCGATCGCTTGCAACGGACAGGTCGAATGAATCTGCTTCTGCATGGTCCTTGCGTGCGCGCACTCATAAAATTGGACCCCGAACGCCGATCTGCCTTTTCCTGCTCAATGACGCAAACGCCCGTTGGTACGACCATTGAACCAACTCAGCAAGATAGGTGGGAGGAAATCCGGCGACGTTGACGATGGTTATCCAATAGAAGCGGCCCCGGTATCGGGCGGGCTTCACGCCAGGCACGTCCGTCAGCTCGATGAACCGATCGGGCGTAACTCGAGTGCTGAAACGCCATCGCTCCGGTTGGCTGGTCTTGAAATAAGCGAATTTCCTTCCACCCACCGCATAGACCAGAAAATTATACGGGTCCTCATACAGCGTTTCGGTGGCACCGGGAAAGCCGCGACAGAATGCCTTCAGCTGCGTGACGTTCATGTGCGCAGCGATAGTCGCGTGAGGTTCCGTGTGGGAGCGCCACTCGGTACGAGGATACTTCGTGTCGGGCGACAGACTGCGGGCATTCAATCGTCAGCGGAGAATTCGACGACGGCAGACAGCAGCCCAAGGAGGAGCGCAACAGCCGAGCCGATGAACCACCTGACGGTTTTTTGATACTCGCTTGCACTATTGTCTTCCAGTCGGAGGGATCGAAAAAGCGCGATGAGCTGCAGCACGATCGCCACGATCGAAGTTCCGGTCGACACAATGGACCGCCACGTCCAATGTCCGGGCGCCTCGAACCCCCAGAAGCGCAGGAAGGTGAGCGAAAAACCCAGGAGAACCGTAATCGCCGTGATGAGACCTTGTCGGTAGCCATCGGGAACGACGCGCGATGGCTGTTCGGCGACGCGCGATCCCGGGTCTTTGTCCGCGTGGTCTTCGTTCATGTCGGTCCAATCCGATGGGCTCCG
>Ga0070665_100002837_pt1 | contig 18755 bp, 11 predicted proteins | sample KBSS13metaG_FD_65862 | JGI IMG/M metagenome (GOLD analysis project Ga0070665, IMG submission 65862) | Switchgrass rhizosphere microbial communities from Kellogg Biological Station, Michigan, USA - KBS S1-3 metaG | ecosystem: Host-associated > Plants > Roots > Rhizosphere > Soil ...
AATACCCCGGCGGAGCGTCAGGTTGCCTTGCCACTCGCTTCCCCTGACGTGCCAGCCTTCCCCACGATTACCGACGGGGTCGGCCTCCGCATTGCTGTTTTCGGTAGGGTCGGGGACTGGCGCGCCGGTGTAGGTCGAAGTTTGTGTTCCCTGTTGCTCGCCCTTTCGGTTATGCGAGTGTCACAGCATCTCGACCCTGCCACGTTTCCAGCCCCCGCCACGTCGAACGCAGCGTGCGGATTTCCTCGCACTGCGCTCTCCTGTTCGCTTCTTGCCATCGGTTATGAGACTTTTCCAGCTGAAAGGACTTTCGGCACGTAGTAACGGATCCGGTAGCCGTTAAACAGCCCCAAGGTCTCGTATAGCCACTGCTTACTCCACCGCTCCCAACCAAACCCCTTGCGTTTCCGCGCCTGCATCATATGGCGCCGAACCTTCTTGGCCACCCAGTCTTTGATGTAGCGGAAGCACCGACCGGAGTGTCCGATGGCAAAGTAGTTCACCCATCCACATAACACAGGGTTGATCAATTCGATCACCCGCGCTACCGGCTGCGAACGATACCGTCGAAACACTTCTTTGATTTTCCGCAGCAGCGCCGTTCGCTTCTTCAGCTTGGGCGCGTACTGCGGCCGCCATGCCCCTTGCAAGCTGCGGACACGACGAAAATCAAATCCCAGGAAGCCGAAGCTTTCGCCCCGTTCCAGGTTGACGACTCGGCTCTTCTCTTCATTGATCTGGACGTACAACTCGGCAAGCTCCTCGCGCAGTCGCTTTTCAACCGCCTTCATCAGCCAGTCATGTTGCGGATGGGCGTCAATCAAGATCACCAGATCGTCTGCGAAACGCGCATACTCGATGAAGGTGTACTTGCCGCGGCGAGTGTTCTCTTTAGCCCGCTCCAGCATTCGGTCCACCTCATCGAGGTAGAGATTGCTGAGCACGCACGAAATCACACTACCTTGCGGAACGCCTATTTTCCCCGATGCTTTCAGCATGATCTTCAGTAAGTGCATGACGCCATCATCACTGATCCGCTTGGCCACCTTCGCGAGCAGCACATCGTGCCTCACTCCATCGAAGTAGGTGCGAAGATCAATGTCGATTACGCGTGTCTTTCTCTGAACAATCGCCTGAGCAACACGGTTGATCGCTTCATGAGCTGACCTTTTTGGGCGATAGCCATACGACCCCTCTTGGAAGTCTGCCTCAAAGATTGGCTCCACAATCAGCTTCAGCGCCCCTTGCACCACACGATCCCGGATACAGGGAATCGACAGAACGCGGACTTTCTTGCCCCCGTCCTTCGGTATCTCCCGTTTCCGCGCTCGCTGCGGTACGTAGGTACGCCGAGTCAGTTCATCTCGTATCTGCTCAAGAAACCCCTCTACGCCCTGCTCCTCAATGGCCTCGAACGTCACTCCGTCAATACCCGGCGCGCCGTCGTTTTCTTTGGCCTTCTCGTACGCAGCTCGCAGCGTTTCCATCTTGCAGACGTGGACGTACAAACCCCAGAAACGCCAGGAAGCATCAGCCTTCGCTTTGGCGTATATCTTTCGTCTCAGGTCCTGCAATCCAACAGGCGCTTTTATCATGACGCCCTTGCCTCCCATGTTGTCGAAAGAATCACAAACAGCAGGGTCCCTTCGCTCTGCGGACATTACTCCGCTTCATCGCTACTGCGGACCCATCCGCCACCCTCTCGCCTTCGACCGCCTTCCCGGGGTGACCGGTTATACGTTCTACCTTGCTCCGGCGATTTCTCGCCGGGACGAGGAGGGTTTCTCCAGTTGCTCAGCACACCCTTGTCACCATGCCGCCGCTACCACCCCGCTGGAGGGATTCGGCGACTCAGTCAGGCTGCGCCGAATCCTGCCGTCTTCGCCCCAAACCCAAAGGCTCGACCTCCAGGGCTGTAATTACGAGGCCACACCACGTTCGCTTTCGCTACAGCCTGGTGACTCGCAACCATCCTCTCGATGGCTTCGTCGGTAGGCTTCAGAGTCTTGGTTTCCCTCCACCCTGCTACCCAAGCTACGGGGCTCCGACTTTTACCCCGGTGGGACTGACCCCCACTGGATGTGCCAGCCTTCGCTGGACGCACGAGTCTGCTCAACGTTCACTGCTCGTTGCAGCCCGCGTGCTCGCCAAGCCACCCAAGGTGGCCCTCTACACCGAAGGCTCTGATCGCTTCGTTACCTCCACGACCACTCCGATTGCTACCGGCCGGAGAGGCAGTTGCCGGGTGGGTCTGTCTCCCACTGAGAGAGCGCACGTTTTCACGGCGCACGATAATCCGGGCTATGGCGGGTTGGCAGTCCGTGGCGATTTTCTCCTGGCGACGCTTCCGGGCACGAATGCGTAATTGGGCACGGAGATCCCGCCATGACGCCCGTGCGGAACGAGGCAAGATCGAAGGGGTGAAAACTCCGGATGCACCAGCTCGGCAATGAACATTGTCGGTACACCGTGCACGCAGTACAGCGCTCCGTCGCGACTGTTTCGAGCACCGCGCGCGGCTCGAATGAGTCGCTTGGAAAAAGGCTCGCAGCACGATGGGTCATAGCCGCAAGCACGCCAAGGACCAGCACTCGGACAATTTCTGGGGGCGTGGCTGTTGGATCGCTTCACCTGGAAGGCCGTCCTGGCCTGCTTCGGGCTGGCGATATTTGGCTGTTTCGCGGGCTCAGTCGTGCTGGGTGTGGACACGGGTGCCTGGCTCCTGCCGCTCTCGGGTCTGTTCATGTCCATCATCTATCCCACACTCAACTCCAAGGGCATCGGCTGTTTTGAAAGAAGGCAGCATGGCGCGGCCGCAGGAGTGATTTTATTCTTCACGGCATCCGCGGCAGCCCTCGGGCCACTTGCAATGGCGGCGGTCAGTGACGCGTATGGGGGCTAACGGCTCGCCTCGCGCTCGAGTCTGACAGGACCCAGCAGTCCGGACTCGAGCAAGGGTGAGGTGGCCTCGTAGGGGTCGAACGTGGTGAAAGCGTGGTGCTGCGCACCGGGTTGCTTGTCGCCGATGAGGCGATTGACCCAGGTGTTGGTGACGCGCACTTGCAACTGATTCTGGCCTGTATGCAACGCAGCGGTGACGTCGATGCGAAACGGCGTCTTCCAGAGGACGCCGAGAGGGTTGCCGTTCACCTCCACATCCGCCAGGTCCTTGACGACGCCGAGATCGAGCTCGACACGGCCCGACTTGCCCAACCAACCTCTCGGCACGTTGAAGCTGAGCTGATAGACCGCGCTACCCGAGTAGTATTTGATTGCCTCCTCCGGCCGTTGCGTCCAGGACGCCAGCTTGGCAAATTGCGCGCGCTCCGGTGCCCCCTGCCCCGCCGTGAATTGCACTTGCCAGGGACCATCGAGGCGGGCCAACTGGGTTCGCATCACCTCGGGTATCCGGACCTGGTCCTTTTCCGCGGGCTTGCGGAAGATGACAAAGAGCGCGTCCCCGGGATCAAACTGCAAGGGCACGATCGTACGCTCTCCCACAAATCGATAGGACACGGGTTCGATGCGGCCCGTGTCCGCGTGCCACAGTTCGGGGACTTTACCTCGAACGCGGAAGCTCGCCTCGGTCGTCTCGAGGCTCGACTGGCGATTACTGACAAAATAAAGGTCCCCATCGCTCAACTTGCGATGCACGAACGTCAAGGGCTGTCCTGCAGCAGAGCTGCTGTCACTGAAGTCCGGATCAATCCCCAACATTGACAATGCATCGCCGGGTACAACCCCGCTGATGACACGGCCCGCCTCCATGCGCCGCTCGCCCGCTTCAGCGGTGCGGCCCCAGAGTGAGTCTGCAATGGCCTGAAACGCCTGTTGGTCGTCGGCAAGGCTAGGTGAGCATTGCGGTTTCTCGCCGACAATCGTGGCACCGGCCCTCGCGAGAGCCTCAATATGCCTCAGAACGCCAAGCGACATCGTCCGTGTGCGCGGATCGAGTACCAGGACGCGATACTTCATACCGCGCCTCGTGGTCAGCTCGCCAGCTTGCACGGACAGCAGTTCGAGCGCATCCGCGTTCGCGAAATCGTAGCTGTAGCCTTGGGGGATAGCGGGCAGCCGCCGGCCATACAGGGCGGTGATGTTGGAGTCCTCGCCATAGAAATACAGCACGTCGGCGACGTAGGTTCCCTGTTGTAGCAGGTAGGAGCTGCGCGCGAGATAGGTGACCCAGGGCTGGGCCTGCTCTGCCCAGGTTTCGTGCCTCGTGAACCACTGTCCGAAGGGTCCGAGGGTGAAGCCGGGACCCGGGTCGTTCAAAGGCTGGTGAACTGATGTGTGGATCACAAAGCGATTGAGCCCGTCGGCCAGCTCGCGATCCGCGGTGGGCTTCAAAGATTCGGGAGTGAATGCGAACGTGTTGCCACGAGCGGTGAAGGACTCCGCCGCAACCAGGTTTTGTCCGTAGAGATGCGCGACCGAGGCCGATTCCCGGATATCCGCATCGCCCGGTTCCTGCGGCAACCCGCTCGCCCACATCCCACTCATGGGAACATCGCTGGACCGCTTCACCTCCATGCCATCACCGACGAACGCGCGGCCCACCTCGTGCGACTCGGTGTAATGGATCAAGCCCCGCCCGTGAAGTGTCTCGGCGATGACCCGATAATGGTTTTCCGCCAACAGCTCGCCGAGGGTACGCCGGTAATCCCACAGGAACTTTTCTGTTTGTTCGCAGCTCCCGATGACTCTTCCTGACAGTGCGGGGATCCAGGGCAGCAGCGGATAACCGCGACGTCGGGCAAACTCTGCCGGCAGCTCGTCGGTCCAATTCTGCGGTCCGGCTTCCCAACTGTCGTTGACCATACCGTGGAGTCCTCGCTGGCCCATCAGCGGCGCCGGCAGAAACGCCGCGTAGCGATCGAGATATTGCGTGACGTACGACTCCACGTGGTCTCGGCTCAACTTATCGACTTCGAGTCCCGTGCCTTCAGGAGACGCAGGGTGGTTGGTGGTCCCCAGTAGCGAGGACCCCACCCGCAAAAGGACCCAGCGCCCTTTCGGAGGTGTCCAGGTCAGAGTCCCATCAGGCCGCAACATCGAGGTGAGGTCGACGACGTCGCGCGGGTCGATGACCGCTTCTGATGGCGCGGGTGGCGTGGGCGCTGCATCCAGATCTGGTGATACGAAGAAGCCGGCTTTTTCTTCGGCGTGGTTTACATGCGCGTCGCTATAGAGCACCAGCTCCGCGATGCGGTGCTCGGTCGGCGCTCCGCGGTCACCCGCCGCTTGCGCCCGCGCCGGAGTGGGTAGGGAGAGCCTGAAGTAGCGAGCCGTAACGGGCGCAAAAGACAACGTCTGTTGAATATCGACAGATTGCTTGACATCGATGACTTTCCAGAACCGTGAGCCGTCAGAGCTCGCCTGCAACTCCGCCACGACTTTGGCCGGATCCACCCGGAACATCGAGCCGCGACCACTCGGAATCACGATCGACAGGGCACGGATCGTTTGCGGTCTGTCAAAAGCAAACTGCAACCAGGCCACCTCGTTCGCGGCCGCGAAGGGGACGGCAATCGTGCTGTCGAGATCGCCGTCCCAAAGCCTTTTGCCGTCAACAGGCGTGCCACCACTTGCCGTTACGGTTGGCCTCAGATCACTCATCGGGCGAGCGGTGTCCGGCACTTTGTATGCGATGACCGCCACATCGGCGTACCAGGGCGGCAGTGTTGGAATTTTACGGTCGCCGAACACCGCGTCGTGCTGCACGGGCACGTTCTGAAACGGCCCGAGGGTGGCGGGTGGCTGCGCTAGCTTTCCGGTAAAGCGTCGGCCGCCGGTCACTTGGGTTTCGCTCCAGACGAGTTTTTTCATCGCCTGGGCAGGGCTCACCCAGGGACCGCCGGATTCGCTCCAGCCCGGCGAGCCTGCGATACTGAGCTCCAGGCCGAGGCGGTTCGCGGTTTCGGTGGCGAAGCGAAAGGCGTGCTGCCAGGGTGGGGTCATGTATGTCAGGCGCGGATGTACGATCTCCGGTGTAGCAAATGCGGCGTCAAAGCTCTGCACGCCGCCAATGCCGACCCGGTGCATCCATTCGAGATCGAGGCGGATTCCTTCTTCCGTCACATTGCCATTCATCCAGTGCCACCACACGCGCGGTCTGGCTGAAGTCGGCGGATTCTCAAATCCCGCTTCCAACGGATCGAGTGCGGGTACTTCCGCCGCGGCGGGGCCTGTCACGGCCAACATGCACAGCGAGGCGAACCAGACGAACGCGGCTGCGCGAAAGATCAACGCTTTGGGTCCGTCGTTGCGAGCTGTCGGTCGATTTCTTCGAGCTTCGCATCCGGAATCTGGTCGTGGCCGAACTGCTGAATCAACCACAAGGACAGTGTACGCAGACGTTCGCTATGGGCTGCCTCGCTGGTGAGCTCCGGCAGCTCTTTGGAAAGGATGGCGCGCGCCGCCGGATCGCTCAGCAACTCTCCAACCGAGGCGTTTCGGGAGGATAACGGCCCTGGTGGTCGATTCAACGTCGACTCCCAGTCGCCCCACGGACTCGAAACGTGACTTATGGGAAATTTCGTCTCGAGATAGTGGGAGAGATGATCGCGCTCGAGATGGCGATCGGCGGGTAGGAACTTATCGTCGAGCGCCCAGAGCCAGGAGTCGAGCTCCGCCTCCAGTCTCGACTGAATGTCTCTTGCCTCCGGCCGTCCACACAGGTTGTGCTGCTGGTACGGATCTGTCTCGTTGTCGTACAAAAGCCATGGGCCCTGTATCGACCGCACATACGTGTGGCGCGGCGTCCTGACACCTCGATACTCCGCAAAGCCATAGCGCAGGGCTTCGCCGATAGGGACCGGTAGGTTCAGGAAAGCCGAGCTCGTCGGTACCGGCCGGTGGGGAGGCATGGTGGTTGAGGAATAGTCCGTCCCTTGAATGCCTGCGGGAATCGCAACGCCGGCCAGACTCAACAGTGTCGGCATGAGGTCTGGCGAGCTCAGGGTCGCCGCAGAGTGTCGAGCACGGCGCCCCAGTCTTGCTGGATAGCGGATGAGTAATGGAACCCGGATTGATTCCTCCCAAGGATAGAGTTTGTAGCTCAATCCTTGCGACTGCATCATGTCGCCGTGATCGGAGGTGAAGACGACGATTGTATCCCTCACGACCCCTGTTGCATCGAGCGCCTCGAGGACCTGCTTGAAGCACGCATCCAGGGCCGCAATGTGGGCGTAATAGCCGCGGAGCTCTTGCGTCGCGGCGGCCCTCTGTTCTGGCGGAACATTCGGTCGTAGCCGGATCTCGCGGTCGCGATACAGTGCCTGATAGCGCTCCGGCGCGGTTTGCAGCGGAAAGTGCGGTGGCCCCCAGGACAACACCAGGAAAAATGGCGCCGGCGCGCCAGCGTGCTCACGGATGTAGCGGCATGCATCGTCCGTCTGCGCGGCTGCGTCATATCCCGGCCAATACTTTTTGTTCCGATCATCCCCTTCGTAGTAAACCGAGTGGTTGTAATCGTGGGTACACTCCGCCGCTTTCCAGTAGTCGAATCCAAAGCGCTTGTCGGGGGGTATGTAGGCTTCCCGACGCCCATAGCGGCCGTCGGGGCTGCCGTACAGATGCCACTTGCCGATGTACCCCGTATGGTAACCAGCGTTGCGGAACGTTTCTCCAAGGGTCACCGACTTGGGCTCGAGGGGCACATCATTGATGTATACCCCGTTGGTGAGGGGGTACTGCCCTGTCATGAGACTAGCGCGCGCAGGGCAACATACCGAGCAACCCGACACCGCCTGCGCGAAGTTCAACGACTCGTTGGCAAACCGATCGATCACAGGTGTGCGCGCATTCGGGTCGCCCGCATACCCGAAGGCCTGCGCTCGCCACTCGTCCGCCATGACCAGGATGACGTTCGGACGCCGAGCCGGTGTCGGCAGAGTCCATTCGGGCGTACCGGCCAGCACCGCCCCGAACGTGCCCTGGGTGAAGTGTCGCCGGGTGATCAATCGAATCGATATCCGATGGTCAGAAAGTAGGAGCGCGGCTGGTTGGGCAGAATGCTGAAGGTCTGGTTGGGGTTGGCCTGTACTTGTGCCGGAGTCAACGACTGCCGGTCCAGTGCGCTGAGCAGCGTCCCGGCTGGAGCGAAGCTGAGTATCCCGAACTGGTTGAACAGGTTGTTGATGTTCGCTTCGAGGGTCAGGTGGTCCGTGACCCGGTAGATCGTGCCGAAATCCACCTCGTGGAATCCGGGTAGGTAGAAGGCGTTATAGCGGTTGGCGGCGCGCTTTCCCATGTATCGCCATGTCAGGAAAGACGTCACCCTCTGGATCGGATGATAGGTCAGAGTGGTGGTGGACATGACCTTGGCCGTATTGTCCGCCTCCCCGTCCGGGACCCTCGAGATGGTGTCGTCCTGCGGTCCAGGCGAGTTGAATACCCAGATGGCATAGTCTTGCGATCGCGAGTTCTGCACTGTCAGGGCGGTTCTGAGGTTGAACACCTTCAGCAGGTCCGCATCCGCTTCGAGCTCCAGGCCGTACGTCCTCGTGGTCGAGTAGAGTGTGGGTGGAAAATAGGAGGAGCCATCCGCATTGGTGCCGATCTGGGCGCTGCCCACGTTGCTCAGCTTGGTGTAGAAGGGGGTAGCTCTGACCCGCAACGTGTGGCCATCGAAGCGGTAACCCGCCTCGATCTGCTCGATCTGTTGCGGCACGGGCTTCACATTGAGCATGGGGACCGTGGTGTACCCCAGATAAAACTGGATATCGGGGGCCTTCTTGCCGTTGGAATAGCGCGCATAGACGGAACTCTCATTGTCGAACTTGTAGGTGAGCGCGCCGGAGTAGGACAGGTAGTTCAGGCTGAACCGGTAATCGAACGGCGACACATAGGTCGTGGCGTAGTTGTCATACAGCGTGTTGGGGTTGCCATCCAGGCCGCCGTAGGCGGGATTGGATGAATTCGGATTGGCGACCTGAATCGTGTTGTGGCCCTTGACGCGGATGTCGTCGTAGCGGACCGCGCCATCGAAGCTGAACTGGTCCGTAAAAGAAAAGTCGCCACCCGCGAAGCTCGACAGCTGCAGTTGATCCGCCTCGTAGGGGGTACCGCCGAAGCGCTGTCCTATGCCTGCGAGACCGACGGGGTTGGTCACCTGCTGTACGATACCGGTGGGTGTCGTGCGAGTGATGCTGATCAGATCCGGACGATTCTGGATGGGACTCAGACCAATACCCCCTCCGCCTCCGTACTGGCCCACTTCCGAGTCGGCCATGAACGCGCCCCAGGTGGCGCTACCGCGCGCGAACTGCTTGCTCAGGCTCAACTGGTCCATCACTTCCTTGACATGTGGGTTGAAGTTGTAGGCGAGCTGGGTGTAGACCCCGTTCGCCAGCGCCTGTTGATTGGGCAGATTGTTCACAACGACCGTACGGGTACTCCCGGCGACGTTGACTTGCGCGAGCAGCGCTCCGGTGTTGAGGTTCCGGTAGGTGTACGTTCCGGGCGCCGTGGTGTCCAGCTGAACGTTCGTGAAGGAATCGGTGAGGGAAACCGGAAACGCCAGGGCGTCGGTGTTCCAATCTGACTTGTTGAAGGAGTATTTCAGGTTGTTACGGATCGTCCAGCCCGCGCCGAAACGATGCTCGTTCTTGATTCCGAATACCGTCGAGACGTTGTGCGCTAGCTGATCACCGTCCCATTGCCGGGTCGCCCCGTTGACGGTCTCGACGAAGGCATGGGGAGCCCTGGGAATCAGCAAAGAGTCGTAACGGGAAATGCCGGGGGCGAGTTGCGGATTGTTGAAATCATGCGCTGGCAGAAATCCGGCCCAGGCATTGTGGTCATCGAGATATTTTGCGTAGAGTTGCACCGAGCCGGTGTCGTATTCCCAGAGCAGGTTCGCTTTCACCTGCCCGCCGCGGTTGAAAGGGTAACCCGGGTCGCTCGGGCCATGATCCTGGCGATAGAATCCGCTCAAGGCGTAGTACAAACCGTGGCCGATCTCGCCGCCCCCGTAAAGATCGGCTCGATAGTAGGGATTGCGGCCGTTGCCTTCGAGGCCGTCGCGGGTGCTCAGCTCGAAGCCCGGATCCGATTTGCCGGTCTTGGAAATGTAGTTGAAGATGCCGCCCGGGGCGTTCGGGCCCGTTACCGTCGCCGTGCCACCGCGCAAGGCCTCGAGGCGCTCGAGGCCCAGGTCGTTGCGGTAGAAATAGTCCGGTCCGTAGTTGTTGAACGTGACATTGGTGACCGGCAGGTCGTCTTCCTGCAAGGAGACATAGTAGTAGCCGGCCGCCGCATCGTTCGAGTTCGCGGAGATGCCGCGTGAATAGACTACGTTGCGGATCTCGCCAAGTGCGGTATTCACGTAAAGGCCCGGAATATTTCTCAGGAGATCGACCGCGCTCCGGGGTGCCATCTGCTCGATGGACTGCGCCGTAAGCGTCGTTACGGCGACGGAGGTCGGGGCGCGCGGTGTCAGCACGCCGGTCACGACGACCTCCTGGAGCGTATCGCCGCTGGCATCACCAGCGGTCTGCGCGCTCCCACTACTGAGGCTAGCCGGCGCGCCGGCACCGGTTGTTGCCGGTGTCGTACCGGAATTTCCTGTTGGAGGCGGTGGCACCTTGCTCTGGTCCGCGGGCGCTGCTGCGGGATTACCGCTCTGTGAGCCCGCAGCCAGAGGTACGATGGTGACTGTCCTATCGTCGATGTGGTGATACGTCAGACGAGTTCCCTTCAGGAGCTGCGTAACGGCCTCATCGACGGTCAGCTCTCCGACAGCTCCCGGGGTGCGAATATTACCCACCACCTCCGATCGGTAGACAACTTGCACCCCGCGCTCGCGGCCGAGCGTCTGCAAGGCGCTCGCCAGCTCCTGCGCCGGAATGTTGGTTTGTTTGCGGATGCTGGCCTGGGCATCCTGTGCGAAAGAAAAACCGATAGTGGTCAGCCAGACAGCCGTACCGAGCACCGCAACGCGCATGAGTCCCCCTTCAATTGGCAACAGACTTTGTGTTGCCATCGTCGCGATATGCGACGACCTCATGCTCATAGATAGAGTGCTTTGCGATGAATAGTGGCTACCGCGACCTCGTTCAGTCGCTCGAGACACGGATCTGCGGCCCCGACTCCGTCACCCGGATACCGGGCTGCTCGTGCAGAAAGCGGATGAGGGAGGCGGGATCGGTGGAGGAGAAAATGCCGCTCACCCGGAAATTCTCGAGATGGACAGGATCGACACTCAACCGCCGGGTGTTGTAGCGGTTGAACTCCTCCGCCACTTCCGCAAGCGGGGTCGAATCGAACACGAGTTGCCGCTGCGTCCAGGCTGTCGCGCCGACAAGATTCGCGTGCTCGGCTTTGCGGATGGCGCCGGGCGTGAGAGTGAGTTGCTCTCCGGCGTCCAAGGTCTGCAGGGCCTCATTCCTGGTCACTTGTCCTGCTGCTGTCGAGCCCGGAGCGGGTAATTCGGTCGGGCTCTCGCCGTAGACGGAGACGCGACCTTCGACCACTGTGATCACTGTCCCAGTGGTTTTCCGGTAGACATCGAACTCGGTCCCCACTGCGCGAACCCGAGTTTCCCCCGTATAGACGATGAACGGCCGTGCCGGACTCTTTGCGACATGAAACAATGCCTGACCTTCGAGAAGATCGATGGCGCGCTCGTGCTCGGAGTAACGAACGCGTACCTTCGAACGTGCGTTGAGTTCCAGAATTGAGCTGTCCGGCAGGACGAGCGAGCGCTGCTCTCCTATTCCCGTGACGTAGGTGGGGTCCAGAACGGCTCGATAACCTATCACAGCTCCAACAGCGAGAAGGATGGCTGCCACCAACCAGGTCACCCGCATGCGCAGTGGCGAACGGCCTGGTGGGCGAGGCTGCGCGCGCTGTCTGTGTGAGCCATCCTGCGGTAGGCGCTCGCTCGGCATTGAGATGACGTTATTCGCCCCGCGCGCCCACTCGATAAGCTGTTGTGATGTAGCACCCGGGGGCTGCGGAAGCTGGCTTCCGTCTTCCCAGATCGGAACCACCTCGAGAAAGGCGCGGACATGCTCCGGTGAGGTGCGCAGCCATCGGTCGAACTCCACCCGGGTGCCTCTGTCTGCAGGCCCACCGGCGTTGAACTCCACAAACCACTGCGCAGCCTCTTGGATGATCTGCCTGTTCATGGCGTCTCCCTACCGGAACCTTCGACGTGCTCCCGACAATGAGCTACCGCCCGGGCCATGTACTTCTTCACCATGGCCCGCGATACGCCCAGCTCACTGGCGATCTCCTCAAGGGTGAAACCGTACCTCCGGTGCAGCACGAAGCTTGCGTACACATTCGGCGGCAGCTCCCGTAACGTGCGGTCCAGTTGGTTCAGGCGCTCACGGGCCTCGAACTGTAGCGCCGGGTCACTATCGCGACAGGCGTCGAAGTCGGCTGTGAGCGCGATGGGATCGATTGTTTCCGGTGCATCGGCGAGGGTCAGCTTGTGCTGGTGCAGCACGTGGAAAGCGACCGTGAACATATAGGACTGCGGGCTACGGATGCTCTCCTGGTGAGGTATGCGCAGCAGCCGCAGGTAGACCTCCTGGATAAGGTCGGGGACGTCATTCGCCGCATGGCGCAGGCGCGAGGCCAGGAAGCGACGTAACCGCTGGCCATGCTCGCGGACGAGCGTCGTGACGAATGCCTGCTTGTCCTCAGCCGCCATAGCCTACTTTCGCTGGAAAAGCCCCTCCCGGATATAGGGCGCTTTTCGCTGAAAAGTGGCTACCGGACTGATGGAAATTGGCCCGCAACATCGGAAGGGCGCGTTCCACGACAGTCTGAGCGGTCCATCCCGGCTCGCCGCTGTGGGCGGTGCGCCGCGTAGCTCCAACGCCGTCCCGTTTCCAGATCGACGCAAGCCAGCGCGCCCGGACGCTGGCGGGCGTAATAAGACACAGCGTCGATCGGCATCGTCGGTCCCTTCAATCTCACTCGCGACAGACAAAACTTGCGGCGTTGTCGATATCGCCGCTGCCCTTGTAGCGGGCAACCGCTGGATACACGCAAAGAGGGCGCGTCCGCTTCGGCCATGGAGCGGCTGGGCCCGCGCTCGCGAGGATTTGCTGCGGCGCATGGCCTTGCTCGACCCACTGCGTCAAAACCGGCATCACATCGAAGCTGTCCGTCGCCGGGCCTCCGCCGCAATGATTCATGCCCGGCACCGGAAACACCCGCACGAAGGTGTTGGTCTTGCCCGCGGCGCGTTGATCGACCTCGTGCCACCAGGTCAGCGTATCGTTGATTGAAAACACAGGATCCGAGACGCCATGGGTGATAACGAGTTTGCCTCGTCGGGCGCGGAATCCACCCAGGTCCGCAGAGCGCGCCGAGATGTTATCCCATGCCGATTGCGGGAACTGCGCATCGGTGGCGTATATTTTGGGCGCATCCCGATCGAAGTCGAACTTCAGCAGGAAATTCAGGGCTTGCTGGGGATCGGCGCTGAGGGGAGTCGGGGGCGTCGTGAACACCGACGCCAGAGAGGTGCCACCCAACACCACGTTCAGACTGGGGGGTCCTCCCTCGCCGCCCAGTTTCCAGGCACGCCAACCCGGGGAAGCTATACCCGCATCCCAAGGCCATTCGCTGTAGAGCAGATGGCCAGCGCCATCGCGGGCGCCAGCCATCATGCGAGTCAGGGAGGTGATCTGCTCGTCCCGCAAACAGGCGTCGGTCTTGCCGGCCGTGCAACGGTGTGCCTGGAGCTGCAGTATTACTTTGGCGGCCGTGCACTTGGGAAAATCGCCGATGATTCCGTCCACGACGCCATCATCTTTATCACACGCGCCCAGCACCGAATCCCGCACGAGCGCCAGGTCGGCAGCGCTGAACGCTGCTTCCAGTTGTTTGAGTGACATCTTTCCGGAGTCGTCCGGAGAGGCGCTCGCGGCTAGAGCCTGGGTGTCCCAGGCCTCTTCAACGGCGGCTCGCGGCAACGACATTGCCGGGGCCCCCACCGCGATTCCATCGAACTCTTCGGGATAACGCTGGGCCAACACCATGCCTTCCTCACCGCCCTTGGAGCAGCCCACGAAGTAGGAATAATGAGGCGCTGCGCCGTAGAAGCGCTTGATGGCCGCCTTCGCCGCCTTCGCGACCAGCGGTAAGGAGGCGTGCCCATAGTTGGCGCGCGCTATCTCATCGAATCCGAATGCCAGCACGCCGGCGTGAGAAGGGTCGTTGTTCAGGGTGTTGTCATGGCCGCTGTCCTGGCTCACGACCGCAAAACCCCGGGTCAGTGCGGCTGGCGCTGCCGGAGAATAGCCGCCGAGCGCGTCCCCGAGCTTGCCGTTGCTGCCGCCACCGCCTTGAAAGAAGAATCGGCCGTTCCATCCGAACGGCAAGCGCAGGTGAAAGCGGATCGCATAGTGCTGGCCGCCCACCCCGACTCTCTCCTGCACGATCCCGGTGACTTCGCAGTGCTCCGGGACGGCAACGGATCGCTCCATGGGCCCTGCGCCATTGACTTTCACGGTCCCCGCGTTCACGACCTGTGCGGAAGTCAGGTGGGTCGAGGAGTCGGGAAACAGACCGGACATGAGGCGCGGCAACGCAGCGCACCGCTCGGCCAGCGCAGTGGTGGTTTCTGCCCCTACGCAGGGGCGAGCCAGGGCGCTCAAAGCCACGCAGGAAAGTAAGCTGGCAGCGTGCCGGAACGGGGGCCGTATGACCATGAAGAACTCCCGCATGGACGACTAGAAGTGAGTTCCGAGTCGCACGCCATACTGACGCGGTGCCCCGAAGAATTCATTGTTACCGAACTGGCCGGAGACATAGGTCTTGTTGGCCAGATTGGTGCCGTACCCTTCCACGTACCAGCTATGCGGCAATTGCAACGTCACGAGTGCCGACAAGAGACCGCGGGAAGGCAGATAGTCCGTGAGGTAGGAATACGACAGGCTGGCGAATTGCGACCCGACGTACGCGTAGTTCAGTCGCGGCGTGAGGGAAATGCTCTCACCCAGCCTGAAGCGGTAATCCACGCCGGCGTTGAACGTCCACTTCGGCGAATACAAGTTGGGACCGCTCGCCTGGACCTGCAAGTAGGGGCCGTAATCGAAGCAGACGGGAGGGCTGGAAGCCACTCCGGGCGGGCACTGCGGTCCTAGAGTACCCGGGGGCACCAGCCTCGTGTTGACGAAGGGGCCCGCACTGGCGAGGCTCGAGTCGACGTACGCGGCGCCGGCGTCCACGCCCCAACCGCCCAGTTGCGCCTGGACCTGTGCTTCGAAGCCCTTGATGGTTGCACTGGGAAGGTTCTCCACTCCATTGCTGCCGGTGGTGAGATCCGTCACGCCGAACTGGAAGTCGTCGTACCGGTTGAAGAATCCGCCCAACTGGGTGCGCAAATGCCCGTTGAGCAGCGTGCCCTTCCAACCTGCCTCGTAATCCCACACTGTCTCCGGATCGAACTGGGAGGTGGAGGAGTTGAATCCGCCGGGTTTGTAGCCGCGCGCCACGAACGCGTAAAGCAGATTCTCCTCGTCGAGCTTGTAGTTCACGGCGACCTTGCCGGTCGGTCGATCGTCGCGGTGCGACCCCGAGAGATTGGCCACTTGGCGGCCACCGGATGGAAAGCCGGGAATGCCTCTGCCAATGATGACCGCGCCCACGCCATCGACATCGAAGGTCGAGTAGCGCAGGCCGGTCTGCAATTCCAGCTTGTCGGTGATCTTGTAATTGACCTGGCCGAACCATCCCGTGGTGGTCTTGTTCTGCGGGTTGGTAATGTTGGTCGGAAAACCGGCCGAGGTCTGCAGGATGTCGACGTCGATTTTGTTGTGCTGTACGTAGGCGCCTGTGATCCAATTGTAGCGGCCCCCGGTCGGGGAGATGATGTTGAGCTCTTCCGTCCAGACGCGCTCGCGCACGTGCTGGTCCTCGACCCGCTGCGGATTGACGGTACTGGCCGCGGCTGTGGCGTCCGTGTCGTAGACATTATCGATATTCTTGTCCTGATAGCCCGTCAGTGACCTCAACGTCAGCTGGTTGGGCAGCTCGTAGCGCAGCTCCACTTCGGAAAGCAGTGCCCGCTCGTGGTTTTCCTCGGGTGTGTCGTAGGATAGCTCGAAATGGCCAGCAGGCGCGAAAGGCGCGTACTGAGTGCCCGGGATGGGACGGTAGGCGTAGCCGCCGGTGTTGCGGTTGGTATACTCTATTTTCCCTAACGCCTGGAATGCTCCGGGCTTCCATAACAGACCGAGTCGTCCGGATCTTTCTTGCAGACCGCCTGCATCCGTGTACGCCGGGCCCACGCTGTTGTAGAAACTCTCGCGTGACACATAGTCGCCGGCGGCCCTGAACGCGAAAGTGTCGCCCACCGGCAAGTTGACCGCGCCCTGCGCGGTCGCCTCGTTATAGTTACCCGCGCTGACTTCGCCGTAGCCGCCGAATTGACTCAGGATCGGGTTCTGAGTGTTGATGAAAATCGCGCCCCCGGTGGAATTCGAGCCGACCAGGGTGCCCTGCGGACCGCGCAGAACCTCGACACCCGCGATGTCGTAGAACCTGTTGGTACTCACGATGGGGGGCTGGAAGAGTCCGTCCACGTAAGTGGCAACCCCGTTGGCTACCGCCGGCGAGCCGCTTGCGAGGCCGATTCCGCGGATGTTCACCGACTGCGTCAAGCCCGCATCGGTCACACTCAGGGCGGGTGAGGCAAATTGCAGATCCGACAGGCGCACCACCGCCTTGCCCTCGAGCTGGTCGCCCGACAGGGCCGTGGCCGCAATGGGCACGTCCTGAAGGTTCTCGACGCGACGTTGCGAGGTGATGGTGATCTCTTCGAGCTTCGCCTCTGCGGCGCCTTGGGTTTGATCGGCATTTTGCGCGTGGAGCGTCCACGAGACACCACAAAATGCCAATACAGACGTGTAACGCGCCACTGTCTTCGCTTTCAAGCCAGCCCCCTTTTTGCAGCGCGACCTCCGCGGGTGTGGCGAGATCCACATTCGCGACGGTCGTGCCGTCATGGCATGTTGATAATGCTTCTAACGCAGGGTAACCGGGGCGGCCGCCGCTGTTTTGCACCGGAGGGAACCTGACTTTGACGCATCGCGAAGTGGAGGGTTTCTGAGCCGACAAAACTCAGCAGCGGAACTCCCGCGGGGTTACACCGTGACGCTCACGAAAGAGCCGGCAAAAATGCGCCTGGCTCTTGAAGCCATGCGCGGCGGCGATCGCCGCGATACTCAGGCGCGAGCGCATCGGATCGGCCAGGGCACGGGTCGCTTCTTCCAGGCGACGTCGTTGGATATATCCACTCACCGCTTCGCGGTCGCCCTTGAACAAGACGTGCACGTACCTGGAGGAAATGCCAAACGCGCCGGCGATGGAAGCGAGACTCAGGTCCTGATTGCCGAGGTTCTCTTCAATGAAGCTGCGAATCTGGACGCGCAGTGCTCCGGCCATCGACCCGCCCTCCACGCGCGCGACAGGAACTGCTGTGTAGGCGTTGGCCAACACGTCAAGAATCGGTCGGCACAGACGGTCGGCGGGATCGGGCGCCATGCCCCCCAGCAGTGAGTTCCAGATATCGTGAATGAACCGCGAGGCCAGGCGGTTCGCCACCGTCTCGGCGGACATCGGCAACAGCGTCACCCTTCCGGGGAGGCAATCACCCGGCGCACAGTCGCCTGCGGCATCCGGAGCACCAGAATGGAAGTGTTTTGGTCGAAGGCGATCCGATAAGGCCGGGTGCTATCGAACAGGGTGAAGTCGCCCGTTCTGAGCTCGGCCTCGCGTCCATCCTGACGGTTTGAGCTGCTGCCGGCGAGCTGCAAGTGCAGCAGAAAATAGGCCTCCCGCGAGAGCGCAACCTGGCTGCTGGAGCGGGTTACCTGCGAGCCTGTCGAGACGGCCACTGCCATGCGCATATCACCGACGTTGGCTCGCTGCATTTCGGCGCCGAACTGCGTGCCGGGAGCATCGACGGTCTGCTCGGTGAAAGTACTGCAGACGACATCGTTCCAATATTGGAGGCGCAATTTGGGGAGCACCCCATGGGTCGATAGCCTGTGAACCGTAGCCGGCTTTGCGCCGGTGCTGTGTTCAACGGTATGCGTGGAGATGTCGCTCATGAACGCCTCCCAGGGCAGGAGCCCAATGCGACAAGAAGTTCACAGACGGTTGAACCACTTCGGAATACCGACACACGACATCGCGAACGCAGGGTTAGCCACCGTCGACGACCCGCGCGGGGCACGGAGGCCAGCTAAATCAGTTACTGCCCCGGAAATCTTCGAACCTCGCAACCGGCTCGAGCTGCTTGGAATCCTCGGGGAGCAGATACCCCTCCGCGATTGCGGCGGCCTTCGCAGCTTGGAACTTCCGCTGATAGTTCTCATAGCTGCCGTACATGCTGCGCAACCGCTTGGCTGAATACGGGATCTTCGTATCGTAAGCCAGTCCGCAATCCGTTTCCTCCGCGATCGTGTAGGTTGCTGCGGGAGCCACGATCCAAGGTGGGCGGACACCTCCGATCAGGTTTCCGGTGGCCGGATCTCGCTCGACTCCCTTTCCCTTGCGTTTGACTCGGGATGCTTTCGGCATGGGCTTGCCCTCGCGAACCCATCGGTCCATTCCCTCCAGCAGCGCAGCGACGACGAACTCGGCGGGTTCGTCATACAGAACCCGGCACCGCGGATCGTTCTCCTTCCCCACATCGGCGGCCACAGGTTCAATCTCGCCAGTACCGACATCTGCCGGCCGCAGGTGCGGCACGCCGAGCACCTCGTAATAGCGAAGCGGCGGGC
>Ga0070665_100002838_pt1 | contig 18755 bp, 14 predicted proteins | sample KBSS13metaG_FD_65862 | JGI IMG/M metagenome (GOLD analysis project Ga0070665, IMG submission 65862) | Switchgrass rhizosphere microbial communities from Kellogg Biological Station, Michigan, USA - KBS S1-3 metaG | ecosystem: Host-associated > Plants > Roots > Rhizosphere > Soil ...
CTGGCGCATCTGCGGCGCCTCGCGAACTTCGCGCTGCGGCTGCTGCACCTGACGCATCTGCGGAGCTTCGCGGACCTCGCGTTGCGGCTGCACCTGGCGCATTTGCGGAGCTTCGCGGACCTCGCGTTGCGGCTGTGTCTGGCGCATCTGCGGAGTTTCGCGGACCTCGCGTTGCGGCTGCACCTGGCGCGTCTGCGGAGTCTCGCGGACTTCGCGTTGCGGCTGCGCCTGGCGCATCGCGGGTGCATCGCGCACCTCGCGCTGCGGGTTGCCACGATCGCCGTGCGGTGCGAAGCGCGACGACGGCAGGCCGCCGCGATCGTTGCTCGGCTGCGTGCGCGCGTCGCCGCGCGGTGCCACGTTCGGCTGCACGCGCGCGTCGCCGCGCGGCGCCGCATTCGGCTGTACACGCGCGTCGCCACGCGGTGCCACCGGGCCACGATCCTGCCCCGGCTGCGGACGCATGTCGCCCACTGGGCCGCGCTGCGCCGCGGCGTTGCCGCGCGTCGGCAGTGGCTGCGGGCGCTCGGCACCCTGGCCGACGACCTGCACGCGGGCGCGAGTAGCGGCGGCGCCGGCCGCGCCTGCGCCGCCACGGGTGGCGATTTCGCGCTGTTCACTGCGCGCAAGCGGTTGCGCATTGTTGCGCTGGATCGCCTGCACGCGGGCCGCGGTCGCGATCGGCTGCGGCGGCGGTGCGGTACGCGCGATCACGCGGCGGTCGAGCGCAGCAGCCTGGGGCGCCTGGCGCACGCGCGCGTTGGCACCGACGAAGCTCGCCTGGGTCGGTGCGATCGCGAGGCGGCTTTCCACTTGCGCGCCGCGCAACTGGGCGGCGCTGACCTGCACGCGCGACTCGCCGACCGCGCGCGCGCCGATGAACGTGTCGCGCGACACGGCCGTCACCGCGTTCACGTTGTTGCGATACGCATAGTTGGCGTTCGTGATCGGTCGACCACTCGAGTAGTTGTTGTACACGTTCGTGATGTAGGTGTTGTTGATCACGGTCGTGTTGCGCACGTTGACGTTGTTGAAGTAGCCGCGCGAAGCGCGGTACCACGGCACGTAGACGTCGCGCGGGCCGAGCGGGAACCAGCCCACCGGGCCACCGCCGCCGATCGAGACGCTGGCACCCCAGCCGCCGCCGCCGACGAAGGCGACCAGTGCCGGCGCATAGATCGCGCGCACGTGGCGCGGACCCGGGCACCAGCCCCAGCGATCGCGTACCTGCACCCAGCGGCCGTAGTGGAACGGCGCGAAGCCCCAGGAAGCGTTGTCGACCCAGGTCCAGCCCCACGGGTCGATCCACGACCAGTGGCCATAGCGATACGGCGCCCAGCCGGCCGCGACCGAGGTCGGATACCAGACGTTGCCGTATTCGCGCTCGTCGCTCCAGGAACCGCTGTCATCGAGGTCGGCGTAGCCGATCATGTCGTCGGCGACGTAGCGGCTCGATACCGAGCGCTCGTGGCGCGTGTCGCGCGAGTCGACCCAGCGGTCGAAATCGTCCGCGCGCGGCAGGTCGAGCACCTCGTAGTCGCGCAAGGCGGAGTCGTTGAACCGGTACGAGCTGCCGCCGCGCACGCTGTAGCTGGCGTTGTTCTCGCCATACACGTCACCGCCGCCGTCGAACACGGTCACCATCGTCGAGTGGCCCTGCGGGTCGATGTCGATGCGGTACTGGCCGGGCTGGCCGATCACGAACGCGAGCGTCGGCGTGTCGATTTCGTAGCTCTGGCCGCTGTCGAGCCTGCGCACCCGCAGGTTCAGCACGCCCTCGGTGAGCTCCATCTGCGCGATCTGGTCGTCGAGGTTGAGCAGGTTGAACGTGCTGCGCTCGTCCAGGCGGACCGCGGCGGCGCCGATCTCCAGTTCGACGCGCGAATCGCGGTCGGTGTAGACCTTGTCACCCGTGCCGAGCGGGCGATTCAGCGAAGCTTCGACCCAGCGGTCGTCGCCGGCGGCCTGGAAGCTGACTTCACCGCGCAGGAATCCGACGCGCGCGACGCGATCCGGCGGGTCGGCCATCGCTGTGCCTGCAAACGCGCCGAGCACGGTTGCCAGCGCGGCGGCGCACCACGCACGTGGAAAGAAACGCTTCGTGTACATCGATCGATCTCCAAGGGCCTACGCCAGCCTCGGTCGCGGTGGGACCGAATCCCCAGTACATCGGCCGCCGGGGCTGACAGGCTGTGCACAGTATCCACGCAGACAGGCTGAATGATGACTTTCCGCCGAACGCTGCTTGCAATCTCTTGCGAGTCCGCAGGCGGACATTCAGGATTCCGACAGCCGTCTTGTCCGCGCCGGTGGCGACCGCTACGCTTCGCGCCGGGTGCTGGTCCCGGCTGCCTGTGCCGGAGCCGTTGCGCACTGCGTCGTCCGCGGGTGTAGCTCAATGGTAGAGCTGTAGCTTCCCAAGCTACTGACGAGGGTTCGATTCCCTTCACCCGCTCCATTCTGCCGGTGCGATCGCGCGTCCCGCCCGTCGCTCCGGATCCCGCTGCCGTCGCGGCGGTTGCGCATCAACCGTTCTCCCAGAGGTGTCCCGAGTGCCCAGCCCAGACACCGCTGTCGTCGCGCAGTCCGCCGACCACGCCACCGACGGTCGCGCCAGCCTCGGCTGGCGCGAATGGGTCGCGCTGCCCGGGCTTGGCATCGGCGCCATCAAGGCCAAGCTCGACAGCGGTGCACGCTCCTCGTCGCTGCACGTCGAGGCGATCGAGACGTTCGACCAGGGCGGCGTCGCGCACGTGCGCTTCCAGGTTCGCCTGCGCAGGCGTGGCGGAGCGGTGGTGGCTTGCACCGCGCCCGTGCTCGATCGCCGCATCGTCACCGATTCCGGCGGCCATCGCAGCGAGCGCTGGTTCATCGGCGTGGAGCTCGAGATCGCACGGCAACGTTTCAGTACGGAAATGAATCTGACAGATCGGCGCGCGATGCTGTTTCCCTTGCTGCTGGGACGTTCGGCGCTCGGCGGCCGCTTCCGCATCGACCCAGCCTTGTCCTACAGCTGTCCGCGCCCGCCGCGGACCACCAGTCCCCGGATCCGTGCATGAAGATCGCCATCCTGTCGCGTAATACCCGCCTGTACTCGACAGTGCGCCTCGTCGAGGCCGCGCGCACGCGCGGCCACACCGTGCGCGTGTTCGACCCGCTGCGCTGCTACATGCGCATCGCCGCCGGCAAGTTCGAGATGCACTGGAAGGGCAAGGCGCTGCGCGGATTCGACGCGGTGATCCCGCGCATCGGCGCCTCGATCACGTTCTACGGCACCGCGGTCGTGCGCCAGTTCGAAATGATGGGCGTGCACACGCCGAACAGTTCGGACGCGATCCTGCGCGCGCGCGACAAGTTGCGTTCGCTGCAACTGCTGGCGCGCGAGGGCATCGACCTGCCGGTGACCGTGTTCGGCGACAACCCGGACGACACGCGCGACCTGCTGACCATGCTTGGCGACGCGCCACATGTGATCAAGCTCAATGAAGGCGCGCAGGGGCAGGGCGTGATGCTCGCCGAAAAGCGCGGTTCCGCACTCGGCATGATCGAGGCGTTCCGCAGCCTGTACGCGAACTTCCTCGTGCAGGAATTCATCCGCGAGGCGGATGGCGCCGACCTGCGCTGTTTCGTCGTCGGCGATGAGGTCGTCGCGGCGATGCGGCGGCAGGCGCCCGAGGGCGACTTCCGCGCGAACATCCATCGCGGCGGCAGCGCCAGCGCGGTGACCTTGAGCGCGCTCGAGGTCGAAACCGCCGTGCGTGCCGCGCGCGTGATGGGCCTCGGCGTCGCCGGCGTCGACCTGTTGCGCTCGGCGCGCGGGCCGCTCGTGCTGGAAGTCAACTCCTCGCCCGGGCTGGAGGGGATCGAGGGGGCCAGCGGCGTGGACGTCGCCGGGGCGATCATCGACTACCTGGCGCGCGAGTGCGTGGCAAACACGCCAAAGCGCAGGAAACGTAAATAATCGTATGGGGCGCCACGTCGGATGGCCGACAAGGGCGCCCAAACCCCGGCAGCGCGCGAAAGCGCCAGAATCGACGACAAGCGATGTACGAGGAGAATCGTTGACAACGCCGAGAGCGCAGCCGTAGCATGCCCAAAGGTCTCCGTCGGGAGCCCCGGAGGGCATGAGCCGATTCCGCCATCCGGTCATCAATTCTCAAGGGGAGTTGGACTCATGAAGTTTCGTTTCATTAGCGCGCTGCTGTTGCTGGTCCTGTCGTGCGAGGTCGCCAGCGCCTCCGATAAGCCGAATCCCGCGGTCAATGCGAGCGACAAGGATTCCTTCCAGACGGTGTCGGAGTGGGTCCGCAAGCAGATGGACGCGGGCGGCCGCTACGCCGAGACCAATGGCGAGGAGCGTCGGGTCGTCAATGCGCGCCTCGACGAAATGACCAAGATGTTCGAACAGAAGGCGTCGGTGGATCAGATGACCATCGACGAGAAGAAGAAGCTGCTGGTCGACCAGGAGGAGATCAACTCCATCCTCGGCAAGCGCGACGGCGAGCGGCTGATCTGCAAGTCCGAGCGCCCGATCGGTTCGAACCTCCCGGTCAAGACCTGCCAGACCGCGAGCGAGCGTGATGGACGCCGTCGCGAAGATCGCCAGGAACTCGATCGCCAGCAGGTGTCGAAACAGAAGAAATGGGGTTGAATAGACGCGTTGCGGATGTCGTGGAAGAGTACGATGTCGTGGAAACTCGGGGAGCAGGCATGACCAAGATCGACAACGTCCCTAAGCCGACGGAAGCCGAACTCGGCATCCTCAATGTGTTGTGGGAGCGCGGACCGTCCACGGTCCGCGACGTCCACGAGGCCTTGTATCGCGAAGAAGGCGCCGGATACACCACGGCCCTGAAGCTGCTGCAGATCATGCACGGCAAGGGCCTGGTCCAGCGTGACGACTCCGAGCGCGCCCACGTGTTCCGTCCCGCGGTCAGCAAGGAACGCACGCAGAAGCGTTTCGTCGTCGACATCGTGCAGCGCGTGTTCGATGGCTCTCCCTCGCAGCTCGTGCTGCAGGCGCTCGGTGGTCGCCCGAAGGCGACGCGTGAGGAGCTTGACGAAATCCGCGCCCTGCTCGACCGGATCGAGGGGACGCAGGCATGAACATGTTGACGCCGTGGATCCATGCGTTGGGATGGATGTTGGTGCATTTCCTGTGGCAGGGCGCGCTGGTGGGCATCGCTTTCGCGGCAGCGCGTGCGTTGTTGCCGAAGGCGAATTGCCGGGCCCGCTACGCCACCGGTCTCGCCGCCCTTGCCGCGCTCGCGCTGTGGCCGCTCGCGACGCTGATCGCGCTGCGACCGCAATTCGAAGCCGATATCGCCGCCGTGCAACTCGACGCGGCCGGTGTCGTGGCGACGGCCCCGGCCACGGCGTTCGATGTTTTCGCCGGTCTCGACCAGGTCTTGCCCTGGCTGGTGTTGTTGTGGGGCGCCGGCGTGCTGGCGATGGCGGCGCGCACCCTGCAGCAGTGGCACGCGCTGAGCCTGGTCGCGCGGCGCTGGGCGCACGCGCATGCAGATCTCGATGCGATGATGCAGAGCCTGTCGCGCCGTTTCGGATTCATGCGTCGCGTGCGGGTGCTGGTGTCCGAGCGCATCGACACGCCGATGCTGATCGGCTGGTTGAAGCCGGTCGTGCTGTTGCCGACCGCGGTCGCGCTCGGTTTTCCGCGCCACCAGGTCGAACTGATCCTCGCGCATGAGCTCGGTCACCTGCGCCGCTACGATCATCTCGTCAACCTCGCGCAGGCGTTGCTCGAGACGCTGCTGTTCTACCACCCGGTAGTGCACTGGATTTCCGGCGAAGTGCGCAACGAGCGCGAACTTTGCTGCGACGAACTGGTATTGGAGCTGACGGCAGGCGAACCGCGCGAATACGCGCGTACGCTCGCGTCGCTCGAGGAACTGCGCCACGTGGCGGGTTCGCTCGCGCTGGCTGCGAGTGGCGGTGAACTTCTCGAACGCGTGCGTCGCATCGTCGGCATGCCCGCGCCGCGTGTCTCGGTCGAGCCGCGCGCATCGGGTCGCTGGTTGCTGGTCGCGTTCGCGCTCGGCGCGTCGCTGCTCGTAGCGCAGCGCATCGAGCGTGCCGCCGGCAACGCATTCACGGCGCCTCGGCTCGCGATCTCGTGGCTGGGTGGCCTGAACGGCGGACTGCTGGTGCCGACTGTTCCCGCGCTCGATGCGTTCGCGCTGCCGCGCCTGCGCCTCAAGCCGGTGGTGGTTCCGGCCACGCCAACGCCGGTCCCGACGGCGGCGACGCCCGTGAAAGCGCCGCTCGAGGCGACTGCGCCTGCGCGCGACGTGATCGCCGCGGCTGCCGACAAGCCCGCACCGGTGGCGGCCACGCCAGCGGCTCCGGCCGCGGTCGTTCCGGCACCTGCACAGCCGACCGTGCTCGCTTCGATCGCCGCGTCGCAGCCTCCGCTGGCGGAGACGAGCCCGGTCCGCGTGAGCAAGCCCGTCGCGACGCATACGGTGGCACCGAGCTTCCCGAGTTTCGCGCACAAGGAGGACAGCCGCGTCGAGGTGAGCTTCGCGATCGCCCGCGACGGTTCGGTGCGGGATATCCGCTTCGCCGGCAACGGCACCGAGGACGCGTTTGAGCGCGCGGCCGAGAAGGCCCTGCGCCAGTGGCGCTTCGATCCGGCGACCCTGCCGGCCGACGGCAGCGTCCGCTACACGCAGACGTTCGTGTTCGCGAAATCGCGTTCATCGGGCGAGCGCTGCATCCTTTCGACCGGCTCGCGCATCTGCCGCGACATCGGCGAAGGCACGCTCGCGAAGGTCTACAACAACGACTGAGGCCGGCAACAACGAATATTGAACGGTTAACGGCATGCTCAGGGGCGTTTAACAAGCCCTTAATCAGGGCGTGTCTATAGTCCCCGGCACTGTAGTTCTGCTCGACACTCCTAAGTCAGGTCTGGTGACTGGCAGAGTACGGTAATCGGGGCAGTAGCTTTTTGGCCCAAGCGAGGTGTGTTCCCCCAATGACACCTCCTTGGGCCATTTTCTTTTGTTTTTGCGATCATCCGTGATCGCTGCCTCGAGCAACGATCGACCCGGCGTGTGGTTTTCCTGCTCGCGGTCGAGTCCAGAGCGGCCATCCATGGCCGCACTCCCCACCGAGAGCACACCCAGCCGATCGCTTGCGATTCTTCGGCAGGGCCTCATGTTGTGGAACTTCCTTCGCACCGTCGTGCTCCGCATCGGCGGGCTCCGGCGTTAAAGTAGGCACCATGCGAATTCTGGTCATCGAAGACAACAGCGACATCGCCGCAAACATCGGCGACTTCCTCGCCGACAAGGGCCACGTGGTCGACTTCGCCGGCGACGGCGTCACCGGCCTGCATCTCGCGGTCGTCAACGACTTCGACGTGATCGTGCTCGACCTCGGCCTGCCCGGCATGGACGGTCTCGAGGTCTGTCGCAAGTTGCGCCAGGAAGCCAAGCGGCAGACACCGGTATTGATGCTGACCGCGCGCGACACGCTGGATGCGAAGCTGACCGGTTTCGATTCCGGTGCCGATGACTACATGGTCAAGCCCTTCGCGCTGCAGGAACTCGCGGTGCGCCTCGACGTGCTCGGTCGCCGCGGCAAGGGCGGCAAGAGTCGCGTGCTGCAGCTCGCCGATCTCGTCTACAACCTCGATACGCTGACGATCAGCCGCGCCGGCAAGCAGATCACGCTGAACCCGATCGGGCTGAAGCTGCTGCAATCGCTGATGGAATCGGCGCCTTCGGTCGTCACGCGGCAGGAGCTGGAGACGCGCGTGTGGGGCGAGGAGTTGCCCGACAGCGACTCGTTGCGCGTGCACATCCACGGTCTGCGCGCGCAGATCGACAAACCGTTCGAGAAGGCGTTGATCCAGACGCGCCACGGCATCGGCTACCGCATGGTCGATCCGGATGCGCTACCGGCGTAGGCTCCGCTCCCGCATCATCATTTCCTTCGCGCTGTTCGGGCTCGGCCTGACCGCGCTGTTCGCGCTCGCGACCGTGTATATGCGCACGCGCCTCGAGGACCAGCTCGTCAACACGACGCTGGAGCGCGAGTTGCGCCATTTCGTCGACTTCAAGCGCGACAACCTCTCGGCCGACGCGCAGTTCCCGATGTCGCTGATCCAGTTGCAGATCGTGCGCGCCGGGCGCAGTGCAACGGTGCCGCTGGCATGGCAGAAGTACGACGAGGGCGTCTACGACATCGACGACATCGGGCGCGAGGGCAAGATCCGGCCGTACAAGCTCGCCGTCTACAAGGACGCGGATTTCTGGGCCTACCTGCGTTTCGACATCAGCACCCAGAAACTCGGCGAGCGTCAGCTGCTGACCGTGCTCGCCGCCTCCGTGCTCGCGTTCGCGATCTTCTCGCTGCTGATCGGTTTCTGGCTCTCTTCGCGCGTGATGAGCCCGGTCAGCGAACTGGCGCAGCGGGTGCGTGCGATGAGTCGCAGCGGTCGCCCGGAGTTGCTGAAATCGCATTTCGCCGATGACGAGGTCGGTCAGGTGGCCGCGGCGCTCGACGACTATTCGACGCGCCTGACCGAAATGGTCCAGCGCGATCGCGAGTTCAACGCCGATGTCAGCCACGAGTTGCGCACGCCGCTCGCGGTGATCGCGAGCACGACCGAATTGCTGCAGGGCTCGACCGACCTCGGCGACAAGCCGCGCGAGCGGCTCAAGCGGATCGAGCGCGCGGTGCGCCAGTCGAGCGAGCTGATCGATGCCCTGTTGCTGCTGTCGCGGCGCGAACGCCAGGCGCCGACCGACGGCGAAACGACCGACGTCGCCAAGGTCGTCGAGCAGGTCGTCGATGCGCAGCGCCCGCACGTGGCGAACAAGCCGGTCGAGGTGCGGGTCGAGATCGAACAGCCGCTGGCGACGGTTGCGCCTTCGTCGGTGGTTGCGGTCGCACTCAGCAACCTGATCGGCAATGCGTTCAAGTACACCGCGGCCGGAGAGGTCATCGTCACGGTCGGCCATGGTCGCGTCACGATCGAGGATACCGGCCCGGGCATCAAACCGGAGGACGCCGACAAACTGTTCGAACGCGGCGTGCGCGGCACCTCGGTCGGCAAGGGCGGCGGGCTCGGGCTCGCGATCGTGCGGCGCTTGTGCGAACTCTACGGCTGGAACGTGACACTCGCGCCGCGGCCTCAGGGCGGCGCGACGGCAACGCTGGAATTCGCATCCCCGCGCTAGCGGGAAGGGTCCGACCCCGTCCGACCGGCGTTGGGATTTCCGGCGCGCTTTCACGTAATCCTGAGACGACCACGCGGCACGCAGCCGCGAGGCATGTTTCGGGAGAGCCCCATGTTCGATTCGCCTTCGCGCGCGCACGCATCGGTGCGCCGCAAACCGCTGGCAGCGTGCCTTGCAGCACTCCTGTGCCTGACGGCGCCCACTGCAGCCTTAGCCGCGACCAGTTGGACGGTCGATACCTGCGATGACGCCAATGCCGGCAGCGGCACGAGCGGCAGTCTGCGCTACGCGGCGGCGAATGCGGTCAGTGGCGACACGATCGACATGACCGGCCTGTCCTGCAGCACCATCTCGCTGACGACCGGCGCGGTGTTGTTGCCGCAGGCCGACATCGCCGTGAAAGGGCCGGGCAAGGCGGCGCTCGTCGTGTCCGGAAGCAACGACCGCGTCTTCCGGCATACCGGCCAGGGTGCTTTCACGCTCGACGACCTGACCGTGGCGAACGGCTACGTTCACCCATCCCTCGGAGCGGATGCCAATGGGGGCTGCATCTCCTCGAACGGCAAGGCGTACCTGACCCGCGTCGGTGTCCACACCTGCCGCGCGAGCGCCGTAGGCGCTGCGGCGCACGGTGGCGGCGTCTATGGCCGCGACCTTGTCTTTGCGAAATACAGCGAGATATCCGGCAACGTGGCCTCCGGCGCAGGAATCAGCAGTGGCGGCGGCGGGATTTTCAGCTACCGGGATATCACCCTGGCGAGCAGCACCATCAGCGGCAATTCGGCGCTCGGCAGCACCGGCGGCATCGGCGGTGGCGCTCGTGCGCTGCTCGGCAGCGTGACGGTCATAGCATCGACGGTTTCCGGCAACACCGCGAGCTTCGGCGGTGGCATCGCCCAGCTCTATTCGACCTACTCTCCGCAGGCGTCGTTCGTCCTGCACAACAGCACGGTGTCCGGCAATGTCAGCACCGGCTTCGTCGGTGGCATATCGACGGGCGCCGGAACCATCGAGGTCAAGAATTCCACCGTGGCGTTCAATACGGCCGGTTCGGCGACCGCTGCGTCACGGCACTACGCGCCCGGTCTCAGCATCGACGATACCGGCGGCTACTACACCGACATCAACCACTACCGGTTCATACACGCGACGCTGGAAAGCTCGGTGTTCTCGAACAACGCCTACGGCACCCCGGCGGCCACCGCGGACGACGTTGGCGTGTACCGCTCCGATCCGAATTACAGCCTGGTGATGTTCACGGGCCAGAACAACCTGGTATTCGCGACCCAGGCGCAGGGGATCGGGAGCACGGCAACGGTGGGCGCGTGCCCGGGCCTCGGCCCGCTGCGCGACAACGGTGGCCCGACGTGGACGCATGCGTTGTCGTGGGGCAGCCCCGCGATTGACCACGGCAACAACACCGTGCCGTATGCCGTCGACCAGCGCGGTTCGCCGTTCGCGCGCGTGTCCGGCGTTGCAGCCGACATCGGTGCCTATGAAGTGCAGCAGGGCGACATCGTCTTCATCGACGGCTTCGATGGGCGACCGATGTGTTCGAACGGATAGCGGGATCGCGAAACCCGAACGCAGGTCGCGCGATCCGTGCTCTTGCGCCTTGAAGCCTCCCCTTCAAGGGTAGGGCTGAAAAGCGTGACCCAAGCGAATCAAACCGGCTCCAGCCAACCCCACTGATCCTTCGTCTTGCCGCTGAACAGGCCGAAGAACAGTTCCTGGATGCGATGCGTGACCGGCCCCGGCTTGCCGGCACCGACCGGCTTGCCGTCGACCGAGCGGATCGGCGTGATCTCCGCGGCGGTGCCGCACATGAAGAGCTCGTCGCACAGGTAGAGGTATTCGCGCGGGACGTCGCGCTCGATCACTTCGATCCCGTTCGCGCGTGCGAGCGTGATGATCGTGTTGCGCGTGATGCCGTTGAGCAATGCCGCACTGACCGGTGTCGTGTGCAGCGCGCCGTCGAAGACGAGGAACAGGTTCTCGCCGGCGCCTTCGCTGAGCAGGCCGGTCGAAGCGAGCGCGATGCCTTCGCCGAAACCGAGACGGCGCGCTTCACGCGCGATCAGCTGGCCCGAGAGGTAGTTGCCGCCGGCCTTCGCGCCGGCCGGGATCGTGTTGGGTGCGAAACGCTGCCAGCTCGACACGCAGGCATCGATACCCTGTTCGAGCACGCCCGCGCCGAGGTAGGCGCCCATCTGCCACGCGGCGACCGCGACATCGGTCGGCGTCTCCGCGGAGAGGCCGAAGCCGCCGAGGCCGCGGTACGCGACAGGGCGCAGATAGGCCTTCGACAATCCGTTCGCCTTGATCACGTCGCGGCACGCCGCGTTGATCTCGGCGAGCGTGTACGGAATCTCGATGTCGTAGATCTTTGCCGAGTGGAACAGGCGCTTGTTGTGGTCGCTCAGGCGGAAGATCGCCGGACCCTTCGGGGTCTCGTAGCTACGGATGCCCTCGAATACCGACGAGCCGTAGTGCAGCGCATGCGCCATCACGTGCACGGTCGCTTCCGCCCATGGCTTGATGCGTCCGTTCTGCCAGATATGGTCGGGATAGGTCTGTGCCATGGCGTCGCTTCCGCGGTGAAAACGCGATGATACCAGCCGCCGGGATGGCGGCCCTCACCAGGTCAGCCACCAGCAGCCGGCATCCTCCTCGACGCCGAATGCGTGCTCGTGCACGCCACCGGTGGTATTGCTGCCGGTACGCACCTGCAAGCCGCCACCGGATGCGAGGTCGAGCAGCGGATGGCGGACGAGTTCGCGCAGCTCGCGCAGGCGCTCGTTGGCTGCCGCACCGCCGACACCGCGCCAATGCATCATGCCGGCGATCGTGTTCGCATCGTGGCGCGCGATCGCCGAGCTCAGGCGGTCGCGCAATTCCTCGTACGAAGCAGGGCAGGAGTCTGCGGGCGGAGCACCGTTCGGGCTTCCTTCGGGGGCAATGCCCGCGAGGCTGGCCTCGTTGCACGGCAGGCCCGAGAACACGACTTCGCCGCGCTGCCCCACGCAGCGGTGCACGCGCTGGCCGTCGTCTTGTGCGCCGGCGCAGGCCGCGCCAAGCAGGAGGATCGGCAGGAAGGAGTTCAGTGCGCGGCATCGCATGGGCGCAGGCTAGCATCATCGGCGCGTGATCCCGCGCACGCACGGCACGCTTGCGGTCGCGCCGTCGTCGTGCTGTAGTGCAGCCATGTCGATCGTGACCATCTGCTATCGCTCGCCGCTCCGCGCATCGAATGCGCGCGTCGGCGCATGCGCGAGCCTGAATAACAACGCCAGCTCGATATCGAGGGCCGGCGTGTAGGCGCGTTTTTGACAACCCACACGACATGAAGGCCCGCCCAGTGCGGGCCTTCGTCGTTTCAGCGCTTCAAAAAATTTCGGGAGGAAAACATCATGTGCTCGATTTTAGGAATGTTCGACCTGCAGCCGGGCGACGACCTCGCTGCGTTGCGCGCGCAGGCGCTGGAACTGTCTCAACGGCAACGCCATCGCGGGCCAGACTGGAGCGGCGTATTCGTCGACACCGGGGTGATCCTCGTGCACGAGCGCCTCGCGATCGTCGACCCCGCAAGCGGCGCACAGCCACTGTGCTCGCGTGACGGCGCGCTCGCACTCGCGGTCAACGGCGAGATCTACAACCATCGCGAGCTGCGCGCGGCGAGCGCCTACGACTTCACCAGCGGTTCCGATTGCGAAGTCATCAGCGCGCTGTATCGCGACGACGCCGGCACCGACGCAGCGAAGTGGCTCGGTCGTCTCAATGGCATTTTCGCTTTCGCGCTGTGGGACGCCGACGCGCAGCGCTACCTGATTGCACGTGATCCGTTCGGCGTGTGCCCGCTCTACTGGGGCCATGATGCGCAAGGGCGCCTGTGCATTGCCTCGGAAATGAAGGCGCTGGCCGGGCTTTGTGCCGATGTCGCCGCATTTCCTCCCGGCCACGTCTACGACAGTGCGGACGGCGTGCTGCGTCGCTGGTACGCCAAACCCTGGCGTGATCACGCGCGCACGCGCGGGACGCGCATCGAGCCCGCGATGCTGCGCGACGCGTTCGAGCAGGCGGTGCATCGCCAGCTGATGACCGATGTACCCTACGGCGTGCTGCTGTCCGGTGGACTCGATTCTTCGCTGGTGGCCGCCTGTGCAGCACGCTTCGCGCGCACGCGCATCGAGGACGGCGATCGCAGCGAGGCGTGGTGGCCCCGCCTGCATTCGTTCGCGATCGGCCTCGCAGGCTCGCCCGATCTCGCTGCTGCCGAAGTCGCCGCAGCCGCGCTCGGCACCGTGCATCACGGTTTCGTCTACTCGTTCTGGGAAGGCCTCGATGCACTGCCCGAGGTGATCCGTCACATCGAGAGCTACGACGTGACGACGGTGCGCGCATCGACGCCGATGTTCCTGCTCGCGCGCCGGATCAAGGCGATGGGCGTGAAGATGGTGCTGAGCGGCGAAGGTTCGGACGAGATCTTCGGCGGTTACCTCTATTTCCACAAGGCGCCGTCGGCCGAAGCGTTCCATGACGAGACCGTGCGCAAGCTCGATGCGCTGCACGGATTCGACTGCCTGCGCGCGAACAAGGCGATGATGGCCTGGGGCGTCGAGGCGCGCGTGCCGTTCCTCGACCTGGAGTTCCTCGACGTCGCGATGTCGATGGACGCGGCGCACAAGATGGCCGGCGCGCGACCCGATGGCACCCGGCGCATCGAAAAGGCGGTGCTGCGCGAAGCGTTCGCCGGCGCTTTGCCCGATTCGATCCTGTGGCGGCAGAAGGAACAGTTCAGTGACGGCGTCGGCTACGGCTGGATCGATGGCCTCAAGTCACACGCGGAGCAGGCGATCGGCGATCGCGAATTCGCAGCGGCTGCATCGCGCTTCCCGTTCAACACGCCGGCGACGAAGGAGGCGTACCTGTACCGGCGCCTGTTCGAGCGCTTCTTTCCCGGCGAGGCCTGCGCGGCGACCGTGCCCGGCGGCAAGTCGATCGCGTGCTCTTCGCCGGCAGCGCTGGCTTGGGATCCTGCGTTCGCGAAGTCGGCCGATCCTTCCGGTCGCGCGGTCGCGGGCGTGCACCTCGCGGCCGCTGCTCCCGCGCCGGTGTAGGACCGCTGCCGGCGCGACCGGTTTCGACCTTCGGGTGCCGCGTCGAGATTCAACGGATCGGTCGCGGCGGCGCCGACGCTAGGACAGGCGGTCGGTCACGGCGAGCGTGGCCCTGGCGCGATTGAGCGTGTAGAAGTGCAGCCCGGGCGCGCCGCCGCTCACGAGGCGGTTGCACAGTTGCGCGACGACGTCGGCCGCGAACTCGCGGATCGACTCGACGTCGTCACCGTAGGCGTGCAGGCGCTTGGCCAGCCAGCGCGGGATCTCGGCGCCGCACAAGTCGGAGAAGCGCTTGAGCTGCGAGAAGTTCGCGATCGGCATGATGCCGGGCACGATCGGAACCGCGATGCCTTCGCGCCGTGCCGCCTCGACGAAGCGGAAATAGCCATCCGGGTTGTAGAAGTACTGGGTGATCGCACCGTTCGCGCCGGCATCGACCTTCGCCTTGAAATGGCGCAGGTCCGCGTGCGCATCGTCCGACTGCGGATGCACTTCCGGATAGCAGGCGACTTCGATGTGGAACGTGCCATCGCGTTCGCGACGGATGAACTCGACGAGGTCGCTGGCGTAGCGGAAGTCACCGTAGCTCGCCATGCCGGACGGAAGATCGCCGCGCAGCGCGACGATGCGTTTGCACCCCATCGCCTTGTACCGGTCGAGCAGGGCGCGGATCTCGTCGCGCGTACCGCCCATGCACGACAGGTGCGGTGCGGCGTCGAGACCGTGTTCCTCGCGCAGGTGCCGGATCGTCTCCGGCGTGTAGCTCAGGGTCGAACCGCCGGCACCGAAGGTGCAGCTCACGTATTCGGGCGCGAGCGCCTTCAGCCGCGGCAACGCCGCTTCGAGCGTCGCGCGCTGTTCGTCGGTCTTGGGCGGAAAGAACTCGAAGGAGATCGGAACAGAAGCCATGGACAGGGCCGACAACGGAGGGATGCATAACTATATCTCTATGTCCGGATGGAGAGATAGAGGCCGTCGCGCGCACGGAATCCCGGGGCATGATTTTCGGCCTGTGCGCGCGACCTGGCGTCGCGGGCAGAATGGCCGCTTGCCTTTCGAAGCAGGGGAAAGCGATGCGACATCGTCGACGAATTGCGGCGGCCGTGCTGGGCGGCTGGATGTCGGTGGCAGCAGCGGTGGCAGCGGACAAGCCGGCGGCGGCGATCGCCGATTTCGCCGTCGCGACACGCAGCATGCCGTCCGCGCCGGGCTTCTTCGACGTCTTCCGTGACGAAGCGAAGGGGCGCGTGCTGCTCGGCGTGCGTGCGTTCGGCGAGCCGTTCCTCCTGATGAGTTCGCTGCCGTGGGCGCTCGGTTCCAACGACGTCGGCCTCGATCGCGGCCAGAGCAGCGAATCGCACCTCGTGGAATGGCGTCGCGTCGGCGCGCGCGTGCTGCTGATCGAGGACAACACGAAGTTCCGCGCCGTGTCGAGCAATCCCGACGAGGTGCTCAGCGTGCGCCAAGCCTTCGCCGAATCGGTGCTGTGGGCCGGCGACATCGTCGCCGAGCGCAAGGGCGTCGACGCCGAAGCGCTCGTCGACGTGAGCGCGCTGCTGGTTTCGGACCGCCACGGCATCGCCGAGCGGCTGGAGCAGGCCAAGCAGGGCAAGTACGAAGTCGACGACAAGCGCAGCGCGGTTTCGCTCGCGGATGCGAAGAGTTTTCCTGACAACACCGAACTGGAAGGACTGCTCACGTTGCGTGGTCCCGCCGAGGGCACATTCGTCAAGGACGTCGCGATGGATCCGCGCAGCATCACGCTGCGACAGCACCTCAGCCTCGTGCGGCTGCCGGCGCCGGGTTATGCGCCGCGCGCGTACCACCCGGCGTCGGGCGGGCTCAGCGTCGGCTGGTACGACTTCGCGCAACCGCTCGCTTCGGGCATCGACCGCCGCGTGCAGCCACGTTTTCGCCTCGATAGGACCGATGCGGCCGGTCACGTGGAGAAGCCGATCGTGTTCTATCTCGACCGCGGCACGCCCGAACCCGTGCGTTCAGCCCTGCTCGAAGGTGCGAACTGGTGGAAGAGCGCTTTCGAGAAAGCCGGTTTCAAGGACGCCTACCGCGTCGAGTTGCTGCCCGCGGGCGTCGATCCGATGGACGTGCGCTACAGCCTCATCACCTGGGCGCATCGCCACACGCGCGGCTGGTCGTACGGGCAGCCGATCGTCGACCCGCGCACCGGCGAGATCATCCGCGGCAACGTCACGCTCGGCTCGCAACGCGTGCGCCAGGACATCCTCATCGCCGAAAGCCTGCTCGCGCCATACGACAAGGCGAATGCATCGGTGTTGAAAAATGAGGCCGAGCAGATGGCGCTCGCACGCTTGCGCCAGCTCGCCGCGCACGAGGTCGGCCATGCGCTCGGCTTTGCGCACAACTTTGCCGCGAGCCGCAACGGCAACGGGTCGGTGATGGACTATCCACACCCGTTGCTGAAGCTCGGCGCGGACGGTGCGTTGTCACTCGATGGCGCCTACGGCACCGGCGTCGGCGCGTGGGACGATTTCATCGTCGCGCATGCATACGCACAGTTCGCGCCTGGCAGCGAAGATGCCGCGCTTGCGAAGTTGCGCGCCGACATCGCGAAAGCGGGCTTCCGCTATCTCGCCGACCAGGATGCGCGCAGCCCGGGCGATGCGGAACCGGATGGCCTGCTGTGGGACTCCGGCCCCGACACGCTGAAGACGTTCGATGCGCTGCTCGTCGCGCGGCGCAAGGCGCTGGCGAATTTCTCGATCGGCGTGTTGCCGCCCGAGCGCCAGGTCGGCGAACTCGAAGCGCGCCTCGTCCCGCTGTACCTGCTGCATCGCTACCAGACCGAAGCAGTCGCGCGCCTGCTCGCCGGCGCGAGCTATACCTATTCGGAGGCCGGCGACCGCCAGGCGGGTTCGACGCCCGTGCCTGCGTCGACGCAGCGCGCCGCGCTCGCGCGCCTCGTCGCCAACTTCGGTGCGGACGAGCTCGCGTTGCCGGCGAACGTGCTCGACCTCGTCACGCCGCCGGGTAACGAGTACGCGCGGGGTCGCGAGTACTTCGCGACGAAGGCGGGGCCGATGTTCGATCCGCTCGCCGCGGTCGAGGCCGCGACCGCGCAGACGACGTTGTTCCTGTTCGCGCCCGAGCGCCTCAACCGCCTCGCGTGGCAGCACGCACGCGACGCGCAGCAGCCGGGCGTCGCCGATGTGCTCGACGCGACGTTCCGCGGCACCTGGCAGCAGGAGCCGCGTACGGGCGAAGCGCCCGCTGCGATCGCGGTGCAGGATGCGGCGAACTGGGTCGTGCTCGATGCGCTGTTGCACGTGCTCGACGATGGCGGACTGCACGCGCAGGTCGATGCCGACGTGCGCGCTTCGCTGCAGCAATGGCAAGGCTGGCTCGGGAAGCAGGGTGGCGGCAATGCGTTCGGCGCGAGCCGCTCGGCCGCGGCGGAGACGATCCGCAAGTATCTGGCCGACCCGAAGTCGGTGAAGCTGCGACCGCTGCCGGCGATTCCGCCGGGCGCACCGATCTGACGCGCCGTGTCCATTGTCCTCACCCCGTTCGCGCGCACGCGCCTGTTCCCGCGCCAGCCGCGCGGCAACACGATCCGCGACTGCACGCCGGAGCAATTCGAACGTCGCCTCAACGACGAGTCGCCAGCGAAAGTGCTGGATGGCTATGCGCCATTCTGCAAGCTGCACGTGCATCGCAACTGGACCACGACGCGTTGCCTGACCGTGCCGATCACCGACGGGAACCGGCAACTTCTGCGTTCGGCCTACGAGGCGCGATCGAGCGAGGAGTTGCCCGTGCTCGTGCGCTGGTTCGAAGGCGTCGAGCCGCCGGTCGCGGCCTGGCTCATCGCCATCCTCTACAGCCGCGAACAGTTGGCGAAGGAAGGCGCGCCGATCGACGCGGACTGGGGCATCGTCGGTTGCCTCTACACAATGGAGCCGCAGGAGATTCCGATGGCACCGATCACGATGATGCGCAACGCACTCGGCGTCGAGGAGGGCGGCTCCGGCGTCGCACTCGATCGCGAAGCGTATCGTCGCAGCGTCGGGTTCTGGGAAAGCAACGCGAACTGGCGGCCGTAACCGCGGGAGAAAAAACGGGCGCCTCGCGGCGCCCGTCCTTTTTCCGGCAATGAGCAGCCGTCGATCAGTAGCGATAGTGCTCCGGCTTGTACGGGCCGTTCACGTCGACGCCGAGGTAGGCCGCCTGGTCGGCGGTCAGCGTGGTCAGCTTCACGCCGATCTTCTCGAGGTGCAGGCGCGCGACTTCCTCGTCGAGCTTCTTCGGCAGGATGTAGACCTTCGCCTCGTAGTTGTCCTTGTTCGCCCACAGGTCGAGCTGCGCGAGCGTCTGGTTCGAGAACGAATTGGACATCACGAAACTCGGATGACCGGTCGCGCAACCGAGGTTGACGAGACGGCCTTCGGCG
>Ga0070665_100002839_pt1 | contig 18754 bp, 17 predicted proteins | sample KBSS13metaG_FD_65862 | JGI IMG/M metagenome (GOLD analysis project Ga0070665, IMG submission 65862) | Switchgrass rhizosphere microbial communities from Kellogg Biological Station, Michigan, USA - KBS S1-3 metaG | ecosystem: Host-associated > Plants > Roots > Rhizosphere > Soil ...
CCCAAAAACACAGAAAAACCTTCCAATGGAAGGTTCATGATTAATCGCTTATAAGTCGTTGATTCTAAATGGTGGCCAGAGACGGGATCGAACCGCCGACGCCGGCCTTTTCAGGGCCGCCTAGCAAGCAAACTAAACGCCCTGGAATCAGCGGATATGATTGATCTAATTAGTGTTGTGGCCACCTCGATTTAGGATTGTTTAGGACCATTTGGGATGGTTTCGACCGCACGATGGTCGTGTATTGGTCGTGCGGCTTGATGTACTAAATCCTTGGGAATAGATTCGGGTTTGTTGGGAAGGGGAGTGCTGTTGCTATCAAGTCACAACCACGGAGAACCCATGATCGATGCGAATACGCCTCTAAGTTCGCTCGGGTCTAGCCTGAGTGACCAAATTGTCGTTGTGATCGGTGGCAGTACCGGCATCGGCCTTGAAACTGCTCGGCTAGCCCGCGCTCAGGGAGCTAGAGTGATTCTGACAGCGCGAAACCCCGTGCCGCTCGAACGCGCAGCGAAAGAACTTGACGCTCTCAGCTTCGCGGCCTTCGATGCTACAGACTTCAAACGTCTCCAGAACTTCCTCAATGACATTCCGATCTTGGACCACGTGTTGGTGACTGATCCAGGCCCTTACTATGCACCACTGACTGATTTCGATTTAGAGAGTGCGCGCGAAGACATTGAGACTCATCTTTTGCTTCCCATCCGCGCTCGTCGCTTCCTCAACCGTGCCGCATAAAGTGATTCAAACTTGTGGCACCACTCTCGAACCGTTTCGTAGCTTACTTGAACGCCTCGCTTGGCCAACATCTCCTCAATGTCCCGATAGCTCAGAGAGAAACGATAGTAGAGCCATACGCATTGTTCCACAACTTCGATCGGAAATCGGTATCGACGATAGCGGCCCTCTGCTGAATTCACAATTCTAGCTTCTCATACAGTTAAGTTGACGATGCCAGCCGAACGCTACCCTGCGGATCTTCTAGTGCTTGGTGTACATCGCGCGTCTGCGTATGCCACGCATCTTGCGCCAAAGATCGCTTTTCAAGTGATTGCCGCCGCTCCGTGCGCTGTCCTCACCATCTCTTCCTGAGGTGCGTTTGGTGCGTGTGCGGTCGTGGATAGGAAAAGAGTCGCCCTGTTAGCACCAGTCGAGAATTGCTTTCTGTTTGACCGTTATGCGGGAGCAAACCTTTGTGTCGTCGTCTGCGATAAGGTCTCGTCCAAGTGGTTCATCGTCAGGGCGTAGACCGAGTTGACACCAAGTCACTAAACACTTACCTGTTCAGCAACGGTGACGCCTATCACATCTGCTAGACGATGGTTCGGCTAGTGTGACTACTGGACGTAATCGTCATAGAGCTTCGCTTCACAGCCCACGATTCGTTCCTGGAGGAGAAGATGAAGATCAAACTTGTTTTTGCCGCATTGATAGTTGCGGTGACGTTCCTGGCAGTGGAGCTCATTAACGCGGAAAGTGAGAAGAAGATGAACGAGCAGACAATGAAGAATCTATCGACTGCCATGCACGGCGAGGCCTTCGCGTATGCGAAATACCTGCTGTTTGCAGAGCATGCCCGCCAGAATGGAAACAACAAAGTTGCCGATCTCTTTGAGAGTGCAGCCAAGACGGAACGATTCGAGCATTTCTCCGAAGAAGCGCAGCTTGCTGGATTGGTAGGCTCGGATTCCGACAATCTCAAAGATGCCATCAAGGGTGAATCCTATGAAACAGAAACGATGTACCGGGAATTTGCTCAGCAGGCGAAACAAGCCGGGGATCACGAAGCCGCCAAACGTTTTGAAGAAATTCGGCTGGATGAGGCAAAGCATCGGGATGCGTTCAATGTAGCACTGAGTGATTTGAAGAAATAGAGTCATAAAATAAAAGCGTTGATTCGCGTGGTAAGGAGGTTCTATGCGCACTAAATGGAAATGGGGTATTGGGATTGCGGTCGTGATCCTGGTGATCATCCAGTTGATAAGGCCTGCGCGTAGCAACCCTCCGATCACAGCAGGAGAGACAATTCATGCCAGCGTGCCTGTCGATCCAGCCGTGGATGCCATGCTCATTCGTTCCTGCAATGACTGTCACTCGAACCTGACCGTATGGCCTTGGTACACCAATGTGGCACCCGCATCCTGGCTTATTGTTTCCGATGTACGTCGAGGTAGAGTCGAGCTCAATTTTTCAGAATGGGGAACGTACACGATTAATAAGCAGCAGGAATTGTTGAAAGAAACCTGCGCGGAAGTGTCGGAGCGGAAAATGCCGGTAGCTGCTTATACGCTGTTGCATCCATCGGCTAAAGTCACGGATGCGGATATAGCGGCAGTCTGTGCCTGGACACGATCTGTTACCCAAAGTCAGGCGCAAATCCCAACCGGAGAACAGTAATGTCACATCCTATGCTGGTGTGACTCGCGTCACTGCTTCCTACGAAGAACACCGCCATTGTGGTTCCATGAAGCTGCGTATGCCGCAAAGACACTTCCCGATACTGGGTTGTATCGTACTCGTCCTGCTGATGGTCGATGTCCTTCTCAAGAGTCCTGAGAATAGACAGGAAATCATGTGGGCCTGTTATTGGGCCTCAGCTTCAGTGGCGACCGGAATGTTATTCGGTTCCGATAGGCTGGTCTCCGGGGGCGTCATCTTCCTGGCGGGACTGGGAATACCCGCATGGGTGCTCGGCTCCCTCGTCGAGGGTCAGATAGAGGTTATGCCGGTCCTCTTTCATGTAATCCCCTTTGTGGCTGGATCGTATTACGTCTCAACAATGGCGTCACTGCCAAAATATTCTGCAACATTGGCATGGTTGTTATATGCCGTTCCATTTGCCCTCTCGTGGCAGTTCTGTGAACCAAGCACCATGATCAACCTCTCTCACTGGACGCGATGGCCCATTCCGAGCATTCTGCCCTATAAATGGCAGTTTTATATTGTGTTGTTGATTGTCAGTTTGACGATGGTTACCTTAATGGCAAGCACAATCCGCTCCATCCTTCTCCCGAAATCTGTCTCAGAGCCATTCGGCCCACACTTGTGATGGTTGTCCTCATAACTTTGTTTAATTCGGCGATTACACTTAGGCCCAGCTTCAGTTCGAGGCGTTGATAAGGTAGGGTCTTACCTCGAGAGAAGCGATGGAGCGAGGTGTAACCATCAAACAGGCAGCGAGCTGAAGACCCAGACCGTTTCCGGGATCACCGAAACACAAGAGGTGCCATTAGATCCGGAACCCAGCCTCGAAAGCCAATCTCATCCGTCTCGACGCACGAGCTTTTCTGCTTTACTTCCGGTTCGTTGGTAACTCGGCATTAGGACCAGTGATGTGCTTCGTCCGAGCAAAGGGTTTCGCAACAGTCTCGTGTCCCGCCCGCAACCCCATCTCTGAAATATGGCATGCTGAGACGAATGAGCGAACACTGACACGTCCGGAAAAACTGCAATTACTACGTAATAAACGTAACGGTCGAATGGATGGACTTACGACTTCTAGCGATTCTTGGGAACCGTCGGGCAGCGGATTGGCGTGGGAGCAGTCGGACTCAGGTGATATTGTTCAGAACGATGCAGGTTTGGCTAACGATCGGAGTATTTGATGAGCTGCGGGAAAATCTTGGCAGGGAAGCGATCGGAGGAAGCAGACGCCAACGTTAGGCCGGAAGGACTGCCGCGGTCAAACCGACGATCGCGAAATATCACCCTTATTCCTGCCTTAGCGTTCTTTAGCGTCGTCATGCGTTGTTGGCCTCAGGAAAGGCCTGACTTAAATACCTATCTCAAGGACTATATCCGCTTGAGTGACGATCAGATAAAAGCGATTCATAGCGGAAAAGCAGTTACTAAGGCTCTTCATTCCCGCACTCCTGCTGAAGTCTTTCTGTTCGGGATAGTCTACCTCCATGCTACACCGGAGACGTACGTCCATTTCGCGACAGATTTCGATCGCCTTCGAAAAACTGACGGATATCTCGCTATCGGAACATTCAGTACCCCGCCAGTGTTTGCAGACCTGAACGGCTTCACTTTGGACCGCGATGACATTAATTCGCTTAGAAAATGCAAGCCGCGCAATTGCCAGGTTCAAATGCCTGAAAGTTCCATGCTGAACATTCGGCAGTCGATCGACTGGTCTGCCGCCAATAGTGCAGAACAAGTTAATCAGGTGCTTCAGAGAGAAGCCTTGGAGCGGCTAGACGCATACCAGCGAGACGGCAATGTGGCGTTGGGGACATATAACGATAAGCAGCACCCGACCGATGTGGCGGCCCAATTCCGATATATGCTCACCTATTCGAGGATTCTGCCGGCACATCTGCCAGATTTCTATAACCATTTACTCAGCTTTCCGAACCAAAAACCGTCGAACGTGGACGATTCCATTTATTACTGGGCGAATGTCAAATTCGGATTGAAACCGACACTGCGTATCGTGCACCTGATAACGATGCGCGGTAACATCGGTGGCGATCCTGCATATGTGATTGCCGAAAAACAACTTTATGCGAGCCACTACTTTCAAACGGCACTCGATCTCACCTTCTGTATCTCCGACACCTCGGGTCCAGAGCAACGAGGCTTTTATCTCATTAAGGTGATGGGATCGGAACAGGAGGGATTGACCGGGTTCAAGGGCTCTATCGTTCGCAGGGTGGCGGTCAATCGATCGCTTGCAGCGTTACAGAAATCATTGGAGGAAATGAAGTCCACGATGGAGGATACCTCAACAAGAACCAGCGATACGATACGTTACAAAAGAAGCCCCAGATAAAAGAATGTCTGTTGTAAAAATCCACTAGTGCGGATCCGTTACGCACGTGAATCACTTCGCTCAGGCACACGGTCCTCAATGTGCGCGGGTTCTTCCCAAAGCTACTGAAAGATGGTTTTACATGTACAGATCAAACGAGTTTCGTGCGGAAACATTGTGCCTGTAATTGAGAAGAGGTTGGAGTCGGAAAGTCGGACCGGAGACCGAGTGAAGCGCGTGACACCACGGCACTACGATGTGCGATCTTCCCAGTCTACCCACTCGATTGGATGGCTCGCACGGTAGGCCCTCACCGCTTCGTCTAAGGTCGCGAAAAAGGTTCGTCCACCAAAGCGTTCGAAGAGCCCGAAGCGTTTGAGCTTGTCCTTGACTGGCCCCTTCATCTCTGCGAAATATAACTCGATACCGGCTGCGTGTAGCGTGTCGTCGAGGTCGCACACGGCATCTGCGGCAGTAACATCGACGCTGGTAACCGGTTCCGCTGCGACCACGAGCCAGCGGGCCGGCGTCGGTGAGCTTTCGACAGCATCTAGGACACGTCGGTTGAATAGCTCTGCGTTAGCGAAGAATAGCGGTGCATCCCAGCGGAACAATACGAGGCCGGGGATCAAGCGCGCTTCCGGATGCCTGGAGATATCGTGATAGCCCCTGACCTGTTCGACGCGGCCAAGTGTAGCCGAATAGGGACGCCATCCGTCCCACAGGAACTCAATCACGGCCATCACGATCGCGAGCCCAATGCCCGGAATGGCTCCGAAGACGGCTACACCTGCGAAGCAGGCCATCGAAAGCCAGAACTCCCAGCGTTGAATACGATAAATGCGGCGCAGGTCGGACACTTCGAACAAGCCTATGGCCGAGGCGATGACGACGGCGGCTAGCGCAGTGTGCGGCAGATATTGGAGTAAGTTGGGCGCGAGGAGCAGCAGCAGTGCGATCGCGAGTGCTCCCACGACGCCCGTAAGTTGAGTCTTCGCACCTGCCGCCTCGGCTACCGGAGTGCGCGATGAACTGCTACTGATCGGGAATCCCTGAAAGAAGGCTCCGGCGAGGTTGGCGACGCCGAGGCCTACCATCTCTTGATTCGGGTCCACGGATGTATGCAGACGCGCCGCGTAACTTCGAGAAAGCACGCTCGTGTCCGCGAATGAAACGAGCGCGGCCGCGAGGCCACCCGTGAGGATCGGTGCCATGTCGCTGAAGCGGATGAGCGGGAAGCGCGGTGAGGGCAATCCCTGTGGTAGAGGACCCAGTACGGACACACCGGCTCGTGTTGCGAGGTGGAGGGCTGCGACGACAACGGTAGCGGCGACCATGGCAATCAAAATGCCAGGGATACGTATCTGACGCTTCAGCAGCAGTATTATCGCAAGCGTACCAGCCCCGATTGCGAGTGCCGCTATGTTTGTACTTCCTGCGAACACCTTATTGGAGATTTCCCAAGCTTGGCGGATGGGGCCGTGTGCAGTAACAGAGAATCCGAGGAGCTTCGGGATCTGGCTCAGCAGCACAGTCAACGCGATGCCATTCATGTAGCCATAACGGATCGGCTTAGAGAGCAGTTCGGTGATGAAACCCAGACGTGCCAGGCCCGCGGCAATGCACACGACGCCGGAGACGATCGCCATCATTCCGGCTAGCCCAACCGCGCGTTGCGGCTCGCCCGCAGAAAGCGGCAGCACGACTGTGAGTATCACGGCCGCAAGTGAGGAGTCAGGTCCTAGGATGAGAATGCGGCTAGGACCGAACAGGGCGTACGCGAGCAGCGGCACGATGGTCGCGTAGAGGCCGTTGATCCCTGGTAAGCCGGACGCCTCGGCATACGCGATACCTACCGGCACGAGCATGGTCGTCATGACGAGACCGGCCACGAGGTCGTGTCGAAGCCAGGACGATTCGTACCGATGCAGAGTCTCCAATCCGGGAAGCCAGTGCATCCAGCCGGTTCGTTTCGCCTGCATCGCATTGCGCTTGATGCGACCATGTTCGGTGGTATTGGTGGAAAGCGAGTCACTCATGGATTACCTGCGATCGGACCAGGGGATGTGTGGTTTGACGACTGTGACTCGCGCGCGTTTCGTGGGAAGAATGAGCGGCCCTGCCGATTGTTCCGACATGTCTTCCTCCTCGAACCCCTAACTATGGATCCGAACTCTCACCCCATCTCTTACCCCTGCACTGGGATGTGTTATTACAAGATCCTCGGCCTGAAGCCCTCCTATTACTTCCCACTGACTTTGGCCACGGTGTCCAATTTGAATCGGAGAGCTATGGGCTTTTCCGTTGCGTACCGTGAACACAGACCATTCGTTCCCTGAGCGAAAGACCGCGCTGGAAGGGACGAGTAGGACATTTGCGGCATCCCAAAGAATCACCTGAACCTCGACGTGGTAGGCATCCTGCAACGCCTGTGGGTCGCCTTCAAAGTCGCAGATCACATTGACTCTCTGTTCCTCCACTCCGAGCGCTGAGATCTTGGTAAAGGCGCCGGGTTCCACCAGTCTCACGCGGACTGGAATCGGAGTATCTCCCCCCCAGTCGGTAATCTTCGCTGCCATTCCCGGTTTTATGCGAACGGCATCTCGGGTGAGGAAGTCGGAGACTACTTCCAGACGAGGGGAGTAGCCGATTTCCACGATGGGTGTTCCAGGACTCACGACCCGCTCGCTCTGCTCGATGAGTTTGAGGATGCGGCCATCGACAGGAGAAAGGACAGCCGTGGGGAGTTCTGAACGGCCTTCCTGGTAGACGAGCAGTGCGGACTTTGCTTCTTCCACCTGGTAGGCTGCCGACTGCGCACCCGAGGTTGCGGCCTGCAGTTGTTTTGAAGTCACCTGTTCGAGAGTGACCGCCTTGTCGATGGCTTCTTTTGAGATGATTCCTTGCTTGAACAGCTCCTGTCCCCTGGCAAGATCATCTTTCGTTTGTTTGTACTCTGCCTGGGACCGTCCGGCCAGAGCATCAGCCTGCTGCTGAACAGCGAGAGCGGCATGAAGCCGTGCCTCAAGAACGGCACGCTGCCGAGGATCAATGGGAGTGGGGTCAATCCATGCAACGGGCTGGCCGGATTGCACACGATCGCCTGCGTGCAGGTCGACTCTGCGTAGTTGTCCTGTAACGGTGGCGGCCAGGACGAAGTGGTCGTGCATTCTGGTCTTGCCTTCTTCTTCAACTATCTCTTGCAAATGCCCCCGTCGAATGGGAGCGGTCTCGACGGCGAGGGGCGAGGGGCGAAAGACCAAGGCCAGAGCGACCGCGAGCAGCAACACAACAACTACCGCAATGATTCGTGTCCGCCGTTTCATATCACTCCCCAGCCTTGAGTACGGAGACGATGTCCAGACTTGCAACTCGCCTGCTGATCAGAATGCCCGATGCGACTGCGGCAAAAAGCACAATTAGGAAGGCAAACGCATAGCTCTCTGGTTGCACAACCAGAGGCATGCGGTACAGCTCGGTTTGCAGGCGAATCGCCAGTATTGCACATAAAGCATAGCCGGCGATGAATCCGAAGGGCAGCGCTACCACCGTGATGAATGCTTGTTCGCCGAGAAGGATAAAGGTGATTTCCCGACGAGTGAACCCGAGAATACGGAGGGTTGCCAGCTCGCGTGAACGCTCCGAGAGGGTAATGCGAGCTCCGTTGTAGATCATGCCAACGGCGATTACCGAGGCAAAAATAATCAACGTTCCAATGGATAACGTCATGCTTCGGCTGATTGTCTCCTTAAAGCTGTTAACAGCAGCTGCTTTGATCGATACGGCAGCAACCGCGGGCAATTGCTTCAGTCTCTGATACAGTTGCTCCTGTTTCCCTGCATCGACCTGCATGAGCGAGCCAGAGATAGAGTGGTCCTCGTGCATGAGTCGATTTAGGGCGTAGATATTCATATACGCGTTAGTTCCCAGCAGTTCATCGACAGTGGATGTGAGAACGATCCTGCGAACGGGACGCTTACCTTCAAGCACTTCTACGCTGAGACTTTCGCCGGGCACGACACCTAAGATTCCCGCCAGAGTGGAACTCAAGACAATGCCTTCCGGGGGCAAAGCGAGATGATTCCCATGCTCGTCGACAATCAAATGTAGCTCGCCGTTTTCTGACAGGCCAAGGATAGATGTCTTCCTCGATCGATGTTTAAACCTGAGACGCACGGGAACTGCCCTGAATGATTCCGAACGAATCACTCCGGGTAGTCCGGCAAGCTCAAACTGAGTGCGCGCAGAGTGTACTTCGTTCAAAGTCACCGCAATATCTTCTCGTTGGACATCGCGAAACTGCACCTCCATCATGCGATTGAGCGCGTCGAACAGGCCAAACTCAACAACGACGATCATGACGGAGCAGGAGATTGCGAATGCCGAGGCCAGTGCCCTCAAAGGTCTTCGTTCAAGGTTTCTGATGATCATGCGCAGCGCTGGAGATATGAATGGCAGGTTCAGCTTGTCAATGATCATTGGGCGGAAACGAGCAGGTGCTTCCGGGCGCATGGCTTCGGCTGGAGGCAAAGAAACAGCTCTTACGACTGCACCGATGGCTCCTGCAATCGCGGTGACAAATGTGATGAGGCCTGCCCAGAAAAATATCCGGAGATCCGGCCGATAGATGAGAACGGGGAAGCGATAGAACTCAGCATAGAGCGATGCCAGCTTGATGCCGAAGTACCATCCGATGGTGCACCCCAGCAAATATCCGGCGATGGCGACGAGAAGGCTGAATTCGACGTAATGAGCACCGACCTGCCAGCTGGAAAAACCGAATGCCTTGATGACTGCGATTTCAGATCGCTGCGTATTGACCAAACGCGTAAAAGACAGATGGACGAGGAGAGCAGCGACGGCAAGAAAGATGGCGGGAATGACGGTGGCGGTGATCCTGTTCTGGGAGATTTCGTCGGAGATGAAACGATGAGATACCTGGTCAGAACGCCCGTAGGCTCCTAGTGTTCCATAAGAGTCGAGCTCGCGGTCCATTTGCGAGATGACGTCTTCTTCGTTTGCGCCTGGAAGGAGTGAGACCGCGATAGAGTTGAAAGCGCCCTTCATGTTCAAGGCCGGCTCCAAGGCTTCTGCGGACATCCAAAGGACGCCGAATCTCTTGTTGTCAGGGAAGAGCGATCCTCCTCCTCGGATCTCGTAGATGTATTCGGGGGAGAGCGCGATTCCGACGACGCGAAGCTTCTGCCAGCGCCCATTGATCACAGCTTGCAGTTCACTGCCGAGTTCGAGCTTGTTGGCGTTGGCGAAGGCTTCGCTGGCGATAACTTCGTTGTCTCCGGTTGGAGACACGTACCTACCCTGGCGTAAAAAGAGCGCATTGAGTCCTTGAGCCTGTCGTGTAGGGATGGAGATCATGCGGCCTACGGCAGGCTCTTGCAGCCCCGGCACATCAAGAGTTACGTCCATCACAACGCGTGTTTCAGCTTGCGCGACGCCTGGTATTTGACGAATGCGTTCTGTCACCCAATCCGGAGCGCGCTTCAGCTCAACGAAGACGTCGGCGAAGCGATACTCGGTGTAGTAGTCGGCCTGAGAACGCAGCAGAGAGAGGTACATCGCCCGCATGCTTACGAACGACGCGACTCCACAGGCGATGACCAGAGCGATGGCGGTCGCTTGCCCTCGCATGTGCAAAAGGTCCCGGAAAAGTTTGCGATGAAGTGTCCCCATAGGTCACCAGACCAGCTCTTCGGGCGAGGCTTTCCTCGCGTTCTGGGTGACTTCGACGATTTCGCCGCTGCGGAGGCGAATGACACGATCGGCCATGGAAGCGATTGCGGAGTTGTGAGTGATGACTGCGACGAGAGTGTGGAGCTCCTTATTAATGTGGGCGAGCACATCGAGCACGAGCTTGGCGGTAGGGAAGTCCAGTGCTCCCGTTGGTTCGTCGCAGAGGAGGATGTCAGGTTTCTTGACAATGGCTCGTGCGATGGCAACCCGCTGTTGCTCTCCTCCCGAGAGCTGGGACGGGAAGTGATGCTCTCTTTCCGTGAGTCCGACAAGACGGAGTGCCTCTTTGGGGTCCATGGGGTTTTCGGCGATCTCCGTCACCAGAGTTACGTTTTCTAGAGCGGTGAGGCTCGGAATCAGATTGTAGAACTGAAATACGAAACCTACATGTTCTCTGCGAAAGCGTGTCAGTCCAGCATCATCTGCTTGAGACAGCCAGTGATCTCGAAAACGAACGTCGCCGGAGGTGGGTGTGTCGAGACCGCCAAGGATGTTCAAGAGTGTCGACTTCCCGCTCCCAGAAGGGCCGAGGAAGACTACGAATTCACCGGCGCGCAAGTCCAGCTCGACGGATCGAAGTGCCATCACGGAAATGTCGCCGCTCTGGTAGCTCTTAGAGACGGCGTGCACGTGGAAGACAATTTCTGAATCCTGTGAAGGAGAGCCGAGCGAGATAGAACTCATAGGAGTCAGGAGAAGCCTCCGTACCATCAATAGCTTTTGACTGTTCCCTGTAAGTTACGGATTACAAAAGGGGCCAGAGGCGGGATCGAATCACCGCCAACGGTCTTTTCAGGCCACCTAAGCAATAGCACGAAGTGGTCCGGAGCAGAATACCGGCGTCTCCTCAATATCCTTCACCGGAACAAAGTATGCAAATCTGTAACGTTTTCCATTTCCATGTCTTTCTTCCTTTGACAGTACTTGGCAGGACGGCAAAGTGTTGGTGATCTCCATCACTGCGCGTTACCCGATTGGCCCGGACACTGGTACTTGATCGCGTAGCGAGGAAGAAATGCGGAGATTTGCCGTCCTACTCGCAATAGTTTTCAACATTCTGCCGGGAGCGGGTGTTGCCGCAGGCGCGCAGACGACCGCGCCTATCACCCTGAGCGAAGCGATAGGACGAGCACTGCAGAAGAACCCCAGCCATGAAATGGCTTCGGCCGATGTAGCATCGGCACGCATCTCAGCCCGTTCAGCACGGATCAGCCTGCTTCCCGCTCTTTCGTTCAGCGAAGCCGCAACTCGCGGTAATGATCCGATCTATGTATTTGGAGCGAAGCTTAGGCAACAGATCTTCACTCAAAATGACTTTGCTCTGAATAACTTGAACCGGCCTCCCCCCTTGAATAACTTCACGACCCGCTTCGCAGGGAATTGGACTGCATTTGATTCGCTGCACACGTACTTTGAGATTCGCCGAGCGGATCTGCGCCTCAAGAGTTCCCAGGCTGTGGCTACACGTTCCGATCAGATCATCGTGTACCGCACGGTGGCCGCCTACGAAGCTATTTTGTTTGGCACGCGTGAGGTGGACGTCCTGCAACATGCCGTAGAGACAGCAACCGTGTCACTCGCATCCAGCAAGACGAGGGTTGAGGCAGGTCTCGCCATCGAAGCCGATGCGTTGACGGCTACCGCGAATTTGGCGGAGAGACAGCAGGAACTGATCGCGGCTCAGGGGCGAGTCCAGATTGCGTGGGCCGAACTGGAGGCCGTTATAGGAGAGCCCATACCGGAGAACTCGCGGCAAGCGCAGCCGCTTACAGAGCAGACCTTCAATATGCCTCCTCTTCCTGATGCGGTTGATTTGGCGATCAAGTCGCGACCGGATCGCCAGAGCCTGACTCTACGGCGCGAAGAACAAGCGGCATCCGTGCACTCCGCGAGCGCAGCGTTCGGTCCCCAGGTTAATACCTACGGGTCGTGGCAGATGGACAGGTCTTCCTTTGCTGGATCTGGCGGCAACAACTGGATCGCAGGGGCAGAGCTTCGCATAGACATTCTGCCGGTAGGAAAGCGCGAGAACCTGGCCGCGGCAAAGATCGATCTTCAGCGAGCCGACGCTGCGACGACAGCAGCCGATCAACAGATTCGTCTGGAAGTGACGCGGGCATATTACGAGCACAAAGCCGCACGGCAGATGCTAGAGGTCGCCCGCGCCACGACGTCGCAGACTTCGGAGAGCCTGCGATTGATGAAGGACCGATATGACGCAGGTCTGGCCACCATGACAGAGTTGTTGCGTGTTGAAGATGTGCAGCGGCAAAGTCAGACGAACTACTGGCAAGCCGTGTTTCGGGAGGTCCTAACCTACGCCAACACCAGATTTGCCGTAGGAACGTTGAATCAGGAAACGGCGGGTGAGTTGCAATGAACCGATCGGTCAATAGGTGGAACATAGCCGTCGTTGGCGTCGCACTTATCTTGGCAGGATGCGAAAAAGAACAGTCGAAACCAGTGTCTCGGCCCGTCGTAACTGGTCTTGCGGCAGTTCAGGCGCATCTTGAACAGGTGCCCGATGCTGTCGACGTCATCGGAACAGTGCATGCCCGGGAGTCGGCATCCATCGCTCCCCAAATTTTTGGACGCGTACAGTCCGTGTCGGTTCATGAGGGCGATCCTGTTCACGCAGGGCAGGTGTTGATTGTGCTCGATGATACCCAGTCTCACGCGGACGTGGAGCATGCCCGCGCAATCGTTGCCAGCAGTGAGCAGCAGGTGCAGGCGGCGGAAGCGGAAGCTTCGCTTGCTCGTTCCACACTTGCTCGTTATCAGATTCTCCGGGATAGAAAGACGATCAGTCCTCAGGAATTCGACGAGGTCGACCGGCGGGCACAGATTGCAACCTCCAGGCTGAATGCCATTCGTTCTCAGTTGAAGGCGGCGTATGCATCCGAAGCAGGCGCGCTGGCAGGTGCTGGATACACAAGGCTAAGTGCTCCCTTCGCCGGTGTTGTCACCGCCCGCAAGGCTGATCCGGGAGCGATGGCATCTCCGGGCGTGCCTCTCTTGGAAGTAGAAAAATCCGGTCCCCTCGAACTCGATGTAACGGTCGATGAGTCGCTCGTAAGGTCCATACAAAAAGACCTCTCTGTCCCTGTAGTGATCTCAGCACTATCCGCCACTCCAGTACACGGCCGAGTTGCTGAGTTGGTCCCGGCGGCAGATTCCACCAGCCATAGCTTTCTTGTCAAGGTTGCTCTTCCTCCCATTCAGGGCTTGCGTTCCGGAATGTTTGGAAGTGCCAGACTTGGCGGCAGCCTTCATCCAACAGTCCTGGTGCCTCAAGCGGCAATCGTAACGCATGGTTCCGTCGCAGGAGTGTGGGTTCTGGATAGCAATAACATCGCTTCCTTGCGCTATGTGACCTTGGGTACCAGGCATACGGACGATGTCGAAGTCCTCTCCGGACTGAGTGCGGGAGAGTCGGTGGTGCTTGCTCCGCAGGACCGCGAACTTGGCGGCAGCAAGATTGAGGTGCGGCCATGACGCAGTCACAGGGTATTGCAGGCAGAATCTCTGCGGCCTTCCTCAATTCGAAGTTGACGCCGCTGTTCATCGCTGCGTCGCTTCTACTGGGCGTGTTTGCGGTCGTGGTTATCCCACGCGAAGAAGAGCCGCAGATTGTCGTGCCAATGCTCGACATCACCACTACTCTGCCTGGAGCATTTCCGAGCGAAATCGAACAGAGGATTACGGTTCCCATCGAGAAGCTCATTCGTCAGATTCCCGGTGTCGAATACGTCTACTCCACCTCAAGTTCTGGGAACAGCCTGGTCATCGCTCGCTTCCTGGTGGGAACCCGGCAGGAAGATGCGTTGGTGAAGGTGTACAGCAAGCTGTATGCCAATACGGGCGGACTTCCACCCGGCGCTTCGCAGCCGATGGTACGGGAGCGTTCGATCGACGATGTGCCGATTCTTTCACTGACGCTGTGGGGTAAAAACTACGACGCGTATCGGCTCCGGTTGCTTGCGGCCGAGCTTCAACACAGCATCCAGCAAGTAGAAGACGTATCCGAAACGAGCATTCTCGGTGGCCAGCCCCGCGCGATGCTCGTCTTGCTGAGCCCGGATCGCATGGCAGCCTACTCGATCTCGCCAGTGGCCCTGCTCGCGACGCTGCAGGCCGCAAATGCTCGTATCGAAGCAGGTCAGTTTGCCTCAAACAACCAGCAAATCAGGGTGGACGCTGGAGAATTCTTCCATCGCAAAGAAGATGTCGAACAGGTTGTCGTCGCCATGGATCACGGCCATCCTGTCTACCTTCGCGATGTTGCCAAAGAGATTGTTGATGGCCCCGGTGAAGCGACGAACTACGTAACATTCGGTGGTGCTGCAGGCGATGGTTCGTCAAAGCTTGCTGCCGGTGGAGAAGTACCGGCAGTGACCATCACTGTAGCCAAACGTAAAGGGACGAATGCTACCGATGTTGCCAACGCCGTGCTTGCCAGGATCAGCGGGATGCGGAATACAACACTTCCCGCAGACCTGAACATCACGACCACCAGAAACTATGGGGAGACGGCGAAGGCCAAATCCGATGAGTTGTTGAAACATTTGCTGCTAGCAACGTTCTCTGTGACGTTACTTATCGCGATCTTTCTCGGTTGGCGTGAGTCCGGAGTGGTCCTTCTGGCCATTCCAGTAACGCTGGGGCTTACGCTTGCGGCTTTCTATCTCTATGGGTACACGCTCAATCGTGTCACTCTATTCGCTCTTATCTTCAGCATCGGCATCTTGGTAGACGATGCGATCGTCGTCGTCGAAAATATCGTCCGCCATTTCCGCCTGCCTGAGAGCAAGGGTCGGCCTTTGAGTGAGGTTCCCATTGAGGCAGTCGCGGAGGTTGGAAATCCGACGATCCTTGCGACGATCGCCGTCATTGCAGCGATCCTGCCCATGGCATTTGTAAGAGGGTTGATGGGACCTTACATGCGGCCTATTCCTGTAGGAGCATCCTCTGCGATGTTCCTTTCATTGCTGGTGGCTTTTGTAGTCTCTCCGTGGGCGGCGATGCGCCTGGTGGCTCATGCGGCTGCTAACGGGCACAAACAAACTGCGGAAGAAAGCTGGAGCACCCGCCTTTACAGGCGCATCATGTCGCCCCTGATCCATTCGGCACGCCACAGGCTCCTCTTTCTTGGTGGCGTAATCCTCTTGTTGCTGGCTGCGGTTGTTCTTGTGCCACTCAAACTGGTCCGGGTAAAGATGCTGCCGTTCGACAACAAGAGTGAGTTCCAGGTCATTGTGGACATGCCGGATGGAACAACTCTGGAACAGACCGCGCGAGTGACACAAGCATTAGGTCACTATCTCGCCAGTCAGCCTGAGGTCGCCAACTATCAAACGTACGTGGGGCTCTCCGGCCCCTACAACTTCAATGGCCTCGTCCGGCATTACTACCTGCGACAGCAGCCGAATCAGGCAGACATTCAGGTCAATCTGCTGCCGATCGAAGACCGCAGCACGCAAAGCCACGACATCGCAAAGCGGCTTCGTCCTGAGTTAGTGAGGCTCGCGCTGCCATTCGGGGCCCGTATCAAAGTGAGTGAAGTCCCCCCCGGGCCTCCGGTTGTGCAGACGCTGGTCGCGGAGGTCTATGGTCCGGAGATGTCGGGACAACTGGAGGTTGCCAAAAAAGTGAAGCAGATATTCCAGCAAACCGCCGGAGTCGTTGATTCGGACTGGTATGTAGAGGACCCGCAGCAGCGGGTCGAATTCACGGTAGACGAATCCAAGGCTGCGCTGCATGGGATCACAGTGGCGGATGTCGCAAAAGCACTGCAGCTTGCCGTATCGGGCACTGCTGCTGGACAGATTCACGAAACATCGGAACGAGAAGCGGTGCCGGTTCATGTTCAGGTAGGGCGCCCGGAGCGTTCTTCGCTGGAACAGCTCGAAAGCATTCGCATGAGAGCTTCAGACGGAAGCCTTGTTTCATTGCGAGAGCTTACGCAGGTTCGTCAAACGACGCTGCAACCAAGCATCTATCACAAGAACCTGAAGCGCGTGGTGTACGTGACAGGCGATGTAGCCGGCGCGGAAGAGAGTCCGGTCTATGCCATCTTCAGGATGAATGAAGCGCTGGACCATTTGACGCTTCCGGCCGGTTATACGCTCGCTCGTTACAACTCTGTACAGCCTGAATCCACAGATCACTACTCCATGAAATGGGACGGCGAATGGCAGATTACACTTGAGGTCTTTCGCGATCTCGGTCTGGCCTTCGCAGCGGTTCTCGTACTGATCTACGTGCTTGTGGTCGGTTGGTTCCGTTCCTTTCTTGTGCCGCTGGTTATCATGGCACCCATCCCGCTCACCCTTGTGGGCATCCTGCCCGCGCACGCTATGATCGGTGCCTTCTTTACGGCAACTTCGATGATTGGTTTCATCGCCGGCGCCGGCATCATCGTTAGGAACTCGATTATTCTGGTGGACTTCATCGAGCTTCGCAGAACTCAAGGGATGCCCCTCGCTGAAGCAGTCATCGACGCAGGGGCAGTTCGCTTCCGACCCATGTTGTTGACCGCGGCCGCCGTTGTGGTTGGCGCCAGCGTTATCCTGTCCGACCCGATCTTCCAGGGGCTTGCACTCTCGCTCATCGCGGGTGAAGTGGCCTCCACCGTGCTTTCACGGTTAGCCGTTCCCGTCCTTTACTACGCAAGCCAGAGGGGAGCCGACGAAAGAGATAGGAGGCGTGCGCAAAATGAACAGGCCCAGATCCTTGTTCCGACTACTACTATATGAAACCCGAATGGAAACGTAGCTCAAAACGAAGGAGAAAACGTATGACAGTCGAAAGAGCAGTTCGTTTACTAGCTGGTGTGATGGTTCTGGCGTCTCTCGCGCTTGCCTATTATGTTTCGCCTTATTGGTATCTGCTAACGGCGTTTGTCGGTTTGAATCTGCTCCAGTCCGCTTTTACAAACTGGTGCCCAGCAATGTCGATCTTCCGCGCGATGGGCCTGAGAGACCCGGAGAAGCAGCCGACTCGCCAGATTAACTGACAACTATATCGGCGTTCGGCGATGAGGAATCCTTGTTATTCCTCTGATTCCGGGCATCTGCGAGGTTATGAGACAGGATGCAGCCTATGAAGCTCGAATGAGTGACAGCCATCACTGCGCCGTGAGGATACTCCTTGTAAAAAGGAGCCTGGAGCACAAGACATTGCGTTAGGAGTAAGAAAATGACAAGTGCGCTCGCAGGGACGGGCTCGAAGGGCTCCGCCAATATGGAACAGCTGCCGCAGATCGAGTATGTAGTACAGGCGCGTCGCATCGACTCTGACGGAAGTATTGCGCAGTGCAAAGACGCAACTGTTCAACTGGACACCAGCGTGAACGGTCGTGTGGATGCGTTCAATCCGGTTGAACTTCTCTTGGCCGCGCTATCCGCATGCATGATTAAGGGCTTGGCGCGTGTTGCTCCGATGCTCGATTTTGACTATCGAAACGTCTCGGTGAAGCTCCGTGCATCACGTCAGAATGTGCCGCCTCGAATTACTCGAATCGAGTATGAAATCCTGGTCGAAACAGAAGAAACGGACCATCGCCTGAGCTTGCTCCACGAAAATATCCGCAAATTCGGAACGGTATCGAATACGGTTGCTGCCGGGACATCGTTAACGGGAACGATTTGTCGAATCGCCAGACGGTGAAGGTAAGACCCAACATCATGCCAGTTCAACAGAATCGCGACTGCGGTGTTCTTGTCGCAGCTCCAAAATTGCTCAGCTCAATAGCCAGCAAAACAGCTATCAATCTTTCGACATATCCCGGCATGGCCGCAGCATCAGACGAGCTTGCCGTCCTAAACATAAAGCGCGACTCCGACCGAACCTCCGCCTTCGGCCAAGATCACGCCCTCTCCAGAAGAATATCTGCGGAGATCTCGCATGAAAGGCCTACGCCTCCAGATCGTTCCTGGCCAAAGCTCCTATAGAGACCACGGACTAGCAAAGCGAGTGCGGAAAGGCTGGCGTCGCGCATTCATAGCCGGCTGCATTTTGCACATTCAAAGAGATTTGGACGGTGGCATCGTGGCGGCAAGACATCTCGCGACCAATACGCGACCATTCTGGAGAAGTCTTATGTTATTCATAACAGGATATTTATCTAAAAATAAGGAAAAACCTCTTGTTAGGGAGGCTAATATCTATTCTACGTAAGTCATTGATTCTAAATGGTGGCCAGAGACGGGATCGAACCGCCGACGCCGGCCTTTTCAGGGCCGC
>Ga0070665_100002840_pt1 | contig 18749 bp, 15 predicted proteins | sample KBSS13metaG_FD_65862 | JGI IMG/M metagenome (GOLD analysis project Ga0070665, IMG submission 65862) | Switchgrass rhizosphere microbial communities from Kellogg Biological Station, Michigan, USA - KBS S1-3 metaG | ecosystem: Host-associated > Plants > Roots > Rhizosphere > Soil ...
TACTGGAATGGCGGTGCGCCGAAGTCGGAGAGCATGTTCATCGACAGCATGACGGTGACCACCGATACGCCGTCGAACCGCGATGCCAACGGCTTCCCGTTCCTCGGCCTGACGAAGGGCACGACCGTGGTGGTCGCGCCGAACCCGCCGACCTCGGTCTCGGTTCAGTAAGCCCTCGGCTCAGTAAGACAAGGCTATTCAGCCGGCGACGCGCGCCGCTCCGGCGCGCGTCGCGATCTTCGCCACGCAGGCGTCGATCAACTCGAAACAGCGTTGAAAGTAAGCATCCCCGGCGTTGTACGGATCGGGGATGTAGGCGAGCTTGGGCTCCGCCCAGAGCCCCAGCAGCGTCACCTGCCCCTTCGGGGCCGGCATCCGCTTCCTCATCAGGCGAAACTGCTTCGGCTCGAACACGAGCACCAGGTCTCCGGGCTGTACCACGCCCGGATCGAAGAGCTGCGAGCGGTGCCGGGACAAATCGATCGAGCGCGGCACGGCATTACGCTGGGCGTTAGCGTTGGCCGGCACGTTGCCCGTAGTATCGAGCCCGAGCGAAATGGATGAAAACCCGAGCGCCCGCGCCCGCACCTCGGCATAGGGGCTGCGACACACATTGCCCGTGCAGACGAACACCAGCCGGTTGATGCGGGTCCAGTCGATGTTTTCGAGCGCCGAATAGCGTCCGGCCCACAGCCAGAGCTGCTCCTTGACGTGCAACACAGCGGCTCGATAGCTTCCGAAATTACGCTTCAGGTAGTTCATGGCCAGGAAACTGGCGGCTCGAAGTCGAATAAAAGCGGAAGCGCATGATACAGAAACCCTTCCCGGGTCCGGCTCTCATCTGACGATGTCTACTGCCGGAGCCCCTCTTTCCGCCCTGGTCCTCGATGCCAACCAGCGCAGTGCCCTCGCCACGGTCCGCAGTCTCGGCCGGCAGGGATTGTTCGTTGCGGCGGCCGATTCGGGGACCGCTCCCCTCGCCGGCACGTCTCGCTATTGCCGGTTGACCTTGCGGTACCCTGATCCCAACCGGGAACCGCGTGCGTTCGTTGCGGCGGTGGCCGCCATGGTCGCCGAGCACGGGTTCGACCTCGTGCTGCCGATGACCGATGTGACCACCATGCTGCTGGTGGACAAGGCCGCGTCACTCGCCCCTGCCCGGCTCGGCTGCGCCAGCCACTTGGCCTACGAATCGCTGACAGACAAGTCTGCACTCGTCAGCCGCGCGCAATCGCTCGGCATGCTCGTGCCGAAGACCATCGTGGCGCGCTCGCCTGCCGAGATCGCGAAGGCGGCCGACACCTTTGGCTACCCCTTCGTGATCAAGCCCGGCCGGTCGAAGTACATGCGGGGCGAGTCGCTGGCGTCCACCGGCGTGCGCGTCGTCCACTCGGCTGGCGAGCTCGAACAGGTGGTGCCCACACTGAGCTGGCTCGGTGAGATCCCCTGCCTGGCGCAGGAATTCATCCCTGGTCACGGCGCCGGGGTTTTCTGCCTGATGGATGGCACGAAAGCGGTCGCCTGGTTCGCGCATCGGCGCATCCGCGAAAAGCCGCCGGGAGGTGGCGTGAGCGTGCTCAGTGAAAGCGCCCCGCTCGACCCGACCTTGCAGGAGTCCGCGCGTCAGCTCCTGACCTCGGTCGGCTGGTTCGGTCCGGCGATGGTGGAGTACCGCATCGATCCGCAGGGCAAGGCCTACCTCATGGAGGTAAACGGCCGGTTCTGGGGGTCGCTGCAGCTCGCGATCGATTCGGGCATCGATTTCCCCTGGCTGCTGTGCCAGGTGCTCTCCGGCCCGGACATGCGGGTTCCCACTCCGTCTGCCTCCCGCGCGCGCATGCGCTGGCTGCTGGGGGATCTGGACCGCCTCATTATTCTTCTGCGGGATCGTTCCTACAGCAGCTCCGCCAAGCTGCGGAACGTCGCTGGCTTCATCGCGACGTGCTTCGATCTCTCCTGCAAGCAGGAAATCTTCCGCTGGCGCGATCCCGCCCCGGCCCTCAAAGAGCTGCGGCAGTGGCTCGGAGCGCTGCGATGATCCCGGTCGTCCACGTCATCGACACAGGCGGCGCCGGTGGCGCGGAAACCGTCTTTCGGGATGTGGCGGCCGGCCTCGATCGAACTCTGTTCGAGCCCACCTGCGTGGTCAGCCGCGAGGGCTGGCTCGCTTCAGCGCTGCGTGAACGCGGCATCGAGCCGATCCTTCTGCCGGCGAAGGGCTCGCTTAACGTCGGCTATCTTCGGCAGCTCATTGGCATCATTCGCGCACGGCGCGCACGCGTAGTCGTTGCACATCTGTATGGATCTGCCGTGTATTGCAGCCTCGCGGGCCTGATTGCCCGGGTGCCTGTGATCTCGATCCTGCACGGTCAGCGGGATATCGCAGGAAATGAGCGATTCGCTGGCGTGAAGCGAAAACTGCTGGCGTGGGGCTCGGACCGCATCGTCTTCGTGTCGCACGCGTTGCGCGACGAGTTACGTCCGCTGCTGAACGTGCCTGAGTGCCGCTGCGTCGTCATTCCCAATGGCGTCGACATGTCGCGCTTCGGCGGTCATTCGGATCGTCCGGTGCGCACCGAGATCGGGCTGGGATCCGACGAACTGCTCGTCGGCGCCATCGGCAACATCCGCGGGCCGAAGGCCTACGAAGTCCTGCTCGACTGCGCAGCCCGCGTTCTCAAAAGCAAGACACGCTGCCGATTCGTCATTGCCGGAGACACCTCGGGTTCACATTACGAGAAACTGCTGGAGCAGCGTGCAAGGCTCGGACTCGAATCGAGCGTCCAGTTTCTGGGCCTACGCAAGGACGTGCCGGACGTGCTCGCAAGCCTGGACCTGTACGTCCTCAGCTCCTCGAAGGAAGGGTTCTCGATTGCCTGCGTAGAGGCGATGGCAGCCGGCCTTGCAGTGGTCGCCACTCGCAGCGGCGGCCCGGAAGAAATCGTCGAGGACGGCCGCACGGGCCTGCTGGTCCCACCGCAGGACCCGGCCGCACTGGCCGCGGCCATCGAATCCCTTGCATCGAATCCGGAACGGCGCGCCCAGATGGGGCAAGCTGGGCAGGAGCGGGTACGCCGGCTCTTTACAATAGACAGCAGCCTGCGCGCCTATCGCGATCTGCTGCAATCGATCTCCAGATAACAACACGTATACTGGTGCCATGAACGGGAGCGCGATGGTCTCATCGCTTGGTCGACGCGTCTGCAGGCCGCTCTTCAGAGCCTTGATGCGGGATCGGGCCACGGTTTTCATGCTGCATCGGTTGGACGATCGTGCCAACGGCGTGCACGGCCATTCGATCGAGTTCCTGCACCAGACGATCCAGGCTCTGCGTAGGGAAGGCGCCGTGTTCGTGCCAGTGAGCACGATCCTCGAGCGCTGGTATGCGGGCCAGGCCGGCGAGCCGGAGTGGGTCGCCTTCACAGTGGACGACGGCTTCGCAGACCAGGCGGAGCTCGCGCGACGCGCGTTCCTGCCACTCGAATGCCCGGTCACCATTTTCCTCATCAGCGACTTCCTCGATGGGAAGCTGTGGCCCTGGGATGATCAGCTCGCCTACACCTTCCGCCTGACGAAGCGTGCCAACGCATCGCTGCAGCTCGTCGGCGAGACGCTCGACATCAAGCTCGAGTCCCCGCAGGACAAGCGCAACGCGCTTCGCGTCGTACGCGAGCACTGCAAGTCGCATTCGAACGAGCGTCTCTATGAAACCGTGCGCGGCATCGCTGCTGCGCTCGAAGTCGACCTGCCGGAAGCTCCGCCGCCCGAGCACCGCCCCATGAGCTGGGACGAGGCACGCGCGCTGGAGAAGCTCGGCGTCGATTTCGGGCCGCATTCGGTCTCGCACCGAATCCTGTCGCGGCTCGAGGATGAGACGTCACGGCACGAGATCAACCAATCCTGGATGCGCGTGCGGCAAGAGCTCACGCGTCCGGTTCCCATCTTCGCGTGGCCTACGGGTCGTCACACTGACTTCGGCCCGCGCGAGATCGACAACGCCACCCATGCTGGCCTTCGCGGCAGCATGGCGACCGATGACGATTACGCCCTCCTCGACCGCAAGCTGCCTAAGGCAGACATGTATCGACTGCGCCGTTTCGCTTTGCCGAACACCGTAGAGCGCACGCTGCGCTACGCGTCCGGCGCCGAGCGCGGGAGGCAACTCATTCCGATATGACAGCGCCGCATGAATAACAAACAAGAATTCAATCAAAGCGCGTACAGCGTCTCCAACGTAGTCGGCTACTACTCCCGCAATACCAGTCTCAACCCCGCTGAAGTGCGGGTGGTGGCGCGCTGCTCGCAGTGGATCTGCGACTCAGACATTCTGGATATCGGCGTGGGCGCCGGCAGAACCACCGAGTATCTCAGCCCGCTGGCGCGGACCTATCGCGGGATCGACTACGCGCAGGGGATGGTGGACCACTGCAGGTATCGCTTCCCCAATCTCGACATCTCCCAGGGCGACGCGCGCAAGCTGCAGTTCGCGAATGAGTCGTTCTCGTTCGTGATGTTCTCGTTCAACGGGATCGACTACATCCACCCGGACGAGCGGCAGAAAGCGCTGGAAGAAGTATTCCGCGTGCTGAAGCCCGGCGGGCGCTACGCGTTCTCCTCGCACAACCTGCGCGCACTCAACAATCGGTTGCCGGGCTTCAAGATGCGATTCCCGCAGATGACGCGCAATCCGTTCACGCTCGCGAACCGCTGGCTCACCTGGATTCGCAGCAGCACCGCCGGACGCCGCAACTATCGCCGCCTGCAGCAGGCGGAGTTCATGAACGAGCGGCTCGCCTGGGTGAACGACGGCATCCACGACTATTCGATGCTGACGTGCTACGTCTCGCCCGAAACCATGGTCGAGCAGCTACGCGCCACCGGATTCGCACACGACGTGGAGCTGATCAGCCTGGACGGCAACCCTGCCCGGCCCGACGCCCGCGATCCCTGGATCTACGCGATCGCTACGAAGCCGGGTTAGAGAACGCCCGACACGCGCGCGAGGAAATCCGAAGGCGTGCGTGCGATGTCATCGTGGATCGACATGCGCCGGAGCAGATGGCGATCCATGCCTGCATCATTCCAGCCCTTCTCGGTCGTCACGGCTGCCGCGTAGGCGCCGCGGACGGCACTCAGCGCAGACGGCGAATAGTCGCCGTTCGGGTAGCAGAAGATATCGACAGAGCCACCCACGAGGCGCTCCAGGGCCGTGCGCGATCCGCGCACTTCGTCTTCCAGTGACGCGGCATCAAGGGATGGAATGAGCCGCGTGTGACGACGGCTATGCGAGCCGTAATTCACCAGCCCCTTGGCGTTCATCGTGCGCAACTCGCTCTCGTCGAGCAGGCTGCGTCCCGAAGCAACGAAACCACCTGGGATTCCGGCGTCAGTCGCCCAGGTTTCCAGCAGTTGCATGAGCTCGGCGTCAGGCATCGCCTTGCAGCCCACGATCGCAGCGTCGATCTGCGCGATCGTCGCGACCGCCGGCTCGCTGGCGGGGTCGAGGCCCGCCGCGCGAAGGATCGGCACGAGTTTCTGCGGAACGGCCGCGCGACTCTGCTTCGCCCGCGGACCCGGCTCCATCGAACGAACGGCGCGTGCGAGCCGATTCGGCCAGAAGTCATAGCTTCTGCCGATGAAGTCGGATACGAGGAAGATCGTCGCCGGCACGCCTGCACGCTCGAGCACCGGGAAGCCGAACTCGAAGTTGTCACGCCAGCCATCGTCGAACGTCACGCAGCAGGTCGCGCGCGGCAGCTCGGCGCCGCGACGGGCGCGATCGAGCCATTCGCTCAGGTGCATAAGCGTGAAATGACGCTTGAGCACGTCGAGGTTCATCGCCAGCGTCTCCGGCGAAACGTACATGCCGGGCTGCTCGAACGCGCGCTCCGGATGCGAATCCGGCAGCACGCGGTGATACGTCACGATCATCAGCGCCGGCGCCTTCTTCATGCGCCACATCAACGGCGCAGCGGTGCCGATGGCTTTTCGCAGCGATGACTTGATCAGAGCGCGCACGGCGGCCTCACCACGGCAGCTTCGGGCTGATGTGCGGCCCGAGCCAGTTGGCCACCGGCAGCGGCAGCTTGCTCCACATGCGCACGACGCTGCTGAGACTATCGCGCGTGCTCAGTCGATCGCTCTTGTGGGACCCGTCGCGAGACCAGTGCTGCCAGTGAAGCTGCACCGGCTGCGCACCCCACTGACGCTTGAAGTTGTACGTGCCGCTATCGACCGTTGAGCGACCGAAGTCGAACGACTTGCAGCCCATGGCAATCGACCGCTGAAGCAGTTCCCAGTACAGCTTCATGTTGATCGACAGCCCCTTCACGCGATTGAGCGTCGCCGCCCACGGCACCTCGATGCCGTCGCGCCAGCGAACCAGGAAGGCGGCGCCAACAGGCTCGCCCTTGATGTACACGGTGACGATCACCGCCTGATCGCCCGCCGCAGCCAGCACCGCGCGGAAGAACTTCTGCGGATACACCGGCGTGCCGAGATCGCGCATCACGCTGCAGAACACCGTGTAGAAATCACCGAGCAGATCGACACCGCCGACCTTCACTTCGGGATTCTCCCGGTCCGAGCGCTTGATCTGCGAACGCAGCTTGGAGCCGAGCGCCTTCGACATCGCCTCAGCGGTCTCGGGTAACGGCAGAATCATCGAAACCTTATCGAGCGACACCGCATATTCGAGCGCCGGCATGGCACGCGAATGCCGCAGCTCGACTTGCTTGGCACCGCGCTCTGCGGCGAGCCGCTCAGCAGCACGCCCCAGCGCCAGTAACGCCGCATCATCATCGACGAGCGCGCCGCCGTAGTTGAAGAACGGCACGGAGACGAGATTGCGCTTGAAGGTCAGACCCGGCTGCTCGATGAGCGGCAGAACACCGCAGATGCGGCCGTCCGCCGTCTTCGCCGTCAGGAAATAGCACTTCAGGCGAAACGCGGTATGCCCGACGCGAACAAACTCGGACTGATGGTACGCACTGGCATCGGCATGGGCCCGGACGTAGTCGTCCCAGCCGGCCGGCGCAGCCGTCGAAATGCTGACGTCAGGAGCGGCCATGGTTAACGCGCCGACGGCTCCCAGGTCACGATGCGGCGACCCCGGAGGAACTCGATGCCCGCATGCAGCAGAGCCAGATTCGCCTGGACGAAAAAGTAAGCGAGCCGCACAGGCACCAGGCTGCGAATGCCCGGCGCCACGTGCCCGAGCAGCACGACGGCGTATCCAGCGATCTGCAAGGCGAGCATCGTTGAGAAGAACACATGGCGAGGCGCCAGCACGATCGACGTGACAAGCAGCAGCAGCATGAACCAGGGCACGAGCCACCGCATGATCTTGTGGCCCCACACCTGGAACGCAAACAGCCCGTAGCGGAACGGATTCAGCACTTCGGCAGAGCGCGCGACAGCGGTCATGCCGCGAACCACCGTGCGCAGCTTGCGGCCGTATTCCTTGCTCGGATCCTTGATGTCGCGATAGATGCCGCGCACACGGCCATCCGTAATCGCGAGCTTGCCTGCGCGCACCGTATGCAGCGCGCACGTGAAGTCACTGGGGATGCTGGGGTCCCAACGCCCCGTCACCACGGAACGACGCACGGCGAAGAACGATCCGCTGAGGCCCACGAGGCCCGCGCGCTGCGATTCGAGACGGCGCAGCCACATCTCGTAGCGCACATAGGCGCCCTCGCCCACGAGCTTGCCGTCACTGCTGATGAACACGTCCTCACTGGAGACGGCACCAATAGCGGGATCACGGAGATCCTCCGCGATGATGCCGATACTGTCGGGCGGCAACTCGGTACCGGCATCGGAGAAGACGAGCACTTCACCTGTAGCGGCCGCGACTGCGAGGCCCTGCGCGTACTCCTTGCCTCGCCGCTCCGGAGAGCGCACAAGTCGTACGCCGCGCGAGGCGTACTCCTGCACGATCGCGTCCGAGTCGTCGTCAGACGCGTCGGACGCGACGATGATCTCCAGCGGCTTGTGCTCGATGCGAAGTGCGTTGTCGAGCTTCCCACGCAACCGCACGGATTCGTTACGGCAGGCGATGATCAGCGACACGCTGGGCAGCGGGCTATTCGGATCCACAGGCTTCGCCTGCCTCGCCGGCAGGAGCTTGAGGACCAACGGATACAACACGTAGCTCGCGACGCACCCGAAAAGCGCTATCCAGAAGAGTGCGATCACGGCCGTAGGGCTCACTGAGACTGCGGACGCAGCGGCGACACGAAGAACGCAAGGCCGATACGATTTTCCGCGTACTCGGTGGTCGGGTCCGAGGACGTGCGCTTCAGTCGCGAGTAGCGCAGGCCCGCCGTCACATGGCGACCGAAGTGCCAGTTGAGGCCGAGCGAGGCGTCGAGCTCTTTGTCGTCGTACCCGGTGACCGGGTAATCCTCACGCGTGTACAAGGCGTCCATGCGCAGGTCGAGCCGCGGAGTCAGGCGACGCGTCGCGTAAGCCGAAATGCTCTTGCGCGTGCGGTCGAACTGGGTTTGCGTCTGGTACTGCTCTTTGGAGCGCGACAGATCGACCGTCAGCTCGGTGCGCGAGATGGCGTATCGCCAGCCGAGCCCCACACTGCGATCCTTGTAGGGGTCGGTGGTGGAAATCGGCGTACTCGCGATGACGGGGTTGTTCAGGTCCAGCCCCGAACGCAGCGCATCGCCCGCGCCGGAGTACGACTGATCCGCACGCAGCGACAGCGTCTGCGCGGGAGTCAGGCGTCGCTGCACCTCGATGCGCGCGAGCAGACCACTCGTCTTGCGTACCGAGTCGAGCTCGACCCAGCCGAGGTCGGTGTTGATGGTGTTACGCGCACCGCGCGCTTCGAAGCGCACGAACGCATGACGCTGGTCATAGGACGGGACGATTGATTCGTCGTCGTACTCGAAGTGCTCGGTGTCACCCTGCAGCGAGATGCTGCTGCGGGGGCTGAGACGCCGGATCAGCGCAACGCTACCGAGATAGCGCTCGCCGCTGAGATCCGCAGTCGAGCCCGCGAGGCCCGACTCCTCATTGCCCGAATCCGTGCGCGAATAGTCGCCGGCCAGCTGGAAGGCAGTCTGCGTGCCGATGGGCAGCGAGAAACGCGGCCCGGTGCTGAAGTAGTTGAGGTTGCTGAGCGTGTCCGGAGTCTGCGGCACGAGCGGATTGGCCGTGACCTGCCCGAAGGTTTCCTTCACGTCCCAGGTCAGCCGGTCCTGGATCAGCGTCGCATCGAGCTGGCCGTCGAAGTGGCCGAGCACCTGGCTCGCGTAGCTGTTGTCCGTGTAGTCCTGCCAGGCCAGATCGCCGGCGGCCCGATAGTCCACCAGGCGCCCGTCGTGGTTGATGTCGAGATTCACGCCGAGCGAAACGATCTGGTCGTCGACCTCGTTCACCGGCGTACGGCGCGCATTGTCCGTATAGGTATCGGCAACCGAGAACTGCAGCTGCGTGCGGTCGCCCTGCGACGAGCGTTCCTCGCTGGTCGGCACCTGTTGAGCCAACGCCGCCCCGCATCCACACAGGAGCAGGCCCACAGAAGCGCGCACGATGCCCGTGCGCATAGTCAGAATCGACACGCTCATATTTTTGGTTCCCGCCCTCTTCGGGACGCGCGCCGCCTCCGCTGGCGGTCTCAGGACTCGCGCTCGGAAGGGCTCCGCGTTTCGTTGTTGTAGCCGTAGTAATACCTGTCGCCGGAAACGCCCACGGCCTGATTCAGGATCAGCGAGACCGTTCTGCCGTTACCGAGATGGCTGAGCGCATCGAGAACCGTGCGCTGAGACGTCTTCCCTGCCCGCACGACCAGCGCAATCTGGCCGACGGCGTTCGCCAGCACCTGCGACTCGGTGGTGAGCAGCAGTGGCGGCGAATCGAATACGACGATGCAGTTCGGGACCCGTTCGAGGTATGCGGTGATCTCCTGCATGCGGGCGCTCGCGAGCAGCTCGGTGGCGCTCTCTGAGCGGCGACCCGCCGGCAGGATGTAGAGGTTCGGCACGTCCGTCGGCAGCACCGCGGACTCGAGAGTGATGGATTTGTCCTTCACGATGTCGAGCAGGCCGGGCTGATCGGCCACGCCGAACAAGCCGCTGATGTGCGGCTTCGCGACGTCTGCATCGACGAGCAGCACCTGCACGTCGGGCTCACGCGCAATGCTGAACGCGAGGTTGATCGACGTGAACGTCTTGCCTTCGCCGGACAGTGCGCTCGCCATCATGATCAGCGAGCCCTTCGGAATACGCGAGGGGCCGAACGCGTTGTCGATCAGCGGCCGCTTGATCTGCCGGTACTGCTGAGCGAGCTGACGTTCCTGATGCGCGGGCGGCAGGAGCCCGGCAAGACGCAGCGCCGTCTGATTGATCTGGACCAGGCGGTCGTGATTGAAAATGAACAGACCGGGCGCGGTCGCTGGCGCCGCGGTGCTCCGCGCCCCACTGCCGGAAACCACTGCACCGAACGTGGCAGGAGCCGGGCGCGGGGCCGCTGCAGCGCTGGACTGGCGCTGGGCGTTCTGCATTTTCTCGAGCGCTTTCTCGACGAGGCTCATTCGACCGTTTTCCTTATGACTTCCGTCGCTACCCAAGCAAGGTACGCGCGAACACCACAGCTTTGGCCTGCAGCACGAACACGGCACCCGACACCAGGATCAGCGCGCACACTGCGCCGGCAAAGGCGAACGTGGCCTGTCGCTCCTGCACGCGATGCTTCTCGAGCCAGGTCATGCTCACCATGCCGAGCACCGGCAGGCCCGTGACGGCCGTCAGCTGCTTCGACGAGTTGAACACGGGATTCATCTGCTGCAGGAGGTACGCAAGACCGCCGCCGGCGCCCACGCCCACGAACAGCAGCAGCATGATCAGCTGCCGGCGATTCGGAGCGATCGGCTTGAAGCCCGCCGAGGGCGGATCGATCAGTTCCATGTGCACGCCGCCGGTGGCATCGGCATCTTCGGAAAGACGCGCGCGCTGCAGACGCTCCGTCAGCGCCTGGTACTGGCCCTTCGTGACGTCGTAGTCCCGGTTCAGCCGGGCGAACTCGGCTTCCACTTCCGGCGCCGTGTTGACGAGCCGGCGCAGATCGGCGATGCGGTTCTGCCGGTCGCGGATCTCGCCCTTCAGCGCGGCCATCTCGACTTCCGCCTGATTGAGCTGCAGCTGAATGCTCTGGAAGACCGGATTCGAGCTCAGGCCGACGCGGGCGGCCGCGCCCGGATCACCGCGGCGCATGGCCTCAATGTCGGCTTGCTGGCGCGCCTTCAGATCCTCGAGCGTCTGCCGAAGCGCAATGACGTCCGGATGTTTCTCGGTGAACCGCAGCAGCAGGTCGTCGAGCTTCGCCTGGGTATCGGCAATGCGCGACGCAGTATCCGCCTGTGCACCGGCACCGGTCTGGGGCGTGGTGCCCGGAAGAGTCGTGCCGCGCGGTGTTGGCATCTGAACGCCACCCGCCATCACAGGCTGCTGGCCACGGATCTGACGCTGCAATTCGTCGCGACGCGTCTGGGCGATGGCGAGCTGCGCCTGCGCCTTGCTCACGCCGTCGATCTCGTTCTGCAAACGGGTGAAATAGTCCCCCTGCGCGCCCGGCATCAGTCCGACGTTCTGTTTCTTGAAGTTCGCCAGGCGCTCTTCGGTCGACCCCAGCCGGCGCTCGTAGTCCCGGATCTGGTCGACGAGAAACTTCTGCGCCTGGATCGAGCCGGCGCGATTGCCGCTGAGCGTGCCTTCGACGAAAGTGCGCACCAGGCGCTCCACGACGTGCAGGCTGCGTTCGCGATTCGAATCCTTGAACGAAATGACGTACAGCGCACCCGTGCCGGTGCTGCCGTCCTTCGACTTGCCGCCGGTGAGCTGGATGCGATCGCGCAAACCCGCGAGCGCCTGCTGCTGTTGCTGCGGAGTCGCGTTCGGGTCGGTGAGACCGGCTTCGCGCGCCACCTTCTCGAGCACCGGGCCACCGAGCAGCGCCTGACGTACACGCAGGATCTGCGTCTCGACGTTCGGGTCCACGGCCAGACCCTGCGTCACCTGATTCAGCACCGTGCGCGTGTCCACGAAGACTCGCGCGGAGGCTTCATAGGTGTCCGGCATCACGATGACGGCAAACCAGCCGAGCAGGCACACGCCCCAGGCGGCAAGCAGTGCCCACCAGCGATAGCGCCAGCAGCTACGGAGTTGCTCGATCAGTGTTTCTAGAACGTCGCCCATTGTCGTTATTTCAGAACATCGTCTGCGGAACTACGAGTGTGTCGCCCGGCTTGAGCGCCACGTCCTGTTTGAGGTCGCCCTTGTTGAGAAGGTCCGACAGCTTCACGCGGATCTCGACCTGTTTGCCGGCCTGCTCGCGCACGATCTTGGCGCGATTCCCGGCGGCAAAATCACCCAGCCCCCCCGCGGCGAGCACGGCGTCCATCACGGTCATCCCATCGTGATACGGAACCGCCTTCGGCGTACGCACCTGGCCAACGATGCGGACCTGGCTGAACTGGCTCTGCGCATTCGTGACGATCACGTTGACCTTGGGCGTCCGCACGTACTCGGCCAGCTTGGTCTCGAGATTGCGTGCGAGCTCCGAAGGCGTTTGGCCAGCCGCCGTCGTGTTCTCGACGAGCGGTGTTGAAACCAGGCCGTCCGGACGGACCGGCACGGTCACCGTGAGCTCGGGATGGTTCCACACGAACACCTGCAGCGTGTCGCCCGGCCCGATGCGGTACTGGGTCTCGTCGACCGCGCTGTGAGCAGGCTCCTGTCCCGCCGCGGGTGTCGTCGCCGTGGGAGCGGACGCCCCCTGAGCGAAGGACACCGCGCACATGAGGGTCAGCACGAAGGACAACAGGAGCGGCGTACGCCGATTGGAGATCATTCCCGCGAACTCACCCAGAAAAGTAAAGGCTATCAGATGCATCGGACACTCGCCCGGTGGAGATTGTGAACCATTGCACACCCGTCGCGGCGCGGCGCGCCGCGCTTCAGCTCGCGTAGAACGGCTCATCGCCACACCGGCTCCATTGTCGAGACGGACGACTCTAGAGCCTTGCGAGCCGCGTCACATGACGAGCCGCATTCCGCACGCAGCGCCACCAGCGAAGACACCGGCGGACCCGCCACCGCACGCACGCCGTACCAGAGCTGCGAGGCGAGCGGAGTCGTGAACGGACGGCGGCCAATGTAGTAACGCGACCAGATGACGGAGCGTCGCCCGTCGGACCCGACGACGAGCAGCTCGTCGTAAGCACCGGCAGGAGAGCGGATCGTCCCCGACTGTTCTACTTCAAATCCTGTCCCGGCAAGGGAGTTCGTCTCGCTGACGAGCTCCGCACCCTGACGCTGGGCGCGGTACGCGACGAGAAACGCTTCGAGGCGGTGACCCTCGCTGCCGGAATAGCTCAGGTGTTCGGTCTTGTCCGCGCCGGCGAAGACGGGCCGCCAGGACGAGTCGACAGCCTTTCCGGCAGGCAACTCGGGCAGCGGACGCGGCGTCGTGCGCGCGAGGTCGGCAAGCTTCGAGGCACCCCATAACGCGGGGCCGGCAACCAGCAACAGCGTGGCCACGGCCAAGGCACCTGCGCGGATGCCTGAGCCCTCCTCGGCCTTGGCCTCGGGCGCAGGACTCTGCGCCGGCACCGGGAAGAGCCGATGGGCCAACGCGAAAAACAGAACCACCGTCACCGCGAACAGCACCCAGCCGAAGCCGTAGTGCCCTTCGGTGATCAGGGAGTTTTTCATCTGGCTGACGTAGCCGATCACGATCAGGGCGAAGACGCGGATCCAGTTACAGACGATCGCCATGGCGCCCATCAGTGCCATGAGCTTGATGCGTCCGGCCGGGGTCTGCTCATCGAGCTCGCCCCACAGCGCGGCGATCGCGAGGCCGACTTCGAAGAAGTGAACCCCGCTGCACCCTTTCGCGATCTCGAACGTGCCCCAGGCGATGGTGATGAAGTTGCCGTGGACGTGCGCATCGAGCCCGCTGATCCAGATGAGACCCGACACAGCGTGCGTGGTCAGCGACTGCAGCGGCCCTCCGACGAAGCTCCATGCCGGCACGGCGAAATAGGAAAACGCGATAGGAAACGCGAGCAAGCGCGCGACACTGCGTCCAAAAGCCGCGTACGCCGCGAGCCAGATGAGCGCAGGCAACGCGACGATATGCGCATCCTGGATACCTGCGTAGAGCGCGACCAGCCACGCGACACTTCCAGCACCGAGAAAGGCACCCGCAAGGATCGACGGCTGCACTGGCGCCGACGCGAGGCGTGCGTGATTGCGAGCGATGAGCCACAACGACGCCGCCACGATCAGCGGGCCGTGTGTGCCGCCCTTGTTCTCGAAGTCCGTCCAGAACTCGTAGAGCGCCAGCGAGGTAGGCCAGCAGGCCATGCTCGCTACAGCGATCAACGCAAAAATGGAAATCACGCGGGCACTGAGGGACTTCGTTTCGCGGGCGCCCGCCGTGGTCGTTATCCCAGGCATTTTTCCCCTCGCCATCACTGTACACAGCGGCACCGGCAGCAGATGTGAGCAGCATCACGTCTGCAGTTGGAGACACTCGCGCCCCAATTCGCAGTTCCGCGAAATTTTCTCGCAAAAGTCTCCGAAAACAGACGCTTGGATGCATTGCTAGCACCACCTCGCTTGCCTACTCTTCCGCGACATTTTTCGTGTTCAAGGGCAAACCCACCGCGAGGTGGGGGCGCAAAGCTTCCGATCTCGCGCTTGGTCGCGGCGAGACGGCGGAGTTACCACGATGACGAAACGAATTCCTGTTCGTGCCTGGTCTCATTGCCTTCGCACTTTCCTGCCCGCTGTCGCCTGCTCCATGTTGCTGGCAGCGTGCGGTGGTGGCGGCGGTGGATCGGGTAGCACGAGCGGATCTTCGCAGGGCGCCACGCCCCCGCCGGCGGCCGCCAATCAGGCGCCGACGATCTCGGGTGCTCCGGCGACGTCAGTGCAGGCGGGCAACGCCTACACCTTCACGCCGTCCGCGCAGGATGCCGATGGCAACACGCTCACCTTCTCGATCAGCAACAAGCCATCCTGGGCATCGTTCGATGCGCAGACGGGTCGCCTCAGTGGCACGCCGTCGGCGACGGGCAGCTTCGCGAACATCGTCATCTCGGTGAGCGATGGCAGCGCCTCGACCAATCTCACGGCGTTCGGCATCACGGTCAATGCTGCGCCGAATGGCTCTGCCTCGAAGAGCGTCACGCTCGCGTGGACGCCGCCGACTGCGCGCACCGATGGCTCCTCTCTCAGCAACCTCGCCGGTTACAAAATTCGATACGGCACGTCTGCCTCGGACTTCTCGCAGACGATCACCGTCACCAATCCCGGCCTGACGACGTACGTCATTGACTCCTTGTCTGCAGGCACGTACTACTTTGTCGTCGCGGCGTATGACACCAGCGGTGTCGAGAGCAACAACTCCACGCCCGTCTCGAAGACCATCGGATGAGTGAGGGCGCCCGCCCTCGTGTGACCCACGTCACAAACAGTTGTCGACATTTTTAACTGTTTCGAGCTCGGCATTCTGTTAAATAGTTGAATTACTGCTGCGCCAGCACTGTGGCACACGACTTGCAGAAGTACGGGCCGGCCCGTACGTGTGCCACACCAAACTGCTGGACCGATGACCCAAACACCGATCGCACGCTCCTTCCGTACCCTCACCCAAGTACTGCTGACCGCGCTGCTCTTCTCCGCTGGATCTGCCTTCGCGCAGACCGGCGTATCGCAACTGACTACATGGACGTGTGCGGGCAGTAACTGCCCCTGGGGCGCTTCGACGAGCGGACTGGCGCTGGTCTGGCCGAACGATGTCGAGACCGTCGACACCCGGTACGACTACACCCTGAACCGGAAGATCTATCTGCCGGCCAGCAAGGCCAACGGCACCATCATCTGGATCGACAGCGGCGTCGCCACGCTCTACGCGGGCCCGTCCAACGCGAGCCACCGCGCGCTCATCACGCTGACCGCCGGGCAGAACTACGTCGTGTCCGGCCTGGCCGCGAATGAAGTGCTAAGCGTGCAGGGCTATTCGGAATTCACGTATCAGATCGACGTGCCGGATGGCTCGACCCCGCCGCCGCAGAATCCGCCGCCGACCAATCCGCCGGCCGCCCCGACCTCGGAATGGGTGACCTGGAACTGCACCTCGAGCCCCTGCGACTGGGGTCAGTCCGTCGGTAGCGAAGCCCTCGTGTGGCCGACCTCCGCGGGCGCCACCAGCCTGCGCATGGGCTACACGACCTCCAAGGCTGTGTACCTGCCCGCGGCCACCGCGAACCGGGTGAAGATCTGGATCGACGACGGCGCCGCCACGCTCTACGCGGGCACGGTGAACGGCTCGGCCCGCTCGCTCACGACGCTTTACGCCGGCCAGTCCTACACGGTGACCGGCCTTGCGGCCAGCGAGCTCCTCAGCGTGCAGGGTTACGTCTCGTTCAAGTACCGCATCGAGATCAGCGCCGCGGGCCCGACGGATCCTCCGCCGACCGACCCGCCGCCGACCAATCCGCCTGCGGTTCCGACCTCGGAATACGTGATCTGGAATTGCACCTCGAGCCCGTGCGACTGGGGCCAGTCGATCGGCGGTGAGGCTCTTGTGTGGCCGGCCTCCGCCAGCCCGAGCAGCGCCCGCTTCGGCTACACGACCTCGAAGGCCGTGTACCTGCCAGCCGCCACGGCGAATCGGGTGAAGATCTGGATCGACGACGGCGCTGCCACGCTCTACGCGGGCACCGCGAACGGCTCGGCCCGCTCGCTCACGACGCTCTATGCCGGCCAGTCCTACGAAGTGGGCGGCCTCGCGACGGGTGAGCTGCTGAGCGTGCAGGGCTACGTCACCTTCAAGTACCGCATCGAGATCCGCGACGCGGGTCCGCCGCCGACGGATCCCCCGCCGACCGATCCGCCGCCGTCTGTTCCGACCTCCCAGTGGGTGATCTGGAACTGCACGTCGAGCCCCTGCGACTGGGGTCAGTCGGTCGGTGGTGAGGCGCTGGTGTGGCCGGCCTCCGAGCCGGGCAGCACTGCCCGCTTCGGCTACACGACCTCGAAGCCGGTGTACCTGGCATCGAGCCGCGCGAACGGCCTGAAGATCACCGTCACTGACGGCGCCGCGACCCTCTACGCCGGCACGGCGAATGGCTCGGCCCGCCAGCTCTCGACGGTGTACGCCGGCAGCAGCTACGTGGTCACCAACCTCGCGGCGAACGAGCTGCTGAGCGTGCAGGGCTACGTCACCTTCAAGTACACCCTGGAGTTCGGCGTGTCCCCGGGCGGCCCGAGCGATCCGCCCCCGCCGGCCGGTGACATCGTGTACTCGCAGCTCGCCGAATGGCATTGCGACATCCTCCCCTGCAGCTGGGAGCCCTGGTACAGCTCGGTGATCGCGTGGCCGTCGAACACCGCGTACCAGAACAACGCGCGTCAGGGCCTGTACTCACGCTCGGTGTTCACGCCGGGTGGCCAGCCGCTCTACCCGTACATGGGCTCGTGGGCGGATGGCTGCAAAGTGGAAGCGGTGAGCGGCGTGGTGCTGATCATCGAGTGGGAACGCGGCACGGACGTGTGGCGCTCCACGTATCTGCAGCCGGGCGAATCGCACACCATCGATCTGCAAGGCACCGAGAACGGCGCCATGATCGAGTCGTACGACTACTCGCCGGGCTTCAGCGTGAAGCTCACCAACTGCAACCCGCAGCCGCTGCCGTAACGCTTCGACAAAAGCAAAAACAAAAAGGCCGCGACAGTGATGTCGCGGCCTTTTGCTTTTCTGGCGTCCCCAAGGGGATTCGAACCCCTGTTACCGCCGTGAAAGGGCGATGTCCTAGGCCGGCTAGACGATGGGGACGTCTATCGAAACGGTGGTGGAGCCAGGCGGGATCGAACCGCCGACCTCTTGCATGCCATGCAAGCGCTCTCCCAGCTGAGCTATGGCCCCGTAACGCGTAAGATACTGTATTAACAGGTGAAATTACACCCTTGGCTGGACGAGGTGCGCTGGGTGGCGCGCTGGCCCGGCTGCAAGGGGCGCGAAGAATACCAGAAGGTGACGCGGGAGTGTCACGCCTCGCCGTCTCATCCCATCACTTTGATTTGCCAGTCGTCCGAGAGCGCGGCGACGGCTGCGTGCCAGCCTGCGTCACACGGCAGCGCGCGCACGAACCAGCCGGTCCGCACACGGGCCGCGTCCAGGCTTTCGATTCGTGCCACGTCCCGGTCCGGCTCGAACTGCACGTGAAACGAGTCGAGCGGCAGGTGCAGGCCTTTGCCCTCCGCTTTCATCACCGACTCCTTCGCCGCCCAGAAGCGGAAGAACGTCGCCATCCGCTGTTCCGGCGCGGCCGCGACGATCGCATCCCGCTCGGAGCCGAAGAAATAGCTCGAGGCGATGCCGAGCACGTCCGTGCGCGCGTTCTCCTGCTCGATGTCCACGCCGACATCGCGGCCGGTGCTCACGGCCAGCAACGCGCGGCCGTGCGAGTGACTGAGATTGAACGAGATCGCCGACGAATCGCCCGGGCCTACGAGCGCGGGCTTGCCAAACTCGCTCGTCGTAAACTCGAGTGACGCCGCATCGACACCTGCATACGCCGCGAGCACGTGACGCAGGAGTCCATGCGCGAAGATGAACGCCGTGCGCAGATGCTCGAAATGGAAACGGCGCGCGCGCTCGATCTCACTCGATGAAAGCAGCGCTTCGCATTGAGCACGCGCGGCTTCCGATCCCTCGAGCCGCAC
>Ga0070665_100002842_pt1 | contig 18747 bp, 20 predicted proteins | sample KBSS13metaG_FD_65862 | JGI IMG/M metagenome (GOLD analysis project Ga0070665, IMG submission 65862) | Switchgrass rhizosphere microbial communities from Kellogg Biological Station, Michigan, USA - KBS S1-3 metaG | ecosystem: Host-associated > Plants > Roots > Rhizosphere > Soil ...
GCTCGCAGTGCGCATCCCCGAAGCTTGTCGCATGATCGGCATCGGCCGGTCAAAGCTCTACGAGCTTATCGCTGATGGAACGATTGAGGTCGTAAAGATTGGCAGCGCGACCGTGATACCGGTATCGCAGCTGAAGGCGCTTGTTAAACTCCCAGCCAGGTAGGTCTGCTTCGTTGGACACTTGCGACTGTCCGGAATCAGGAAGGCAGTCGGGGTAAGCGGACATTGGGCTGGTTAGGCACCCATCGGCTGCTTCGCGCCATAGCCGCTTGCGCAAGCCTGGATTGCCAATGCTGAAACTTGCGGTGCGTTCGTGTCCTTTCAGTTTCGCTTTTTTTGGACGCCGATGCGTCATAATGGGTTATGCACACCAACGCTCGAACATTGCCAAGCGCGAGTTCGTTGGCGATTGAGGCGGGGGGCTGAGTGGACGAAGTAAAAGCGAAAGAATGGGAAGCCAAGTTTCGCGGGCAAGCCATCGACGGCTGGACGATCGACTCTTTAATTGATCACGGCAAATCGGCAGCCGTCTTCAAGGCGGTGAGTGAAAGTCCCGGTTCGCTAGCAGCTCTCAAGATATTCGATGACGAGCTAATCCAACGCTATGGTGACGAAACACAGCTAAAGAGAATCGGGCGCGAACTTGGCTTGAAGGGGCTGCATCATCCGAACATGGTCGGGATCCTAGGTGGAGGATTCCATGAGGAAAGCGGCAACCACTATATCATCATGGACTATCTTGACGGGCCCAGCCTCAGCAAATGTCTGACCAAGGTGCCCGAGGCAAACATCGCAAGCCTCATTGAACAGCTCGTGTCGGCCTGCGAATTTCTTGAAGACCTTGGCCTCGCACACCGCGACATCAAACCTGCAAATATTGTCCTGCTGGAGAATATGAGCCGCTTAGTGCTCCTCGATTTTGGCGTATTGAAACCTGTCGGAGAGGTGGGGCTCACCGACACCGATGGCCAGCTCCTGTTCGTTGGGACTCTGCAATACAGCTCGCCGGAATTCCTGCTTCGTGACGAAGAAAACAGCGAAGATGGTTGGCGCGCTCTCGCCATCTACCAAGTTGGCGCCGTACTCCATGACCTGATTATGCGCCGCCCGATCTTTGAGGAATTTATCAATCCCTATGCTGCGCTCGTCAATGCGGTGCAGCACGAAACGCCGAGCGTCGCCAGTGAAGCGGTCCCTTCCTATCTCATTGACGCGTGCCAGATGGCGCTGGTCAAGGACCCGGAAAAACGGTTGGCCCTCGTCGATTGGGAAGCATTTCGGCCACCGGTCGTTACCTCGGCCGCTGACGCTGCGCGCCAACGAATTAGCAAGCGGCTGCTTCTGGCCGACGCCCAGTCGGAAGCGGTTGTGGACGAGGGGCCTGCCGCGGCCGAGCTGCTCGAAACCGTCATCGACGGACTGAAAATCGAGCTTCGTCGTATCCGGCAGGCGAATTCGAGCATCATGCCGCCGTTGATGGTAACGCGTGGACCAAAGCGAGCGCCGGTGCTCAACATCCAAATGGGAGCGTCTGCCGAATTTGGCCTGGCCGGCGACGTTCGTATGGAAATCGTCATCACGGTCATTGATGTAGAAGCGCAGGCCGTGCGCCTCGAAGCACGCGCGTCGGTACCTGCCGATAACGCTGAAGCGCCGCTGGAGCTCATCAGCATTTTCAAGGGGCCATATAGTTCGGGGGCGACCAGCGACCGGGTGGAGGCCGCTGTCCTTGTCGCACTGGATCAGGCGCAGAACGGGACAATTGGCCAGCTGAGCCTAGCCGAGGTGAGAATAGACTGATGGAAGCATCATGGTGGAAAAGCATCGGCGAACTTGACGATGACCAGAAGAAGGCAATCGCGCTCGATGATGATGAAGATCATCTGATCGTCGGGCCGCCTGGGTGCGGGAAGACCAATTTGTTGCTTCTTCGGGCGAGCTATCTTCACGCGAAGGGGATGGCCAACATCAAGGTGTTGGCGTTCGGCCGCGTACTGAGAGAATTTATCTCGTCAGGAACCGAGCACTATCCCTTCGCCGCCGACAAAGTGCAAACCTTCGTGCGCTGGGCCTATGAGATCCTGGCCGCAAATGGCATCAAGGTCGAAGACAGCAACGACTTCGATGAGATGAGAGCGCGCCTGTTCGCGGGGCTGGCGGAAGTTGCCGCTAAAGGCGCGCCAGAGAACGTGTTCGATGTCATCCTGCTCGACGAGGCACAGGATTATTCGGCCGACGAAGCTGAGCTCATCCGCTCGTTCGGTACTCGGATCTTTGCTGTTGGCGACAATAATCAGCGCATCACCGATCAATCGGGGGCACTTCAACGACTCGAGGAGCTTGGAGCGACGCGCACGGAACTCAAGCACCACTATCGGAATGGAATCAAAATCTGCCGTGTGGCCGATGGCATCAAGAACTTGCTGGACAACGCCTCTGGAATGGAGGCGACGTCGAACTACGATGAGGCCAGTTTTCCGTCCACCGTCGATATTGTCGGAATGGCAGATTTGCCCGCGCAGGTTGCCGAGGCCGTTGCGCGCATCAAAGTCCAGATGCAGGCTTACCCGGGGGAGATGATTGGCGTTCTGTGCCCACGCGCCGCCGAATTGGGCGAAGTGGCCGATCTTTTGGGCGCAACCGATATTGCCGGCGCCATGCAGGTCCAACGCGCAGGCGCTTACGAAGCAATCCTGCCCGATCGCCCCGTAATCGTCACCACCGTACAAGGGGCAAAAGGCCTAGAGTTTCGGGCGGTCCATATGATCGCAGCGGAAAAGCTAAAAAACTACAAAACGCAGAAAAATCTTACCTACACGGCCGTCACGCGCGCCAAGACCACGCTGGTCGTCTATCATCAAGACGCCCTCGCTGGGTATTTCGAAAAGGGCCTCAACGCTTGCTCGATCGCGATGCCCGCTGAACCGAACTTGAAGGACCTCTTTCTATGACTGCTGTTGAAAGGGTTCGGCTTAATCGCGAAGATTTTGTAGGGTGGCTTGGCAAAGCGTTGTCGGGCGCAGCATCTTTGCCTCGGACATCGAGCGGGGGCCCGGAAAAACCGACTGACGTCACCCTCGTTGCCCCGCGCCACCAGAGCAACAGATGGCCGATTATATGCGTCGCTCAGGCACAGGTGCATGACCTGTTCGCCTTCCTCTCGACCTACGCCAAGGTGCGCCCGTTTTCGGCATTTTTTCGCGTGCTCCCCCTTGAGCTGATTTCGGTGCTGGAAGGGTGGGACGGGGAGAGCGAGAACAATCTCGTCCTTGCAAAATGTATCGCCGGAGCGGCAATGGCGGAAGCATGGGTCGCCTCGGCGCGCGATTCCGATCGTCCCAAGAATGTGTTCCCAATCTTGCTTGCCTCGCTCTCGTCGGCGCTCGGGCAGGCAGTGCTCGCACGATATGATCAGGCCGCAACCGACTGGATTTTGGCGGAGTGGACCGAGCTTCGCAAGCAACCCGACGATGCCTTCCGCGCGCAGGATATCGACGGGGCCAGCGTCGCGTGGAGGATCGTGTCATCAGCGGTCGGAACGTCTGCCGTCAATGTCGGGGGCGACGCGGGCGTGATTGGCCATTTTCTTTCAAGCGCTTTGGCGGCAGGAGCGATTCGGCCTGATCTTCTCAAGCAGTTGGCTCCGATATCGGCCGGCGTCGATTTCGTGACCTTGCTCGCCGCATCGCGGGAAGAACGGATCAATCGCTTCAACGAAATTGTCGCCGACCTCAAACGCCGCAGCGATCGTGGGCTGCGCTCCGAATTTGTCGCAGGCTTGATGCTCGCCATTGCTGGAAATGGCGCTTTCGAGCAATTGCGTTCTGCCCGTGAGTTCGACGGCTGGTTGGACGGCGCCACGACCTGGTTCGGCATCTGTGCTGCGCTGTTCGAGGAGAGCAATGTGCTGACCTATGGGAATTCGGCGGGCCGGCGAATGGTGCGCGATTTGTTGAATCGCGAGGATCCATTTGAGCCGCCACACGCCGATATGAATTCGAGCGAGTACCGCTTCCTGACATTCTCCGACGCGCTTCAGTCATCGACGCACGCCCCGAACGCGCTCGACGTCGAGTTGCTTCCCAACGTCATGAGCCGGGTCAGCGCGGCGTCGCACAAGGACGTCGATCGCCGACCAGATGATGTGGAGATGCTCTTGAGAACCCTCGACGAGGCGGGTCATCTGATCGATCGCGCACGGCATGTGGCGATCGGAGTTGCGGGCGGTGAGCGGCAAGGCTCGTTGTATAAACCGTCAGGCAGGCGACGTTCGCGTTAGGCCGATAAGGCTGCGGTTCGCCGCTGCCGCGTTTTTTCATGCACGTTGACCGGCATTGCGCCAGCATTCGCGTGACCATCGTCGTTGGGAAGCAGCACGGAAGTCGGCTTTCAATGAGCCGATCAGAGCCGCTGAGCGGCGGCTTTGTTGGCGATCGTCGCGGAGGACCGGGAGATGGCCAGATCGGCAGCTCGCGCCCAAACCACGTCGTTCAGCCTCCTGGTTGCGGTGCCAGAAACCCGCCATTCGTTCATCTCGAATAGCAAACGTCCAAACGACGAGGCTTGGGACAAAGCTGCCGCTCTAGTCTGAAGCTGCGAACGGCAGGTCTAGGTTGGAGCGGACATTCTATTGATTTCAGGGTCTCAATTCTGATGATCCTGCAATAATTGAGGGAGCGGGAGATAAGGTCTGGTGAAATGCTGACGGGCTGCCGGTGACAGCGATCAGCATGCCCAGTGACAGTATCAGCAGGCCGGCAGTTTGTAGGACTGTGGGAATTCCGCCGCCGAGCGGAAGGCCGGCGAGGATTGCGATCGCCGGGGCGAGCGTCGGGAACAGCGCGGCGCGTCCGGCGCCCAGATCCTGCACCGCGCGGCTGAATGCGAACAGCGCGATCACCCCGCCCAGCACGCCCTGCACCAGAATCTGTTCGGCGAGCATCGCGGGAGCAGTCGCTGCAATGCGGGTGAAGCCTTGGCTGGCAAGATAGAGCGGCACATAGATCGCGGCCGACACGACCGAGACCACCGCCGTTGCTGCCATCGGGTCGATTGCCCACCGCCGCTGAAGGACGGTGAACAGCGCCCACATGGCACCGGCGGCCACGAACAGCAGATCGCCGATCCAAGCGGTCGATCCGCCCTCAAACAGGCTGGGTCCGGCGGTGACGGCGAGGCCCGCGATGATCACACCGAGCCCCGCAAGCCGGCGGCGTCCAGCGCGCTCGCCGATCAGCGCGGAGGCCAGAAGAAAGCTTGCGACGGTCAATGCGCCCAGCTGGATGACCGCGCCATGCGACAGTGGTGCGAAGCGATAGCCGGAGGTGCCCACCAGCACGAACAGCGGCCCGGCGAACAGCGACAATGTAAGGCCTTTGCGCCAGCCTATTCCGCCAAGGTGAAGCGGCGCATGGCGGATGAGCCAGGGAAGCAGCAGAAGGCCGGCGACGGTGTAGCGGATGAACGCGAGATCCGCCGGGCGCAAGCCCGCCTCGATACCGTGGTTCGAGATGGCCATATAGCTGCCCCAGATCAGCGCGGCGACGAGGCCAAAGGCGATGCCGCGGTGCGTCGCGATTCCGACAGCCGGCGCGGGGCTGATATTGCGGATAGGCGATGCGATGAGGCTGGAAGCGAACATGAGCTTTCTCCCGCGTCGTCGGAGTCATATCCGGCGGCGCTCAAAAATTTGCGGTGGCCGGCAGACGCAGGCCCGGATGGCGCCGTCAGCGTTGTTGCCGTGGGTGCTGATGGGCGAAGGCAAAGCGGATCGCGATCAGCGCGGCCCGCCCGCACAGTTCAAGGACAATGCCGGTGATCCCGACATAGCTTGCTCGAACCAGCAGTCCCTGGAGCGAGGCCGTGACAAAGCCCGTCGTAACGATCGCGTGATCGAAATGTGTAAACAGTCGGGTCATGGCACTGCGCTCCTGTCTGAGCCGTCAGGCGGCGAAGTCGGTCGATACCGAGACCTTGCGCCAATCGGTGAGAATCGCAGCGTCTGAGACATGCTTGGCCTCGATCGCGGCGACCGTATCGCTGCCGAGCGGCAGGCGTACCGGCGGATTGGGCGCATCGGCAAAGTCGATCAGCACTTGCGCGAGGCGGGCGGGATCGCCTGGCTGGTTATGGTTGAGCCCGGTCGCGACATTGCGGACGCGGCCGGCGGTCGCGGCATAATCCTCGATAACGGTCGGGCTGACCGAGAGCGAAGTCGCATCGAGAAAGTCGGTGCGGAAATAGCCCGGCTCGACCACGGTCGCATGGATGCCGAGCGGGGCGAGTTCGGCGTGGAGCGCCTCGGACAACCCTTCGACCGCGAACTTGGTCGAGGAATAGACTCCGAACCCTGCCGCGCCGCGATAGCCGCCGATTGACGAGATATTGAGGATGCGGCCCGACCTGGCGACGCGCATGTGCGGCAGCACGGCGCGGGTGACATTGAGCAGCCCGAACACATTGGTACGATAGACCGCTTCGACTTCCGCCGCGCTGGCTTCCTCGACCGCGCCCATCAGGCCGAAGCCGGCATTGTTGAGCAGCACGTCGATCTTGCCGAACTTGGCAATGGCGGCGTCGGCGGCGGCCTTGGCCTGGGCTTCGTCGGTGACATCGAGCGCGACGGCGAGGAGATTGGGATGATCGCCGAAGCGATCGATGATTTGGCTAGGATTGCGGGCGGTCGCGACGACCGCGTCGCCCTGTTGGAGGGCGATGTTGGTGACGAGGGCGCCGAAGCCGCGCGAGGCACCAGTGATGAACCAGGTCTTCATGGGAAATGTCCTTTCAGCTTGGCCGGTGCCGGAGGGTCCGTTCGGCTTGAGAGCTGAAATAGCCCCGAGCGATTGGCGGGATAATCCGACGAATATTGCGATCCATGCTGAGCGAGGTTCATCAATCGGAGCGGATGGCAAAGAGAAGGGCCGCGCAGCCTGGCTGCACGGCCCTTCGTTGGACTATCTGTCGGCGGTTGGTCAGCCGGCGTTTTCCGGCTCCGCAAAATCGGTCGTCGTGGTGCGATCGGCCCAGACCGCCATGTCGGCTGCCACCGAGTCGAGTTTGGAGCGGATATTGCGGTGCGCGTCAGGACCAAGCGGTAGACGCAGCGGCGCGTCGGGGTCGTCAATCGCCTGCAGGATGATCGCAGCGCCTTTGACCGGGTCGCCGGGCTGGTTGCCCGAGACGGACTCGCTGAAATCGCGCATTTGTCCGGCGGTGCCGTCGTAGATGGCGAGCCGCTGTTCAGCGCGCGTCATCGAGCGGCCAAGAAAGTCCGTGCGAAAAGCGCCCGGCTCGACGATCAGGACGCGGACGCCCATCGGCGCGACTTCCTGGGCGAGCGCTTCGGATATCAGCTCGACCCCCGCCTTGGTCGCACCGTAAAGGCCAAAGCCCGAGCGGGTCCAGATGCCGGCGTTCGACGAGAGATTGACCAATACGCCACGGCTCTTGCGCAGCGCCGGCAAGGCGAGGCGGGTGGCCTCGATCAGGCCGAACACATTGGTCTCGAACATCCGGCGATACTCGTTCGAAGACACTTCCTCGACCGCGCCGATCACGCCGTAACCTGCATTGTTGACGAATATGTCGATGCCGCCGAACGCTGCCTCGGTCGCGGCGATCGCCGCCGCGATGCTGGCAGGCTCGGTGACGTCGACGGCAGCCTGCAGGGCCGTTTGCGGATAGCGATCGGCAATAGCGGTCAGTTTCTCGACGCTGCGCGCGGTCAGCATGACCCGGTCGCCGCGTTCAAGCGCTGCCTCCGCGATCGCCGCGCCGAAACCGGTCGAACAACCGGTGATGAGCCAGGTTTTCATGGCGTTCTCCTCTGTCCGGGCTCAGCCAAGCGGATCAATCGCGGTGGCGAAGGTCAGTTCCATTTCCTTGGCGAGAAGCTCCGGAAACCGGTCCATCATCGCCTTGGTGTAGGGCTGCTCGAAATGCGAATCGAGGTCGGCGCGCGATCTCCAGGTCTCGTAGAGCACCCAGACATTGGGATCGTCATTATCGCGGTGGAGGATGTAGCCGATTGCGCCTTCTTCCTCGAGGGTCGGGGCGATGAGCGCCTTGAGGCCATTGCCAAGGTCTTCGGAGGTATCGGGCTTGGCGGTCAATCGGGCGATCAGGGTCAGTTGCTGGGTCATGATTGTGTTCCATTGGTTGAAGTGGTGGACGGGCCGCCGGGTCAGAGATTGGCGACCGACATCTTGATGTTGTGGCCGCCATCGACGGTGATGGTCTGACCGGTGACGTAGGAGGCCTGTTCCGAGGCGAGCCAGACCATGGCGTCGGCGATCTCGTCGGCCTCACCGATCCGGCCGAGCGGCACATTGGCCTCGTAGAAGGGCCGCATGTCGCGTCCTTGGGTGAAGCGGTCGGACATTTCGGTCTTGATGAAGCCCGGCGCGACGCCGTTAACGCGAATTCCGTTGCCGCCGAGCTCGACCGCGAGCGCGCGGGTCAGCGATTCCGAACCGCCTTTCGTCGCCGAATAGACCGGGAGCAGCGCGCCGCCCTGGCGGCCCCACAGCGACGAGACCGTAATGATTGAGCCGCCCGGCCGCCGCAGATGCGGGATGGCATATTTGGCGGTGAGCAAGGTGCCGCGCAGGTTGGTCGCGAGCACGGCATCGACGTCCTCGACGCTGAGCTCGGCGAGCGGCAGCACATGCGGTGGCTCGATGCCGGCATTGGTGATGAGCGTGTCTACGGGTCCGAACCGCTCGACGGCGCCGGCGATGAACGCTTCGATCTGGGCGGCGTCCTGGACGTCGGTGGTCTGGAACCAGCCGGTACCGCCGAGCCGGTCGATTGCGGCAACGGCGTCCGTGCCGCGATCGGCGCGGCGGCCCGAGATGGCGACATTGGCGCCGGTCCTGGCGAAGGCGAGCGCAGTGGCATAGCCGATGCCCGAGGTCGCGCCGGTGATGACGATAGTCTTGGTCATGAGACGAACTCCTTCGTGGCCGGCCCGAGGGGTCGGCAAATTGTTGGATCTGAGAGAATTTGGGGTAGATGCGGGTCGGGTCAGACCGACACGACGATCTTCCCGAACTGCTGGTTGGATTCGAGATAGCGGTGCGCCTCGACGAAATCGTCGAACGCGAACACCCGGTCGATGGTCGGCGTCAGCGAACCATCGGCCAGACCGGCCATGATGTCGGCGACCGCTGCGGCGAACCGGTCAGACTTGCTGTAAAGTTCGAACACATCGTAGCCGCGGACCGTCAGATGCTTGGGCAGTACCTGCAGGATCGGGAGCGGTGTCACCTCGGGTGCGAGCGCGCCATAGATGAACAGGATGCCTTTGGGTGCTGCCGCCTCGGCGAGCGCGGCGAACGTATGCCCGCCGACCGGATCGAAGGTGACGCGCGCGCCCTTGCCACCGGTGATCTCGTTGATGCGGGCGACAAGGTCTTCCTCGGCCGTGGCGACCACATGGGTCGCGCCGGCATCGAGGATGCGCTGCTTCTTGGCGCTGGTCCGCGTCAGCGCGATCGTGGTCGCGCCGGCGCGCCGGGCGAGCTGGATCGCGGCCAGCGCGACGCTGCTTGAGGCGGCGGGGATCACCACCGTATCGCCCGGACCGACCTTGGCGATGTCGACGAGCGCACCCCAGGCGGTGAGGAACGCCATCCAGGCAGCGGCTGCCTGCGGCATCTCGAGATTTTCGGGGTGGCGGACCAGCAGGCTGGCCGGTGCGATCGCCAGTTCGCCATGCACTGCATAGTCGGTGAGCGGCGACAGCGGCAGCAAGCTGACCGCCTCGCCAACCGCGACATTGGTCACACCCGGGCCGATCGCCTCGACCTCGCCGGCGATTTCATAGCCGATCCTCGCCGGATAGGCCGGCTCGACCACGTAGGCGCCCGAGCGGAACATCTGCTCGGCGCGGTTGAGGCCGAGCGCATGGGCGCGGATCCGTGCTTCGCCGGGACCGGGCAGCGGCACATCGACCTGTTCGATCTTCAATACCTCCGGTCCACCGGTTTCGTGGAGGCGAATGATGCGGGCCTGTGTCATGACACGAATCTCCTTTGTTTAGCGGGTGCCCGTCAGGCGGCCGGATAGACCGACTCCCAAGGGGCGTTCGGATCGGTGGCAAGCGTCCAGAAGACATCGGCTGCGCCGCTGGCTTCGTCCGAACCGGGGCTGACCAATGTCGCGACCGTGGCGATGCGGATGCGGATGCCTCGCTCGGCCATCGGTTCGGCGAGGCCCTGCACCATGTTGCGCAGCGCCGCCTTGCCGGCACCAAGCAAGGCCCAATCGGCGCTGGGGTGAACGCCAAGGCCACCGCCAGTGACGAGGATCGTGCCGCCGCGCGCGCCGAAGGTCGCGGTGGCGGCGCGAATGGTGTTGAACCCGGCGGTGACATCGATCGCGAGGTCGCTGGCGATCTCTGCATCGCTCATCGAGAACAGGTCCTGATTGCGCACGACGCCGGCGTTGAAATGGACCACGGTCAGCCCACCGGTCAGGGCTTCGGCCTTAGCGACAGCAGCACGGAGTGCGGCCGGATCGGTGGCGTCTGCCGGGATGGCATGCGCAGTGATGCCGATGGCTTCGAGTTCGGCGGTCAGCGCGGCAAGCCGATCGGCGCTGCGGCCGGTCAGCACGACCTGCCAGCCTTTGCGGCCGAACTTGCGGGCAACCGCCTGGCCGATGCCGGGGCCTGCGCCGATGATCATAAGGGACTTGGACATGGGGGTGCTCCTTGCGTGGGGACGCTGGCCGTCCCTCACGCGAGGGACGGCCGGTAAGGTTGTGGGGGAGATCAGGCGAGCACCTCGGCCAGCTCGATCAGGTTGCCGAAGGGATCGCAGAAGAAGGCGAGCTTGCGGCTGATTGCTTCGAGCACGAACGGCTCGGTGACGATCGTGACGCCACGGCTGCGCAGTTTTTCGACGGTTTCTTCAACGCTCGTCACGTTGAGGCAGAAATGGTGGTAGCCGGCGTACTTCAGGCTATCGCCAAGGTCCGTGTACGGGCGCACATCGGTCGGTTGGGGTTCGCCGCCACCAAGGATCTCGACATAGAAATGATCGTCGGTCGCGGGCGCCACATAGGCGAGCTGCTCGTCGGCATAGTCCCATTTGGCGACGACGCGAAAATCGAGGGTGCCGACATAGAAGTCGAGCGCGGTTTGCAGATCGGGCGTGCGCACCGCGACATGGTGACCGCGCATATCGGCGAAGGGCGAGGCGCTGTTCGGCGCGGGGGGAATGAAGTCAGCCATGATGATGTTCCTTTCGTGAGGTCGGTTGGTTGGTGTTGAGGATGCGTCGGGAGGATCAGTCGGTGGGCGTGACGCGCGCCCAGAGGTCGTTCAAAGCGATGGCGTCGAAGAAGGCGTTGGCCTCGACTACGCGGCCGGACTTCATGCGGAAGAACCAAGCGTAGGTGTTGGCGTAGGGCTTGCCGTCTCTGGCGGTGCCGGCGGCGTCGAACAGGATCACGACCCGGTCGGCTTCGGCGGTCACGCTGCGCACCTTCGGCTTGATGCCGACCGACATGCGCGCGTTGAACGGGCGGATCACCTCAGTGAGGAACGCTTCCTTGGTCGGATAGCGCTTCGAGGCGACGCTATTGCCCTCGATCGTCCAGCTGGCCTCATCGGCGAGCAGCTCGAACGGGTTTCCGGTGCCGGACTTCCAGGCTTCGAACTTGGCTTCGACCGCGGCCTTATTCCGTGCCGGGGTTTGGGCTTCGGCGCGGGGCGAGAGGGCGAGGATGGCGACGCTGGCAGCGGCGAAGCCAAGGGTAAAGCGCGCGGCAAAGGGCGCCCAGAAACGGGTGTTGCTGGTCATTGTCTTTCTCCGGTGATAATGGGGAGCGGCGGTCGGTGGGGACCGCCGGTCCGTGGGGTTGGGCCTAGATCTCAGCGTCCCAGGCGGCCGCCTGCGCTTCCTTGAGCATGTCCTCAACCGCCTTGGGGCTGACGTTGCGGACCTTGCCGGTGTCGGCGGGGACGATCGCGATCATGCGGTCGATCATTTCCCGCGCGTCCATATGACCCATCGGGCTGGCAAGCAGCGCATCGAAGGTTGCGCGTAGATCCGCCGGGTTGGTGAAGTTCTTGTCGGCATCGAGCCAGCGGAACGCGGTGTCCGCCATCGTCTCGTTATAGCCGGTGTAATAGGCGCCGGGATTGATCGTCTGGACCTTGATCCCGAACGGCGCGACTTCCTGGGCGATCGCTTCCGAGATCGATTCCAGCGCGTGTTTGGTCGAGACATAGGTGCCCCAGCCGGCCGGGGTGAACAGCCCGCCCATCGACGAGGTGAACACGATCTTCTTGCCCCGGGCAGCATCGCCTTCGGCGACCCAGCGCTTGATGAAGGCCTGGGTCAGCTCCAGCGGCTTGAACACGTTGATCTCGTAATTCTTGCGGACCAGATCGAGCGGGATTTCGCTGACCGGGCCGCTCTCGCCATAGCCGGCGTTGTTCCACAGAATGTCGATATCCAGCTTGGCAATGAAGGCCATGTCATAGGGATCGGTCAGGTCGAGCTTTTCGACCCGCAGATTGTCGAGGCCGAGCTTGGCGACCTTTTCGCGAAGCGCGGCGACCTGGGGCGAGATCTGTGCGGTCGCGATGATATTGTGGCCGGCCTGCGCCATGCCGATCGCGGCGGCCTCGGCGAAGCCTGAGCCGGCGCCTGTGATGAGGATGGTCTTGGTCATATCGAATATCCTTTCATGCGTGCTTGAGGGTTGGTCGCGAGGTTGAGAGTTCAGCCAATGAGCGCGGCGACCGCGGCTTCGGCGATGTCGAGATCCTGAGAGGGGGCGCCGCCCGACACGCCGATCGCGCCGATGATGGTGCCGTCGAGGGTGACCGGGAGGCCGCCGGGGAAGGGCATCAGGCCGCCATTGCTGGCTTCGAGATTATGGGCCGGGGCGCTAGGCTTGCAGTAGTCCCAGACCGCTTCACTGCTGATCTGGAAGAGCGCCGAGGTACGCGCCTTGCCGATCGACAAGTCGATCGAACCGAGCACCGCGCCATCCATCCGGGCGAAGGCTTTCAAATGGGCGGCGGCATCGAGGACCGCGATGTTGGCGGCGATGCCGAGATCACGGGCGCGGGCTGCGCCGGCGGCGATCATCGCATCTGCCTGTTGGGTCGTGAGGGTCATCGTCTTGCTCCTGCTTGCCGGCGTTCGGCTGACAGGAGCTATTTGCGCTGGTTTGATCGTCGCGATTAGACGATGAGTATTCCGATCAGTGCTGAGTGAGAATCAGTAATGCGGACGACCGATCTTTCCGAACTCGCTGCCTTCGATGCCGTCGCGCGGTATAAGAGCTTCCGCCGGGCGAGTGAGGAGCGCGGCGTCACGGCTTCGGCGATCAGTCATGCGGTCAGCAATCTCGAGGCGCGGGTTGGTATCCGGCTGCTCAATCGCACCACCCGCAGCGTGTCGCTGACCGATGCCGGGGCGATGCTACTGTCGCAGCTCTCACCCGCGTTCGGCGACATCGGCTCGGCGTTGGACGCCCTCAATCAGTTCCGTGATACGCCGTTCGGCAAGGTCAGGATCAACGCGCCCAATTCGATCGCGCCCTTCGTGTTAGGGCCGATGATCGGGCCGCTGATCGCCGCCAATCCCAATCTCGAGCTCGAGATCGTTGCGACCGACCGTTTGGTCGATATCGTGGAGGAAGGGTTCGATGCCGGTGTCCGGCTCGGCGAAAGCCTGCGAGACGGCATGACCGCGGTGAAGATCAAACCGCGCCTGAAATTCGCGGTGGTGGGCTCACCAGCCTATTTCGAACGGCGCCCAGTGCCAAAGACTCCGGCCGACCTTTCCGATCATATCTGCATTCGCAACATGTATCCGAGCGGAGTCGGCTATCCGTGGTCGTTCGGCCGCAATGGCGAGGAAATCGACGTCGAGGTCAAAGGCCCGGTCGCGCTGCACGATCACGAGCTGATGATCGAAACCGCACTCGCCGGGGTAGCGCTGGCCTATGTCTGGGAAGACCGAGCGCGGCCATATGTCGAGAGTGGGCGGTTGGTGCCCTGCCTCGACGACTGGATCGTGCCCGAGGACTGGCTTTACCTCTATTATCCCACGCGGCGGTATATCTCGGCGGGTCTGCGCGCCGTCATCGACGCCCTCAGGGTCACGAGCAGTTGACGGACGTTTGTGACCGATCGATGGCGATTTGATTAGGCCCACGACAGCTCAGTGCCGGCTCGAAGCCAGCAATGCCATCTGCGATGACCGGTTTCGGCTTGAGCCGTCGTTGATTCCGTAACCGACGAACGGCGTGAGTTGGTCGCGAACTGCCAGAATAGCTGCCGGTCCGCACCTGGGGAGCGGAATTGTGGCGCTGAGTAACCGGGAAGGCTCGAAATGGGCGGGGCTTGGGACAAAGGTGCGATCCAAGTCGCGCATAGGAACGGCGGCTTGTACTTGAAGCAGTCATAGCGATACGAGCGCATGAAGCCGTCGGAGGCTATTCCGGCCGAGTGTGGTCGACTGCCGCCGGTGGCGCTCATGGGGCTCGAATGGAACTTGCAGTCCTTTCCTGACGGCTTCGAACCTCTCGGCTTTTGACTCAGCGTTGCGGGCGCCAGTTCCCAAAGCGTCGCCTTTGTCCCTGCTGCCCAACCCTCTTTCTAGCATTTTTGCAAATATTTGTGGACGCGCAGAGACTAGGCCTCGCTTGACACCGGCGCTCAATCGAAAGCTAGGAAGCCGCTGCATCCACGCGCATTTCAGCGGCGCTCAGGCGCATGGACGCAAGGAACTGACCGATCACGGCGTATTCCGATTGGGGTGACCAAGCGAGCGAGAATTCAACCCGCGCGTTCGTCTCGTCGATTGTCTTGAACGTCACGCCCGGAAAGCTGGCCTCGGCCTGGCTTTTCTGCGCAAGGGTGACTCCGAAACCGCTTGCGACAAGGCTAAAGACGGTTTGTTTGCTGGCCGATATGGGGTGTAGCGGCATCCCGGCGCCCATCATCGAGGCGTAAAATTCCCGCATGGCATGGCTCTGCGCCCAGTCCTGCACATAGATTGTTTCCCCGTAAAAGTCGGACCAGGTCAGTGCATCGCGACCAGCGAGCACATGACCTTGCGGTACGGCGGCCACCATCCGCTCGCGGTAAAGCGGCTCCATCACAATCTGCGGCCACGGCGCGAAGCTTGGGATGAGCGCCACATCGATACGACGAGCCACCAGCTCTGCGAAGAGCTCGAGATCTGGAAGCTCAAGGACGATAAGCCGAACGTCTGGAAAGTCCCGCCGCCATCGCGCCAGCATTCCGCGGAGCGGTTCCCCAAGCGGAGGTGAGCGCACACCGAGACGGAGGTCACCGCTTGCGCCTTGTGCTGCACTACTCGCAACCTTTGTCACAGCTTCCAGACTGGCGAGCATCCTCCTAGTTTCTTCGAGGACAGGAGCTGCCGCTGGCGCAAGCATGACGCCACGCGTGCTTCGCTCGAAGAGCGTCAATCCAAGATTGTCCTCAAGAGTGCTGACACTGCGGGTCAACGTCGAAGCTGAAACGCCTAGCCACTCCGCTGCAGAGGTGAAGCTGCCATGATCTGCCACTGCCACGAAGTATTTGAGCGCGACAAGCTGCATCTCCCGCTATGCGCCGATCGAAGCGGCCGCGCTCGCGATGAACTCGGCGACAGCACCAGGCTGTGAAAGCATCGGCACGTGGCTGCTTTGGAGAACGAGCGTTTCGCCGCCCATTCGATCGGCCGAAGCCTGCTCAACAGCCGGAGGAATGGTCTTGTCTTGCGCCGCGACGATGTACCAGGATGGCTTCGAGCGCCACGCGGCCGCAGACACCTTATCGTCGAAGCACCGGGCAGCGAGCGGACTCTGCGTGGCGTAGACGATGTCGGCCTCGTCATTAGGAAGATCCTGGACGAAATGGTTGCGAACACCATCGCGTGTCAGGGCGACGTAACCCTCGCCATATGCCCTGATGGCATCGCCCGCGACCGGTGGATAATCCTTCCACCACTCGCCAAAGGACTGCCCGCTGTCGGGCGCGCCAGCCGCCACGTAGACCAGTCCCTCGACCTGGGCATGGTTACCAGCCTCGGTGATGACAGCACCGCCCCACGAGTGTCCCACAAGCAGCACCGGCCCGTTTTGCATCTCGATCACGCGATGCGATGCCGTCACATCATCGGCAAGCGAACTTAGCGGGTTCTGGACCGCGACGGCCTTGAGCCCTCGCTTCGTCAGCAGCGGAATAACCTTCGCCCAACACGATCCATCAGCGAAGGCTCCATGAACAAGAACTACTGTGTCGATAGCCATGTCGACTTCTCCCCGAGATGCCCGTTGCATCATAACTAAAGACAGGTTTGAAATCAGCCCCAGCAGTCTAGCAAAACGATTTGCTAGATCGGCAACGCCGCCCGGTACCCGTCGCCGTCATTACAAGGTGGACGAAAGGCAGATTTCTGGGCGCGCAGAGCGAGACTGAGTGGCAAAGACGAGGGCGTCTTGCTGCCCAACGACTTTCGAACTCGCGAATGGCCGATTTGGGCGTGAGCTGCCATTCCCGCTGCAGCATCATAACGACGTAAGATGGTCGGCACGCGCCATCAAGCCGATCTCGGCAGGGCCAAATCACTACATCGCGGAATTCGTGATCATGCACTCATTCGCGCAAACTGGCCCGGGGGGCATCCCAAGCGCTTGCGAAAGGCGGTGCTGAATGCGCTGGCCGACTCGTAGCCGATCTCAGCAGCAATCCGATCGAGCGTTTTGACGCCGCGTGCCAGCGCATCTTTGGCGAGCGCCATTCTCCAGCGCGCCAGATATTCTATCGGCGCGCATCCGATCGTTTCGCCAAACCGGGCTGAGAATGCCGACCGCGACATGCCAGCGATGCTGGCGAGGCCGGCAACCGTCCAATTGGCACGGACGTCAGAGTGGATCGCCTGGATCGCACGCGTGAGGGAGGGATCCTTCATGCCATTGAGCAATCCTGCAGTAACGCCTTGCCCTTCAATACTGTGCCAGCGAAGCGCCTCTACGAGGAGTGCCTCAAGCATCCGCTGGATGATAAGCTCTTTCCCCGGATAGTCAGTCGCGCACTCCTCGGCCAGGAGCTCGATCAGGCGACCAAATCGGGTCGCGCGTCCCTGCGAGGCGGGAATGTAGATTTGCCTGGGCAGCAAACTGAGCATCAGCGGCGCGTTGACGCGTTCGAACGTGAAACTGCCCCCCAAAGCGACGAAGTCTGGCTCGCCTTCTTGTTCACCATGTCGCACCGCTTCAGCACGCGGTGCCACCGAAGCGCAAGACATCCCCTTCTCACTGCTAAGAGAGAAGGCCGGCGTCGTCGGAAGTAGCAGAAAATCACCCTGACCTAGCTGCAGTGGCTCATGGTCATGCAAGGTCAACCACACTTCACCAGCGAGGATGATCGAGAAGCCAGGGGCGTCATGCGCCGCGTACTCTACGCCCCACCGACCTTTGCCTGAAATTGGCTTGGATAGGGCCGCACTGGGTCGAAGCAGGGCGATGACGTCGCTCAAAGGATCCATTTTGGACGATCCATAATTAAAATCGGATCCCAGATTATATATCGTCTTTCCGGGTTGGTCTATCTATTCTTCATCGACCACGCGGAGACTGGCCATGACCAAGACAATTCTCATCACCGGCACCTCTTCCGGCTACGGCAAGGCAATCGCGGAGCATTTCCTTGCCAATGGCTGGAATGTTATCGCCACGATGCGGCGCCCCGACGATGCGTCTTTCGATGGCGATACCACTCGGCTCCGGGTGCTACCATTGGATGTCACCAGCGAGACAAGTATCGCCGCGCTGATCGAAGTCGCTGGCCCGATCGATGTGCTCGTCAACAATGCCGGCATTGGCGCCGTCGGGGCGTTTGAGGTGACTCCGATGTCGTTGGTGCGGCAGCTCTTCGAGACCAACACGATTGGCGTAATGGCGATGTGCCAGGCGGTCATACCGCAGATGCGCGAGCGCCGTTCGGGCACGATCGTCAACGTCACGTCGAGCGTCACATTGGGCGAATTCCCACTTGCCGCTGCCTATACCGCCTCCAAGCAGGCCGTCGAAGGTTTCACCGCTTCCCTTGCCCATGAGCTCCGCTATTTCGGCGTCGGCGTGAAGCTCATAGAACCCGGCTACGCCCCGACGACACGATTTGGCGCGAATGCCATTGTTCCGGTCGAGGATCTGTTGCCGGCTGAATATGCCGAGTTCGCCCGGCCAATCCTTGAAGCCTTCGTGAGGCCGACACTGACGACGCGCGAAAGCGATGTGGCGGAAGCGATCTGGGCCGCCGTCCACGACACGACCGAACAGCTTCGCTTTCCGGCAGGCGCGGACGCCATTGCGCTTGCTGAAGCGCGCTGACAGGTCGGTTGCGCCAGTTTTTCAAGAGCAAGGGGAGCCGTTCCGAAGCTGGCACCTTACCGCTTGATGGCAGGCGAACTGCGGGTTCCGGCGCAAGCGGTCGTCCATGCTTTAGCCAGAGTGCGACCGCCTCTGGGTCCGCTGCCGCCAACGCCCTGATGGGGTGGAGGTAAAATTTACCGGCCATTCCCAATCGCCTTCGAAACTGTCGGCTTTCGGCCAAACCAAACGCGCCGTCTGCAGGCGAGACTTCGCCAGAAAGACCTCATCAGACGGATGAGGATTGTTAGGACGCGGACGCAGCTACGGCCTCGACGATGAAGTCTAGAAATACGCGCACCTTTGCCGGCGGGAGGCGGCGGGAGGGCAGATAGG
>Ga0070665_100002843_pt1 | contig 18747 bp, 17 predicted proteins | sample KBSS13metaG_FD_65862 | JGI IMG/M metagenome (GOLD analysis project Ga0070665, IMG submission 65862) | Switchgrass rhizosphere microbial communities from Kellogg Biological Station, Michigan, USA - KBS S1-3 metaG | ecosystem: Host-associated > Plants > Roots > Rhizosphere > Soil ...
AACCAACTGGAACTGGCTTTGTGGATGGAGTCTGAACGCATGCTGCATGCAAAGATCGACACTGTAGGTGTGGAAACACAGCGTAAGGTGGTGAAAGAAGAAAAGAAGCTTCGCTATGATAATACTCCTTACGGCCAATGGCAGAGCGTGATATATGAAAACGCTTTCACTACGCACCCGTACCGCTGGACCCCAATAGGTAAAGAACAATATATAGACCAGGCAAAACTGTCTGAGTTCATGGATTTTTATAAAACATTCTATGTGCCTAACAATGCTGTACTGGTAATAGGTGGTGATATAGATATTAACAAGACAAAAGAACTGATAAGCAAATACTACGGCGATATTCCGAAAGGAACTAAAGCTATTCCGCGCCCTACGGAAATGGAGCCACAGCAGAAAGCTGAGAAGATAGTTCACTTCTATGACAACGTACAGTTACCTGCTGTATTTATGGCGTACCATGTACCAAAATTGGGTACTGATGATTATTATGCAATGCAGTTACTAACACAACTGTTATCTCAGGGTAAAAGCTCACGCTTCCAGAAGGAAATAGCTGACAAGCAACAGAAAGCGCTGGCGGTAGGTGCATTTGCACCACCGAGCGAAGACCCGGGTATAGCTGTAATGTATGGTATAGCTAACGGGGGCGTAAAAGCGGAAGACCTGGAAGCATCTATGCTTGCTGAAGTAGATAAAGTAAAGAAAAACCTGATAAGCGATGAAGAATACCAGAAGCTAAGAAATCAGGCTGAAAATGACTTCATTACCCAGAATGAAAAAGTATCGGGGGTAGCAGATAACCTTGCTACATATTATACTTTCAATCATGATGCTAACCTGATAAACACAGAGCTGGAACGCTATAACAAAATAACTAAAGAAGACCTGAAACGCGTAGCTGATAAATATTTTACAAATGAAAACCGCCTTGTAGTTTTCTATTTACCAAAATCAGAAGAAAAGAAATCTGAAGGAAAGAAATAAGGCCTCATTAAAAACATTTAGCTAAACGCTTCAAAAAATTATTTATGAAAAAAATCGTATTCCCCATACTCACATTAGCGCTGGCTGCATCAGTATCAGTATCGGCACAGTCGCTAGACCGCAGTGTACGCCCTAAGGCTGGCCCTGCACCGGAAATTAAGTTAGGTAAAACAGAAACTTTTACCTTGCCTAACGGCCTTCGCGTATTCGTGGTAGAAAACCACAAATTGCCTGTTATATCATGCGACATACAGTTGGATGTAAAGCCAGCGCTGGCTGGTAATGAAGCCGGCTATAAAGACATGATGTCGGAATTATTGACCAGTGGCACTAAAACACGCTCTAAAGACCAACTAAATAAAGAAATAGATTTTATTGGCGCCAACATAAACGCATCTGACGATGAAATAGCAGGTAGCGGCCTGAAGAAGCATGCTGACAAGATACTTGAACTAATGAGTGATATAGCTATAAATGCAAACTTTAAGCAGGAAGAGCTGGATAAAATTAAGAAGCGCACATTATCGGGTCTTGAAACTGAAGAAAATGACCCGGATGCAATGGGCAGAAATGTAAGTGCTGCTGTAAATTTTGGCCCTGCACACCCATATGGTGAAGTGCCAAACAAAAAGACAGTGAGCAATGTAACACTGAAGACATGCGACTTCTATTATCACACTTACTTCCGTCCTAACGTAGCGTATATGGCCATAGTAGGTGACGTAACCGTAGATGAAGTAAAGCCTTTAATCGAGAAGTATTTTGGTAGCTGGCAGAAAGCAGAAGTGCCAACGACTTCTTATTCACGTTATCCGTTGCCGACTACTACTAAGGTTGTGTTTGTTCCGCGCGTGGGAGCTGTACAGAGCGTAGTAAACGTTACTTATCCTATAGACCTGAAACCGGGTACTGAGGATGTAATAAAAGCACGCGTACTTAATACTATTCTCGGTGGTGGTTCTCAGGGCCGTTTGTTCCTGGACCTGCGCGAAAAACACGGCTGGACATATGGTTCATACTCTTCAATAAAGGACGATCAGTTTGATGGTACATTTACAGCGTATGCAAAATGCCGTAATAATGTATCTGACAGCGCTGTAGCTGCCATACTAGATGAGATGAACCGCCTACGCAATGAAAAAGTAGCAGCTGAAGACGTGCAAAATTCAATCACGTACATGTCTGGTGGCTTTGCGATAGCGCTTGAAGATCCTGCTCGTGTAGCACAGTATGCCATCAATATTGAGCGTTACCACATGCCTAAGGATTATTATAAAGACTATCTGAAAACACTTAGCGCAGTATCCGCCGATGACATACAGAATATGGCCCGCAAATATATACTGCCTGATAACGCTAACGTGGTAGTGGTAGGCAGTAAAGATGAAGTAGCTAAGACACTTACTAAATTCTCTAAGGATGGCAAAATAGAATACTATAACAGCTATGGAGAAAATATTAAGCCGGTAGAAATGTCTGCTGCGCCTACCAATATTACTGCTGACGAGGTGATGAAAAAATATATTAATGCAATAGGTGGCGCAAAAGCTATTAATGGCATTAAAGACATAAAAACAGTGATGGCTGCTGAAGCGCAAGGAATGAAACTTACCATTACTGAAATGAAAAAGGCGCCAGGGATGTTTATGGAAGAAGTGGCAGGCAACATGAATGGCCAGAAGATGGTATTCCAGAAGCAAGCATTTAACGGCACTAAAGGTTACCAGGAACAACAGGGCCAAAAGCAGGATATGGACGCTAATGACCTGGAAGAAACTAAGGCACAGGCTGATATTTATATAGACCTGCACCCCGAAAAGTATGGCATTAAGCGTACTGTGAAAGGTGTAGAAGCTGTAAACGGCAGTGATGCCTACGTAGTAGAAGCAGTAAATGCTAAAGGTAAAAAGACAACTGAATACTATGACAAGGCATCTGGCCTGCTGGTAAAAAAAGTCGTGATAATGGAAACACCACAGGGTTCTATATCTCAAACTTCAGAATATAGCGACTATAAAGAAGTGCCGGGCGGCAATGGCTATAAGATATATTATAAAATAAAAGAATCAGCTGGTCCTCAGGTAATAGCTGCAGAAGTACAATCTGTAGAAATAAATAAAGGAATACCAGATTCTGAATTCAATTAATGACAAAATTGTTTGTTTTTGAAAAGACCACCATTAAATGGTGGTCTTTTTTTATTCGGATATTAGGTCTCTTCAATTGCCAGATAAGAGCTCCCTTGAACTTTAGAATTTGTTCAGCTTAGAATATCCATTTTTTTGTGTGCAAAACTTGAGCTTTGGGTATGGCCGGTTCATTTATTTATTATTACTTTATGTGTTTTATGGTTACTTAAGCCATACATTCTCCTTACCTTTGTACACCGAAAACTGTAATTATGGCAGAGACTCTGCAAAAAATAACTGATGAGCTGAGGCAGGGGGAGGCATTCGCCCCTTTCGCTGAAGACCCTAATTTATACGCAAAGAAGTTCTATATAGAAAGTTATGGATGCCAGATGAATTTCAGTGACAGTGAAATTGTGGCTGCCATTTTGAACGAAGAAGGCTTTGGCGCTACCCGTAATTACGAAGATGCTGATCTCATTCTATTGAATACCTGCTCTATACGCGAAAAAGCAGAGCAAACAGTACGAAATCGCCTGCAGGCTTTTCGCAAAATGAAGGAGCAACGGCCGGGAATGCTGGTGGGTGTACTTGGCTGTATGGCAGAACGCCTGAAAGCTAAATTCCTGGAAGAGGAAAAACTTGTAGATATAGTGGTAGGTCCTGACGCATATCGTAGCCTGCCCGGACTAATAGAAGAAGCGGAAGGAGGACAAAAGAGTGTAAATGTGCTACTGAGCCGTGACGAAACTTATGCTAATATATCACCCGTTCGCCTGGACAGTAACGGTGTTACAGCCTTCGTAAGCATTATGCGCGGCTGTAACAATATGTGCACTTTCTGTGTAGTGCCATTTACGCGCGGCCGTGAACGCAGCCGCGATGCGGTGAGCATCATTAATGAATGTAAAGACCTATTCGACAGAGGATTCAAAGAAGTTACCCTGCTGGGCCAAAATGTAGATAGCTATTACTTCAATGAAGGTGAGGGCCTTGAGAACGCTATAACCTTTGCCAAACTGCTGGAAATGGTTGCGCTGATATCGCCATTGCTGCGTGTGCGCTTTAGTACTTCTCATCCTAAAGATATAACAGATGATGTATTGCATACTATGGCTAAGTATCCTAATATATGCAAATACATACACTTGCCGGTGCAGGCAGGTAATACCCGCATACTGCAATTGATGAACCGCACTTATACACGCGAATGGTACCTGAATAGGGTGCAGCGCATTCGCGAGATAATGCCGGACTGTGGCTTGAGTACTGATATAATTACCGGTTTTTGCAGTGAAACGGAAGAAGAGCATGCAGATACACTGAGCCTGATGGAAGCATCGCGGTTCGACATGGCCTATATGTTCTCTTATAGCGAACGCCCGGGAACCCTGGCCGCAAGACGTTATAAAGACGATGTGCCTGATGACGTGAAGCAAAGAAGGCTTGAAGAAATCATTAAACTTCAAAATGGCCATTCACGCGAAAGCTATAAAAATGATATTGGAAAGGTTTTCGAAGTACTGATAGAGGGGAATAGTAAGCGCAGCGATAAAGACTGGTGCGGACGTAACAGTCAAAACAAAATGGTTGTATTTCCGAAGGGCGATGCCAACCTGAAAAAAGGAGATTATGCAATGGTGAAAATCAATGAAGCTACCTCGGCTACATTGATCGGGGAGATGATCAATAACTAATAAGTAAACTTAAAAGGGTTTAGAGCATGGAGATTCAAAGTATTAAAAACAGGTTTGGTATAATAGGCAATTCACCTGCGCTCAATCATGCATTGAATACCGCGATACAAGTGGCCAATACTGACCTGTCTGTGCTAATAGTGGGAGAGAGTGGTGTAGGTAAAGAAGCTTTTTCAAATATTATTCATGCGTTATCATCAAGAAAGCATAACCCGTTTATAGCTGTAAACTGTGGCGCTATACCGGAAGGCACTATAGATAGCGAACTGTTTGGTCATGAAAAAGGGTCGTTCACCGGTGCTGTAGATAGCCGTAAAGGTTATTTTGAAACAGTAAGCGGCGGTACTATATTCCTTGACGAAATAGGCGAAATGCCATTAGGCACACAGGCAAGACTACTACGTGTACTGGAAACAGGGGAGTTTATACGTGTAGGTTCATCCAAAGTTCAGAAAACAGATGTACGCGTAATAGCAGCTACAAATCGCGACTTACTGGAATATACACAACAAGGGAAGTTTCGCGAAGACCTTTATTACCGTTTAAGCACAGTGCCTATACGCGTACCATCGCTTCGCGACAGGCCTGATGATATACCGCTGCTGTTTAGAAAGTTTGCTTCAGATTTCTCAGAAAAATATAAGACACAATCCGTACAGCTTGATACAGCGGCGCAGCAATTGCTGGTGAGCTATACTTGGCCGGGCAATGTGCGTGAACTAAAGAATATAGCAGAGCAGGTATCCGTATTAAGTACAGATAAATTGATAACGGCTGAAGTGTTTCAGCGGTTTCTGCCACAGCGTGAAGGCTCGCGCAGCCTGGCGCTGATGCCTACTCATAACGGCAACTCCGCTACCACAGACTTTAGTACAGAAAGAGATATTTTATACAAATTATTCTTCGACCTGAAAAAGGATATGAATGATTTGAAGCAAATGATTTTTGATGTAGCACAGCACCAGGGATATCCTACAGCTAATGCTTCCGAAAATCTGTTGCCTGTTTATAATAATGCTCCTGAGCCGGTTGTTACATCGACCCCGTATAATGCCAGTACACCAATTCTTATACAGTCGAACGAACCACATGAAGAGGTAGAGGAAACATTGCAACTGGCAGAAAGGGAAAAAGAGTTTATTACAAAAGCATTGAAAAAACACAAAAGCCGCCGCCGCGATGCTGCAAACGAACTGGGAATATCAGAGCGTACCCTGTACAGAAAAATTAAAGAATACGGCATTAAAGAGTAATTTAGTTATCATGCGCAGGTTATTCTGTTTTATTCCTATTCTGCTTATTGCACTCACCGGTTGTGGCGTGTATAGCTTTACGGGTGCCAACATAGAAGGGAAGAACATAAATGTTCATGTGCTGGAGAACCGTTCGCCCAATGTAGTGCCGAGCTTAACATCAACCCTAACGGAAAAAATTCGCACGCGTATTTTGTCACAAACAGGTCTTGCACCTGTAAATAATGATAATGCCGACTATGACCTGTCTGGTGCTATAACAGGCTATACCGTAACAGTATCCGGATCGGCAGGTACACAGCAAGTGGCCAAAAACAGGCTTACCATAAGTGTAGAAATTATATTTAAGAACAGGCTGAATGATAAATCCAGCTTTAAACAAACCTTTACCCGTTTTTCGGATTTTGATGGCAGCCAAACCGTACAAAATGTAGAAAATGCATTGATAGACGATATAGGGAACCAACTGGCCGATGATATATTTAATAAAGCATTCGTAAATTGGTAATAGTTTAAGGTAATTATGATAACACAATCTTCCATACCATATATAACGCAAATGCTGGATGAACCACATTTGCTGTCGGAAACAGACCAGGAGACTGTAACTGCGCTTGTAGAAGCATTTCCATATTTTGTACCTGCGCGGTATATGGAAGCGGCAGAGCAGCATAGACTGGAGCCTTTTGCATCATCCACCATGTCGATGATGCAGCTATATAGAGGCAACTGGTTGCTCTACTGGCAATTTATGCAGGATGCACTTGGTGAGCAGGCCCTGAATGCTGACGCCCTGGCTGAAAAGATGATGGAAGAAGCAGAAGAACCCCGCTTAACATCCCAAGAGGAACAAATACTGCAAGCTGAAGAAGCGTATATAACCCCTGAAGTAGAAGAAATAGTAATGGCTGAAGAAACCAGTTACTTTTTCGAAGAAACTAAAAATGAATCGGTAGTAGCCGAAAACGACGAAACATTGATATTGCCAATATATACAGAAGATTATTTCTTGCACCAGGGCGTTCATGTATCTAATGATATTCCCGAAACACCTGAACTTACCGAAACAGAAAAAGCAAAATCGCTAATGGTGGTGATGAGCTTCTCTGAATGGCTGATGTTTTACAAAACACGCAGCATGCAGGAGAAAGAAGAACAGGAAGACCAGCGAGCGCTGAAGAGCATGTGGCAGAAAGAGAAACTGGCTGCAGCCCTGGAAGAAGAAAATGAAGAAATACCGGAAAACGTATTTGAAATGGCAATGAACTCTATAAGCGTAGAAGATGACCTTATCAGCGAATCATTGGCCGATATATATATAAAGCAGGGCAAATATGACAGGGCTGTTGAGATGTATCGCAAATTAAGTTTGCGCAATCCTCAAAAAAGTGCTTATTTTGCCCGTAAAATAGAGCTTGTTTTAAAAGAAAAATAGTTATGGTCGCAATAATCACTATAGTAATACTTTTAACCTGTGTTGTTCTGGCATTCTTTGTGTTAGTGCAAAATCCTAAGGGTGGTGGCCTGTCCGGTACATTTGGCAGTATCAGCTCCCAGGTAATGGGCGTTAAGCAATCATCTGATGTTATGGAAAAAGGTACATGGACCAGCATAACCGTAATTGCTGCATTGTGTATTATTTCTGTTATGTTCTACTCTAAGCCACAAGGAATGGAAAAGAGTAATGGTAAAGCTAAGACTACACAAAGCGCACCGGCAAAATCTAAATAATATTTTTAATAATTTTTTTTATAGATACCTACTCTTTATTGAGTAGGTATTTTTATTTTAGCTTATGAGCGCAGCGAGGTCAAAAAAGAAGAAGTCAGCTTCAAAAAGAATATGGTTAACGATACTGGCTATTATAGCGATAGGCGCTGCCTATTTTGCATTTGAGGTATTTGGCCCTAATACAGGTTCTTTTTCAGAAGGGCCTTATCTCTATATCCATACAGGTTCTACTTATGAACAGGTAAAAGAATCATTAGTGAGTGGTGGCTTTGTCAGAAACATTCGAAGCTTTGATCTGTTGGCCAAACAAATTAATTACCCGGAACATATTCATCCCGGTAAATACACTATAAATAAGGGCATGAGCAATTATGCTATTATTCGCTTGTTACACTCCGGCAGGCAAACACCTGTGAAGCTGGTGATAAATAAACTTCGTAAGGAACAGGATTTCATTAATCTGTTAGGGCAAAATCTTGAAGCAGATTCGAATGTATTAAAGCAAATGTTTCATGATCCCGTCTACCTTGCCCAATTTGGTCTGGATACGAATACCGTAATGTGTGCCGTGATGCCCAATACGTATGATTTTTTCTGGAACACAAGTGCTGATAAAGCCTTTAGAAAAATAGAAAAGAATTATGCTCATTTCTGGACACCTGAGCGCATACAGCAAGCCAAGGATCACGCGTTAACACCACAGCAAGCGATAACAGTGGCATCTATAGTGGATGAAGAAACCAATAAAAATGATGAGAAGCCCAAGATAGCAAGTGTGTATCTAAACCGACTGCACAAGGGTATAAGGCTGCAGGCTGACCCCACAGTAAAGTTTGCTATTGGGGACTTTACCATACGCCGAATAACAGGGGCTCATCTACAATTTTCTTCCCCTTATAATACTTACCTGAATGCAGGGTTGCCGCCAGGGCCCATATGTACACCTTCCGTAGCAAGTATAGAGGCGGTATTGCAAGCCCCGGCTACAGACTATTTGTACTTTTGTGCAAGAGAAGACTTTAGCGGGTATCATCGCTTTGCAGCTACTTTGCAGGAACATATGCAGAACGCACACCTTTATCAGCAGGCATTGAATGAAAGGGGTATTCATTAGTAAGGTTAATATGGCGAGATAGTTTCGTTTGTAATGAAATAATGTTATTTTTATTATTAATAAATAAAACAAATCATTTATGAAAAAGATCGCATTGCTTATTGCCTTAGGCGCTTTTCTTACAGGACCAGTAATGGCCCAGGACCAAAAAACAGAAACAACTACAACTACAAAATCTGCCAGCAAAACATCAAAGCACGGTAAGAAGAAAACAATGAAGAAAACGACTAAGAAAACAACTAAAAAGACAGAGACTACGGAGAAATCGGGAATGTAGTATTGGTTAAAGAAGTTTTTCAAACAAGGCTCCGGATTTACGGAGCTTTTTTATTACCCTAATGGTACAATTTTACCGTATTCTTGTGATAGGATAATATCATTGTTATGCAGATAGTGGAATTGACTTTAAAGACGACATCTATTCCTAAGACGAAGCGATTTTATCATAAAACGCTCGAGTTGCCAATTGTAAAGGAAGCTGAAGAAATGATTTCTTTCCAGGCAGGTAAAACGATATTGACATTTGAAACGACGGACGCTGAGAAACCATTTTATCATATAGCATTCAATATTACAAATAACAGGTTCTCAGATAGTTTTGAGTGGATGGAGCAAAAATTGGATATTCTTCCTTTTGAGAATAATATACCTATTGCGGTGTATCCCAACTGGAATGCTGAATCCTTTTATTTTCTTGACAATAACGGTAGCATATTGGAATTCATTGTACGGTTTGATTTGCCTTATCATTCTAAAAAGCCATTTTCTGTAAATGACATTGTTGAAATTAGCGAGGTGGGTATAGTGGTGGATGATGTAAACGCTGTAGCAGCGCAATTATCTAAGCAGCATAATCTGCCTTATTTCAAAAAAGGGCCTCGTTTAACAGACTTTATAGTTATGGGGAATGAGGATGGATTATTGCTATTGTCACAAAATACGCGTCCCTGGGTACCTACCAATAAGCCTGCGCAGCATTTCCCGGTTAAAATAAAGTTGGACAAAGAGGTTTTGGAATTCTAAAAATTAACAATAAATCAGGCAGACATATGGTATTTAAATATTTTCAATAGGCCTATAGACTGCGATTTAGGTTTGACTTTGGAATTTAATAATACGACCTGTAACTTTGCGGCACAATTATAAAACAGTTCTTTAAATCAACTCCAAAAAATGAGTAAAGTAAAAGTTGCCATAAACGGCTTTGGCCGTATAGGTCGCCTGGCTTTCCGTCAGATATACAATATGGACGGTATTGAAGTTGTTGCTATCAACGACCTTACAAAGCCTAATGTATTAGCACATCTTTTGAAATATGATACTGCACAAGGGCGTTTTGGTCAGGATGTGAAACACACAGATGATTCAATAGTAGTTAACGGCCACGCAATAAAGATATATGCGCAGAAGGACCCCGCTCAGATACCTTGGGGACAACATGATGTAGACGTAGTGCTGGAATGTACCGGCTTCTTTACTGATAAAGAAAAAGCTGAAGGCCACATAAAAGCCGGCGCTAAACGTGTTGTTATATCTGCTCCTGCTACAGGGGAAATGAAAACTGTAGTTTTCAATGTAAACCATGATATACTTGACGGTTCTGAAACAGTAATAAGCTGTGCTTCATGTACTACTAACTGTCTTGCACCGATGGCTAAAGTACTAAACGATTCTTATGGTATCGTTACAGGCTTAATGACCACTGTACACGCTTATACTAATGACCAGAACACACTGGATGCTCCGCACCCTAAAGGCGACCTTCGCCGCGCACGTGCAGCAGCAGAAAATATAGTACCTAACAGCACCGGTGCTGCTAAGGCTATAGGCCTGGTACTACCTGAACTGAAAGGTAAACTGGATGGCGGCGCACAGCGTGTACCAACTGTTACCGGTTCTCTTACTGAGCTTGTTACTATACTGAACAAGAAAACAAGTGTAGAAGAGGTTAATGCTGCAATGAAAGCTGCTGCTAATGAAAGCTTCGGTTACAACGAAGATGAAATTGTTAGCTCTGATATCATAGGTATAAACTTTGGTTCTCTTTTTGATGCTACGCAGACAAAAGTTATAACAGCAGGAGATCAGCAACTGGTGAAAACTGTGAGCTGGTACGATAATGAAATGAGCTACGTAAGCCAGTTGGTACGTACTGTTAAGTACTTCGCAGGTCTTATCTCTAAATAATATAATTTTTTCTGAAACGCCGCCTGCTACAGGTGGCGTTTCTTTTATTAAATCATTTCTTCCTATGAGCAAGTTCAGCGATTTTAATTTCAAAGGCCATAAAGCGCTTATACGCGTAGACTTTAATGTGCCGATAAAAGATGGTAAGATAACAGACGACACACGCATACGTGCAGCTATACCTACAATAAAGAAGGTGCTACAGGATGGCGGTAGTGTAATATTAATGAGCCATTGGGGCAGACCAATTAAGGACATTGAAAAGAAGCCTAATCTTACTCTTGCTGACTTTTCTTTGAAGCCTGTAGTAGCACATTTATCTGAGCTTATTGGCACTGATGTGCAGTTTGCCGATGATTGTATAGGTGATGATGCTGTGCAAAAAGCTAAGAACTTGCAGGCAGGACAGGTATTGCTGCTAGAAAATCTTCGCTATCACAAAGAGGAAGAAAAGGGTGATAAAGATTTTGCTGAAAAGCTTTCTAAACTGGGAGATGTATATGTAAATGATGCTTTTGGTACAGCTCATCGTGCACATGCTTCTACTGCAGTAATAGCTCAATTTTTCTCAAAAGAGAATAAGATGTTTGGTTTGCTGATGGAAGCTGAGGTGGCTGCGGCTGAAAATGTACTGCACAATAACAAAAAACCTTTTACTGCTATAATAGGTGGTGCAAAGGTTTCTGACAAGATACTGATCATTGAAAACCTGCTTGAAAAAGCTACCGACATAATAATAGGTGGTGGTATGGCTTATACCTTTTTCAAAGCACAAGGTTGCCATATAGGTAATTCACTTTGTGAAGAAGACAGGCTGGATACTGCAAACGAATTGCTAAAGAAAGCGGCTGACAAAGGAGTATGTATTCATCTTCCTTCAGACAGTATTATAGCTGATAAATTTGCTGCTGATGCAGATACTTCTTCTGCCAATAACGCTGAAATACCTGTTGGCTGGATGGGCCTGGATATTGGTCAGATGGCAATAGAGCAATTCACTAAAGTGATAAGCGAGTCTAAAACCATACTTTGGAACGGACCTATGGGCGTGTTTGAAATGGAAAAATTTCAGCATGGTACTAAAGCTATAGCACACGCGGTGGCTGAGGCAACGAAGAATGGTGCTTATTCGCTGGTAGGTGGTGGCGATAGTGTAGCCGCTGTAAATAAGTTTGGCTATGCTGATAAGGTGAGTTACGTATCTACAGGTGGTGGCGCGTTGTTGGAATATTTTGAAGGCAAAGAATTGCCGGGCATCGCAGCTATAAAGGACTAGTGATTAATCATTAATAATTATTAAACAGGCTACCAATTGGTAGCCTGTTTTTGTTTGATTTACTTTTTATCCAGCAGATCATCTGTAAAATGCTTCCGCTCTTTTTCTTTTGAGAATTTATCTGCATTATAATCTTTCGATTTGTTGCGCGGAATAGTAAGGCTGTTCCACTCATCACTCCGCAGCATCTTTACAACAAAAACTATTTGCCCCACATGGTAGGAATAGTGCGCTATCTGGCGATTGATAGCCTCAAGTACTGTATGTCCTTCGTTGCGTATATAAATGATTTTTTCAAGGTCATCATCTGTTATACTATCGAGTGCATCGAAGAGGCATTTCCAGCCTTCTTCCCATTTGGCCATTAGTTCTTCGCGGGTAGTCCAGTCGTTTTCAAATTCAGCATCACGCTGGCGCCATGATTTTTCCCCGTCGGTTGTGAGGAAGTCTGTCCATCGGCTGAGCATATTGCCCCACATGTGTTTTACTATAGTGGCAATGCTGTTGCTATCTGCATTGGCAGACCAAAACAATTCTTTTTCGTTAGCTTGTGCCATGGCTTTTTCACCCAGTTGCTTGTATAGCTGAAACTGGCGTTTAGCGCTTTCTAAATATTGTATTGTAGCCATAATTATATTTTTTATTTTAAAGGACTTTGTGAATCTCCATAAATAGCGGGGCGGGTAATTTCCATCAGGCGTTCAGGGTATTTGGGATCTGTAAAACCGAATTGCGTATAAAGTCCTTTGGCGTCTAGTGTGGCAAGCATAATGCGTCTTAGACCTTTTACCCAATCAAGGGCTACTAATTCTTTCATCATTGCTTTACTAAGCCCTTTGCCTCTGTGCTCATCAATTACATAGACATCAGCCAGGTAAGCAAACGTTGTATAATCCGTAACGAGACGAGCATAGGCAACCTGTTGTTCATCTTTTAGTATGCCTATAGTGAATGAATTGTCAAAAGAACCTTTGAAAATATGGTAGGGAATATTCTTGGCCCAATAAGATTCTTCTGACAACCATTTGTGAATAGCTACCGGTTGCAACAGCGCTTTGTCTGTTGTTATGGTATAGCCATTGTATGAGATGTTTATAGCCTGCATATTATATAATATAGTTCCAGTTGTGTTTATCTTCAGTAATGCCTTTGCGAATATTATACAGTTCTTCCTGCAGGTGATACATCAATGCATCTTCGCCTATATAACAGTTGTAGTGTTTGTTGCCTACTGCTATGGTTTCAATAGGCGCTATTACGGCTGCAGTGCCTGCGCCAAATGCTTCTACGCGCTTGCCGTCTTCCAGTGCCATTTGTATTTCTGTATAGCTTATCGGGCGCTCTTGTATCTGTATCCCTTTTTCTCTTGCCAAGGTTAGCAGCGAATCTCGTGTTACACCATCGAGAATAGTGCCTGATAGAGGCGGAGTAATAAGTACATTGTCTATATAAAACATCACATTCATAGTGCCAGACTCTTCTATAAACTCATGATGCCTGCTATCTGTCCACAGCACCTGGTCGTAGCCGGCTTCGCGTGCCTGCTGTGTAGGATAGAAGGCAGCGCCGTAGTTACCGCCGCACTTTGCAGCACCTGTGCCGCCATCTGCTGCACGCACGAAGCGGTTCTCAATTTTCACTTTCAGCGGTTTGGCATAGTACTGGTAGGCCGGTGAGCAAACAATCATGAATAAATATTCATCTGAAACCTTTACGCCTATACGGTCTTCGGATGCAATCATGAAAGGACGAATATATAATGCCCCATCAGTTTCTTCAGGTACCCAATTACTATCGAGCTGTACCAGCTGGTGCAATGCCTCGGTAAATAAATCTTTTGGTACGGCGGGCATACACATGCGGTCCAGCGATTTTGTGAAACGCTCATAATGCTTGTCGGGGCGATAAATATTTATACGGCCGTCCTGCATCATAAATGCTTTCATGCCTTCAAAAACAGTTTGCCCATAATGGAGGCAGAGCGCAAATGGACTTAGTACCAGGTCGGAAAAAGGTACTATGCGCGGATTACTCCATTTATTATTCCGGTATTCGGCAATGAACATGTGCTCGGTAGGCACCTTGCCAAAAGGAATAGATTTGGTATCTGTAATTTTTCTTTCTGTTTGTTCGGTGATTGAAATAATGTATTCCATACAATTACAAATTTTTAAGATTATTTATGATTCGACTGGGACTTTGCTCAGTTCTTCTATTGCCACCGGTTTGTGTTGTTTTCTATAGCCCCTGTTTACCAGAAAGACTCCAGTCATTATAGTAATGAAAGCCATCGCGGTATAGATATTCAGCGGTTCACTTAATATCAGGTAGCCCAGAATTACAGCCACTAAAGGATTTACATAAGCATAAATAGTAGCTATGCCTACCGGTAGCTCTGCCAGGGCATACATATAGGCGGCATAAGCTAGTACAGAGCCAAATGTGATAAGGTAACACAAGGCCATAAAACCCTCTGCGTTCCACAACTGCAAGCCTTCATAGTTATCTATGAACGGACTGCCTATGAGCATGAACACGCCGCCAAAAAATAATTGCAAGCCGGAATTGAAAAAAGGATTGACAGGCTTAATGTTCTTTTTATTGATAATACTGCCGCAAGCCCATGAGAAGGTAGCAAGCAATACACTGAGAATGCCTGCGAGATAACTATGGTCTGTAAACTTGTTGATGTCATCTTTGAAAATAAGCCCTACACCCAGGAAGCCTAGCAACATGCCTATAGCTATAGTAAGATTAAAATGTTCTTTTCTGGCGGAGAGCAGGCTAATGCTAACAGCAAAAATGGGCATGATAGAGCAAAGCAACGCGGCTACGCCGCTGGGCACATACTTCTCTCCCCAGGTTACACAGCCATTGCCTATGGTGAGCATGAGAAAGCCTACAAGCATTTGCCTCAGGACATTCTTTCGGGAAAGGTCCTTGTTTTTGTTAGCCATTAATGCGAGCACCATTAACAGGATGCCTGCTACGAACTGCCGCACACCTGCAAAAAGAAAAGCAGGATAGTGCAAGACACCCACGCGAATGGCCAGGTAAGTAGTGCCCCATGTGATACATACAAATATCAGCGCGAGGTATGCTTTTGTTTTCGTGGTCATTCAGTTTATAATTACTGCACAAAATTCCAAATATTATTTGGAACAAAACAGATACAATTTTCATAATTTTGACCATAACAGTTTGTGTTATGAAAAAAACAGTTCAGGGGAAAAACGAACATCTGTACCTGCACCTTGCCGATAATATAGAGCAACAGATAATGAGTAAAGTGCTGAATATAGGCGACAAACTGCCAAGCGTGCGACAAATGAGCAAGGAGCACAGCATAAGCATTAGCACGGCGCTGCAGGCATATTATCACCTGGAAGGTAAGGGGCTGATAGAGTCAAGACCACAGTCTGGCTATTATGTTCGGTTTAATCCTACCCGTTTTCCTCATAAGCTCGAAAAGAGCAATCCGCTGCAAACTACCAAGGCAAAAAATGTGGAAGCTATTATAACGGAAGTGTATGATGATTTTGCAATGGCGGGTGTAACGAGATTCTCTCTTAGTGTGCCGGCCCCCGAAATATTACCTCTGGCAAGGCTTAACAAATCGATGATACAGGCATTGCGTGATCTGCCGGCCAATGGAACATCATACGAGCAAATACTTGGTAATGAACTATTGAGAAGACAGGTGGCAAGATGGTCTATGACATGGGGCGGTAAACTGGAGCCAAATGACCTGGTAACAACTGCCGGTTGTATGAATGCCATCTCTTATTGCCTGATGGCGCTTGCGCAACGAGGTGATACAATAGCTGTAGAAAGCCCTGTGTATTTTGGTGTACTGCGTTTTGCGCAAAGCATAGGGCTGAAAATATTGGAGTTGCCAACTGACCCTGATACAGGGGTGGACCCGGACGATGTGAAAAAAGCCTTGCAAAAGCATAATATAAAGGCCTGCTTTTTTGTGAGCAACTTTAGTAACCCCCTGGGCTATTGTATGCCCGATGAACAGAAAGAGGCAATGGTGAAGCTTTTATCTTTTCATGGGGTACCGCTGATAGAAGACGACCTGTATGGCGATGTGTACTTTGGGAAGAAACGGCCAAGTACCTGCAAGAGCTTTGATGAAGAAGGGAATGTGCTATGGTGCAGCTCTATATCTAAAACCCTGGCGCCGGGCTATAGAGTGGGTTGGGTAGCACCGGGCAAGTACATGGATAAAATAAAAAGGCTGAAACTTTACCATAGCATTACTACTGCTACTGCACAGCAGGCTGCCATTGCAAACTTCCTGGCGACAGGCAGGTACGAAGACCACCTGAGAAAGCTGAGGCAAACGCTGCATGCAAACAGCCTGCAGTTTATGCGCGCACTAGGCGAATATTTTCCTGAAAATACAAAGGTGAGTACGCCCAGCGGCGGTTTTATCATGTGGGTGGAGCTGGACAAAAAAATAGATACATATCAATTATACAGGGAGGCTATGCTGCATAAAATAAGTATTGCGCCGGGTACTATTTTTACTTTGCAGGACAGGTATCAAAACTGTATGCGCCTGAGCTATGGTATGCAATGGAAGCCGGAAATAGATAAGGCACTAAAAAAGCTTGGAAGCCTGGTAAAGAGCATGTTATAGAAATATAATTTCTCTTTTCGAAGACCAAGTGTTATTTTTCGTGACTTCTATGTCACATACACCAACCGAAACTATTATCTGCCCAAATTGCGGGTCGGTAGCTGAAAAAAATTATTGTTCGGAATGCGGACAGGAAACTCATTTGCATAATGAGACTTTCTGGGGGCTGGTAGCTCATTTTGTAGGGCACTACTTTCATTATGACTCTAAATTCTGGAAGACTTTGAAGGCGCTGTGGTTTAGCCCCGGAAAACTTACAACGGCTTATTGGAAAAAGCAGCGGATGCGGTATATACCGCCTGTGTCTCTTTATATTTTTATAAGTGCTGTGTTTTTTATCTTTTTCTTATCATTTAACTCAATAATTAATGAGGCGAAAAATGCCAAGCCGCTTTCTGGAATTGAAATTAAGAAGAAACGACAAGCAGATTCTCTTGCCAGGTTGCAAATAGATTCGATTTTAGGTAACTATAATAATATGAATGGCACGAAAAAAATAAGCCCTGCCGAAAGAAAAGCTTTTGGTAAGCTACGAACGAGATTTGACGAAATGGATAATAGTACTGATTATGGTTTAAAGTATTTAGAAAGGTTTTTTCATACGTTTCCTAAAATATTCTTTTTCTTAATTCCCCTAATGTCTGTTCTTCTGAAAATATTATTCGCGCGACGCGGCGAATTAATGTTTGTTCATCATTCTATATTCTCATTGCATTTTCATTCGTTTTGCTTCAGCTTATTCCTGCTCACTTTATTACCCTTTATAGGAGATTGGTTGGTACTTCCCGCATTGGTCGGGGCTATTATATATCTTATTTTTTCTTTGAGAAATGTTTATAAGATAGGTTGGAGCAGAGCTACCTTTTATTCATTTGTACTGTTAACAGGATATGCAATATTTGCGATACTCGCGATAATAGTTGACATGTTTATATTGTTCGTGTTATAAAATTATTTTTTCTCCTTCCTCCTTACCACTATCCATTCGTCTAGGTCCACATTAAAGGGCATGCGGCCTATATTTACTATGGCGCGCTTGTCGCGTACCTCAGCTACAGTACCTACCTGGTGGTTAGTTTTATTTCTTACCAGGTCGCCGGGCCTGGCTTCTCCACCCAGTACATCGTAGTTTTTGTCTGCTTTCTTAGCTGCAGCTGCATTTACCTGTATCTGTTTCTTTTTGAAAAGTACGTTTTCCGCCGCGTTTATTACTTCCTGCTTATTCTCGGTTTTTTTCCAGTCGTGTATTATCTGCTTAAACTTGCGCTCCATATCACGGAGGTAATCAAGCTCCTCCTTCTTTATTTTGTTTTGCAATTGTAGGGTCTGGTGCTCCTGCTTTAGTCGCTCTTTATCTGTTAGCTCTTCGTAGTTCTTCTTGAGCTTTGTGTTTTCTTTCAGCAGTTTATCCAGTTCTTTTTCCTTGTCACCCAGGCGCACCGATTGCTGCTCCGTCTGGTGTAGCATTTTGTCCAGTCTGAAGTGTTCGCGCTGGGTAAGTTGTCTTGCACGTTCTATTACTTTTGGAGATAAACCACTACGCTGAGCAATGGCAAATGTGTAGGAACTGCCCGGCTTACCAACAATTAGTTGGTACAAGGGTTCCAGCTTTGCCTCGTCGAAAGCCATAGCGCCGTTTACGATGCCAGGCACTTTACCGGCCATCACTTTTAGATTGAGATAGTGGGTAGTAATAATGCCAAGTGCATGCTTAGATGC
>Ga0070665_100002844_pt1 | contig 18745 bp, 21 predicted proteins | sample KBSS13metaG_FD_65862 | JGI IMG/M metagenome (GOLD analysis project Ga0070665, IMG submission 65862) | Switchgrass rhizosphere microbial communities from Kellogg Biological Station, Michigan, USA - KBS S1-3 metaG | ecosystem: Host-associated > Plants > Roots > Rhizosphere > Soil ...
TATTGATTTAGCAAATGGGCATACCAGTATAACGTTTCGTAACTTCTGAATACAAGCTCTGTAGGCCTGCCTCCAAATGAACTTTTAAAGTCATGCTCTATTTGCTGTGCTATAGACGTTGTCACATCGAAGTAAAAAGGGGCAGTTATGTATACAATAATATTAGGGAAGGTATTTGCTTTTTTTAGCCCTGTCATGGTCCTCCATGATGGCATTCCATATACTTCAAACCTGTAATCAGGGAACCATTGGTAAAGTTGCTTCAGCAGCATTTCGGCATAAGCATTTTCCAGTATCGGCATCACTATCACGTTCGTCTTCGTACTATCAAATTGCTTCTTCAATTGTTGTTTAGAAGGCATTGCATTGCAGGATACCTTATTGAACCTTACCAAGTCACTGTCTTCCAACACATATTCATACGCAGCTTTATCTACAGACACCGTTGTTCGGTACAATAATGTCACTGTAGCTTTATGATGCTTTTTTTCTACTGTATTTATTATAGAAGCACAATGGGCCTCCAGTGTTGGCTGCTGTAAAATAAAGTATGGATTATCCTTAACCCCCGCATCAGAAGGTGAAGATGCTGATACAAAATTCACGTGTCTCTTTTTTGCAAATGCTGCCAGTTCAGGTATTTGTTGAGATTGCACATCCCCGATTATCAGGTCGGCAGAATCGAGTACCTTATCTTTTATCAAAGCAGCTATACTGGTAGTAGGTGCTGCAATATCATGAACATACACATCTACATTATAATTAAAGCTATTGAGCGTATCAGTTGCCAGTTTTACACCTTCGTAAAACTCTATGCCTCCCTGTGCTTTTTCAGGTATTTTATCTCCGCGTACAGGCTTATCATTTTTTACGAGTTCATCCAGGTACAGAGGTGTAAGTATATCTATCCTGTAGCGGCTTTTTTTTACCGTTTCGGGATACTGCACCTCCAGCTTCCGCTTAAGTGGCTTTGGCTTTGGCAATACAGGCTGTGTTGCCACCTTATGCACAGGCTTATACTTACGCTCATCCTTATGAAACCACTTCTTCCAGAATTGCGCTTCAGCCCTGTTACTCACGGCCATCGCCAATCCAGTCAATAAAAAAACAATAAGCAGTTTACATCTCATAGTTTACTTATGCTATTCCCATTCTATAGTTGCAGGTGGCTTAGAGCTTATGTCATACACCACTCTGTTTATACCCTTCACATGGTTAATGATATCGTTCGAAACTTTTGCCAGAAACTCATGGGGTAAATGTGCCCAGTCAGCCGTCATCCCATCGATAGATGTTACGGCACGCAGCGCTACTGTATATTCATAAGTACGTTCATCTCCCATTACCCCTACACTTTGTACCGGAAGCAATATTGCTCCTGCCTGCCATACTTTATGATATTGTTCGCTGTCACGCAAATGCTGTGTATAGATAGCGTCAGCTTCCTGCAGCAGTTTTACTTTTTCTTCGCTCACGGCGCCTAATATACGTATGCCTAAGCCGGGACCAGGGAACGGATGACGGCTGAGGAACAAATCGTCTATACCCAGTTCCTTACCTATTTTCCTTACTTCATCTTTAAACAAAAATCTCAGTGGCTCTACCAGCGACAAATGCATTTTTTCCGGTAGCCCGCCCACATTGTGGTGCGATTTGATGGTCTGCGATGGGCCATTTACTGATATAGATTCTATTACATCAGGATATATGGTACCCTGACCCAGGAAATTTACATCTTTTAGTTTTACTGACTCTTCATAGAATACATCAATAAAGAGCTTGCCTATTATTTTTCTCTTTTGTTCAGGGTCGCTTACACCATCCAGTTCCTTATAGAAGAGAGCCTTTGCATCTATGCCTTTTGCATTTAGCTTTAAATGCTTGTACCCTTCCAGTACCTGCTCAAATTCATTTTTTCTTAGCAAGCCATTATCCACAAATATGCAATACAAGTTATCACCTATAGCCCTGTGTATTAGTGTAGCCGCTACTGTGCTATCCACACCACCGCTCAGCGCCATTACTACCTTGCCATCACCTACTTCATTTTTTATACGGGCTACCGTTTCCTGTATAAAGGAAGCCGGTGTCCAGTCCTGCTTGCAACCACATATATCTACTACAAAGTTTTTCAATAACTGCCTACCATCTACACTGTGCGTCACCTCAGGGTGAAATTGTATGCCATATACTACGTTCTTCGCATAGTCTGCGTTTGCTTTAAAAGCAGCTACAGGTATACTTTCCGTACGCGCTATCAGGCTAAAGCCTTCAGGCAGTTGTTTTATAGTATCTGCATGACTCATCCATACCTGCGATCCGTCGCTTATAGTAGCCAACAGTGGGTCATGTACTAAACCCTTGAGGTGTGCACGGCCATATTCACGATGTGTACTACGTCCCACTTCGCCACCACTTTGCTGTGCCAATAGTTGTGCACCATAGCATACGCCCAGCACAGGCAATTGGTCACCAATAGCTTTTATATCAGGCTTGGGCGCTTGTTCATCATTTACCGAAAACGGACTACCCGATAATATTACCCCTTTTATGCCGGGCTCATATTGTATTGGTTTAGTACAAGGTTGTATTTCACAATAAACATTCAGTTCACGTACGCCGCGCGCTATAAGCTGAGTGTATTGTGAGCCAAAATCGAGTATGATAATCTTATCATTCATGCAGTTAGTATGTATTTCTTGTTTTTATATTAGGCCTCAGCCGTTGGTGTACCAAAATTGAATGGCATATTCATGGGTTCTTCCTTTATTGTACCATGCTGTGCTTCGAAACGTTTCACATTATCCACCAAAGCACGCATTAGCCTTTTTGCATGCTGCGGTGTCATTACTATGCGCGATTTCACCTTTGCTTTGGGAACATTGGGCATTACATTTACAAAATCTATTACAAATTCTGCAAATGAATGAGTTATAATAGCCAGGTTAGCGTATGCTCCGTCAGCCATTTCTTCACTTAATTCTATGTTTAGCTGTTGTTCCTGTGCTTGCTGATCTGCCATTGCGGGAAAATTTTAGGAATTTGAGCTGCAAAAATAGCAAAAGAAACCCAGTCCTTTATATTAATGCCTGTTAAACATGTTTCAGAACACAATATCATATACTCAACGGCATTTTTTAGCCCATTGCCCCCTTTACTAATCAACTAAATATCATAGTTTTGGCCTCATGTCGCGTTATCTTGCCCCCTTACTGCTTTGCTTTTTAATTATATCATGCCGTCCGGAAACTTACATACCTAAGCCCCGCGGCTATTACCTTATAGAAACACCACCGCACACCTATCAGCACTTCGACCAGCCCGGGTTTCCTTACAGCTTCGATTATCCAACGTATGCTGTCATTACGCGTGATACGGCCTATTTTGGCGAAAAGCCGGAAAATCCATATTGGTTATATATAGATTTCCCTACACTTGGTGGTCGCATATATCTCAGCTATAAGCAAATTAGTGCACAACAACCGCTCGGAAAGCTGCTGGAAGATGCACACAAACTTTCTTTCTTCCATGATAAGCGAGCCGATTTCATACACGATTCGGCTTTCCAGCTTCAGAATAATGTATATGGCATAGCGTTTAATGTAGGTGGCGATGCAGCGTCAGCATATCAATTTATAGCTACAGATACAGTAAAACACTGGATACGTGCAGCCCTTTATTTTGATGTCACTCCGAATGCAGATTCTCTCAAGCCAGTTAATAATTTCCTGAAGGTGGACATGGAACACATGCTTCACACTCTTCGCTGGAAATATTAGTCTTGGTACATACGTCCCGGAATATTATTTTTGCAGCGCATAAAAAACTACCGGTCCTGTAGTTCAATGGATAGAATAGAAGTTTCCTAAACTTTAGATACAAGTTCGATTCTTGTCAGGACTACTAAAAGATCGCTACGAATATGGCGGTCTTTTTTTTGAACAAGAGCTACCTCTAACTATCGAAGCGACTACTGAAAACACCCAACGCATAGAGATCATTTTCATCAGTTCCTGAAAATTTCAGCCATTCCTGGGATGCAACATGCCTGGTACAAGGGCCGTATGTAAAAATCCTAATTTCTCTTAGTTGCGACTCTTTCTTCAGGATATCCAGTACATCCTGAAGCATGTTGCCGCAGAATGGAGTGTACATGAAAAACACAGTTCCTTTGGAATAGTCTGCTTTGCGGGCATCTACATTAATAAACTCAACATTTGATAAACAAAGCAGCGTAGCACACAATTTCGAATATTCGCAAAATGCGGGTTCAAACTCAATGCCTTTAGTTGTAACCCCAGTAAATAAATTCACCAGAATAGCTACCTGGCCTAAGCCTGAACCAAGATCGAAAAAGATATCTTCCTTTGTGAACGGGCACTTCTCTACAAGCTCGAAAATAATCCTGGCAGGTGTTTTTTGATAAAACACCATTTCCGGCTCCAGGTCTTTAGTTACTTCAGGAATATCTCCTACCGATATCAGGCCATTAATAAATACATCCAGGTTATCATAGCCTATTGCTTCCCTATTTTTATCCGGGTCAAAACTTACATATTTGTATATTAATCTATTAAACTCTCCTCCTTCCAACTTTTTGTTTCGAATCTCATGTCGTAGCACATGAAACAAATCCGCATTAACCTGCTCCAATTTATTCTTTATCTCTTCAGCAACGCATTTAAGTGCAGTTAAGTCTTCCCCTTGGTTTTCTTTCTGCTGTAGTAGCTCAATCTGGTCAATTATTTGAAATTCTATAAAGTCTATTGCGTCCACCCTGCTATCGAAATTTTCTTTCTTATACAGGAAAAGACTATTCCGCAAGGCTTCGATGCAGGCTTTTATTTCTAAGCTCCCTTCTGGTGGCTGAACATAAAAGTTACCAAGGTCTGATACCAAACAAACAACAATTTATGGTGCAGTACAAATATATAGTTTTAAAAACAGGCGATAATTCAATATCTGAATGGGGGCATGGATGGTTCCTGTTGTTATTATTCCATTATGGATAATACCTATTGATGCATTAGTTATGAATATTGTTTTAAATTACTATCACGTTTATATCAGACTACCTTTGCTATAACATAACCACACACACTCTTCATTAATAATAAAACAAAAAACACATGAAGCCAAACATTGGAATAACTGAACAAGCAAGACAGGCAGTTTCTAATCAATTAGCTAAACTTCTTGCCGATGAATTTCTGCTATACACTAAAACACGTAATGCTCACTGGAATGTAGAAGGCGCAGACTTCCACGCCATGCATTTATTTTTTGAAGGCCAATACGAACAACTGGATGAACTTATGGACAGTGTTGCGGAACGTATCAGGCAGCTTGGTCATTATGCACCCGGAACATTGAAAGGCTTTTTAGGCCTTACACATTTGACGGATATGGCTGAAGGGACAAATGACAGTATTACTTACATAAAAGAGTTGCTTTCTGACCACGAAAGCATTATCGAATTCTTAAGAGGCAATATTGACCCGATCACTAATGAACATCACGACCAGGGCACAGGTGATTTCCTTACAGGCGTTATGGAAGACCACGAGAAAATGGCCTGGATGCTTCGCGCACATATCAAGTAATTATTCACAACAAATTGACTATACTTAAAAGCTGTAAGGAAATACCTTACAGCTTTTAAAGTTTTTAAGTCAATCTCCTTATTACATAAAAGACTCATCGGCGCTTGGGCCATAGCTACCCGGAATGGGAACATCGAGAAGACGCAGAAATACGCCCAACTGTGCCCTGTGGTGAACGGTTTGATTGAGGGACATGCGTATTACATCTTCCTTCGGCCGCACACTTATTACATTACCATTAAAAAGCAATGTCCAGTCCGATGTAAGATCTTCATCTTTCGCCTTTTGCAGTGATGCACGACCTTTGGCGAGCTCTTGTTCATAATAATCAAGTAATTCTGCCCTATTATTGATTGTTGGGGTGCTATATGGGTTCTTAGCAAGGTCAAGCTCTTTGGTATCAAAAGTCATAGTAACCCAACCCGGCAATTCGGCTATATGAGTAGCCAGGCGACGGATAGTCATACTCTTGGGATGGGGTTGCCAGTCGAACTTATCATCGGGTACAATAGAAAGCATTTTGCGTGTGGTAGTCGCTTCATTCTCCAGTTGATTAAGGAGTTTTTGTGTCATTGTCATAGCTCGTTGTTTTTGATAATACAAAGGAAAGCATGACTAGTGACAGCCCTATGTCAGTATGTTTTTAGAATCAAAAATATTATTGCCTATCATTACCTGATTTTCGTCGGCACAATATTGTAAATTAGCTAACACGGAAACGTTATTGAACAAGCAACAACCGCATAATATACGCTATGAATACACAAGAAGCACTTATAAGCGAACTAAACAAACTTCTGAAAGGCGGAAGTGCACACGCCAGTTTTGAGCACTCAATAAAAGGATTGAGCCTTAAAACTGCGGGACAAAAAGTGGATAAGCTACCCTACACAATATGGCAACTGGTGGAGCATATACGCATAGCACAGTGGGACATGCTTGAGTTTAGTAAAAGTGCCGAACATGTATCACCTGAATGGCCGAAAGGCTATTGGCCAACGGAAACCGCCCCTGCTGATGAAGCTACATGGGAAAAGAGCCTAAAGCAAATAAAAGATGACCTGGCAGACTTCATCCATTTATTAAAAGATGCAGATATGTATGCTACCCTGCCCCATGGCGATGGGCAGAGTATACTGCGTGAAGCGCTGCAGATAGCAGACCATAATGCCTACCATACTGCCGAGATCATTATGATAAGAAGATTGCTGGGAGACTGGGAGTAGTTGCACAAAAAAAATGCACTTTTTATCTTTTTCCGCTGAAAGACGTTACCAGAAAGCCGTATAACAATATAAAATATGGTATAATTGGGTATAAAAGGGTATAAACGGTATATCGGAAGGTATGAGCAGGTATATCAGCGTAATAGGAAAGTATAAAAAGGTATAATTCCAATTTCAAATTTCCGCTGATCTCCGCAGATGCATATTTTTTTTACAAACGCAGAAAATAGCTGAAGGGTTTACAGTAATGTCAAAGAGCTTTGCTAATAAGTTGATATGATAATTAACTTATTAGATAGATGCAAGATACAATTGCTGCTAAAGCATTTCCAAATTAAGATGTCCACAATTTAGTCGTAAGTCGTAAGTCATAAGTTGTAAGTCGCAAATTTTCATACCACCTTAGTTAGTAATAAGCGCTGCGCTCTTTTAGGGAGCTCAGCGCTTATTTGATTAGTGATGTTTAAAATATTGGATTTCACGTTCATGCTTTGGGGCTTCGTCCAACGAATCGAAGGTGCCGAGGTTTCTGCGTTTGTGCGTTTTAGCGTCTACTTTTCGCGAATAAATACGATATTTTCCTGATTTTAATTTGCGTATCATAGTTACTCTATTTTATTGGAAACAGCTAAAATAACATGCCATTACACCGGGTATCTAATACCTGTTATCTCTTCCGCCAAATCCCAAAGCTTTTTGGCTGTGGCTTCGTCCGTTGCGTTTTCCTTAAGGGTGGCAAGTGTTGGGTATCCTCTATAGCCACCTTCATCAGGCTCATAAAGATTACCACCTGTAGCTTGGGGATGTGTAGCTGCATATAGCGATGGCAATGCACCCTGCCATGCATCCATTAGCGGGCCTATGCGTGCAATGCCTGTGGCTATTTCTTCATCGGCCATGTGACGGGTGAGCTCTGTTTTATTGGCACCAGGCTGTGCGGCAATAGAAAGCACCGGATCTCCCTTAGCTGTAATGCGGCGATGCAGTTCTATAGAAAATAGTATATCAGCAAGCTTGCTTTGGGCATATTCACGCATGGCGTCAAAACTTTTCTCTGATCTTAAATTGTCAAAATCTATCACACCGCGCAGATAGCCCATGCTGCTAAGCGTTACTACGCGCGAGCCAGGCGTTGCGTTCAACAAGGCATACAAACAACCGGTAAGCGCGAAATGCCCCAGAAAGTTAACACCAAACTGCAGCTCATACCCTTGTGCTGTTTTTTCTTCCCTGGTCATCATTACACCTGCATTATTTATCAATACATGCAGCTGTGTATGCGCATTCAAAAACGCGTCTGCAAATTGCCGTACAGAAATTAAATCCGATAAATCAAGCATTCCTATTTCGAGTGATCCTTTACCTTCTAATGCCAGTAATTTATTGCGCGTTTCTTCAGCTTTCTGCTCGCTTCTGCAGGCAAGTACTACATGGGCACCTGCTTTATAAAGCGCTAATGCTGTTTCGTAGCCAATGCCTGCGTTTGCGCCAGTAACAATGATAGTTTTACCTTTTTGATCGGGAATATCTTTTTGTGTCCACATATAATTTGAATTTGTGGAACAAAGGTCGGCAGTTAGTACAGGGCATTAATACTAAAAAGAAAGCAAAAAATACAAAAATCAATCAGCATTCAATTTCCTGAATTGATTAGGCGTTAGATTTGTACGGCTTTTAAAGAAAGCGGAAAAATGGTTAGATTCCTCAAAACCCAGGCTGAAAGCCACTTCTGCAATTGTCCAATTGGTACTCTTCAATAATATACCGGCCTCCTGCAAAATTCTGCCGTTGATAAGTTGCGAAGTGGTTTGGCCTGTCGCCTCCTTTAGCGCTTTATTAAGGTGATTGACATGCACATGCAGCTGCTGAGCGAAGGCTGCGGGCGAGGTTAGCTTCATGACCTGATACTGCAGCTCTATTGGAAACTGACGCTCAAGCAACTCGGCAAACATTACAGCAATACGCTCCGATGCATTAGAACCCGCAGGGTGAGTAATAGCGGGCTGTAATTTTTGCGCCTCGTGTATGAGTTCCATTAAGAGATTACGCAACAGGTCGTATTTGTGAATGTAAATACCCTGCAACTCATTTGTCATTTTAACAAACAAGTTTCTGAATACTGGCAACTGCTTTTTATTCAATACCATAACTGCCATATCTGGAGACTGAAAGACAGTATAATCCTTAATATTGACAAATCGGCTGAAGAAGGGCTCGGTAAAGATGCACATGTACCCTGCTTGTTTTTCACTTATCATTTCCCAGAAATATGGAATAGTTGGATTAGTGAATACCAATGCGGTACCATTTACCTCGATAGACGTATCGGCATAATGCAACTTATTATGCCCTGTAATAAGACTGACCTTGAAAAAACTGCGTTTGTTATAAGCAGGCTTTCGGGAGTGGGACAATGGAATATCTTCTATGCGAAAGATATTGAAATGCCCTACATCATTCATAGCAGGTGCTATGGCCTGATCAATTCTTTGATAAAACGCCTGAAGCCCAAAAAGTGCAGCCATAAGCAAAAGTACAAAAATCAAATTGGGCATAAACGAGCACTCTAAAAACACTGCCCAAAAAAAAATCTTTCTTCCTGCTGACATAGGGCTGTCACTAGCCCGTCTTTTCTTTGCTATATAAAACGAATCTTAACCATTAAAACGATTAATGTATGGAAAACAGCAAAGTTGATACTGCCGATATTACAGCAGATGTTGTGATAAGCCAGGAAGCCCTTTTGAACCACTGGCAAGGGCACCGCCGCCTTACCCGCAAGGCCATTGAAGCATTCCCGGAAAAGGAGCTTTTTGACTTTTCGATTGGTGGCATGAGACCCTTCTCTCAATTAATAATGGAAATTGCGGGAATCTCAGCTACAGGGCTATCGGGCGTGGTGAGCGGTAACTGGATAACACTGGGAGAACTACATGGGCTGAGAGAAAAAATGCCTGCAACAAAAAAGGAATTACTTAAAATGTGGGACGAAATAACTGTACAACTTGATAGCCTATGGCCTGAAGTAACCGTTGACCGCTTCCAGGAAACAGTACTTGCTTTTAGGCAGTGGGAAGGGACCGTATGCAGCATGATACTGTATTGGATAGATAATGAAATCCATCATCGCGCGCAAGGGTTTGTATACCTCCGTGCACTTGGCATAGAGCCACCTGCCTTCTGGGACAGGAGCTAAGCAATTCAATGAAGAGGCTGCTTCTGGTCAGAAGTAGCCTCTTTAAATTATATGGTCAAGAATCCATGCCACTTACTTAGTATAGCTCAGCATCCACTGTATGCCAAATTTGTCTGTAAGCATACCAAAGTAAGCACCCCAGAATTGATGATCGAGCGGGATGGTGATATTAGCGCCCTGTGCGAGGCCATCGAATAATTTCTTTGTTTCTTCTTCGCCATCAGTATCTATGTTTACCATAAAGTTATTGCCTATGTTCACTGGCGGCCTGCTACCTGGCACGTCCATCCCATTCAGCACAGAGCTGCTGCCTATAGGCAGTGCTATATGCAGTATTTTGTTCTTGTCTTCTGTGGCGGTTTCTTCCGGCGGATGAGGTATATCACTCATTCGCTGTACATGAATAAATTCGCCGCCAAATACGTTTTTGTAAAAATTGAAGGCTGCTTCTGTATTACCATTAAATGCTAATGTTATGTTCGCTTTCATTGCAACTAGTTTTATCTGCAGCAAACATAGCGCCCCTCCTTAATTGCGAAGAGGGTTAATCACGACCTTTTAAGGGTGTTTTGCGACATATGCAGGTACTATACCCGACCATTTTTCTACAAAGACCTCTATTGGCTGAACCACTCCCTTTGCACTTTAAATTTCATAAAAAAAGGCGCTCTTGTCCATTTTGGTCTTGCTTGTTTGTTATTGGGGTATAAAATCAATTACCTAATAACAAAATAGATAAAAATGAGACAACGAATCGATTCGCAGCAATATGGCAGCAGTGTACTTAAAGCATTAGCCGGACTAAACGCCTACCTGGCCAAAACGAGCCTTGATAAAAACCTCCTGGAACTGGTAAACTTCCGGGTATCGCAGATAAATGGCTGTGCGTACTGCCTGGATATGCACTCGAAAGACTTACGCGTGGCCGGTGAAACGGAACAAAGACTTTACCTGGTGAGCGCATGGCGCGAAGTGCCCCTGTACAGCAACCGTGAACGTGCAGCGCTGGCATGGGCGGAAGCGGTGACCAAGCTTACTAACCAGGAGGTGTCCGATGAGGTATATGAACAAGCCAGTGCAGAATTTTCGGAACAGGAACTAATGGAATTGACAATAGCTGTAACAGCCATTAATACTTACAATCGCCTTAATGTATCATTTCGTATTCAAGCTGGTGATTACCAGCCTGGCCAGTGGGCTACGGCTCATTAAAACTATTGTGCGGGCCCGGTTATAAAGGGCCCGCTTTTATATATGGTCTTTCATTGCCATACTATACTTCTCATAGTATCGGGTTCATGAGGAGAACTCATCGAGCTGTTGATTTACCTTTTCAAGCTGCATTTCCAGCATGTCCCTTGCTTGTTCCAATTCCCGTCTATCGTTATACAACGTTTTGTCGATAGCGGCTTCCAATTGTTGACTGCGTTTAGCTATCCTTGTTTTGCCAAACAATAATTTACTAATTATCAAACCTAATATAGTGCCACCTATAGCACCAGTAAGCATTTTTGATCTACCATTCATAATTTGCATGTTAAGTATAACAATACCGGCAAAGCTATTTACTAATCTCGCCAATGTTAATGACGATTATCACTTACTGAATTGAACTTTATCAGCAGAATAGGGCACAAAAAAAATGGCTGCTTCTTTTTTATTGAAACAGCCTGTGGCTAAAATGAGGGCCGGGGTGTACTATGCTTACATACAGCTCGGGAATTTAATGGGATGTCTGCCTGTATTTGCGGATATATTATGAGCTACTGCTCTTGTTCGTTAAAACCATTATTACTCTCTAAAACAAAAGTATGCTCTGGAAACGCGAATAGCAGTGACGAATATCAATACGCACTATGAGCTTAATCATCCCGTATTGACGCTTAGCCCACCATTTACAAATAATATGTTATTAACCCAGCAATGATGACTTCTTTCAGCATTCTGAGTGACATTTGTCACAAGAAAGAAGTATATTACTAATCAACTTTATGCTCCAGATTATGAAGTAAAAATCGAAGCAAAAATCATAATCGAACACACATTTTTCACCGTAAATAAATTCTATGGCTAATATTCTTCTGATAGAGGATGATGAGGATATCCGCCTGAATGTGGTAGAGATCCTCACGCTAGCGGAGCATAACATAATCACTGCCACAAACGGCACTGAGGGCATTGCAATGGCGCAAAAGGAAAATCCTGACCTGATAATAAGCGATGTGACCATGCCCGGCATTGATGGGTTTGGCGTACTTCATATTTTGCGCATGCATCCATCAATGAAATATACACCTTTTATCTTCCTGACATCTAAAAGCGAAAGTGGCGATTTCAGGCAGGCGATAAAGCTGGGTGCGGATGACTATATAATTAAACCTTTTGAAGGAAGCGACCTACTGAATGCTGTAGAGGCTAACCTGAAAAAAAACAGACAGAATAGAAATACAAACGAAGAAAATAATGTGGCTGAAAACGGTAACACGAATACCAGGTATAAAGCAAATGATGGTACAGACCCGCTACTGGAGCTTATAAAAAACAGCGAAACCATAGAGTATAAGAAGAAGCATATAATATATAAAGAGAAAAGTATACCGCGCTTTCTTTACTATATAAAATCGGGGAAAATAAAAACCTTTAAAAGGCACGAAGATGGTAAGGACCTGGTGATAAACCTGCTGGGTGAAGGTGACTACATAAGCTATGCAGCCATACTGGAAAACAGCTACCAAACAGAAACAGCAGAAGTGATTGAAGACTGCGAATTGGTGATGATACCCAGAAAAAAATTTGAGCAAGTGCTAAGCAGCAATGCGGAGGTAATGAAGAGAATAATGAATATGCTTGCAAAAAACCTTGTGCAAAAGGAAGAGCAAGTACTAGGCCTGGCCTATAATACCCTGAGAAAAAAAGTAGCGGAAGCGCTACTAAGCCTCCAAAAGAAATATCACAAGCAAAAGGATGAAAAATTCACAATAAACCTGGGACGCACAGAACTAGCCAGCATAGCGGGTACTGCTACAGAATCGCTTATAAGAACCCTAACTGAATTTAAGCAGGAAAAATTGATAGAAATGCATAACGGCTTGATTACCATAATAGACAAAGACCGCCTGGAATACTTACTACGGTAGTGTTTAAGCTTTTACACCAACAATATTAAAAACATTAAACAATAAATAATTTCAAATACGTATCTTTATATCAAATAGGACGTTAGGCAATAGTTGTTTCTCAAAAAATGCTTTGGTTATGAAATTGAGTGATTACCTAAAACCAGAAGATATATTTCAAAGCATTGAAGATGCAGTAGTTGTAATTGACGATGATTGGTGCTATCACTACATAAACGATAATGCATTATTATTCTTCAACGGGGCAAGAGAAGAAGTTATAGGGAAAACAATATGGGAAGTTTTTCCTGAATTGCAGAATACCGCAGTGGCCCTAAAATACCAAACCGTAATGGAGCAAAGAATACCGGTGTCTTTCGAAATGCACTGGTATGATAACAAATGGCTGAGAGTGCGGGCCTTCCCGCTACAAAAAGGCATCTCGATATTTGCCACTGATATAACAAAAGAAAAAAGAGCTATCTCGGAATTTGAAGAAATATCAGAGCATTTCAAGCTTTACACAGAGGTTAACTCCAACGGATTGTTTTACCTGGATTATAAAGGGCAATTTCAATATGTGAATGATAAGTTGCTGGAATTAACCGGCTTATCGTCAGACGAAGTTTTAGGCAATAACCTGATGCAGATCCTGTTTGCCGAGGATAAAGAAAAACAGGTGGGCATAGAAAAGTTGCTGCTACAACAGGGCCCATTAAACGAAATATGCGATATCCATAATAAAATAAGTGACGCAAGAATTCAGGTACATGTGCAAGCCATACCTATGAACGTTAAGGGCATTCCTAAGGGGTATATAGGATCGGTAGAAGACATAACGGAAAAAATAAAGGCGCATAAAATAATAGAGGAAAGTGAAAGTTGGTTTCGCAACGCAGCTAACAATGCACCAATAATGATGTGGAGCACCGATGCGAATAAACACACCAATTACCTAAACAATACCTGGCTGGAGTTTACCGGCCGGACAATAGATTCGGGAACAGGACTGGGATGGTTTGAAAATATCCATCCCGACGACCAAAAACAAATGCTAAAACTCTACAATGACGCATTTGATCAACGCAGGAATTTTAAAGCAGAATACCGCTTACAATACCACGGCGGCGGCTACAGGTGGGTATCTGCTGTGGGGAAGCCACTATATGCACCGGACAACACTTTTCTTGGCTTCATAGGGTCTTGTGCGGATATAGAGGAGAAAGTAATGCTCTATCAAAACCTTGACAATAAGATAAAGGAACGCACCGAAGAGCTAAATGCAGCGCTGGAAAGAGAAAGGGAACTGAATATGACTAAATCGCATTTTGTATCAATAGCATCGCATGAGTTCCGTACACCGCTAAGCACTATACTTTCTTCTACGGGCCTTATATCCACATATTTAACATTAAATCAACCGGAAAATATACATAAGCATATTGACCGAATAAAAGGAGCGGTAAAACACCTGACTGATATATTAGGCGATTTTCTTTCGATAGAAAAACTGGAGCAAGGAATGGTACGGGTAGAACCCTCAATATTTAACCTGCACCATCTTGTATATGAAATAAAAGAAGAACTGGAAGGCATGCTAAAAGCAGAGCAGCAAATAGTATGTATGCTAAAGGGCGAATCGCTATTGCAGTCTGATAAAAAGATATTTCGCAATGTTCTTAACAACCTGCTAAGCAATGCTATAAAATACTCGGACAAAACAGTAACACTGGAAGCCGAGATACATGACAACCATGTATCTATATCTATTGCAGATAGAGGCATAGGCATACCGAAGGAAGAACAGGAACAACTATTCAAAAAATACTACAGAGCCTCAAATGTGGGCAACGTAAAGGGTACCGGACTGGGTCTAAACATAGTGCAACGCTATGTAGCGCTACTAAATGGCGAAATAAGCTTTGAAAGCAATGACACAGGCACTACATTTTCAATAATAATCCCCAAAGAAAGCAGCATGGAAAATATAGCGGTGAGGAACTACAATACCTCAGCTATATAGATGATGTAAATCAGTAATTAATATGATTTAGTTCAGAAGAATGATGATAAATAAATCGTTCATTTGACTAAATAATAAACTGTGAACACGGCTACACGAAGAAGAAATTATTTAGCAGCAGAACGGCTGCTAATACGCATTATAGCCATCCCGGGCTTCTACTACCCAAAACAACTGATGATATTGACGTTAACGGCAGTATGCGACTCGCTTATACAACACAAATCTTTCTCTTTAAAAATATTCTTTCATAACAAAATAGCAAGCTCATGAATTTCACACCAGAAGAACTTGAAGTAATAGATGCTGTAAAATACAGACCTGCGATATCAATAATACTATCTGCAGCGCCGGAAATAGCATTGCAGAAAGAAATGCAGCACAAGCTAAAAATAACAGCCGACAACATAAAACGACAATTACTGGAACAATACCCGGCGCAATCATGCGAAGACATACTGCAAAAGCTGGATGATACAATAGCGTCAATAGCCTACAATGCAGATTTTCAGAGTATAGCCATATATGTATCTCCAATACTTTCAAAAGTATTTTACCTGCACATACCTATAGAGGATAAAATAATAATTGACCAAAGTTTTGAAATACGGGACCTGATATATGCCAAGCAGGAAGCAATAAAGTTTATTGTGCTTATGATAACAGGAAAGCATACGGAAGCATATATACTGGACAATGGCAATGCGGCTAAACTAAAATTAGAAATGCCCGAAAACATGACAACCTATGACCGGGATGAACCGGAACCGGTAGCAAATTTTTCAGATCAGTCGAAAGACAAAGAGTTATTGCAAAACAAATTTCTAAAGCATATTGATAATGCCCTTTCAGCAATATTACGCACGAATAATCTTCCTGTTTTTCTACTTGGTGCAGAAAGAACCTTAGGGCATTTTGCAAGTATAACCGCCAACGCGAATAGTGTAGCGGCTATGATACACGGCAACTATGAAGAAGCCAGCCTTACTGAAATACAACAATTATTAGCCCCCTATATAAAAGCCTGGAAAACGGAAAAAAACACACAGGTACTCGATGAGATAGACCAGGCTATAAAAAGCAAAAAATTGGAGGCAGGTGTGAAGGCTATATGGACGGCAGTGAAAGAAAAAAACTGCAGCCTGCTAATAGTGGAAAAGAACTACATGTACCCTGCGGACTATACAGGGGATGTAAATTATATACAAAAGCACGATAGCGTATCCGCTTCAATTTTAAATATAAAAGATGCAGTAGATGACATTATTGAGCAAGTAATACAGGCAGGAGGTGAAGTACGCTTTGTAGATGAAGGGCTGCTAAATGAATACATGCATATTGCATTGGTACGATATTATTAATTGATACCATATGGCGGAACTAAGCTTATGGCTCGATTCGTATGATGACATCTATTCCGACTTCGATTCAAGACATTATTTGAAACGAAGGGTATCAGAGGATTTTATTGACGAGCTTAGAATGTCCCTGAAATACCGTACCGATAAGCCCGACCGCTTGCTGCTATTATTACCTGCACAGCTGAGGAATGCAGAAATAGAAAAGGAGATACTTTCAAGCATTAAAGAACAGCTGAAGGACAGGCTGCAGATATCTGACGAAAAGAGAAAACGGACCTGGCTGCAGGGCCTGAAGCTGCTGATATCAGGAATGTTGCTAATGGCAGCAGATGCATTTATAGTATATAAGGCTACCTACCTTAATACCCTGCTAAAAGTAATAGTGGAGCCTGCAAGCTGGTTTACTATCTGGACAGGGCTTGATGTGCTAATATATGACTACAGGAAAGTAAAGGCTGAAACAGATTTTTACAAATGCCTGCACCAATTGCATATTCATTTCAAAGACATTAGCGCATAGCAATTTATAAATTTCCGTGCCGGGTCAATGACTGATATTGGATACAGCGGTGAACAATATCATGCAGCTTTTATCTCATAATCATTAGGTATATTGATCTTAGTCATGACAATGGGCGTTGCGCCAACTTACATTTACCATTATCTCAAATCTTAAATACATTATACTATGAAAGATGATCAACAATTACAGCAGGATGTAATGGATGAACTTAAATGGGATCCAATACTTAATGCTTCTGAAATTGGCGTGTCTGTAAAAAAAGGCATTGTGACCCTAAGCGGGTATGTGAACAGCTACTCTAAAAAAATAGCTGCGGAAAGTGCCGCAAAACGGGTGAAAGGTGTAAGTGCAATAGCTGAAGACATAGAAGTGCGGCTGGGCCTGGATGATGAAAGGAACGATACCGAAATAGCAGAAGCCGCACTTGACGCACTAAAATGGAATAGCAATGTACCAAATGACAGAATAAAAATAAAGGTAGAAAATGGCTGGGTAATGCTGGAAGGCGAGGCTGACTGGCAATACCAAAAAGACGCTGCAGCAAATGCCGTGCGGGACATAACTGGCGTAAAAGGCATCAGTAACCTTATAATGCTCTCGCCAAAGGCTGACGTATCGGTAATAGAAAAGAATATAAGACGTGCACTACAACGCAGCGCAGACATTGAGGCTAACAATATAGATATAAGGACCGTTGGTAATAAAGTGATAATAAAAGGAAAAGCAAGATCGTGGGCTGAGAGAAGTGAAATAGAAAGGGCTGCATGGTCATCACCGGGAGTAACGGAAATAGAAGACGACCTATTGATCACAACATAAAAGACAATTCTCTATTACTATTTAACAAAAACCGCTTCAAAAAAGCGGTTTTTGACATTTTATCAAAAGATATCGCTGACAAATGTCATTTTCTCATAGCTATAAAGATTCTACTTTGCAAAAAAGAAACTATGAAGATCTTAATATGCGTAGATAACTCCGCCCAATGCGAAAAAATATTTCTTGCTTCAAAGAATATACTTGCTACAAGAGTGCCTGCTGCCGAGATAACTATACTACATATTGCAGACAACAAGCATAACAGCAATATCGTAACAGATATCAATGAGCTGGCGAAACAGTATTTTGACATGGACTTCTATTACATGGAAGTAAAAGGTGTAATAAAAGATGAAATAAACCAAGCATTGGATAATGCGAATTATGACTTAATTGTCTTTGGCACAAAAGGGCATTCAGCGCTTACTAACATAATATTAGGCAGCACAGCGGAATATCTTTTGCATACTATTAAAATACCCATGCTACTGGTGCCCTGATAGTAAAAGAGAAAGAAAAAAACAGTTCCTACTGTTGTTTAAGATTACTATTATTAGTAACATCACATCTATTATATGATAGTTGCCAAATAGCAATTATTATATTGCAAAAGTTTTACGCCGCTATATTAATACTATGTCCAGAGGCTCCTTGGGTGATACTGATATTTATACAATACACAATCGCGTAAAACTGGTGCGTGGTGGCAAGCCCTACTTTAGCCAAATGTTGGAAATGATAGACGAGGCAAAGACATCTGTACACCTGCAAACCTATATATATGACGAGGATGAAACAGGCAGCATGATAGCCGACGCCTTAATAAAGGCAGCTACCAGAGGTGTAAAAGTATATGTACTGCTTGATGCTTATGCATC
>Ga0070665_100002845_pt1 | contig 18736 bp, 19 predicted proteins | sample KBSS13metaG_FD_65862 | JGI IMG/M metagenome (GOLD analysis project Ga0070665, IMG submission 65862) | Switchgrass rhizosphere microbial communities from Kellogg Biological Station, Michigan, USA - KBS S1-3 metaG | ecosystem: Host-associated > Plants > Roots > Rhizosphere > Soil ...
CGGTCGCGCGGCCACGGCGGAGCTGGCCGAGACCGTCGCCGCGGCCCTGCACCGGCGCTACGACGCCGACGCCGACCCCGCTCTCCCGGTCTACCCGGCCTTCCGCACCTGAGAAGTTCGCCGATCCGAAGGCGTCCCGTCACCGTCCGCACATCGCTTGTGCCGGCGCGGGAGGCGATCATGCCCTCGTGACCGTGCAGACGCTGCGACCTGCCCGTTCCCCTCGAGCCGCCGCCCGCCCGATCCGGATCCTGGCCACCCTGGGTGACTCCACCGCCGTCGGGCTGGGCGACCCGGTGCCCGGTGGTGGCTGGCGCGGGTTCCCCGTGCTGCTGCGGGACGCCACCGGGGCCGAGCTGGTCAACCCAGCGCGGGCCGGCGCCCGGATGGCCGACGTCCGGCACGCCCAGCTCCCGCTCGTGCTGGCCGCCCGCCCCGACGCCGCGCTGATCTGTGCCGGCATGAACGACACCCTGCGCTCCGACTTCGACCCGGTGGCGGTCCGCGCGGACCTGACGGCGACGGTGACCGAGCTGCACGCCGTGGGCTGCCATCCGGTCGTGCTGCGCTACCACGACCACACCCGGGTCTTCCGGCTCCCGGGACGGCTCGGCGAGGCCCTGCGACACCGCGTGACCGCCTTGAACGCGGCGATCGACGCGGCCGTGCGGGACGCCGCCGGGACGGGGGTGCTCGACCTGCACCTGCTCCCGGGCGGCTACGAGCGCACGGCGTGGAGTGTCGACCGGCTGCATCCCTCAGAGCTCGGGCACCGGCTGCTGGCCCGGGCCGCGGGGGAGTCGCTCGCCGAGGCCGGGTTCGCCGTGCCCGCCCCCGTCGACGTCCGGTGCGCGGGCGGTCGGGAGATCACGACCCTGCACAGGGCGGCGTGGATCGTGGTCAAGGGCACGCCGTGGCTGGTCCGCCGGGGTCGTGACCTGGGGCCGGTGATCCTGCACGGCCTGCGCACCCGCAGCGCTGCCTAAGGGGTCAGCACGATCCGACCGAACACCTCGCCGGCGTCCATCCGGGCGTGCGCGAGAGCGGCCTTCTCCAGCGGCAGGACGTCGTGGACGACGGTCCGCAGCTCGCCTCGGGCCGCGGCGGCGAACTGGGCGGCGCGCACCGCCACCGTGTCGGCCCGCGGGACCGTGTCGAGGCTGAGCGTGGCGAAGGACAGCGACCGCCGGAGGGCGGCGATCAGCCGCATGCCGAAGTCCGCGGGCGGCGGGCCCGCGACCACCCCGACCGCGACCATCCGTCCGTTCGGGTTCAGCCGGTCGAGGAAGTCCGGCAGGTCCGGACCCGCGACGACGTCGACGATCACGTCGAACCCCGCGGGCCCACCCCGACCGTCGCGGTCGAGCACGTGAGTCGCCCCGAGCCCGCGGAGCCGATCGCCGCGGGCAGGCGACGACGTCGTCACGGCGACCTCGCCGACGACGGCGGCCAGCTGCACGGCCGTGATCCCGATGCTCCCGGCCGCGCCGCGGACCAGCACCGACTCGCCGGGCGCGAGGCGCGCGCGGTCGAGGGCGAAGTGCGCGACCGGCCCCGAGCCGCCGAGGGCCACGGCGTCCTGCGCGGACAGGCCCGCGGGGAGGGGCTCGAGGTCCTCGACCGCGGCGACCGCCCGCTCGACGTACCCGCCGCCGGTGCCGGTGAACGCCCACACCCGGCGCCCGAGCCAGGCCGCGTCCACCCCGTCGCCGACGGCCACGACCGGCCCGGCCACCTCGCTGCCGGGGACGTGCCCGGTGGTGAACCCGTACCCGGCCAGGGTGCCCCGCCGGATGACGGCGTCCACCCCGCCGACCCCGATCGCCTCCGGCCCGACGACGACCTGGCCCGGCCCCGCGACCGGTTCCGGCCGGTCGACGACCCGCAGCCCGTCGGGCGCTCCGAACTCCTCGATGATCACTGCTCGCATGCGTCCGACGCTAACGGACGCCCCCGTCCACTTCGCTAAAGTGAGAGACGTGGTCGATCGTTCGTCTCAGTCCGGGTACCGCACCCTGCGGTCCGACGCCCGCGACAACCGGGAGCGGATCCTCGAGGCGGCCCGGGTGCTGTTCGCCGCCGAGGGGCTGGGCGTGCCGATGCGGGAGGTCGCGCGGCGGGCAGGCGTGGGCCCCGCGACCCTCTACCGCCGGTTCCCGACGAAGGAGGCCCTGCTCACGGAGGCCTTCGCGGACCAGGTGACGGCGTGCCGCGCAGTCGTGGACGAGGCGCTGCGCGAGCCGGACCCGTGGGAGGGCTTCCGCCTGGTCGTCGAGAGGATCGTCGAGCTGCACGCGCGCGACCGGGGGTTCACAGCCGCGTTCCTGTCCGCGTACCCGGAGGCCGTGGACGTCACGGCGGAGCGCGAGTACGCGCTGCGGGCCGTCGCGGACCTCGCGCAGCGGGCCCGGGCGGCGGGCACGCTGCGGCCGGACTTCGTGCTGGACGACCTCATCCTGGTGCTCATGGCGAACGACGGGATCCGCGCGGCGACTCCCGAGGCACGCGTCGCGGCGGCACGGCGGTTCGCCGCGCTGATGGTCGAGTCCTTCCGGGCCTCGCCCGACCGGGTCCCGCTCCCGCCGGTCGCCCGGCGGAGTGGCTGAGCAGGGACTGGGAGCGCGCTAGGCGCTCTGCGCGAGGGCGGGCCGGGTCAGCGGCTGAGCCGTCTCGATCTCGAACAGCGAGGCGCGGGTGCAGGGCCCGCAGACCCAGTCGACCACCCCGTCCCGGTGGTGGCTGCTCCACGCGAGACCGCGCGCGTCGCGCGCGGTGCGGGGGCAGGAGCAGAGGGTGCAGAAGGTGAGGCCGGCGGTCACAGATCGTGCGATCTCGTCCATGCCAGCAGAGCATGGAGTAACCGCATTGCCGTTCTGTGAACACCACACCCCGACGTGTTGCGTTCAGGGGAAGCCTGTGAGCGCGTTACAGCGAGCGCAAGAACCGATCCATCCGCACCAGGGCCTCCTCCAGCAGCGGCAGGGCCGTCGCGTAGGAACAGCGGATGTGGCCCTCGCCACTCGGCCCGAACACGTTCCCGGGCACCACGGCCACGCTCTCGGCCTTCAGCAGGCGCTCGGCGAAGGTCTCCGAGTCCAGCCCCGACGAGCGGATCGACGGGAAGGCGTAGAACGCGCCGCCGGGCTCGGGGCAGTCCAGGCCGATCTCGCGCAGGCCCTTCACGAACACCCGCCTGCGCCGGTCGTAGTCCGCGACCATGTCCTCGACGTCCTGGTCCGCCTCGCGCAGCGCCTCGACCGCGGCGAGCTGGGAGACGTGCGGCGCGCACAGCATCGTGTACTGGTGCACCCGCACGCACAGCTCGGCGACGGCGCTGGGCGCGCAGATCCAGCCGACCCGCCAGCCCGTCATGGCCTGGGCCTTGGAGAACCCGCCGAGCACGACGGTCCGCTCCCGCGCGCCCGGGATCGCGCCGAGACAGGTGTGGGTGCCGTCGTAGGTGAGGCGGTCGTAGATCTCGTCCGAGACCAGGTAGAGGTCGTGCTTCTCGGCCAGCCGGACCAGGGCCTCGAGGGCGGCCCGGGGCTGCACCGCACCCGTCGGGTTGGCGGGGGAGCCGATCAGGATCGCCTTGGTGCGCGGGGTGATCGCGGCCTCGACGACCGCCGGGTCCACCGCGAACCCGTCCTCCCAGCGCGTGGGCACCGGGACGGCGGTCCCGCCCGCGAACCCGACGCACGGCTCGTACGCCACGTAGCAGGGCTCCGGGATGATCACCTCGTCCCCGGCGTTGAGCAGCACCCGCAGGGCCAGGTCGAGGCCCTCGGACACGCCGGTGGTGATCAGGCACTCGGTCTCCCAGGCGTACTCGGCCCGGTAGCGGGTGTGGAGGTCGGCGCAGATCAGCTGCCGCAGCTCGGCCAGCCCCGCGTTCGACGTGTACGTGGTGAACCCGTGCTCGAGGGCGTAGATCCCCGCCTCGCGGATCCGCCAGGGCGTGACGAAGTCCGGCTCGCCGACGCCGAGGGAGATGACGTCCTCCATCTCGGCGGCGATGTCGAAGAACCGCCGGATGCCCGACGGCGGGGTGCCTGCGATCGTCGTGTTGAGGGCCTTCACGGGGTCACCGGGAGGCGGTGGTCGGGCTCGGGGTCGCTGAAGGAGTCCCCGTCCTGTTTGTGGGTCTTGAGCACGAAGTGGGTCGCGGTCGCCTGCACCCGGTCGATCGTGGAGAGCTTGCGCGCCACGAAGTCGCTGACCGCCCGGATGTTCGAGCCGGTCACCGTGCACCGCAGGTCGTGCCCGCCCGAGACGAGGTAGACGCTGCGGACCTCGGCGAACCGGGAGATCCGCTCGGCCACGTCGTCGAACCCGACGCCGCGGGCCGGGGTGACGGCCACGTCGATGAACGCGGTCACCTCCGCCGAGTCGGCGCCGTCGACCTTCTCCCAGTCGACCACGGCCTTGTAGCGGCGGATCACGCCCGCCTTCTCCCATGCCCCGACCTGGGCCGAGACCTCCGCGACGGACCGGCCGGTCATCGTCGCCAGGGTCTCGTGGCTCAGTGTCGAGTCCTGCTCCAGCAGCTCGAGGATCTCGCGCACGCCGCGGACCCTACGCGAGCGCCCGGGCGAGCCGCCGGACCGCCTCGGCCAGCTCGGCGGGCGGGTAGGTGGCGAAGCAGAGCCGGGCGCTGCTCGTGAACCCACCGTCCGTGGCGAAGGCCGAACCGGGCACGAACCCGACGCCCTGCTCCACCGCGCGGGGCAGCAGCGCCGTGGTGTCGGTGCCGTCGGTGAAGTCCACCCACACGAACATGCCGCCGGTCGGCGTGGAGCGGACGACGCGGTCGCCGAGCTCGGCGTCGACCGCCGCGGTGAGGGCCTGCGCCCGCTGGGCGTTCGCGATCCGCAGCCCCGTGACGTGCGCGGTGAACCAGGGTTCGTCGGCGAGCAGCTCCGCGGTGATCGCCTGGGTCAGCGAGGACCCGCAGAGGTCGGTGGACTGCTTCAGCCGCTCGACGGCCGTCGCGAGGGCGGGCGGCCCGGTCAGCCACCCGACGCGCAGAGCAGGCGCGAGGACCTTGCTGGCGCTGCCGAGCCGCACCACCCGGTCGCCGTGGGCGGCGACGGGCAGCGGGGGAGCACCGTCGAACGCCAGCAGGCCGTACGGGTCGTCCTCGACGACGAGGAAGCCGTACCGCTCGGCCAGCTCGACGAGCGCGCGGCGGCGCTCCTGGCTCAGCGTCACCCCGCGCGGGTTGTGGAAGCTCGCGACGGTGTGGACGAGCCGCGGCCGCAGCCCGGCGGCCAGCCGCTCGCCCAGCAGGTCGACCCGCAGCCCGTCGGCGTCGAGGGGCACGGAGTGGACCTCGGCGCCCGCGGCCTGCAGCACCTGCAGCGCCCCCACGTACACCGGGTCCTCGACGACGACCGGGTCGCCCGGATCGAGCAGCGCGCGGGCCACCAGGTCCAGGGCCTGCTGCGACCCGCTGGTCACGACGACGTCGGTGGGGGTGACGGGCCTGCCGATCCGATCCGTCTCGTGGGCGGCCACGATCTCGCGCAGCCCGGCGATCCCGGCGGTCTCGGAGTACTGCACGGCGGCCGAGCCGGTCAGCGCACGGGCGGCGGCCTCGGCGATCCGCTCGCGGGGCAGCGCGTCGGCGGCGGGCAGCCCGCCCGCGAGGCTGAGCACGTCGGCCCGGGCGGTGAGGGTGAGCAGGTCGCGGATGGCCGAGCCGCGGACGGCGGCGAGACGGCGGGACAGGGTGACGGTCATGGCTGGGTCTTCCTCGCGGGGTCCGCGCGTCGGGAGGCCCCGGGGCGCGGGCTCCGGGGTCGGAGCCGGCGCAGGGCGGGTCCCGCGGGGATCGTCCGCGGCGTGCCGTGTGGCGGGTAGGCGGCGGCCGGGTAGGGCCGCCGTCCGCCATCGTGCCCAACGATCCTGCGATGCGGAAAGTCTATTCCAGATGCTGGGACGATCCCGACGTTGCGAACCGATCACGACAGCGTGAAGTCGTTGGCCCGACCTGCACGGACCCTCTAAGTTGCCCGGCATGAGCTACCCGCCCGATGACGACGGTCAGCAGGGTCACCCGCAGCAGCCCGGTCAGTACCCGCCGCCCGGCGGCCAGCCGCAGCAGGGCGGATACCCGCCGCCCCAGCAGGGTGGCTACCCGCAGCAGGGCGGCTACCCGCCGCCGGGCTACCCGCAGCAGGGCGGATACCCCCAGCAGGGCGGCTATCCGCCGCCGCAGCAGGGCGGTTACCCGCAGCAGGGTGGCTATCCGCAGCAGGGTGGCTACCCGCCGCCGGGATACGGGCAGCAGGGCGGGTACCCGGCTCCGGGTGGCGGCGCGCCGCTGCCGGACCCGCTGGTCGCCGCGGACTTCGGCGACTGGTGGGCCAAGGTCATCGCGGTGCTCGGCCGTAGCTGGCAGCCGTTGCTGCTGATCCAGCTGGCCACGGCGCTGCCCGCGCTGATCGTCGCTGCGCTCATCGCGCTCGTCGTGGCGGCGGGCGGCGGGGCGGTGCTCGCCTTCGTCGGCACCGGGCTCTCGCTGATCCTCGTGGTGGCGGTGGCCCTGCTGGCCCAGGGCGCCTCGGTCTACGTGGTGACCCGGCAGGCGGCCGAGCAGCCGGTCGGCGCGGGCGAGGCGCTGTCCTTCGCCGCGAGCCGGGCGCTGCCGCTGCTGGGCTGGGGGATCCTCGCCGGGATCATGGTGGCCATCGGGTTCGTCCTGCTGGTCCTGCCCGGCCTCTACCTGCTGATCGTGTTCGCCGCGTCGCTGACCGGCGTGATCATGTTCGAGCGGGGCGGCATCGGCCGGACGTTCGAGCTGGTCAACCGGCAGTTCTGGCCCACGGCCGGGAAGCTCATCACGGCGTTCATCGCCGCGGGGGTCTACTCGTGGATCATCCAGACGATCGTCGGCCTCTTCGCCACCCAGGGCGGCACGCTCTACTCGCTGCTGGTCAACATCCTCACCCTGCCGGTCAGCCTGGCCTCGGCGGGCGTCGCGGTGGTCACCTACGCGACCCTGCGGAACCGGGAGAACGCCCAGGTCGGCACCCCGAACCTGGTCCACGAGCTGCAGAGCTGACCCAGAGCTGACCCAGAGCTGACCCAGGACGGGTCCAGCGCAGGCCCTGTCGGTGCCGGGTGGCACCCTGGACACCGATGACTGACGGGCTGTTCGACCTCGGCGAGCACGCGGACCCGGGCTCCTCCGCCTCCTCGGTGGACGAGTCCCGGGGCTCCGCGGGCTCGCCGCTCGCGGCGCGGATGCGTCCGCGGACGCTGGACGAGGTGATCGGGCAGCGGCACCTGCTCAAGCCCGGCGCCCCGCTGCGCAGGCTGCTGGAGGGCGCCGCCCCCGCGTCGGTGCTGCTCTACGGGCCGCCCGGCACCGGGAAGACCACGCTCGCCCGGCTGATGGCCGGGGCGGGCGATCGGCGCTTCGTCGCCCTCTCGGCGCTGTCCGCAGGGGTGAAGGAGCTCCGCGCGGTCATCGAGGACGCGCGGCGCAGGCGGGACTACGACAGCACCTCCACCGTCCTGTTCATCGACGAGGTCCACCGCTTCTCCAAGACCCAGCAGGACGCCCTGCTCGGTGCCGTGGAGGACCGGGTTGTCCTGCTCGTCGGAGCGACCACGGAGAACCCGTCGTTCTCGGTGGTGTCGGCGCTGCTGTCCCGGTCCCTCGTCCTGCAGCTGCAGTCGCTGGAGGAGTCGGACCTGCGCGAGCTGCTGCGCCGGGCCGTCGCGGACGAGCGGGGGCTCAACGGGGCCGTAGAGCTGGCCGAGGACGGCGAGTCCGCCCTGGTCAGGCTCGCGGCCGGGGATGCGCGGCGGGCGCTGACCGCGCTGGAGGCCGCGGCCGACGGGGTCCTGGCGGACGGTGCGGGTGTGGTGGACCTGGCCGCCGTCGAACGGGCGGTGACCGAGGTCGCCGTGCGCTACGACCGCGCAGGCGACCAGCACTACGACGTGATCAGCGCCTTCATCAAGTCCATCCGCGGCTCGGACCCGGACGCGGCGCTGCACTACCTCGCCCGGATGCTGGTCGCGGGGGAGGACGCGCGGTTCATCGCGCGCAGGCTGATGGTGCACGCCAGCGAGGACATCGGGCTGGCGGACCCCACCGCGCTGCAGGCGGCCACGGCGGCGGCGCAGGTCGTCCAGCTCGTCGGGATGCCGGAGGCCCGGATCGCGCTCGCCCAGGTGACCGTGCACCTCGCCACCGCCCCGAAGTCGAACGCGATCATCACGGCCATCGACGCCGCGATGTCCGACGTCCGGGCGGGGGCGGTCGGCTCGGTGCCGCCGCACCTGCGGGACGGGCACTACGCGGGCGCGGCCACGCTGGGCAACGCCGTGGGCTACCGGTACCCGCACGAGGACCCGGGCGCCGTCGTCACCCAGCAGTACCCGCCGGACGACCTGGTGGGCCGGGACTACTACACCCCCAGCGGGCACGGCGCCGAACGCGTGCTGGCCGAACGCCTCCCGAAGCTGCGCCGGGTCGTCCGCGGCGCCGCCCGCCCCACCTCCACCCCCTGAGCGAACGGCACTTTCGCTCAAACCTAGTGAGCGAAAGTGCCGTTCGCTCAGGGGGTGAGTGGGGGAGGGCTACGCGGTGCGCAGTGTGAGGCCGAGCGCGCTCAGCGTCGTGGTGATCGGCGTGAAGTAGGCCGTGCAGGCTCCGCCGCCACCACTGTGGACGCCCTGGGCCTGGCCGTCCGGGGTGAGGTACGGGCCGCCGGAGTCGCCCTGCGCGCTGCACACGGACGCGACGACCATGTTCGTCTGCCGCTGCCCGTCGAAGTTCACGGTGCGGCCGCGCGCGGTGATCGAGCCGCACGACTTGCCGCTGGTGCTGCCGTAGAGGCAGACCGCGGCGCCGATCGGCGCCTCGGCCGTCCCGCGGACCGCCTGGTCGGCGGCCTCGGGCAGGGCGCGCAGGCCGGTGGTCACGGGGATCGCGCCGACGTCGAGGCCGTTGGTCGCGGTCGTCGCGCCCGTGCCGATGGGCGCGCCGTCGGCGTCCTCCCACCGGTCGGCCTCGCGGGTGCAGTGCCCGGCGGTGATGATCCAGTCCGCGGCGCCCTTGGTGGCGGTGAAGCCCAGGGTGCAGCGGGTGCGGTCGCCCGTGATCCGCTGCCCGCCCTCGAGGTCCTGGTGCCGCGGCGGCGCGGCGTCGGTACGCACGCGCAGCAGGGCGGGGTCGATGCCCGCGGTCAGCGCGGCGAGGCCCGGACCGGGCGCCCCGGCCAGGCGCAGGTCGACGACGTCGCCCTCGATCCCGTAGTCCGCGACCTCCGGCGGCATCACGACGGCGGAGCGGGCGTCGAGCAGGGCCATCACGGCGGCGGGCGCGGCGAGGGGGGCGGCGGCCTTCGGGGTCTGGGGACCCGCGGCGGCCACCCCGGCCCCGGTCAGGGCGCCTGCCGCGGCGAGCACCAGCAACCCGCGCAGGACTGTCCGGAACCCGGGGAGGGATCGCTCGCGCTCGAGGACGGTCACGCACCGCCAACGACGGCCGGGTTGCGCGGGCAGCGGGCGGACACCCGAGAGTGCGTCACCCGGATGGAGTAGTTACACGCTGTGTATTCGTCTCACAGGCCGTCCCGCTCCAGGGGACAGCTCATGCATCGCGGCCCGCCCCGCCCGCGGCCGAGCTCGCCGCCGGGGATGTCGAGCACCTCGAAGCCCTGCTTGCGCAGGTAGGCGTTGGTCGTGACGTTCCGCTCATAGGTCACGACGACGCCGGGGGAGACGGCCAGGAGGTTGCAGCCGTCGTCCCACTGCTCGCGCTCGGCGGCGTGCACGTCCTGCTCCGTGGTGAGCACCCGGATGTCCGACAGGCCCAGCGCCGCGGCGATCGCCTTGTGCATGTCCTCCGCGGGATGGTCGGTCATGACCATCTCCTTCTCGGGGTCGTCCCCGGGCTCCACGGTGTACGCGGGCAGCATCCCGAGGCCCGCGTACTTCACGAAGGTCTCCGGGTCCGCCATGGTCATCACGGTGTCCAGGTGCATCAGCGCCCGGACCTCCGGCATCCGCAGCGCGACGATCCGGGTGACCTCGCCGCCCGCGAACAGCGACCGCGCCAGCCGCTCGACGCCCGCGGGCCGGGTCCGCTCACTCATCCCGATCAGCACGGCCCCGCCCCCGAGGACCAGGACGTCGCCGCCCTCGACGGTCGCGGGCCCGTTCGCCGAGCCCGCGGACCAGATCTCGAAGGGGGAGTCGGCGAAGGCCGGGTGCCAGCGGTAGATCGCCTCGTAGTGCACGGTCTCGCGCATCCGGGCCTGCTTGCGCATCGAGTTGATCGCGACGCCGCCGTGGATCCAGGCCGTGGTGTCGCGGGTGTAGAGGTGGTTGGGCAGCGGTTCGAGGACGAACTCGTCCGGTCCGAGCACGTGGAAGGCGACCGAGCGGGGCTCCGGGATGCGGTCCAGCACCTCGCGCTTGGTGATCCCGCCGATCATGTGCTCGGTGAGGGTGTCGGCGTCCATCGCGTCGAACATGTTCCGCAGCGCGTCGACGGCGAGGGGCCCGTAGATGCGGTCGTCGAAGATCCGGTCCAGGGCATAGGCCTTGGCCTCCGGCAGGTCGAGCGTCTCGCGCAGCAGACGGTCGAACAGGTGCACGGTGACGCCGCGCTCGCGCAGCACCTCGGCGAAGCGGTCGTGCTCCTCCTGCGCCCGACGCACCCACAGCACGTCGTCGAACAGCAGCTGGTCCTTGTTGGACGGGGTCAGCCGCTTGAGCTCGAGCCCCGGCCGGTGCAACAGGACCTGGCGCAGCGTGCCGACCTCGGAATCCACCCGGTACATGTCGACCATCCTGGTCCACCATGGGCGGGTGCGGTGGGATGCCCTCGATGAAAGCCTCGTGACGTTGCTGTCGGCCGACAGCAGGCGCAGCTATGCCGACCTGGGCGCCGAGGTGGGGCTGTCCGCCTCGGCGGTGAAGCGTCGCGTCGACCGGCTGCGCGCCGACGGCGTGATCACCGCGTTCACCCTGCGGCTCGACCCGGCGGCGCTGGGGTGGACGGTCGAAGGGTACGTCGAGCTGTACTGCCGCCCGTCCACGCCGCCCGCCGCGATCCGGCGCGCCGTGGAGGGGCTCGCCGAGGTGGTCGACGCCAGCACGGTCTCCGGCGACGCGGACGCGCTGGTCCGGATCCTGGCCTCGGACATGCGGCACTTCGAGCGGGTGCTGGAGCAGATCGGCGCCGAGGGGTTCGTCGAGCGCACCAAGTCCGTGCTCGTCCTGTCGCCGCTGATCCGACGCCCGCCACCGGGACGCATCGAAACGTCGTTGTAGCACCGATCTGCGCAACGATCGTGCGCGGACGAGCACGGCGCGAGGATTGTGAGCGTCGTCGGCTCCTCTTTACCGTTGCAGTGAGTCGTTCCGTTGATCGGAGGCCCTGTGACCAGCGTTCTCACCCGCCCCGAGCTCACCCCCGACCGCACCCCCACGCGCAGGCACTACGTCATGTGCCCGCCCACCCACTTCGCCGTCGAGTACGCGATCAACCCCTGGATGCAGCCCGGCACGCCCGTGGACCGCGCGCTCGCCCTGCACCAGTGGGACACCCTGCGCCGCACCTACCTGGAGCTGGGCCACGAGGTCACCGTGGTGGACGCGGTCCCCGGACTGCCGGACATGGTGTTCGCCGCGAACGGCGCGACGATCGTCGACGGCCGGGTCTACGGCGCCCGGTTCCGGTACGCCGAGCGCGTGCCCGAGGCGGCCGCGTTCCGGGACGCGCTCGCCCTGCCGTACACCGAGCCGACGGTCGTCAACGAGGGGGAGGGCGACCTCCTCGTCGCCGGCGACGTCATCCTGGCGGGCACCGGGTTCCGCACCGATCCCGCGGCGCACGCCGAGGTCGCGCGGGTGCTCCGCCGCCCGACCCTGACCCTCGAGCTGGTCGACCCGCGCTACTACCACCTCGACACGGCGCTGGCCGTGCTGTCCGACCTGGACGTCGCCTACCTGCCGGAGGCCTTCAGCCCGCGGTCGCGGGGCATCCTGGCGGGCCGCTACCCGAACGCCCTGATCGCCTCCCCGACCGACGCCGCCGTGCTGGGCCTCAACGCGGTGTCCGACGGCGCCCACGTCGTCCTGCCCGCGGCCGCCACCGGGCTGGCCGCGGCCCTGCGCGACCGCGGGTACACACCCGTCGGCGTCGACCTGTCCGAGCTGCTCAAGGGCGGCGGCGGACCCAAGTGCTGCACATTGGAGGTGCGCGCATGACCACGTCCGTGCCGGTGATCGAGTCCGCCACTGTCCACCACGAGCGCCAGGTCATGGAGCACTCGGCGCAGAACTACGCCCCGCTGCCGGTGGTGCTCGCGTCGGGCGAGGGCGCCTGGGTCACCGACGTCGAGGGGCGCCGCTACCTCGACCTGCTCGCCGGGTACTCGGCGCTGAACTTCGGCCACGCGAACCCGCGGCTGCTGGCCGCCGCGCACGCCCAGCTGGACCGGCTCACCCTCACCAGCCGCGCCTTCGGCAACGACCGGCTCGGCCCATTCTGCGCCGAGCTCGCCGCCTTGCTGGGCAAGGACATGGTGCTGCCGATGAACACCGGCGCCGAGGCCGTCGAGTCCGGACTGAAGGTCGCGCGGAAGTGGGGGTACGAGGTCAAGGGCGTGCCCGAGGGGCGGGCGCGGATCGTCGTGGCGGCCGAGGGCTTCCACGGGCGCACCATCTCGGTCGTCTCGTTCTCCACCGATCCCGAGGCACGCGGCGGTTTCGGCCCCTTCACCCCCGGCTTCGACGTGGTGCCCTACGGCGACGCCGACGCCCTCCGTGCGGCGCTGACGCCGGACACCGTGGCCGTGCTGATCGAGCCGATCCAGGGCGAGGCGGGCGTGATCGTCCCGCCGCCGGGCTACCTCGCGGCCGTGCGCGCGGCGTGCACGGAGGCGGACGTCCTGTTCGTCGCCGACGAGGTGCAGGCGGGGCTCGGTCGGACCGGGCACGTCCTGGCGACGCGCGCGGAGGGCGTCGACGCCGATGTCTACCTGCTCGGCAAGGCCCTCGGCGGCGGGGTGCTCCCGGTGTCCGCGGTGGTGGCGGACCGGGAGGTCCTCGGCGTGCTGCGGCCCGGCCAGCACGGTTCGACGTTCGGCGGCAACCCGCTGGCCTGCGCGGTGGGGCGGGAGGTGGTGCGGATCCTCGCCGAGGGGTCGCTGCTGGAGCACACCCGGGGGCTCGGCGCGGTCCTGCACGCCCGCCTCCGCACCCTGCCCGGGCTCACCGCCGTCCGCGGCCGCGGTCTCTGGGCGGGCGTGGACGTCGACCCGGCGATCGGCACCGGCCGGGAGGTGAGCGAGCGGCTCGCGGCCGCGGGCGTCCTGACCAAGGACACCCACGGCCCCACCCTGCGCCTCGCCCCGCCCCTGGTGATCACCGAACCCGACCTCCACCTCGCCCTCGACACCCTGGAGTCGGTCCTCAGGCCCCGGTGACGGTGAGGTGCGGGACGGTCGCGGTCTCCGCGGAGGCGAACCGCTTCCAGGACAAGGGGTCCGTCTCGTCCGCCGCCTTGAGCACGACGGTCCCGCTCGTGGCCCCCGCCGCGACCCAGCCGCGCACCAGCTCCGTGACGTCCACCCGGGACCACCCCGGCGCACACGCGGCGGCGTTCCCGCGGGTCTCCGTGCTGGTGGCCCAGAGCCTCTCGGGCGCGGGTTGGTTCGCCCAGCGCAGCCCCGGGCCGACGGGCGCACCCAGGCTCCAGACCTCCCACGCGCTCGGGCGGCAGGAGGAGGACCAGGTCTGGTAGAGGTCCAGGGTCGCCTTCCCGACCGTCGTCCCCGCGGCCCCGGCGAGGTCGAAGGTGAGGTAACCGCGGGCCGCCTCGACGCCGTCGTAGCTGCCGACGCGGAGGTCGGGGTCGCCGGAGGCGTCGGTGTTGCGGACCGTGGTCTGTGTGCTGGTGTCGAACGGGACGGGGGCGTCGCCCGCGGGCGGGGCGGAGGCGACGACCCGGTCCACCGCGGAGGCCCCCTCCGTCACCGCCTGGCGGGCCAGCCGCAGCGGCGGCGGGGGAGCGGTCGGGGTGCCGTTCTCCCGCAGCGACGCCACGAACCCGGCCCGGGTGGCCTGGACCTCAAGGTCGTAGCCGGGCGCGGCCTGGGGGTAGGTGGCGGTGGGTCCGTCGAGCGTCGGGGTCGGCAGCGGGGTCGGCCAGGGCAGGGAGTCCGACCCGCCCTGGGCGTACCGGACCGACGGGCCGGTGGGCGCGAGCGTGAGGTCGTGGGGCGCCGCCACCGGCCGTACGACGCCGTCGGGGCCTGCCCGCAGCGTGAGGTCGACGTCCTGCCACTCGGCGCCGCGGTCCATCCGCACCGGGCCGGAGTAGAGCGTCAGGGTGCGGGCGCCACCGGGTGCCGCGTCGATGTCCGCGGTCTCGGTGGTCCGGGTCTCGGTGGTCTGGGTGTCGGTGGTCACGGTGTCGGTGGTCGCGGTGTCGGTGGTCGCGGGGTCGGCGGGCTCCTGCGCGGCGGCGGGGGAGGCGAGCACGATCGAGGAGAGGGCGAGCGAGAGCAGGGTGGCGGCGACGGTCACCGCGCGGCGTTCCATGATCGCAAGGGGTACGGCCGCGTCGGGCCTCCGGCAAGCGACGCGGCCGTCGCCGCGACCCGGACCACCCCTTCGGTTCCGCGCTGATCCGCTGCCGATCCCCTGCCGATCCGCTACCGATCCCCGGTCGATTCTCCGTTCTCGGACGACCCGTCAGCGGGCGCCGGAGAACGGCCGTTCGGCGTTCAGCAGGAGCTCCGGCTTGAGTAGTCCGAACATGACGCTCAGTAACAACTCGGCCGTCTGCTCCGGCGGCTCGAAAGGCCGGTTGACGGTCCGGATGAGCACCATGTTGACCACCGCGCCCGCCACGTCGCCCGCCTCCGGGTAACCGCGGAACTCCCCGGAGCGCTGTCCGTCGGTGATCAGCCCGAGCAGGGTGTCCGGTATCGAGGCCAGCGTGCGGGGGTCGTCCGGGTCCTCGGGATCCGCGGGCCCCGCCGCGCGGCCGCCCGCGTAGTCGTTGATCGCGTACCAGAAGGCGGCGCTGAGCCCCCGGTGCCGGAAGGTCATCCGGGCCAGGGCGCGGACCTGGTCCTTCAGTGCGTCGACCAGCGGTCGCCCGCGCTCGCGGTCCCGCTCGGCCTGGGCCACCAGGGTGTCGACCAGCGGTTTGTACACGTGCCCGATGAGCGTGTGCTTGCTGGCGAAGTGGTTGTACGCCGACGCCGCGCTGACCTCCGCCGTGGTGGCGATGTCCTCCATCCGCGTGCGTGCCCAGCCGCGCGTGGAGAAGGTGGCGTCCGCGGCGTCGAGCAGGGCTCGACGCGTGCGGTCGCGTTTCGTCTGGGCGGCGCGGGCACGTGCATCACCCGGACGGCCCCCTGGCGCGGCGGGCATTGCACGGACAGTAGCGGAAATGGGCCGAACTGGGCTTGACTCCAAGATGGGGTTCACACAAGATGGTGACGTACTTGAAATTCGAACGGCCTCCCACCGGCAGGGCACGGCGGGTGGGGTCGCCTGTTCGGAGGAACGGTACGCCGTCACCCGTCGGGGATCGTCGTCACAGTTGAGGACGGCGTTCGGGTGGTGGGTGCAACGGCCGTCCAGCACAGGGCGGATCACCGCCGGTTCCGACGGGCACATCGGACCCGCGGTTCGCATCGCGTAGTCGCAGGGGGGTCGTCCGCGGCCCCCACCTGCTCAGGGAGGGGATTCCCGATGTACCGCCACGCCACCCGTTCCGTCCGGTCCGGCCGATGACCGCCGCCGCGGCGGCGGAGCCGCTGGAACCGGTCGATCTCGGAGCCGTCGATCTCGGAGCCGTCGAGTTCGAGAGCGCACCGGAGCCGCAGCGCCCGCAGCTGAACGTCGTCCAGGGCGGCAGGCTCGCCCGGCCCGTGCCGGCGCCCGCGCCGCTCGAGCAGTACGTCGCCGCCGCCGTCGCGGGGGACGCCGCCGCCCGGGACCGGCTCCTCGAGGAGATCCGGCCGCTGGTCCTGCGCTACTGCCGCGCGCGGCTCGGCCGCCAGGAGAGCGTGATCGGCTCGGCCGAGGACGTCGCGCAGGACGTGTGCGTCGCCGTGCTGGCCGCGCTGCCCGGCTACACCGTGAAGGGTCTGTCGTTCCGCGCCTTCGTCTACGGCATCGCCGCGCACAAGGTCACCGACACCTTCCGGGCCATCGGCCGCAACAAGTCCGAGCCCGTGGCGGACGTGCCGGACACCGGCGTCGTCCTGGACGGGCCCGAGCACCAGGCCCTGATGACCGAGCTCAACACCCGCCTCGGCGGGCTGCTCACGGTCCTGACCGAGCGCCAGCGCGAGGTCCTCGTGCTGCGCGTGGTCGTCGGGCTCAGCGCGGAGGAGACGGCCCAGGCCGTGGGCTCCACCCCGGGCGCCGTCCGGGTCACCCAGCACCGCGCGCTGGCCCGCCTCCGTCAGCTCGTCACCGGCGGTAGCTGAACCGGTCGATCCCGACTGGTCCGGCGGGCGACGGTCGGTGGCCGGGCGGTAGCCTGGCCGCCGACCTCCACGTCGGTGGGGGCCGAGAGTCGAAGATCGCTGGAGGGCCCCGTGTCGGCTGGTCAGATCGCTGCGCTGATCGCGGCGATCGCGTTCGTGGTGCTCGTCGTACTACTCGCGATCCCGCTGCTGAAGCTCGGCCGCACGCTGGACGAGGCCACGGTGGCGATCCGCAAGGCCCACGAGCAGTCCACACCGCTGCTCACGGATGCCCACACCACGTTGACCAGCGTGAACACCCAGCTCGAGCGGGTCGACGGGATCACCTCGAACGCGAAGACGGTCACCAGCAACGTCTCGGTTCTCACGTCGCTGTTCACCGCCACGCTCGGTGGCCCCCTGGTGCGCGCCGCCGCGTTCTCCTACGGCCTGAACAAGGCCGTCAAGGCCCGCCGCGCCGGCAAGGACGCAGGCCAGCACGCCCTCACCCGCCGGGGCCGGAAGGGGCGCCGCACGTGAAGCGTCTGTTCTGGGTGGGGGTCGGGGCGGCCGCGGGCGTCTACGTCAGCCGCCGTATCGCCGAGACGAGGCAGCAGCTCACCCCGCAGGGCCTCGGCGCCAACCTGGCGGACGGCCTGCGCGAGCTCGGTGCCGGTCTGGGCGCGTTCGGCGCGGAGGTGCGCGCCGGCATGCAGGACCGCGAGCAGGAGCTGACCGAGCTCGTCGAGAAGCGGACCGGCGGCCACGTGCCGACGTACGGTGAAGCCCTGCGAGACGACTCGGGTCGAGCGCCCGGGGCGGGTCGGTAGACCCGCCCGTCCCCGCCCCGTACCTTCTGGTTCCGCGAAGAGAGACACCGTGCAGACCCACGAGATCGTCCGTCGTTTCACCGAGCACTTCGTCAAGGCCGGGCACACGCCCGTCGCGAGCGCGTCGCTGATCCTCGACGACCCCAACCTGCTGTTCGTCAACGCGGGCATGGTCCAGTTCAAGCCGTACTTCCTCGGCCAGGCCCCCGCGCCGTACGACACCGCCACGTCGATCCAGAAGTGCGTGCGCACCGGAGACATCGACGAGGTCGGCCGCACCACCCGGCACAACACGTTCTTCCAGATGGCGGGCAACTTCAGCTTCGGCGACTACTTCAAGGCCGGGGCGATCGAGCACGCGTGGAACCTGGTCACCGGGGACCTCGCGTCCGGCGGGTTCGGGTTCGACCCGGAGCGCATCTGGGTCACCGTCTACGAGACGGACGACGAGGCCATCGCGCTCTGGAAGCGGATCGCCGGGCTGCCCGAGGAGCGCATCCAGCGCCGGGACGGCAAGGACAACTACTGGGACATGGGCGTGCCCGGTCCCGGCGGCCCCTGCTCGGAGATCTACTACGACCGCGGGCCGGAGTTCGGCAAGGACGGTGGCCCCGTCGTCGACGAGGACCGGTACCTCGAGATCTGGAACCTCGTCTTCATGCAGGACGAGCGCGGGGAGCTCAGCCCCAAGCTCGGCCACCCGCCCGTCGGGACCCTGCCGTCGAAGAACATCGACACCGGCATGGGCGTCGAGCGGGTCGCGTACCTGCTGCAGGGCGTCGCGAACGTGTACGAGACCGACCTGGTCCGGCCCGTGATCGCGCGCGCCGAGGCGTTCTCCGGGCGCCGGTACGGCGTGAACGGCGAGGACGACACCCGCTTCCGGGTGATCGCCGACCACGCCCGCTCGGGTGTGATGATCATCGGTGACGGCGTCACGCCGTCGAACGAGGGCCGCGGGTACGTCCTGCGCAGGCTGCTCCGCCGGATCGTCCGCTCGGCCCGGCTGCTGGGCATCACCGAGCCGGTGCTCAAGGCCTTCGCGGAGGTCGTGCGGGACGAGATGTCCCCGACCTACCCCGAGCTGACCAGCGACTTCGAGCGGATCTCCGCCGTCGTCGAGGCGGAGGAGGAGGCGTTCGTCTCCACCCTCGCCGCGGGCACCCGGATCTTCGACACGGCGGTGGCCGAGACCCGGTCGTCGGGCGCGCTGGTGCTGCCGGGGGACCGGGCGTTCCAGCTGCACGACACCTACGGCTTCCCGATCGACCTCACCCTGGAGATGGCCTCCGAGCAGGGACTCGAGGTCGACCAGGACCGCTTCGCCGCGCTCATGCAGGAGCAGCGCGAGCGGGCCAAGGCGGACGCGAAGACCCGCAAGGTCGGCCACGGAGACGGCTCGATCTACCGCGCGGTGCTGGACACCCACGGCACCACCGAGTTCCT
>Ga0070665_100002847_pt1 | contig 18730 bp, 15 predicted proteins | sample KBSS13metaG_FD_65862 | JGI IMG/M metagenome (GOLD analysis project Ga0070665, IMG submission 65862) | Switchgrass rhizosphere microbial communities from Kellogg Biological Station, Michigan, USA - KBS S1-3 metaG | ecosystem: Host-associated > Plants > Roots > Rhizosphere > Soil ...
CCTTAGTCCTGAATAGCCGGACTAAGGAACCACGGGTTCGCGTCGGCGCCAAGGGGGGCGCACGCGACGTGGCTTGGCCGGTTCCTCTTCCTCCCTCACCTGGAGGTCGAAGTAGAGGAGCGTCTGGCCGACCGCGACGTAGGGGATGAAGAGCGCGAAGACGACCGAGCCGAGCAGGTTGATCCAGAGCAGGGGGAAGGAGGTGAAGATCAGCGCGAAGCCGAGGATCGGCCCGGTGGCGACGCTGAGCAGCCAGAGGACGCCGGCCACCCGCACCGTGTGCAGCCAGCGGCCGCGGACCAGCTCGGAGCTGCCGCGGAACGCCTCGCGGATCGACTTGTCGGTGAAGAGGACCTCCTGCTGGACGAAGAGCCAGCTGACGTATTTCCAGGCGGCGATCGGGATCCCGATCACGGTCAGCAGCAGCAGGAGCAGGGCGAAGGTGACCATCAGCTGCGCGGCGACCACGCGCCAGAAGCGCTTCAGCATCCCTCGCACCGAGTCGCGGACGCCCGGCTCGCGGCCGCGTGCCAGTTCGCGCACGAAGACGATCACGATCGCGGCGACGAGGGTGTAGGCGATCGGCGGGCCGAGCGTTTCCGCCAGGTCGGCGAAGGCGAGGTGGAAGCCCGCCCGCCCGGTGGCCTCGTCGACCCCGCGCCCGTTGGCGAGCGCTTCGGCCAGTGCCTTGACGCCGCCGACGATCGGGAAGGCGATCAGCCCGATCGGCACCAGCGCGAGCCAGTGGCGGCGGTAGAGCCGCCGGGAGGCGCGGAGGATCTGGCCGAAGGCGCGCCGCGCCCGCAGCTCCCGCAGGTCGATCGGCCCCCAGCGCGTCACCCCGAAGAGCAGGACCAGGACGAGGAGGATCGCGAGGACGATCCCGATCGCCGCCGGTCGCGACTTCGTCGCCAGGTGGGTCAGGTCGGTGACCGCGGTGACGGCGCCGCAGAAGGCCCCGGTCACCGGCCCGCCGACGACCGAGCCGCCGGGGAAACGGGGGCTGGTCGAGCGCTGCTTCTCCATCCAGGCGAACGGTTCGCGCCAGACCGTCTTCGTCACCGGCCCCTGCGGCCCGTTGTTGAACCCCTTTTCGCGTTCGCCCCAGCGGCCGCGGTAGCTCAGCCACTGGAAGGCGCCCGCTTCCGGCGCCGTTTCCGGGATCAGGACCGGCCGCAGCGGCAGTTCGCGCAGCGGTTCGGAGGTGTTGTCGCAGCCGACCCCGGAGCCGTTCTGCCCGTTCTCGACGTAGACGGCGGAGTCGTAGAAGGTCGCGTGCGAGCCGGCGGCGGGGTAGACGACCGGGTGCGTCCCTTTCTTCTGCACCTTGCCCTCGTCCCAGCTGGCGCGCTCGCCGCCGGCGTGCTGGAAGAGGATGATCTCGCTCGGATCTTCCTCCAACGCCCCGGCGGTCGTGTTCGACTCGAAGGTGATCTGCATCCCCTCCCAGTCGCCCTCGTGCAGGTCGTTGAACTGGTTGAAGTACCAGTAGAACCAGTACTGCAGGGCGAACCCGTCGTGGTTCGGTTCGCGGGCGATGTGGGCGTAGGTGACAGCCGGCGCCTTGCCTTCCTGCACCAGCTTGCGGAAGGCGCGCGCGTAGACGCAGGTGTCGCCGAGGACCTTGCCTTCGTAGTCGAGGTACCAGCCGTCGCGCAGGCCGGCGATGTCGGCGGCGGTCGGCGCCTTCTTCACCGCGACCAGCCGGCCGTCGGGCTCTTCGCGGGTCAGGGTGACGGTCGGGTTGCCGAGCACCGCGTCGACGCTGGTCGGCTGGTACTGCTCCTCCTTGGTGTTGCAGGGAGGGTCGCGCTGCTCGCGCAGCATCGTGATCGGCACGTAGCGCTCGGCCAGCCGCTGCGCCGCTTGATCCCGCGGCGGCGCGGCGCCCGCGGGCGCCGCGAGCAGCGCCAGACCGAGGACGACCGGCAGGGCGAGGCGCGGGACCCTCACGCCGAAGAACGTAACGCGTCAGGCAGGGCCGGCGGAAGTCGGCTCGCCGAAGTCTTCGACCTCGGTTTCGACCTTGCCGCCCGGCATCGCGAGCAGCGAGACGACGAAGGCGACCGCCATCACTCCCGCCATCGCGTAGAAGATCGTCCGCGAGGCGAGGGCGAAGTCGTGGGGGATGTTGTCGACGACCTTCTGGACCGCCTTCTGGGTCTGAGCCGGGAGGCTCGACGGCACTTCGCCCGGCCCGGTCCCCTGGCTGATCGTGTCGGCGACTTCGGTGCCGAACTGCTTCGGCAGCCCGTTCTTGTCGGCCGTCGCTTCGAGGTTGGAGCGGTTCTGGAGGATCAGGATCGAGCCGAGCACCGCCAGCCCGAGGCTGGAGCCGAAGTTCCGCACCGTCTGGGTGATCCCGGTCGCCTCGCCGTAGCGCTCGCGCGGGACCCGGTTCAGCGCGTCGGTGTTGGCCGGGCTGAGGACGAGCCCGACCCCGGCCCCGGCGATGACGATGTAGTACCACTGGTCGTTCACCGAGAGTTCGGTCAACGACTGTCCCCAGAGGTAGAAGCCGACCGCGGCGACGGCGCAGCCGAGAACGACCGGGCGCCGCGCCCCGAGCTTGTCGAGCATCTTGCCGCCCCACTGCGAGGCGACGGCGAAGCCGGCGAAGAAGATCAGCAGGTAGAGCCCGGTTTCCGAGGCGCTTTCGCCGAGCGAGATCTGCGCGTACATGCTGGCGAAGAAGAAGAGCGGGACGAAGGGGATCATCAGCAGGAAGAGGACGACGTTGTCGACCGCGAAGCCTTTGTCCCTGAAGACCGAGAGCCGCAGCAGCGGGTTGGAGACCCGCAGCTCGTAGACGACGAAGGCGGCGAGGATCGCCAGGCCGAGGGCGAGGCAGGCCCAGGTCTTGACGTCTCCCCAGCCCCAGATGCTCGACTGCTGCAGGCCGAGGACCGAGAGCCCCATCCCGAGGGTGATCAGCGCCGTGCCGTTGTAGTCGAGGGGTGCGGGGTGCTTCTCGTCGGCGGGCTTCGACTTCCAGATCAGGAACAGGGCGATGATCGCGACCGGGACGTTGACCCAGAAGATCGCCCGCCAGGTGATCTCGACCAGGTAGCCGCCGGCAATCGGGCCGACCGCGGTGAGCCCGCCGGCGGCGGCGAAGAAGAGCGCCATCGCCTGGCCGCGCTGGCGGACAGGGAAGGCATTGAGGACGATCGCCAGCGCCGCCGGGAACATGATCGCCGCGCCGGCGCCCTGGATCACGCGGAAGACGATCAGCCAGGTCTCGTCGAGGGAGCCGGTCGGGGTGGCGCCGCAGAGGGCCGAGGCGGTGGCGAAGATGACGACGCCGAGGACGACCATGCGCCGGTGGCCGGCGATGTCGGCGAGCCGGCCGCCGAAGGCGAACAGGGCCGAGAGCGAGAGCAGGTAGCCGTTGATGATCCACTGGACCCCGGTGGCGGAGAGGCTCAGGTCTTCCTGGATCGTGGGGATCGCGATCGCGACGATCGTCTGGTCGATGAAGGTCATCGAGACGGCGAAGATCATCGCCACCAGGATCAGCTTGCTGTTCTGGGCGGGTGACTGGTTCATGCCGCCGGCTTTTGCCGTTCGGGCGGCGATTCCTCCCCGGCTTCGGGTATTCTCGCGCGCCTGATGCCCACCATCTTCTGGCTCGGATTCGGAATCGCCGCCGCCTTCGTCATCGTCGGCGCGATCTCCGGCGCCCGCTCGCGCACCGCGAGCTTCGGCAGCGGCGCCGCGATGGGGGCTTATCTCGGCGTGATGAGCGCTTTCCCGCTCTGGGCAATTGGCCTAGCGACCAGCTAGCGCGCCGCCCCCCGCATCGATTGAAGAGGCTGCCCCGGGGGTAGCCGAGGGCGCATGACCAACGCGACCGAGGTTCCCGTCCTGACCCTGCACGACGGCGTCGAGATCCCGCAGCTGGGGTTCGGCGTCTTCCAGATCCCGCCGGAGGAGACGCAGGAGAAGGTCGAGGAGGCGCTCGGCGTCGGCTACCGCCACATCGACACCGCCGCCGCCTACCGCAACGAGGCGGGCGTCGGGGCGGCGATCGCGGCGACCGGGGTGCGGCGGGAGGACGTCTTCGTCACCACCAAGCTGTGGAACTCCGAGCAGGGCTACGACTCGACCCTGCGCGCCTTCGAGAAGAGCATCGAGCGGCTGGGGACCGGCCACGTCGACCTTTACCTGATCCACTGGCCGCTGCCGAGCAGGGACCTCTTTCTCGACACCTGGCGCGCCTTCGAACGGATCCAGGAGGAAGGCGGCGCCCGCTCGATCGGCGTCTCCAACTTCCGCGTCGAGGACCTCGAGCGGATCGAGGCGGACGCCGAGCGGCGGCCGACCGTCAACCAGGTCGAGCTGCACCCGCGGCTCCAGCAGGCCGAGCTGCGCGCCTGGCACGGCGACCACGACGTCGTCACCGAGGCCTGGAGCCCACTGGCCCAGGGCGAGCTGCTCGAAGACGGGACGATCGAAACCGTCGCCGCCCACCACGACCGCACCTCCGCCCAGGTGATCCTCCGCTGGCACCTGCAGGTCGGCAACGTCGTGATCCCCAAATCCTCGACCCCCGAGCGGATCCGCGAGAACTTCGAGCTCTTCGACTTCGAGCTGAGCGAGGACGACATGGCCGCGCTCGAAAGGCTCGACACCGGCGAGCGGACCGGGCCGGATCCGGCTTCTTTTGATGTGGCGTAGCTGGCCGGCGGGACCCGTCGCGGGCTGATCGGGGACCCCTGCGCCGGATGCTCGGGGTCCCCGGCGCCCGCGCCACCCGCCGGAGAAGCGGAGTCGGCAGACGCTCGGAATACGCTGCCGCGATGGCTCTCGATCGACGGGTGTTGCGCAAGCGAGGGAGGCTCGTCGCTGGGGGAGAGGAGAAGGGTCGGGCCGATTCGGCGACCAAGCGGCGGCTTACCCGGATCAACGCGGTTGCCGCCACGGCGTTCGTGATCGGCGGGTCGTTGTTCTCGATCGGGGCGCTGCTGGCGCAGGCGAACGTCGGCGGTCCGCGGTTGGCCGCTGCTGTCTTCATGGTCGGCGGTGTTTTCTTCACCACCGGCGGTTACGCGTCGGTGCTGCAGGTCGCCAACGCTCCGCGGGAGGCAGGGGCCGACGGGGTCGTCCGGGCTCCGCAGTGGCGCTGGTGGTCGACCGAGCCGGGGCGGCTCGATTGGGCGAGCGCCGTCGCCCTCTTTGTCGGCACCCTCTACTTCGGCGCCAGCCTCGCGGTGGCGCTGCTCGGCGACCTGACCACGGCGCAGCTGCACCGTGACGTCTGGACCCCGGAAATCATCGGCTGCGTCCTCTTCCTCGTCTCCGGCCACCTCGCCCTGACCGAGATGCACCGCGACCGCCCGCCCGGCGCCCGCGCCGACCTCGGCTGGTGGATCGTGGTCGTCAACCAGGTCGGCTCGGCGCTGTTCATGGCCGCCGGCATCGCCGCCTTCGTCCGCCCGGAGACCGGCGACGCGCTGGCGGTCGGGATCGCCAACTGGGCCACCTTCAGCGGCGCCGCCTGCTTCGCGGTCGCCGGCGTCATGCAGGAGTTCGAGCGTCCCTGAAAGGATTGGCTGCGTGGCCAGTGCGGGCAAAGCGGAGGCGCCGCGGACCGAACGCTTGATGCCGGGGATCTGGCGGCTGCGCCTGCCGCTGCCCTGGCCCGGGGTCCCGCACGGCAACGCCTGGGCGGTGGCCCACGACGACGGCATCGTCATGTTCGACACCGGGATGGGCGGCAAGGGCCGGCTTCGGCAGCTCGACCTGGCGCTGGCCCAGGCCGGCTTCGGGGTCGAGGACGTGCGGCTGGTCGTCTGCACGCACTCCCACACCGACCACTACGGGCTCGCCGGCGCGATCGTCGAGACCGCCGGCTGCGAGCTCTGGATGCACCCGCGCTGGGAGCACGTGCGTCTGCTCGCCGACGACCCGCAGGCGGCGCTCGAGGCGCGGATCGAGACCGCGCGCGAGAGCGGCGTCCCGTTGGCCTCCCTGGAGCGCTACCGCGCGGCGCGCAGCGACGAGGAATCCGGCATCGACGTCCTCAAGGAGCCCGACCGCGAGCTCGTACCCGGGGTCGAGGTCGAGACCGACCTCGGCGCCTGGCAGGTCCACGAGACCCCCGGCCACGCCCCCTCGCACGTCGTCCTCCACCAGCCCGAGCGCAAGCTGCTGATCTCCGGCGACCACCTGCTCGGGCGCACGGTCCTCTTCTTCGACTACGGCCACAGCCCCGACCCGGTGGGCGAATTCCTCACCAGCCTCGACGCGGTCGAGGGCCTCGACGTGGGCCTCGTCCTTCCCGGCCACGGCCGCACCTTTCGCGACCCCGAGGCGAAGATCGCCGAGTCCCGCCGCCAGGTCGCCGAGCTGCTCGACAAAGTGCGGGCGGCGCTCGGCGGCGGCGAGGAGAAGACCGCCTTCGAGATCGTCGCCGAGATCATCGGCCCGGAGATGGTCAACACCCCGGCCAGCGCCTGGGTCCTGCAGATCGTCCGCTCCTGCCTCGACCACCTGACGATCGGCGGCGAGGTCGAGTCGGTCGAGGGCACCGACCCGCGGCGCTGGCGCCTCACGTAGCCTGTCGGCGATGGCGAGCTTCACTTACGTGCGCCAGGCGGCCGCCCCACCCGAGGTCGTCTTCGACGTCCTCACCGACCACCGGCGCTACACCGAGATCACTCCCCTGCGCAAGGCCGAGCTGGAGCGGGAGGGGGAGCCGACCCCGAACGGGCTTGGCGCGATCCGCGTGCTCAGCGCCTTGCCCGGGCCGCCGATGCGCGAGGAAGTCATCGCCTACGAGGCGCCGCGGCGCTTCTCCTACAAGATCCTCTCCGGGCTGCCGGTACGCGACCACGTCGGCACCGTCGAGCTGAAGCCGAAGGACGGCGGCACCGAGATCACCTACGCCGTCGTGACCACCCCGACGATCCCGCTCGCCGGTCCGGTCTTCATGGCGATCCTGAAGAAAGCGATCAGGGACCTGATCGCGGGCGTTTCCAAAGAGTCCGAGCGCCGCGCAGGCGATGCGCGTTAAGCGCTTCCTCGAGCTCCACCTCTCGCATCGCTCGAATCAGATGCTGGTCGTGGCGTTTCTCGCGCTGGCGATCGTCGTCAGCGGCGCGATCGTCGCCTACGAGCTGCTGAAGCGCCCCGGCGACGTCCACAACCAGGAGGCGATCGAAAACTTCAAGCCCCAGAAGCCGCCGCCGCCGAAGGAGCCGAAGACGGTCAACTGGCCGATCTTCGGGTTCAACCCAGCCCGCACCCGCTACCTGCCGGTGAAAGGGATCAAACCTCCCTTCGACAAACTCTGGCGCTTCACCGACCGGCCGCTGCTCGAGTTCCCGCCGATCTACGTCGGCGGCAAGCTCTACTTCGTCAACAACAGCGGCTACGCCTACGCGCTCGACGCCGACACCGGCAAAGAGCTGTGGAAACGGCGGATCGGCCGCCTCAACGCCTCCTCGCCGGCCTATTACAAACACCGCCTCTACATCGTCAACCTCGTCCCCGGCCACATCGTCAAGCTCGACGCCAAAACCGGCAAGGTGATCTGGAAACGCAACCTGCCGGGGCGGGCCGAGTCCTCGCCGGTGATCGTCAACCGCACCGTCTACTTCGGCTGCGAGAACGGCGAACTGTTCGCGATGAGCACCGGCAAAGGCCAGGTCCGCTGGTCGACTCCGCTCGGCGGCGCGATCAAGTCCGCCCCCGCCTACTCCGACGGCAAGCTCTTCGTCGGCGACTACGGCGGCTACATGAACGCGGTCGACGCTAAGAGCGGCGAGCTGGTCTGGCAGAGCGGCTCGCTCGGCCCCGGCTTCGGCGGCTCCGGCGCCTTCTACTCGACCCCGGCGGTCGCCTACGGCCGCGTCTACGCCGGCAACAACGACAGCCGCGTCTACAGCTACGACACCTCCAGCGGCGAGCTCGCCTGGTCCTACTCGACCGGCGGCTACGCCTACTCGGGCCCGACCGTCGCCAACACCCGGCACAGCCCGCCGACCGTCTTCATCGGCTCCTTCGACGGCAACGTCTACGCGCTCGACGCCAAGGACGGCAGCGTCCGCTGGAGCCGCTCGGCCGGCGGCCAGGTGGTCGGCTCGCTCTCGGCGATCGGCGACATCGTCTACGTCGCCGAGTTCACCAACAAAACGACGAGCGGCTTCATGATGAGGAGCGGCAAGCGGGTCTTCCGCTACCCGAAGGGCACCTACACGCCGGTGATCAGCGACGGTCGGCGGATCTACCTGACCGGCTACTCGTCGATCACGGCGCTACAACCCCACCGGGGGGTGGCGGCGGTAGGTGAGGCGCACCCCGCGCATAAGCGGGGAAAAGCCCGGAGTGGAGGCGGGCGCGGAGGACGCTCAAGCTAGATCCGTAGTTCTGGATCCGGTAGCTGTTGCTGTCGCCGAAGTCCTGGTAGTAGACGAGCATCCGCGTGCGCCGGTGGCTTTTCACCCAGGCGAAGAGCTTGTTGACGAAGTCGGGGTCGTCGCCGCTTTCCACCGCCCACTCGGTGATCGCGAACGGCTTGCCGGAGAAGCGGCGGTAGAGCCCGGTCAGCGCCTTCCATTCGGGATACCCGGAGTAGAAGTCGGTCCCGGCCCAGTCGACCCAGCGCGAGCCGGGATAGAAGTGCTTCGGCCGGTTGTGGGGGACGGTCGGCGAGCCGGCGGGGAGGGGGCTCCAGACGATCGCCACCGGGGACTTCGGCAGCGCCCGGACGTTGACGGTCAGCGGCGGCAGCCCGGCTTCGGCGAGGCGGCGGTTGATCGCCCTTGCCTTGCCGCCGCCGTGGACGACGACGTAGATGCGGCGGAAGGCCTGTTTGTAGGCGCGGGGGCTGTGCTCGGGGCCGCGCGAGGCGCCCGAGCAGTCGTAGGCGGCGTAGACGTTGAGGCAGCGGTTGGGCTCGCCGAGCGGCCGCACGTAGGCGCGCATCCCCTTTTCGTAGAAGAGCTTGTTGAGGCGGACGAGGTAGCGGTCGCCGCCGCCGGCGGCGATCTGCGCCGGGGTGATCAGCTCGTGGCCGTCGTTGTTGTCGGCGGTGGTGAGGTGGATCATCGGCCGCGCCCGTGCGATCTGCCAGCGGCGGATCACCTCGTCGAAGTCGGTGCCCCAGGTGCGGAAGGACTGGATCACCGCCGGGTGCTTGTTCAGGTCGTTGGAGAACTGGCCGAAGTCGGCCGGGTCGCCGGTGTCCGAGACTCCCCAGTAGACCTTCTTGCCGGGCGGCAGCAGCGGGCTGAAGGCGGCGGCGGGCGCAGCGAGGATCAGCAGCGCGAGCGCGCTGGCGAGAGCGGCCGCGAGGGCGGCGCGGAAATTAGGCGGGCCGGGCACCGAAGGACGTATGCTCGCAAGCGGTGAGCGTCAGGCTTGAGCCCCGCCGGGTCGCTGCAACCTCGGTTGCGCTCGCCGCCCTGCTCTGCGCGCTCTGCGCCGCCTGCGCGCTGACGCCCCAGGCTCTCGCCTCGGCGACCGCGCCCTTCGGCCACGCCTGCGTCGCCGAGAACGCGGTCCGCTTCTGCCCAACGGCCGACCCCGATGCCCGGGTCCCCTCCTTCGACGGCGTGCCGCTCGACGTTGACGTCACCCTGCCCGAAAAAGGCAAAGCGCCCTACCCGGCGATCGTGATGATGCACGGCTTCGGCGGCAGCAAGACCGACTTCGAGACGACCACCCCGGCCGGGCCGGCTCCCGAAGAAGCGGGCAACGGCTCGACGATCTACCGCTACAACAACAACTTCTACGCCCGCCGCGGCTACGCGGTCGTCAATTACACCGCCCGCGGTTTCGGCGGCTCCTGCGGCGGCGGTACCTCCGGCGACCACTCCGGTGCCTGCGCCGGCGGCTACATCCGGCTCGCCGACAGCCGCTACGAGGCGCGCGACACCCAGTACCTGCTGGGCCTGCTTGCCGACGAAGGTGTGATCCGGCCGCGGGCGATCGGCGTCACCGGCATCTCCTATGGCGGTGGCCAGGCGATGGAGCTCGCCTTCCTCCGCGACAAGGTCCGCCGCCCCGACGGCAAGCTCGCCCCCTGGCGCAGTCCCGGCGGTTCGAAGATGCGGATCGCCGCCGCCTACCCGCGCTGGCCCTGGTCGGACCTGGTCTCGGCGCTGATCCCTAACGGCCGCTACCTCGACAGCGGCATCGCCGGTCCCGAACAGAGCCTGCATCCCTACGGCGTGCCGATCTCGAGCTTCCTCGACGGCCTCTACCTGACCGGCGTGGTGCGCGGCTACTACTGCGGCGGCGCCCCCGCCTCGTTCCCCTGCGCCGACCCGGAAGCGGACATCACCCAGGACCGGGCCTACATCGACTCCGGCCCGCCGCTCTCGGCCGAAGCGGCGGCGGCGCTGAAAGGCATCTACCGCAACCACGGCGGCTACCCGCTGCGGTTCCTCAAAGGGGCCTCGAAGCCGGCGCCGCTGCTGATCGAGAGCGGCTTCACCGACGAACTGTTCCCGATCGAGCAGGCGCTGCGCGTCTACGGCTTCCTCCGTTCGCGCGACCACAAAGCTCCGGTCGCGCTGCAGTTCGGCGACCTCGGCCACAGCCGCGGTTCCAACAAGCCCGCCCTCAACCACTTCTTCAACGAACAGGCAGCGCGGTTCTTCGCCGCCCACCTGCTGGGGGCGAAGAAGGGAGCGCCGGCGCCCGGCCAGGTGACCGCTACGCTCACCACCTGCCCCAGCGACCAGCCCGACGTCGGTCCCTTCAAGGCGGTCGGGTGGAAGAAGCTGCATCCCGGCGCTTTCAGCTTCGGCCGCGCCCCGGCCCAGGAGTTCACCTCGGCGGGCGGCAACCCGACGGTGGCGAGGGAATTCGACCCCGTCTTCGGCACGACCGAAGCCTGCAAGACGATCGCCGAAAACACCGAGCCGAACGCCGCCCTTTACGGGCGCCAGGTCAGCGACGGGTTCGCGCTGATGGGCCGGACCACCGTCAAGGCGCAGATCTCTAGCACCGGCCAAAACGGCCAGATCGTCGCCCGGCTCTGGGACGTCTCCCCGGAGGGCACCCAGCTATTGGTCGACCGCGGCGTCTACGCGCTGACCAACGGCCAGAGCGGCCGGATCGAGTTCCAGCTGCACGGCAACGGCTACCGCTTCGCGAAAGGTCACCGGGTCTGGCTGCAGCTGCTCGGCCGTGACGCCCCCTACTACCAGGTGGGCAACACCCCGTTCACGGTGCGCGTCTCGAACCTGCGCGCGACGCTGCCGACGCTGAAGCCGAACCCCAGGTAGGCGCCCGCAGCGAAAACTGCGCCATTCCTAGAAACGACTCACTGCGGTCAGCAAGTGCTATAAGCCGCGAGAGCTGAGGCGAATTGCCCAGTCCTGTTCTCAAAGCCGGAGGGATCCCAGTGACCAGTGAAGCTCCTACGAGAACTATCAGTGTCTATCTTCTGCGCGAGCACGTGAAAGATGCCACTGATGCTCTGGTCCAGAACCCAGAGGAGCTAGAGACTCATCAGGTTGCTGAGCTAGGCGAGAGAGCGACCCTATATGTAGCTCGTAAGCCTGCGAGTCCACCTAAGTGGACGGACTTCTTCGATAGTGAAGTAGATCCACCACTGAAAATAGCCCGGCCAAACTTTTCTGGTGTGTTACTGGTTAAGGCAGCTCGCAGGCTGTTTGCATTGACCTTTGGCAGTAGCGGTCGCTTCATGCTGGAACACGCGTCATACGAGCGCAATTTTGGTCTAAGGGTTGCATTGAATTCAGTGAATCCGGATCAGATTCGCTCGGTGCAGTCACGGACGTTTGTAGATACGGCTCTTCAGGTTCGGCGGCAAGTGGCAGAAGTCTCAGACATCGTGGGTTTAGAGATGGATGTGCAGCGTGATCTGCTGACGAACCTAGAGGGTTCCGTTCGAGATGATGCGATCGGAAAGAAGATGTCGGGATCTGACGCGGCGCGGATAACTCATTCAATGAATGCTCGGGATGTGCGATCTGTCTGCTCGAGCCTTCTGCAAATCAGTAAAAGAACTGGCTATAAAAAACGGTATCCCTGGATTGATTGGATTGCTGAAGTCACCAACCCCCAAGATCTTGAGGATCTCGAAAATGAGGCACTTCGGCTCCTCTTTGACCTCCAGCTTGACCGCTTTGATGTTTATCCCCCAGAGATGGTCAATGAGGACGTCGTTGACTATAAGACGGGTAGAAACACCACTGTCATGGAGCCGACCCGACAGCTGCTAAAAGCGACCATTGAACGTATAGACGCCCCCAATCCAGCAGAGCTAGGGAAAAAACTGCGAGGTCGCTATATCACCTCTCGTAACGAGAGTGGGGATCCATTGAAGCGCTGGTCATGGTGGGAATGTCTCTACTACGAGCATCGATCCTCGGGTCGTGCATTTGTCCTTGATCGAGGCCTGTGGTTCAAGGTAAAAGGCAGTGAGGCGAAGGCCGTAAACGACTTTGTCGCTGCGCTTACTCCATCGGGACTCGCGCTCCCCGATGCGAAAAGAAAGGAAATCGAGAAGGACTACAACGAACGCGTCTGCGCAGAGCGAGCTGACTTCAAACTCCTGGATCGAAATTTGATTCAACCTGTCACGGGAGAGTCACGCATCGAGATCTGCGACCTTTATGCGAAATCTGGAGAGTTGGTCCATATCAAGCGGCGGAAGGGAGGCTCCGCAGGATTGAGTCACCTGTTTGGCCAAGCGTTCGTGTCCTCGCAGCTACTGTTGAGGGAGCCAAAATTTGCTGTCGATTTTCGTGCGCAGCTAGGATCCTGGAGCACTTCGGTAAAGAAAAAACCTCGTGCCGCCGATCATCCCATCGTCCTCGGAGTGATCCTCGCCTCGGAGTCAACCGGAGAAGGTGCCAAAGCTCTTCCGCTGTTTTCGAAGATCTTTATGAGGCAGAACGTTCAAACGCTTCAGACGATGGGGTTCAAGGTGCATTACGACGAGATTCCCGCTCCCCTTGGGACCCCCTAGTTCGATTATCGTCGAATCCTGATGCGCTAGCGGTCAAAGGGGCGCGGCGGCGACCGGCGCCTGCCCGGCGACGATCTCCAGCACTTCCGGCGCGTACTTCTCGATGAAGGCGGGGCCGACGCCGCTGATCGCGAGCAGGGCGTCATCGTTCCCGGGGCGGGCGGCGGCGATCGCGGTCAGGGTTTTGTTGCTGGCGACGGTGAAGGCCGGCTTGCCGGCCGCGGCACTTAGGCGCCAGGTCTTCAGCGCCTCGAAGAGCGGCGCGTCGGCGGGGGAGAGGTCGGGCGCGGGCGCCGCCTTGGCGCTGGAGCGCTTCGAGCTGCGGACCGCGACCGTGTCCGGGTCGGGCAACCAGTCGAGCATGTCGCAGACGTCGCAGCAGCGCTCCAGCGGCGCCCCCGCGGTGCTGTCGGAGAAGTGGTCGAGCAGGGCGCGGCGGCGGCACTCGGTCCCGTAGATGAAGTCCTTGATCACGTGGTAGGCACGCCAGCCGCGCTCGCGGGCGACGGCCAGGTCTGGGTCGCCGGCGCGCTGTTCGTTGAAGCGGACGAGGCGGCCGAGGTCGGATTTCAGCGCCAGCATCGTCGCCCGCGAGGGGAGGCCGTCGCGCCCGGCGCGTCCCGCCTCCTGGTAGTAGGCCTCGACGCTGGTCGGGATCGTCACGTGCCAGACCGAGCGCACGTCGGCCTTGTCGACGCCCATCCCGAAGGCGTTGGTTGCGCAGATGACGCCGGTGTCGGTGGCCATGAAGCGCTCCTGGATCGCCGTGCGGTGGTCTGGTTCGAGGCCGGCGTGGTAGGCGACCGCGGCGACGTCGGCGTCGCGCAGCTCCGCCGCCACCTCTTCGGTCTGCTTGCGGGTGCCGCAGTAGACGATCGCCGGCCGGTTGGCGGGGTCGCGCAGGCCCGCCTCGAGCAGCGCCTGGCGCCGCGCGGTCGAGCCCTTGCCCTCGAGCGCGACGACGTCGAAGGAGAGGTTCGGCCGGTCGAAGCCGGAGCGGACCTGGAGCGGCTCCCGCATCCCGAAGCGCGAGGCGATCTCCCGCGCGACGGGCACCGTCGCCGTCGCCGTGCAGGCCATCACCGTCGGCCGGCCCAGCTTCTCGACCACCTCGGGCAGGCGCAGGTAGTCGGGCCGGAAATCGTGCCCCCACTCCGAGACGCAGTGCGCCTCGTCGACCGCGATCAGGTCGACCTCGCGGCAGGCGAGCGCTTCGAGGAAGACGCCGGAGGCGAACCGCTCCGGCGCGCAGTAGACGATCCGCGCATCGCTGCGGACCATCTCCAGCGTCTCGGAGACCTCCCAATCTTCCATCCCCGAGGTGATCATCGCCACGCTGTGGCCGCCTCGGCTCAGCTTCCCCCACTGGTCCCGCATCAGGGCGATCAGCGGACTGACGACGATCGTCAGCTTCTCCGAAGCCAGTCCCGGCAGCTGGTAACAGAGGCTCTTCCCACCCCCGGTAGGCATGACGATGAGGGAATCGCGCCCTTCGAGAGCCGCGACGACAGCGTCCCGCTGCCCAGCTCTCCACTCGGCGTAACCAAGCTCCTTCAGCAGTCCATCGGCTTTTTCCCCGGCATCCACCATCAGAGAGCCAGACTAGGCAAATCTCCGGCGGGTGGCGCGCCGTGGGGAATGCCGAGCATGCAGCGCAGGCATCCCCACGGCGCGACGGGCCCCGCCGGCCGAGCGCTCAGTCCCTCATTCGTCCCCGGCGATAGCCGCCGGAACCTGACTCAGCTCCTCCGCCAAAGCGTCGATTTCCCGCGCCAGCTTCCGCGTGTCCGCCTTGGTCAGCTCCGTGTAGGAGACGAACCCGTCCTCGGTCCGGTAGGGCTCGAGCGAGTTGAAGACCGCCTTGAAGTGGCTTTCGATCTCCGCGGCGAGGTCGGGGTCGCTTTCGTCGAGCAGCGGCTTCACCGCTTCGAACGCCGCCTCGGAGCCTTCGACGTTGGCCTCGAAGTCGACCAGGTCGATGTGCGAGTAGCGCTCCTCCTCGCCGGTGATCTTCGAGGCCGAGACCTCGCCCAGCAGCCCGTTTGCGCCTTCGGCGATCTGCACAGGCTGCAGCTCGACGCCCCTGACCTTCGCGGCCAGCGCTTCGACGTCGCGCTGCAGCTGCTCGGCGACCGGCGCCATGCCGTCGGTCGTGCCTTCCTCCCAGAGCGCTTTCTCGATCCGGTGGAAGCCTTCGAATTCGCCGGCGGCGACGTCGTTCTCGCGGGCGTCGATCTTCGGGTCGAGGGCGCCGAAGGTGTCGGCGACCGGCTCGATCCGCTCGTAGGGGATGCGCGGCGCCGCGTAGAGCGCTTTCGCCTCGGCGAGGTTGCCGGCGACGACGGCGGCGACGAACGGTTCGGTCGTCGCGACAAGTTCGTCGGCGTTCTGCTGCAGGTAGTCGCGGTAGTCGGCGACGACGGCCTCGACCTTGGGGTTGGTCACCTGCTCGGCGACCTCGGTCGTGGTCGTCTCATCGCCGGAGCCGCAGGCGGCCGCGGTCAGGGCGAGGAGGCCAAAAGCTCCTGCGCAGAGCAGGGTACGGACGAGATCTCGATTCATGTAGGGCGTTTCTCCTTGTCTTTCGTGACTGGTTAGGACAGCAGCGCTTCGCCGACGTAGCCGCCGGGCTCGGCGCCGGGCGGCACCGCGAAGAGGGCGCTGCCGACGTGCTTGATGTACTCGTTGAGCGCGTCCAGGGAACCGAGTCGTCGCTGGATCGCGACGAACTGCTCGGGGTCGCGCTGGAAGCTGATGAAGAAGAGCCCGGCTTCGAGCTCGCCGAGGCTCTCGTCGACGCCGTCGGTGAACGAGTAGCCGCGGCGGAGGATGCGGGCGCCGCCGTTCTCCTTCGCCGAGGCGAGGCGGACGTGGGCGTCACGCGGGATCAGCGGGTGGCCGCCGCGCTCGGCCTCGAGCGGCAGCGGCTCGAACTCGTCCGTGCCGCCAAGCGGGGCGCCGCTGTACTTGTGGCGGCCGATCGTCCGCTCCTGGTCCTGCAGCGGGGCCCGGTCCCAGACCTCGAGCAGCATCCGGATCCGGCGGGTGACCAGGAAGGTGCCGCCCCGCATCCAGGCCGGTCCTTCGCCGCCGACCCAGACGAAGCGCTCCATCGCCCCGGTGTCCTCGGCGCGGATGTTGGCGGTGCCGTCCTTCATCCCCATCAGGTTGCGCGGCGTGTCCTGGCTGCGGCTGGTCGAGGCGGTGCGCCCGAAGCCGAGCTGGGACCAGCGCATCGCCACCGTGCCGCGGCCGATCCGGGCCAGGTTGCGGATCGCGTGGAAGGCGACCTGGGGGTCGTCGGAGCAGGCCTGGATGCAGATGTCGCCGTCGCTTTCCGCCGGGTTCAGCTCGTCGGCGGGGAGCGGCGGCAGCGGTCGCAGCGCCGCCGGGCGCTTCGCTGCCAGTCCCAGGCCGGGCTTCTCGAACAGGCTCGGGCCGAAGCCGAAGGTGACGGTCAGGCGGGAGGGAAGGAGGCCGACGGTCTCGCCGGTGTCCTCGGGTGGGGCCAGCGGCACGTCGTTGACGCTGCCGACCATCTCGCCGGCGCACGCTTCCGCCGCCGCCACCGTCCAGGCCCGCATCAGCTCGCGCAGCTCCCGCGGGTCTTCGCTCAGCAGGTCGAAGGCGGCGAAGTGGAGGCGGTCCTGGGCGGCGGTGTCGATCCCGGCCTGGTGGGGGCCGTAGAAGGGGACGCTGCCGGTCCCGTCATCGCTCGCCTCGGCGAGCTGGTGGCCTGCCAGGAACCCCCCGCCCCCGAGACCGACGGCCGCAGCACCCACGCCGGCGGATGCCAGCAGGCGGCGACGCGTTAGTGAGGGGTTCGGAGGCAAGGGGTCCTGGCGACTGGTATTAGGCCACCCTAATTAGGGCGCCCGAAAACCTAGCAGGACGCTAGGGATTCAGTCGGCAGGCAGCCAGGGATCGGCCCAGGCGCCGGTCCCCTGAACCAGCTTCTCGGCCTCCTTCGGGCCCCAGGTTCCCTGCTCGTAGGCGTGAACCGGGCCCGGCTCGTCGAGCAGCGGCTGGACCACGCGCCAGGTCTCTTCGATCGCGCTCTGGCGGGTGAAGAGCTGGTGGTTGCCGGTGAGGGCGTCGCCGAGCAGGCGCTCGTAGGGCTCGGGGTCCTCGCCCGGCACTTTCTCGAACAGGACCTCCATGTCGGCGGTCTGGAAGGTCTCCTCACCGGCCTGCTTGGCGTAGAGGCGGATCCGGGCGCCGGCCTTCGGCTCGATCCGGATCGTCAGCTGGTTCGGTTCCGGCGTCTTGCCGCGCCCGACCCCGAGCCGCGGCGGCCGCTTGAAGAAGACGCTGACCTCGCTCACCTTTACCGGCATGCACTTGCCGGCGCGGACGAAGAACGGCACCCCCGCCCAGCGCCAGTTGTCAACCGCGAGCTCGACCGCGGCGAAGGTCTCGGTCTGCGAGCCGGCCGCCACGTCGGAGACGTCGAGGAAGCCGTCGTACTGGCCGCGGACGTAGCGCTTCGGGTCGGCTGCGCACATCGCCTTGAAGAACTCGAGCTTCTTGTCGCGAACGCTGTCGGGGTGGTTGCCGGTCGGCGGCTCCATGCCGACGATCCCCAGCACCTGGAGGGCGTGGTTCTGGATCACGTCGCGCATCGCGCCGACCGCGTCGTAGAAGCGGCCGCGGTCGTCGACGCCGAAGTTCTCGGCGATCGTCATCTGCACATGGGAGACGTGCTCGCGGTTCCAGACCGGCTCGAGGATCGCGTTGGCGAAGCGCAGGTAGGTGATGTCGAGCACCGGCTCCTTGCCGAGGTAGTGGTCGATGCGGAGGATCTGCTCCTCGCGCAGGACCGAGCAGAGCTCGGAGTTGAGCTTCCGCGCCGATTCGAGGTCGTGGCCGAAGGGCTTCTCGATCACCACGTGCGCGTTCTCGGTCAGCCCCGCAGCGCCGAGCCCCTGGACGACGGTGGCGAACAGCGAGGGCGGGATCTCGAGGTAGAAGACCGGGTGCTTGGCGTCGCCGAGCGCCTTGCCGACCCGCTCGAAGGTCCCGGCGTCGGCGTAGTCGCCCTGGACGTAGGTGAGCCGCGCCGCGAGCCGGGAGAAGACGTCCTCGTCGGGCTCGGCGACCGAGGCGCCGATCGCGTCGCGGGCGTGCTGGCGCAGCTGCTCGTCGTCCCACTCGTCGATCGCGACGCCGACGATCGGGCAGTCGAGCTTGCCGCGCTCCTCCAGCTTGTAGAGCGCCCGGAAGGTCATTTTCTTCGCCAGGTCGCCGCTGATCCCGAAGATCGCCAGCACGTCGGCGCCGGGGGCGGTGTGGTTGGCGCTCTTGCCCATCGACGGGCAGGCTATCGTCCGCTCATCCCTGCATCGCCACCAGCGGAGGTCTCATGGAACTAGGAATCGTCGGCCTCGGACGGATGGGGGCCAACATGGCACGGCGCCTGATGCGCGACGGCCACAAGATCGTCGCCTTCGACGTCAATCCCGACGCCGTCGCGCAGCTGCAGAGCGAGGGCGCCGAGGGCGCCTCCTCGCTGCAGGAGATGGCCGCGAAGCTGTCGGCGCCCCGCTCGGTCTGGGTGATGGTCCCGGCGGGGGAGATCACCGAGAAGACCGTCGAGGACGTCGCCGCAGTGCTGGAGCAGGGCGACGCGATCGTCGACGGCGGCAACTCCTACTACCGCGACGACATCCGCCGCGCCGCCAAGGTCGGCGAGCGGGGGATCGACTACGTCGACTGCGGCACCAGCGGCGGCGTCTTCGGCCTCGAGCGCGGCTACTGCCTGATGATCGGCGGCCCCGA
>Ga0070665_100002852_pt1 | contig 18702 bp, 15 predicted proteins | sample KBSS13metaG_FD_65862 | JGI IMG/M metagenome (GOLD analysis project Ga0070665, IMG submission 65862) | Switchgrass rhizosphere microbial communities from Kellogg Biological Station, Michigan, USA - KBS S1-3 metaG | ecosystem: Host-associated > Plants > Roots > Rhizosphere > Soil ...
AGCAAAAGGGGTCAGTCACAAAGCAAAGACCGACCCCTTTTGCTAGGAATCGGGGACTGTCCCCTCACCACATCTGCTTCAGTCGCGATGCCACGTCGATCGTGCCCGAATCCGCAGTGGCGGCCTCGATCTTCACGTCGGTGTTCGTGCCCTGGAACGTCTGCTCGTCGAAGCACTTCACCACCTTCTCGGTGAGGAAGCGGCTGCGCGCGCCGTAGACGTGGCCGTCCGAGGTTTTCGGCTGGCTCGTGATCTGGAACCGCAGCGGCACCACGCACGTCAACTCGTTGCGCGCGCGGGTCATGGCCACGTACAGCAGGCGGCGCTCTTCTTCGATGAGCTCGGCCTTGCCGGTCGAGAACTCCGAGGGGAAGCTGCCGTCCACCACGTTCATGATGTACACCTGGTCCCACTCCATGCCCTTGGCCGAGTGGATGGTCGAGAGCACCAGGTAATCCTCGTCGGCATTGGCCTGGCCGGACAGATCGCCGGTGGCATTGGGCGGATCGAGCGTGAGCTCGGTGACGAATCGCTCGCGCGTCGGGTACTGCGAGGACAGCAGCTCGAGCTGGTCGAGATCGCCGATGCGCGTGTGCACGTGTTCGTACAGCCGCTCCATGTGCGGCTTGTAGAACTCGCGCGCCAGGCCGATCTGGCCACGCCACTCGCGCGCCGGGTCGGCGAGGATGGCGAAGATCTCGTTGAACTTCTTCCACGCGATGCGCGCGTCGTTCGGCGGTTCGAATTTCTCGAACGACGCCCACAGGTAATTGTTCGCGACGAAATGGTCCAGCGCCTTCTTGGCGTTCGCCGGCCCCATGCCCGGCAACAACTGCAGCACTCGGAATGCGGCCAGCTGGTTACGCGGGTTGTCCACCCAGCGCAGGATGGCCAGCAGATCCTTGACGTGCGCGGCTTCCAGGAACTTGAGGCCGCCGTACTTCACGAAGGGAATCTTGCGCTTCTGCAGCTCGATTTCGAGCACGTCACTGTGCGAACCGCTGCGGAACAGCACGGCCTGGCGCTTGAGCGACACGCCGGCCTCGCGCGAGGCGAGCACGCGCGTGGCAATGAATTCGGCCTGAGTCGGCAGGTCGTCCACGGTTACCATCTTGGGACGCGGACCCTGGCCGCGCATCGACAGAAGGTGCTTGCGGTACTGGCGCGGCGCGTCGGCCATGAGCGCGTTCGCCGAGTCCAGGATACTCTGGCTGGAACGGAAGTTCTGCGCCAGCGTGACCACCTCGGCCTTGGGGCGGAAGCGGTCCGGGAAGCCGATGATGTTCTCCACGGCCGCGGCGCGGAACGAGTAGATAGCCTGCGCGTCGTCGCCGACCACGGTGACGCCCTGCCCGTCAGGACGCAGCGCCTGCAGGATGTCACCCTGCAGCTTGTTGGTGTCCTGGTACTCGTCGACCAGGATATGGTCGAAGTGCTGGGACACCGACTTGGCGATGCGGTCTTCGTTCATCATCGCGTGCCAGTACAGCAGCAGGTCGTCGAAATCGAGCACGCGGAACTGCGACTTGCGCTCGACATAGCCTCGCAGCAGCTTGCCGATGTCTTCCTCGTGGCTCGCGCACCAGGAGTACTGGCTCTCGAGCGTTTCCTTGAGCGACTTCTGCGTGTTCACGCGATACGAATAAATGCCGTAACAGGTGTCCTTGCGCGGAAAGCGCTGGCCCTTGCCCGAGAAACCCATCTCGGTGCGCACGGTGTCGATGAGGTCGGCCGCGTCGGAACGGTCGAGCACGGTGAAGGAAGGATCGAGGCCGACGTGCTTGGCGTAGTGGCGCAGCAGCCGGTTGCCGATCGAATGGAACGTGCCCGACCAGATAAGGCGCTGCGAGATGGCCTGCGACTTGCTGCCGAGCTTGTCGTTGAGCGCCTCGCGCATGATCTCGTTGGCGCGGCGTTTCATCTCCACGGCTGCGCGGCGCGTGAACGTCAGCATGAGGATGCGCGCCGGATCGACGCCGCTCATGGCCAGGTGCGCCACGCGATGCGCGAGGGTGTTGGTCTTGCCCGTGCCGGCGCCGGCAACGATCAGCAATGGGCCCGAGCGAAAACCCTTCCCGCCGGGAAGTGGTTCGCCGTAGGTCACTGCCCGCTTTTGCGGAGCATTGAGACTTCCGAGTTGTTCGGGCGTGGACGTAGACATCGATACAACAATATAAAAGAGGCGTCGGAAAACCGGTCCTTCTCCCAAGGCGAGGCGTGACGTCCGTCACGCGCTAAGGCGCCGAAATGTGACGGCTTTTTGATCTCGGATTGGGGGCCCGGCTGGCCAGGCCGGCCGAAGGCTGCGGCGATTATGAGCGCGGCCGCTCGCGGGGGACAAGCGCAATCCAGCTGTTGCGACAACGCATCGAGCGTGTAGGACGGCGCGCCGCTGCCTTACTACTTTCGCCGGCGATGCAAATAGCGGCGGTTACACTCGCGCCATGACGATCGAAAGAAAAATGATCTACGAAGGGCGCGTCATCAAGGTGAGCGTGGACACGGTGGAGTTGCCGAATGGCATGCGTATCCCGCTCGAGATCGTGCGCCATCCCGGCGGCGCCGCGGCGGTCGCGGTCGACGACGATCGCCGCGTGTGCCTGCTGCGCCAGTATCGGCACGCGGCCGGTGGCTACATCTACGAACTGCCTGCCGGCAAGCTCGAGCCCGATGAACCGCCGGCCGTCACCGCGCGCCGCGAACTCGTCGAGGAAGGCGGCGTGCATGCCGCGCAATGGAGCGAGCTCGGCGCGTATTTCAGCTCGCCCGGTGTGTTCACCGAGGTCATCCACCTGTATCTCGCGACCGGGCTCACGCCAGCCAAGGCCGCACCCGAGGCCGACGAGGTATTCCAGGTGGAATGGTGGCCGCTGGAGCAGGCCGTGGAGCGCGCGCACGACGGGGAACTGACCGATGCCAAGACGGTCATCGGCATCTTGCGGGCCGCGGCTCGTTTAAAAATTGCGTGAAACGGCTCACATGATGCGATTCACGGGTCCCGGAATGTAGGCTATGTCAAACAAACGGAACCCCTCGTCGGTCATACTTGAGACGTGACAGATAACAATTCAAACGGCAACCCGCCGAACAGCGCCAACCGGCGCCGTGCCTCTCAGATCGTGCACGACGATCGTGGTAACGCGCGCGTGGAATGGATTGACGCGGGATATGCAGGGGTACCGCTGGAGCGCGCGCCGCTCAGCATCGAGCAGACACCGGCGCGCGGCGACAGCGCCAAGCTGACGGTGGAACGTGTTCGCGCCAAAGGCTTCGATCCGTACGCACGTGTCGGCAACGCGCACGTGCCAGAACCGAAGAAGCAGCCCGCGAAACGGGATCTGAAAAAGCTCGGCGAGTGGATCAAGCTCAAGCGCGAACTGGAAGCCCGCAAGGCTGCCGGCGAAGACGTCGACGTCGAGTGATCGTTCGGACGTCGTACGGCGTTCAGGCGAATCGTTCGATGTGCCGCAACTTCCGCGCATTCCCCCAACGATAGAAGCGCCGTAGCTCGGCGAGCAGCTCGCGCGTGGCGCCGCGTGTGCCGTGCGCCAGGCTGGCCGCGACGCGCCGGCAGAACTTTCCCGCGTAATTCGAAGCCATGTGGTACAGCCGCACCCGGCCCGCCGCCGCCGTGGGATCGATGCGCGCCCGTTCGAACAGCGCGCGGTGCAGCTCGCAGGGGAAACGGCCGCGCCCCTGCTCGCGCAGCAGCCAGGCGCACAGCACGTATTTGTCCACCTCGGCCTGCAACTCGAGCTCCAGCAGCGTGACCGGTTTGTCGAAGCCGGCGTTCCAGGCGACGTAGACGAAGTGACTGACGCCCTCGGCCACGGTCAGGTAGTCGGCGAGATTTTCCTGGTTGAGCGCCGCCCGCGGATCGCGGTCTGACAGCCGTTCGAGTACCGCGGCATCGATGTACAAGGCCAGCGAGATGCCATCGTCTTCCTGCGCGACGATCAGTTGTTCATCACTTTCACGCGCGACCTCGAAGCCCGCGACGCTGGCCCGGTCGGTCATCAGGAACTGCGCCACGTCGGGCGTGGCCGCCAGGTCGTAGATTTCGGCGAGCGCACCCTGCATCGAGGCGAGAGTGGCGTGCATGGATCAGTGCGCGAGTACGCTGCGCGCCGCCGGCGCGGGCTCTATGCCGAGCTTGCGCAACAAGGTGCGCGAACGCTCGCTGCCGGTCTTCACCCACAACTCGTACAGGCGCAGCCGGTCGCGATCCGAATGCTGGTAGGAGCTCTCGCTGATCTCGTTGAGCGCGTCGACCATCGGCGTGAATTTCGTGGCCAGCTCGGCGAACACCTGGCGCAGCGTGCGACCGCGCGCCGGCCCGCAGTTCTCCGCCAGCGCGCCGTAGGCGCGCCCACCCATGGCGATGTGGTAGTCGATGTCGACCAGCTTGCGCGCGAACCCGGCGGAGAAGAATCCCGCGATGAACAGCGAGACGTCGCCGAGGCGTTGCAGCCCGCGGAAACGCGCCTCGTGCGTGGGCGCTTCCAGGGCCTCGCCCAGCATCACGACCAGCGGCTTGAGGCGCGAGCGCGGCTCGGTTTCGCGTGCATCGCGCTCGAACAGCGCGTCGGCGTCGGAAAACAAGGTGAGCAGGTTGACCACGTAGTGCTCGGTCTGGTCATCGACCGCCACGCGTTGATGCGAGAGCGCGTCGTGCAACGCGTCGCGGAAGAATTCCTTGAGACTGGCAACCGTCTGGATGGTCATCGCCTAACCTCGCCCGATCGACCTCACCACGTTATCGGCATCGTGCCTCTAACAATTGAGCGCCTGGGCGGTTCCGGGTTCCGTGACGTAGCAGCCGTTTTCGAGACCTTCGCGCCCCGCCAGCTGGCAGCCGACACCGCACAGTGCTGACTACCCGGCGAGCTGCTGCATGGTTCACATTTCTTGCGTGAGCAACATCACGAGCTCGTGGAAATCAGTGACCACATGGTCGGCTGGCGGCAGATCGACGGGCCATGCATGTCCGCCGCGATTCACCCATACCGTTTGCATGCCCGCGTTGCGGGGACCGGCGACATCGGCCTGGGGTTCGTCGCCTACAAACAGGATTTCGGCGGGCTCGAGTGTCAGAGCGTCCGCGAGCGCACCGTAGGCGCGCAGGTCCGGCTTGGCGCAGCCGAGCGCGGCCGCGTGCAGGCGCACTTCGAAATGATGCGCCATGCCGATCGTGCCGAGATCGGCGTTGCCATTCGAAAGCGTGGCGAGCCGATAGCGGGTCTTCAGTTTCTCCAGCGACGGGATCACGTCGTCGAAGGGCACGCACTGGTTGCGCGCCGCGTGCCACACGGCGAAGGCTTCGTGCGCCATGTTCCGTTCGTAGCCCACGGACTCCGCCAGCCGCGCGAGATTCTCGACACTGAGGAACGCGAGGTCGTGAGCCTGCTGCGGCAGTTCGAGCATCAGCGCCGCGCGCGCCGAGCGGATGTCCGCCGGGGAGAATCGTTCGGGGAAGCGCGGGTACCGCGTGCGCATCCAATCGGCGAGAATACGCTCCGCGCGTTCCAGCACCGGCTCGATGGCCCAGAGCGTATTGTCGAGATCGAAGCAGACTGCGCGAATGACGCCAGTATTCATGGCGTACATGGTAATGAGGGGAAATACATGAAGTCATGGTTGTTCGTAGCGACGCTGGCCTGGGGCCTGGCGATTCATCCGGCCGATGCCGCCGACGGTGCGCGCACCTTCACGGCCAACGACCTGAACTCGCTGGCTCGCATCAGCGATCCGCAGGTGTCGCCGAACGGACGCTACGTGGTGTACGTGCAGCGCGAAACGGACTTCGAGGCGAACCGCGGCCGCAACGATCTGTGGCTCGTCGACCTGGAAGCCGACACGCCCAAGCCGCGGCGACTCACGCAGAATTCGGCCAACGACACGCATCCGCGCTGGTCGGTGGATAGCGGCAACATCTACTTCCTCTCCTCGCGCACCGGCTCCACGCAGATCTGGCGCCTGCCGATGTCCGGCGGCGAGGCCGTGCAGATCACCGACTACCCGCTCGACGTCGGCAACTTCAAGTTCTCCTCGGGTGGTGGACGCCTCGCGCTGGGCATCGACGTGTTTCCCGACTGCGCGGACCTCAAGTGCACGCGCACCCGCCTCGACGCGGCCGCCGCCAACAAGTACTCGGCGCGCAGCTTCGACAGCCTGTTCATCCGGCACTGGGATACCTGGCGCGATCACACGCGCTCGAACCTGTTCGTGGCGCCGGTCAATTCCGATGGTCGCGCCGGCACGCCGGTGAACGTGAGCCGCGCTCTCGAAGCCGATGTTCCCTCCAAGCCCGATGGGGGCGACGAGGAATACACGTTCACGCCCGATGGTTCGGGCGTGGTGTTCAGTGCGAGGGCCGCGGGTCGCCAGGAACCCTGGTCGACGAATTTCGATCTCTACGAGGCGCCGTCGGACGGCAGCGTCGCGCCGAAGAATCTGACCGCCGACAACAAGGCCTGGGATACGCAGCCCGTGTTCCTCAAGAACGGCGACCTCGCATGGCTTGCGATGAAGAAGCCGGGCTTCGAAGCCGACCGCTTCGCCATCCGGCTGCGGCGCGGCGACTCGGTGCGTGAAATCGCCTCGCAATGGGATCGCTCGGTGATCCATCTCGACGTGGCGCGCGACGGCAAGACGCTGCTGGTCACGGCCAACGACATCGGCCAGACGCCGCTGTTCTCCATCGACGCGGCCAGCGGCCGCGCCACCAATCTTTCGGGCGCGGGCACGGTGGCCGACTTCTCGCCGGCCGCCAAGGGCAACGTGATCGCGTGGCACGATCTCGGCACGCCGCCGGATCTCTACCTGGTCACGCCAAAAGGCGAGCGCCGTCGCCTGACGAATTCCAATGCCGAAAAGCTCAAGGAGCGCGACCTCGGCGCCTTCGAGCAATTCAGTTTCAAGGGCTGGAAGGACGAGACCGTATACGGCTACGTGGTCAAGCCGCCCGGCCTCGCGGCAGGCGCGAAGGCCCCGATCGCCTTCATCGTGCATGGCGGCCCGCAGTCCAGCCTGCAGAACCAGTGGAACTGGCGCTGGAACTCGCAGGCCTTCGCCGCCCGCGGCTACGGTGCGGTGCTCATCGACTTCCACGGCTCGCCCGGCTACGGCCAGGCGTTCACGGATTCCATCAGCCAGCACTGGGGCGATGGTCCGCTCGAAGACCTCAAGAAGGGCCTGGCCGCGGCGCTGGAGAAATACCAGTGGCTGGACGGCAAACGCGCCTGCTCACTGGGCGCGTCTTACGGCGGCTACATGCAGAACTGGATCCAGAGCCACTGGGCCGACGGCTTCCGCTGCATCGTCAACCACGCGGGCATCTTCGACACGCGCTCGATGTACTACACCACCGAGGAGTTGTGGTTCACCGAGTGGGAATTCGGGGGACCGTATTTCGACAACCCCGAGATGCACGAGCGTTTCAACCCGGCTAACTACGTCAAGGACTGGCGTACGCCCATGCTGGTGATCCACGGGGAAAAGGACTTCCGCGTACCCTACACCCAGGGCATCGGCACCTTCACCACGCTGCAGCGGCGTGGCATCGAAAGCCGTTTCGTGGAGTTCCCCGACGAGGGGCACTGGATCCTGAAGCCGGCGAACAGCAACTACTGGTACGCGACGGTGCTCGACTGGCTGGACGCGCACACGAAGTGAGGGCCTACGGCTCGACGGCGTGCTGCACGCGCTTGTATTCCTGCGGCGGGTTGCCACCGCAGGAATAGGTGATCGAGTTGAGATCGGCGCTCAGCTTGATGTCGCAGGTACCCGCGGGGCGCACGTCGTTGGGCTGCAGCGCGGTCAGCAGTTCCGGGTGCGAACGCACGTCACGCCATTGCGCCGGCTGCGTGAATGCGTAGCTGAACTGGATCAGCTTCTCGCCATCCGGCGACGGCTCGAGCACCACCAGCCGTTGTCCCGGGCCGCGCGCCGTGGTGCGCTCGATGTAGAAGGTGTCGAAGCCGATCATGCGCGCGTACACCGGCGCGATGAACAGCAGCTCGCCGGCCTCGTTGACGTATTCGCCGGTCGAGGTCTGCAGGAACTTGGCAGCGTCGCGCTTGCGCATTTCCTTTTCGTTCACGCAGGCCGCGACCGTCACGGTCAGCAGCGCCAGCAAACAAGGTTGGATCCATTGGCGCATCGGGCTCTCCTCGCCTCAACCGTAGTACGCGCGCCACTCTGCCTGATATCCGCCGCCGAGCGCGAGTAATTTTTCCAGCAGCTCCGCGTACTCCACTCCCGCCGCTTTCGCCGACTGCGCGAAATCTTCCTCGGCCGCGAGGTTGGGATTGGGATTCGCCTCGATGACGTAGATCTGCCCTTCCGCGTTCATGCGGTAATCGATGCGCGCGCAACCCGAGAGTCCCAGGCTGCGATAGACGCGACGCGATAGTTTGTCGAGCCGCGCCAGAACCGCGGGTGAAAGTTCCTTCGCCTCGTAGGTGTCGATGCCGTGTTTCTTCTGGTACTTCTTGTCCCACTTCACGCGCCGCGTGGCGATGCCGGCGCCGGACTCGGCCATCGAACCGAACTTCATCTCCCACACCGGCAGGCGCGTGAGGCGGTCATTGCCCATGACGCCGACGTACAACTCGCGGCCCTCGATGTACTCCTCGACCAGCGCGTCGGTCTGCACCTGGTCGTGCACGAACTGGATGCGTTGCTTGAGCTGGCTCTTGTCGGTAACGATGGACGCCTGCGAGATGCCCAGCGAAGCATCCTCGGTGGTCGACTTCACGAACAGCGGGTACTTGATCTTGCGCGGCAGGCGCAGCTTGATGCCGCGGCGGAACACCGCGAACTGCGGGGACGGGATGCGGTGATACGACAGCAGCTGCTTGCTCAGCGGCTTGTCACGCGCCAGCAGCAGGCCGCGCGGATTGCAGCCGGTGTACGGCTGGCGCAGCAACTCGAGGAAAGCCACCACGTGCTGGTCGTAGGTGACGATGCCGTCGAACTCCTCGAGCAGGTTGAAGACGATCTCCGGCTTCCACTCGGTGATGACGCTGCGCAGTTCCTCGACGCTGTCGGAGATACCGAGGCAGCGCACCTCGTGGCCGGATTTCTTGAGCGTCGAGACGACGTCGAACTCCGTGCGCCACTCTTCGATGTCTTTTTGGCTGTGTCCGTCGAGACTGTCGGGCGGCACCAGCGTGGAATGCATCACGACCAGCGTGCGCAGTCGCTTCATAGGGAGAGACGCGGACTTTCACCCTGCGCGTACAGGCGCGTGAGATGGACCAGCATGCGGCGCGACTGTCGCAGCGTGAGGCGGCGGCTGCCGCGCAGCCACAGGCCGCGCTTGTCGGCGCGTTCGATCAGGATGCGCAGGATCTGCTCGATGCTGTAACGCTCGGCCACGCGTACCCGCAACGCGAAGGCCAGCAGTGCCGGCGTGTGCGCGCGCAGGAAGGTGCTGGCGCGTTGCGCCCGCGGCGAGGGGCGCTCGGCGCTGAACACGTGCTCGAGGCCGTGATCGGTGACCGAACGGCGATAACGCGCATGGCGCGCGAGCTTGCGGCGGTAGTGATCCGCCAGCGTGCGGGTGTTCTCGCGCAGCGGCTCGACCACCTCGCGATTGCGCACCGGCGCGCGGCCGCGGCGAACCTCGCCCAGCAACGCATCGACGAACTCGATCTTCTTGAACGCCGGCCACTGCGCGTATTGGCGGCGCCAGGAGGAATTCGGCTTCAGCCACACGGCGAAGGTCTCGGCGAAATCCTCGCAGGGATGCGCCTGCGCGTACCAGTCGCCGAGATGCTGCACGTAGCGGCGACTGCCGGGCCGCGCGGTGTAGCTGTCGGGATACGGCATGGACGCGGCACCGAACACTTCGCGCCAGCGGGCGCGACGGCGCAGGCGATACGCGGTGTCGATCGCATGACCTGCTTCGTGTCGCAGAATGCGCATGGCGCTCTCGGCGCTGCCGCCCTCGACGTGACGCATCATGCGGCGCTCGAGACGCTCGAGACGCGGGTGCGCGAGATAGAACGGCGCGGCGATGCCGGGTACGCCGTCCGGCGAAAACCATTCTTCCGACAGCCACACGTGCGGGCGGAAAGCGATGCCGCGCTTGTCGAGCTCGCGGTACAGGCGGCGCACGCGACGCGCCAGCGGCGTGCGTTCGTAGTTCAATTTCAGGTCGCAGAAGCGCATGCCGAGCAATTGCTCGTCGGACATGCGCGTCCACGGGCGCGCAGCCCGCCGGACGCGGGAACTACGCGTGGACGACATGGTGTGAAATTTAAACGAGTCGCGGGCCGGGCGGAATCAGTCTCCGAGGGCTATCAGTGCGTGAGTGAGAAGCCGGTCCGCCGTGTCGATGACCACCTCTTGCCTCATCAGGCTGTTACGCCAGATTCCCGGAATCGCACTCACGCCGTGATAGGCGCCTGCGAGTTGGCCGTAGGCGGCGGCCACCACGTCGGAGTCCCGGCCGAGGTTGGCGGCGAGCAAGGCACCCTCGCGAAAGGTCTCGCCATGGTGAAAAGCCCAGAGCGCGGCCTCCAGCGCCTGAAGCACGTGGCCGCCGCCGGAGATTTCCGGCGGCATGCGGCGCAGGTACGAGCCCTCGTATACCGCCAGCACCTCCGGGCGGGTGCTCACCGACATCCACAGGTCGCGCGGCGGCCGCAGCACGTCCTCCTTGTCGCGGCCAGTCAGGGCCAGCCGCAGCATCGCCGCGAAAAGCCGCACGCAATCGAGGACCATGGGGGCCTGCGCCGTGATACGGGCCGCCTCGGCCGCCCGGTTCACCGCCGCATTGGCATCCGAGAAGAAGTACATGACTACGGGGGCGACGCGCGACAGCGGGTCTTTGTCGAGCTGTTCGGGATCATGCGACCCGGCGAAGGGCTGGCGGCGGTACTGCGCGGTGGCCAGCGCGCGCGCCACGCTGGCCGAGATGCCCACGCACTGGCCGGTGGCACTGCCGTAGCCCTCGCGTTGCCAGCGGACGTAGCGGCTGACCTGGTCCTGGGCATCGAAGCCTTCCCGGTCCAGCAGGCTCTCGGCCAGCAGCAGGGCCATGGCGGTGTCGTCGCTCCAGGCGCCGCGCGGCAGGTCGAAGGGTCCGCCACCCAGCAGATCGCCCACGGCCGCGAAACTGCCCGGCTTGCGAAATTGCGTGTGCGCCGCCAGCGCGTCGCCCACGGCCAGACCCAGCAACGCTCCCTGGAAACGATCACGCAGCGTCCGGGCGGCATCCATCACCTCCGGCGCGCGCGTGGGGTCCATCGCCAACGGCGTGTACGCGCGCACGAAATCGCGCTGTTCGTCGGTTTCGGGCACCTCGGGCCAGGTGTCCGAACGATCGTTGGTCTGCCAGAACTCGTTGAGCCGGGTCAGCGCGTCTTCCGGGGTGAGGCCCTGCTCGATCAGGTGGCAGGCGACCACGGTGCCGGTGCGCCCGATGCCGGCGCGGCAGTGCACGTACACGCGCCGGCCCGCGGCCAGCATCTTGTCGAGCTCCACCAGGATCTCTGCCATGTAGGCGTCGTCGCGCGGCACGCCATGGTCGGGGATGGGCATGCGCACGTGGTCGACGGTATCGGGTAGATAGTCCACGTAGCCCGGCACCTCGCCTTCCTCGGTGAGGTCGAGGAAGCCGTCGAAACCGGCGTCGAGCAACGGGCCCAGCCGCCGCTCGAGTTCCTTGAGGTTCTTTCCGCCTGGATATTTGCCGGCCAGCAGTCGGTCCGGGATGACCCAGTACGACTCAGCGAGTGGCTTCGGGGGACTCGTCATCAAGACCCTGGGTGACCAGACCCTGGAAATCGTAAACCCGAGTATCGGCCAGGTGCGCGGTCTCCACGTTGCGCAGCGCCGAGAAGATCGACTCGGTGCGGCCCGGATATTCGCGTTCCCACGCGGCCAGCATTTCCTTCACCTGGCGCCGCTGCGCGTTCTCGTTGGAGCCGCACAATTTGCAGGGAATGATGGGAAACGCGCGGGCCCGGGCGTACCGCTCGATCTGCGCCTCGCTGACGTAGGCCAGCGGGCGGATCACGATGTGCCGGCCGTCCTCGGACTTGAGCTTGGGCGCCATGGCCTTGAGCCGGCCGCCGAAGAACAGGTTCAGGAACAGCGTCTCCACGATGTCGTCGCGATGGTGCCCGAGCGCGATCTTGGTGATGCCGTTTTCGCCGGCCCAGCGATACAGCGCGCCACGGCGCAGGCGCGAGCACAGGCCGCACATGGTCTTGCCTTCCGGGATCACCCGTTTGACCACGCTGTACGTGTCCTGCTCGATCACGTGGAAGGGAACGCCGGCCTCCCTCAGGTAGTTGGGCAGCACTTCCTCCGGGAAGTCCGGCTGCTTCTGGTCGAGGTTGACCGCGATGAGCTCGAAATCCACAGGCGCACTGCGCTTCAGCGACAGCAGGATGTCGAGCAGTGTGTATGAATCCTTGCCGCCCGACAGGCACACCATCACGCGGTCACCCGCGGAGATCATGCGGTAATCCTCGATGGCCTTGCCCACGAGTCCGCGCAGCTGTGCGCCCAGCTTGCGCGCGGTCTGCGAGGGCCACTCCGGGGAGGCAGGCTGCAAGGTGTCGGGACTGGCGTTCATGCGAAGGGCGCCAGTTTAGGGTCTGGCAACGCGCGGCGCAGCCGGAGGGCACGCAGAATCGCGAACACCGCCCCCGCGGCCAGCAGATGCTTGATGGTGTGGCCGCTGACCAGTCCCTGCGTCAGCCGATAGATCGCCAGATCGGTGGATTCGAAAACCTTGGCCAGCGCGTACCAGGCCGCCGCCCAGACCAGCAGGTGGCCATGCGTGTAGCGACGCGCCGGGAAGAACACCAGCAGCAGCACGATCGCGAGCACCGACCAGCCCTGGTAGAGGCCGTAGGGAATCACGTTGCCCCGGCCCAGCCGTTCGGTGGCGTACCAGTACAGGACCGTGAACGCGCCCAGCGCCAGCAATGGCCACATTGCGCGCAGCCCGAGGCGGGCATCGGCGCGTTCGGAGATCGCCGCCGAGACCAGGCCCGCGAAGCCCAGCGTCATCGGCAGGCGGTCCCAGACCAGCCGCAGATTGTCAGGTGCCAGGTGGTACCAGGCCGAACCGAAGCTGGTCAGCAAGGCGCCGACGAAGAACACCAGGTACGGCAGAGATTCGCGCGGATCGGTGAACGATCCGCCGCCGCCCAGGACCAGCGCGATCCCGAGCGCACCCCCGGCGAGGAACGGCAGGTTCGAGACCACGTTGAGGAAATTGGGGATGGAGGCGAAGGCGCGGCAATCCGCGAAGGCGTGGTACGACAGCGGTTGGGGCATCGCCGGGACCAGGAAGGACGCCGCGGCGCACGCGATCAGGGATCCCAGCAGAAGCCAGCCGCGCCAGTCGTGGCGCGGCCGAGCCACGCCGACCGTCATGCGGCGGCGCTGCCGACTACTGTCTCGGGCTCGAGATACTTGGCTTCGAGGTAACGCAGCGCGGCCGCCGCGGAGAGCGGCTTGCCGGTGGAGAGTTTCAGCAGTTCCTGAGCGCTGACCCGCGCGCCCTGTCCGTGCACGTTCTGCTTCAGCCAGCCCATCAGGCCGGTGAAGTCACCGCGTGCGATCTGCTGTTCCACGTCCGGCACAGACTCCTGCAGCGCGTCGTAGAACTGCGCGGCCATGACCGCGCCGAGTGCGTACGAAGGGAAGTAACCAAAAGACCCCACCGCCCAGTGCACGTCCTGCAGCACGCCTTCCAAATCGTTCTGCGGCTTGATGCCGAGGCGCTGCTCCATGCTGGAATTCCAGGCGTCGCGCAGGTTGCGCACCGCCAGTTCTCCGGACAGCAACTGGTTCTCCAGCTCGTAGCGCAGCTGGATGTGGAGCGTGTAGGTCAGCTCGTCGGCATCTACACGGATCGGCCCGCGCTTCACGCGCGTGAGATGCGCATAGAGATTTTCTTCCGACCACTCGGGGCCGGTGACGCCGAAGTGTTTCTCCAGCAGCGGCCGCAGGTAGGTCACGAAGGCCCGGCTGCGGCAGATGATCATCTCCATGAGCAGCGATTGGCTCTCTTCGAGCGCCATGCCGCGGTCCCGGCCGACGGGCTGGTCGGCGAATTCGGGCGGCAGGCCGACGTCGTACATGGCGTGACCAGTCTCGTGCAGCGCGCCCAGCATTCCCGAGAACGGCTCGGTGGTGTCGAAGCGCGTGGTCACGCGTACGTCGCCGGGAACGCCTTCGGTGAACGGATGTTCGCTCTCGTCGAGCCGTCCGCGGTCGAACGGGAAGCCGACCGCCTTCATGATTTCCACGGCCAGCGCGCGCTGCTTGCCGGCGCTGAACTTGCCGACGATGGGCAGCAGGGGACGCTGCTCCTGGCGCGCGAGTACTTCGCGGATCAGGCCCGGCAAGCGACGCGCAAGCGCCTTGAACATGCCGTCGATCTCGGCCGAGGTGAGGCCGGGACTGAATTCATCGACCAGCGCGTCGTACGGTGAGAGGTTGCGCGACTGGCCCAGCAGCGCCGCCTTGTCGCGTACCAGGTGGACGACTTCCTCCAGGTGCGGCGCGAAGTCTTCGAACTTGCCGCTTTCGCGCGCCTGCAGCCATTTCATTTCGGCCTTCGACGCCGCCTTGGCCAGGCGCGATACGAGGGCCACGGGAGTCGCGATGGCGAAGTCGCGCTGGCGGCGCATCTCGCGGAGGTTGGCGATCTGCCAGTCCTCGAGGCCGCCGGTGCTGGCCTGCGCACGGTCGAGAAGGCGCGTGATCTTCGGTGCGGTGACCAGTGCGTGGTATTCGGTCTCGAGGGCGGCAAGCTGCTCGCCGCGAACATCGGCGCTGCCTCGCGGCATCATCACCGCGGCGTCCCAGCGAAGTATCGCCATGGCTCCCCGGAAGGCATGCAGGCGTTTCCATTCCTGCTCGAGTTGCTTGTACGGAGTCTGGGCCATGGGATCACAGGGGCGGGGTGGAAGAGACGGCGACAAGTCTACCAGCGACCCCTTCGCCCACCGGCTCATGCCGACTAGAACCGCTGATCGATCAACGACTTAATCGATCAGCTCGAGGTTGACAACCGACTAGCCTAGGGGCGCCCAAAACTGCCGTTATGTTAAGGCGCGATGTCGTTTTTTAGCCGTGAGGACGCGTCGATGACAGCGCCGGTGCGGCTCAGCCCGCGTCGGACGAGGAGCTCTGCGCCGTTGTGGGGACACCACGGTCGCCGCGGCCCAGCAGGCCGTCGATGAGCCGGGTCATGTACTCCGGCGAGCGGGTGTTGCGCGCGATCAGCAGGTACAGGGCGGGCACCACGTATAGCGTCATACCGAGCGATACAACCGTCCCGAAGAACACGGTGGCACCGATGGACTCCCGGCTCTCCGCGCCCGCTCCGTGCGCCAGCATCAGCGGTACGGCGCCGAAGGCGGTGCACAGGCTGGTCATCAGAACGGGCCGCAGGCGGGTGGCCGAGGACTGGATCACGGCGTCCAGGAACTCCACGCCCCGGTCACGCAGCTGGTTGGCGAACTCGACGATCAGGATGCCGTTCTTGCAGGCGATGCCGATCAGCATGATGCAGCCGATCTGGCTGAAGATGTTGATGGTCGAGTTGAACAGGAACAGGCCGAGCAAGGCGCCGGTGATGGCCAGGGGCACCGTCACCAGGATCACCACGGGGTGGATGAAGCTCTCGAACTGCGCGGCCAGAACCAGGTAGACGATCAGCAGCGCGAACGCGAACGTGAGCCACAGGGCGTCGCCGGATTTCTTGTACTGGTAGGTCTCGCCGTTGTAGATCAGCTGCGCCTCGGGCGCCTCTTCGCGGATCACGCGTTCCATGTACGCCACGGCTTCGCCCAGCGTGTAGCCCGGGGCCAGGGATCCCGCGAGCTCGATGGCGCGCATGCGATCGGTGCGGCGCAGCTCCGTGGGTCCGGCGCGCTCGTCGATCTTCACCAACGCGGAGAGCGGGATCAGCGCATCGTTCTTGTCGGACCGCACGTACAGGTTGTCGAGGTCGCCCACCGAGGCGCGCTGCGCCTCCAGTGCCTGCAACATCACGTCGTATTCCTCGCCGGCGCGCTCGAAGGTGGTGACGATGCGCGAACCCATCATGGTCTCGAGCGTGCGCCCCACGTTCTGCAGCGACACTCCGAGATCGGCGGCCTTGTTCCGGTCGATCTGCACGATGACGCGCGGCTGGCGCTCGAGGTAATCCGATTCCAGGTTGAGGATGTTCGGGTTCTCCACCGCGACGCGCTGCATGATCTTGTCGCGCCACTGCACGATCTGCTCGTAGTCGCCGCCACCCATGGCGATGGCCAGCGGCCGCGTGCTGTTGCGAGTCAGCGGCGAGCCCACCTGGTTCACATTGACTCGCGCGCCGGAGATGCCCTGGGTATCGCGCCGCAGGCGATCGGCAATTTCGCCCGCGCTGTCGTCGCGCTGATCCCAGAGGTTCAGCGGCAGCACGATGAAGCCGGTATTGGTGTCGGCGTTGCGGCCAAAGCCGCCGCTGCGCACGTTGACCCGTCGCGCATTGCCGTTCTCCACTTCGGCCATCGCGATGTGCTCGACCTGCCGAAGCTGCCGGTCGAGATAGCCGATGCTCGAGCCTTCGGGCGCGGTGACGAAGATGCGGATCATCGCTCGGTCTTCCTGCGGCGCGAGCTCGGCGGGAATCTTGAGCGAGGCGAAGGGCCAGCCGATCACCAGCAGCACCATCAGCACGCCGAACGCGGCCAGCGAACTGCCCACGATCCACAACGGCTTGCGGCCCTCGAGCGCACGCCGCAGTCCCGCGGCGTACTTGTCGTCGAGGTCGTGAAACACGCGGTCCACGCCGCCCGCCATGCGCGAACGCGGGATGCCATTGCCGAACAGCTTCGACGCCATCATCGGCGTGAGGCTCAGCGCGATGAATGCCGAGAATCCGACCGCGGCGGCGACCGTGACGCCAAACTCGCCGAACAATCGCCCGGTGTCGCCGGTCATGAAGGACACCGGGATGAACACCGCCATCAGCACCAGCGTGGTCGCGATCACCGCGAAGCCGATCTCGCGCGAACCGTTGATGGATGCGAGTACGGCCGGCTCTCCGCCCTCGATGCGCCGCACGATGTTCTCCAGCACCACGATGGCGTCGTCCACCACCAGGCCGATCGCCAGCACCGCGGCCAGCAGCGTCAGCGTGTTGATCGAGTAGTCGAGCGCGGCCATGACTATGGCGGCCGCGATGATCGACACGGGGATGGTGACCGCCGGGATCAACGTGGCGCGTGCCGTGCCGAGGAACAGGAAGATGACGATGAGCACCAGGATCAACGTCTCGGACAGCGCCCACACCACGTTCTTCAGCGAAGCCGCGATGTACACGCCATTGTCGATGTTGATGTCGATGGTGACATCCTTGGGCAGCGTGGGCTGCACCTGCGCGAGTCGCTCGCGCACCGCGTTCGAGGTCGCGAGTACGTTGGCCTTCGACTGCGGAATGATGGCCATGGAGGCGCCGATGATGCCGTTGGTGCGCGAGATGCTGCGATCGTCGTCCGAGGCCAGCCGGACTTCGGCCACTTCGCCGAGCCGCACCAGGTAGCCGTCCGGACCGCGGCCGATCACCAGGTTGCGGAAGTCTTCCTCGGTGCGCAGATTGGTGTCGGTACGCAGCGAGAATTCGCGCTCGCGCGATTCGAGCCGGCCCGCCGGGATCTCCACGTTTTCGCGCAGCAGCGCGTTCTCCACGTCCGACACCGTCAGCTGGCGCGCGGCCAGGTTCTCGCGTTGCAGCCAGACACGCATGGCGTAGCGGCGCGCGCCGTTCATGCGCACCGAGGCCACGCCGTCCAGCGTCGAGAACTGGTCGACGAGGTAACGCTCCATGTAGTCGGTGAGCTCCAGCATGTTGCGCTGGGTGCTGGCCACGTTCAGCCAGATGATGGGATCGGTGCCGCTGTCTACCTTGGTGATCTGCGGCGGATCGGCCTCCAGCGGCAGGCGCGCCGCCACGCGCGACAGGCGCTCGCGCACGTCGTTGGCGGCGCTGTCGAGATCACGCTCCAGCGTGAATTCCACGTTGATCTGCGAGCGCTCGTCGCGGCTGGAGGAATTCAGCCGCTCCACGCCCTCGATGCCCGATATCTCGTTCTCGATGATCTGCGTGATACGCGACTCGACCACGTCCGAGGAGGCACCGCGATACCGCGTCTCCACGTTGACCACCGGGCGATCGACGTCGGGGAATTCACGCAGGGACAGCCGCGTAATGGCGCCGAGGCCCAGGATGAACAGCAGTAGCGACATCACCGTCGCGAAGACGGGTCGGCGCACCGACAGGTCGGAGATGAGCATGGGCCTACTGACGCACGGCAGCCGGCGATGCGGTGTTGGCTTCGTGCGAGCCCGAGGTGCGTTCGTCGGCGAGCTCAGCCTCGGCCGCGATCTCCGTGGTGCGCACCGGCACGCCGTCGCGCACCTTCTGCGTTCCCTCGACCACCACCTGTTCGCCGGCGTTGAGGCCGGCCAGGACTTCAACACTGCCGGGCCGGCGCGCACCGATGCGCACTTCGCGTCGCTGCGCCTTGCCATCGGCCACCACGAACACGTACTGGCGCTCGGCTTCCGGTGTCAGCGCCTGCTCCGGGATGACCAGCGTTTCGCGCTCGTCGTTGGCCAGCGAGACGTTGAGGAACATTCCGGGACGCAGCGCGCCGTCTTCGTTGGCGAGCAACGCGC
>Ga0070665_100002854_pt1 | contig 18691 bp, 16 predicted proteins | sample KBSS13metaG_FD_65862 | JGI IMG/M metagenome (GOLD analysis project Ga0070665, IMG submission 65862) | Switchgrass rhizosphere microbial communities from Kellogg Biological Station, Michigan, USA - KBS S1-3 metaG | ecosystem: Host-associated > Plants > Roots > Rhizosphere > Soil ...
GGTCAACCTGCGCGCGATGGATACGATGGCCGCGGCTTTCCGGCTGCCCGTTGGATTGTCCGATCACACTCCCGGTTACGCGGTGCCGATCGCGGCGGTTGCCCGCGGCGCGACCATCATAGAGAAGCATTTCACGCTCGATCGCAACATGCCCGGTCCGGACCACAAGGCATCTCTAGAGCCTGCGGAGCTGGCCGCCATGATCGCGGGCATTCGGCAGGTCGAGTTGGCCACGGGTGACGGCGTGAAGCGGCCCAGTGCGGCGGAATGGGGCAACCGGCGCATTGCACGTCGTAGCCTCGTGGCGGCGTGCGAGGTGGCCGCCGGAGATGTATGGAGCACTGCCAATCTCACGTGCAAGCGTCCGGGAAGCGGCGTTTCTCCCGATAGATATTGGGATTACATTGGCCGATCGGCGCCACGGGCCTATCGCGCCGACGAACCCGTGGACGCGCTCTAGGACTGGATATGACAGACAGTTGGCACAAGATTGTTGTCTCTTCCGAAGCCTCCGCCGAAGAGGCGATCACGACGCTCGACGCAGGGGGACTGCGGTTGGTGCTGGTGATCGACGCGGCGGGTCACCTGGTGGGTACGCTCACCGATGGTGATATCCGCCGCGCCCTCCTGCGACGCGTTGATTTCGCCAATGCCGGAGTTGCGCAGATCATGCACGAGAGGCCGGTTACGGCAGCGCCCGATGCCAGCAAGGAAGTGCTACGCAAGCTCATCAAGGAGCATTCGCTCCTGCACATTCCGTTGGTCGACGGCTCGGGACGACTGGTCGGACTCGAGACATACTCCGATCTACTGGAGACTCGCCGCAAGGACAACTGGGTCTTTCTCATGGCGGGCGGCCAGGGTACGCGGCTGCGGCCTCTGACGGAGAATGTGCCGAAGCCGATGCTGCCGGTCGGTGGGAAGCCGATGCTCCAGTCGATCCTGGAAGGCTTCATTGCGGCTGGTTTTCACCAGTTCTTCATCGCCGTGAACTACCTGGCGGCGCACATCAAGTCGCACTTCGGCAACGGCGCGAAATGGGGCGTCACCATCAAGTACCTGGAAGAGGACCAGCCGCTCGGAACGGGTGGAGCGCTCGGGTTACTGCCGGGGCCGGATCAGGCCAGCGCCGCGGATCAGCTGCCCATCATCGTGATGAATGGGGACATCCTGACGCGTTTGGATTTCAACGCGTTGCTCGATTTTCACAACACGCAGCAATCCTGGTTGACCCTTTGTGTCCGTGAATACGAGATGCAGGTGCCTTTCGGCGTGGTGGAAGGGCAGGCGTCGGCCGTAATGGGCATCACCGAGAAACCCGTGCACCGCTTTTTCGTGAATGCCGGTATCTACATTCTCTCGCCGGCCGCGTTGGCGTTGACGCGACCCGTCCGCCGCCTCGATATGCCGGACCTCGTGAAGGAAATTCTCGCCGCGCGGAACGTGGTCAGTATGTTTCCGATTCGCGAATACTGGCTCGATATCGGCAAGCCTGAGGATTTCGAGCGTGCTCAACTGGAGAGCGAGCGTTGATCGAGAGGCTCCCTCCGGATGAGGCGCGCCAGTGGTTTCTGCTGTTGCCACCGGATCGTCGTCTTGCGACCTTGTCGCCGGACTACGTGATCACCGATGCTGGCCGATCTGCGGGAATCGAAGCAGTATTTCTCGGCTACCGTGAAGGACCTTCGATGTGGCTGCACGGTGTGCATCGGTCCGCGGTGCCAGGTCTCGATTGTGTCGATCAGCAATCCCCTTACGGCTACGGCGGTCCCTGGACGAACTCGGATGACCCGGGTTTCATAGGACGGGCGTGGAATGAGTATGTTGAGCATTGCCGCCGGGACGGGGTGCTCGCGGAGTTCGTCAGGGTGCACCCGCTCGCTATGAGTTGGCGGGCGTATGGAGGTGAGATTCGCGAGAACCGTGCAACGGTAGCGATCGATCTCACTCAGGTCGACGTGCGGATGGGCTACGAGACGCGTTGCAGAACAGCAGTGCGCAAAGCGGAGAAATCCGGCGTGGCCGTCTCGGTCGTGAGCAACGAGCACATTTCCACGAGCTTCGCGCGAATGTACCGCGACGCCATGACAGCGATCGGCGCCGATAAATTTTATCTGTTTGAAGACGGCTACTTTCGCTCTATGTCGGCCTTGCCGGGTATCCAACTCGTGGGTGGTTTCGTGTCCGGTGAATGTGTCGCGGCCGCGCTGTTTCTGATCTCGGGAACGACCATGGAATATCATCTTTCGGCGGCTACGGATACGGGGCGCAGGCTGGCTGCGACGTCCGCGCTGGTCGACGGCGCCGCGCAGCAGGGCAAGGCCGCGGGCCTGCGGTACCTCTACCTGGGAGGCGGCACGGACAGCAACCCGAATAACCCACTCCTATTTTTCAAGCGCGGCTTTTCGCAAACGACGCTGCCCTTTTGCATCGGCCATACGATCTTTCGAGCCGGCTTGTACCAGTCTTTGCGGGACGAGCATCGGGCGAGGGGTGGCGACGTCTCGCGTGTCTTGTTTTATCGTAACTGAGTGCGCCATGCCTGATATCAGCCGCAAAGAAGTAGTTGGGCGCTTGCTGGCGCTGGTTCCCGCACGCGGCGGCTCGAAAAGACTCCCCGGTAAGAACATCCGCCCCCTCGGTGGTCGGCCGCTCTTGGCGTGGACTATCGATGCGGCTCGAGAAAGTGGCGTCGTTTGTGACGTTCTGCTGTCAACCGATGACGAGGCAATCGCCGCCGTTGGGCGAGCCCATGGAGCCCTAGTTCCTTGGTTGCGCCCCGCGGCGCTGGCAACGGATTCTGCCAGTTCCTCGGACGTAGCAATTCACGCCCTGGACTGGTACGAGGCCGAGCGAGGCAAAGTCGACGGCCTGATACTGCTACAACCGACGTCACCGTTCCGCTCGCCCGAGAGCATTCGCGAGGCGGCCCACCAATTTCTGGATTCCGGACGGGTGGCACTCGTCTCACTCAGTCCGGTCAGCGCGCATCCAGCCTGGTGCTTCCGCATTGCCGGTGAGCGGATCGAGCCCTTTCTGGGATGGGACATTCTGGAGCGCCGCTCCCAGGAGCTCGAGCCCGCTTACGTGTTGAATGGCTCGATCTACATCCTCACGCCGGAGCAATTGCGCCTCACCGGCTCATTCGTGCGCCCGCAGACTCAGCCGTTCGTCATGAGGGAGCCGACCGCTGCAGTCGATATCGATACTGCGCAAGACTGGGAAGCGGCGCAGGCGATCGTGGCACGCGAGCAATCCTAGTGAGCCTGGCATCAGCAACTCAGCCAACCCAGCGAGCGCCGGTCCGTGTGTTCGGGCCACGCGCCGACAGCGGCATTCTCGGCGTCCTGCTTTGGATACCGACATTGTATGCGGTTCCCCAGGCCGCGTTCGGCCTGGCGCTGGCGTGGGCCTTTGTTGCCCGGGAGCGCTCGCGCAACGTCGACACCGTGGATGCAGTGTTTCTCGTCGTACTCACGTTGCTATCCTCGCTCAACTTTGTGTACGGGCTGGCGACCACTCCGGATGGCAATCCCGCTCGCACGCCGTATTTCTTTGCGTACGTCGGCACCTATCTGCTGGCTCGTGGTGTCAATGAAAACGACCTCAGGGCATGTCTCTACTGCATCGGCGTCGAAGCTCTGTTCGTCTATGCCGAGTTCGCCCTCGGGATCAACACCATTTTCACCTCGAACCCGAACTACCGCTCCGGGCTGACGCCCGCCATGCTTTATTTCAGCCGGCCGTTCGGGCTATCGGACATTCAAAGCGTCATCGGCTACAAGCTGTTTCTGGCACTGATCCTGCTCGACTATCTGGATTTTTCCAAGGCCGCGAAGCGTCGCTGGCTGGCTCTGATGCTGCCCGCGTTCGTACTGGTCTTCAATCGGAGCGCACTCATCGCCTATGCCGTCTACCTGGTCGTAAAGCTGCTGCGTGCCACGATGGTGCCCGGATTCCGGCTTCGAGCCGTGATGACCGTGGTCGTCCTCGCCGGTCTGTTGCTGGCGCTGCCGGACAACGTTGCGAACGTCATCTGGGGACAGTTCAACCGCAACAAGGATACCGTCGACCTCTCGTATCGCGATGTCATCTGGGGTGAGTTCGCGAGATTCATCGCCGACTACCCGATCTTGGGGAACGGGTCAGCGAAACACTACGCGTGGGTGTCGGACTACGGCGTGTACGAGCATGCCCATAACTCCTATCTCGAGCTGATTGCCAGTAACGGCCTGCTGATCTCCGCAGTCTACGCGCTCTGGTTCATCGTCAGATCGAGACGGTCGGCGCTGCTGTACATGCTGCCCGTGATGATATATTCGATGAGCCAGTACGGGTTCTTCTGGGGAGTCTCTTTCGTGGACGTTATCTTTCTGCGCCTCGCATTCTTCGCACGCCGCGAGGAGGTCGCGCCAGGGCAGGCAGTGGCGTTGCCGCATTGATCGATTTCCTCAAGTCCCTGAGCGGCTTTGCGTTGGTCAATTTCCTGCGCTCGCTCATTCCTTTTGTGCTGATGCCGCTGCTGACGCGCAAGATGAGCCCGGGCGGCTATGGAACGTTGTCGCTCTTCGAGGTCACGATCCTAATTCTTGCCCCGCTGTTTCTGTGTAACAGCCATGCACTCATGAGCGCCGTTTACCATCGCGTCGAGCGCTCCGTCGCCGGCCAGTATGTCTATGTCTCGATGTTGGTCACATTGCTATTGGCCGCGATAACCCAGGTGCTACTGTGGGCCGCGGGGGATGAACTGCGGCAGTTGTTCGAGGTGAACGACTCGTTTTACCTGTTGATTCCGCTGTTCGTATTTGCACGCGCTGTCGTTTTCTACGTCAATAACGTGCTACAGCTCCAGCAGCGGGCGGTTCCCTACGGCGTGTACACGATTGGGGTTACGGCGCTGGACCTCGCCTTGTCCATACTGTTCGTAGTGGTATGGAACGGGGGCTATAAGGGGCGGCTCATCGGCAGCTACACCGCGATGTTCCTGTTTGGAGCCTATGGCTTGTGGGCGTTGTGGCGCCAGGGCCTGATCAATTTCCGTTACTCAGCGCCACTCGTGACCGAAATCCTCCGTTACGGATTGCCCCTGGTGCCACACGCGCTCGGCGGTGTGAGCCTGGCCATGGCCAACCGCTACCTGATCGCGCACGCTCTCGGGCCATCCTCGGTCGGCTACTATTCTGTCGCCTATCAACTGGCCAGCGTCATGCTCCTGGCGGGTACGTCGATCAACCAGGTATGGTCTGCCTGGTTGTTCCGGCTCGTCTCGAAGGATCTGGAGGGTAACGCCCAGACCATCCGCCGCTTGTTTTTCCTCAATGTCGGTCTCATGGTGTGCGCCGCGGTCGTCATCCAGCTCGCAGTCAATATCCTGTTCGCCATATTCGTCGACCCGAAGTTCTATGCCGCCAAGACCTATTTTCCCTGGATGTTGCTCGGCTTCCTGTGCCAGTCGCTGTATTTCCTGTTCATCAACTTCGACTTCTACGACAAGAAGGTGATCAGCATTGGTGTCGTCACATTCGCGGTTGCGGGCGTCAACATCTGGTTGACCATCCAATGGCTCCCGGTGTTTGGCGTGATGGGCGCAGCCTACGCGAGCGCTGCCAGCATGGCTTTGTACCTGGTGGCGGTCATGACCAGGGTCGTGGTGCTCAATAAAACATTCCGCGCGGTCTGGCAGACATGAGCAACGCTGAGGAGACCGCCTGTCACATGGCCCTGCGCATCCTCGAGGAGCAGCACGGCGTCGTCGATGCGTTTGCCTGTCTTGGATCGAGTAGTTGGGTGACGATCAAGAACGTGGCCTTCGAAGCATCTTTGGAGCACCTGGGCGTGGTCCGCTTGAGCCGCCTCGGAGTTCTGTCACGGCGGGGTCTCGCGCTGGTGTTGCGTTCCGCCTGGCACTACCTGCAAATGCTGCGGGTCCGTCGACCTATGTGGCTGTTCGTTGGCGCCGGCTCGGGACTGTTCGAATCATCGGGTGTCGTTTTGGACTCCTACCTTCCTGTCGAAGCCTGGGAGCGCGCCCCGGACGCAAACCCGAGACTTCTCTACACACTGAGCGCCACCCATGTCGATCACCTGGCCCGTCACGTAGACTATCTACGCGAGCATCGCGCCATCATCTTCAGTTTCTTGATTTCGCCGTTACGCACTCTCCTGGCCCGCTTGATACTGCCGGCGTTCAGCCTGAACAGGCGGCTACGCGCCAAGTGCGAGGAAGTAAGCCACTACCTGTGCTCACATTCGGTGCGGATCGCGCCGGGCCAAATCGCGTATCTGCACGCAAGGTTTGCTGCAGGCGTGCTGTTATATCGACTCTTTCTCGCGCCCTTCAAGATCGAGCGCGCGTTCGTGGTTTCCGCCTACAGCAACGCCGAAATTTGCGCAGTATTGCGGGAACGAAGGATTCCCGTCGAGGAACTGCAACACGGCATTATCGGGAGGATCCACCGCGGTTACAACTACGCGACGCGCAATCCACGCTTGCCAACTCCAGACATCGTGCGTGTATACAACGAGTTCTGGCATACAGAATTGCTGGATGCGGGATATTACAAGGCGTCCGCGGTGGTCGTGTCGCCGCGCCTGAAGTACGTGCTGGCCGAGTCGGAGCATAGAGCCTTCGAGTTCGATTACGTGGCCTTTACCGGCCAGGGCATCTGTCTTGCCGAGATCGAGCAGTTTGTCAGGGAATTTGCGACACTCGAGTCTGAGCTGCACCTGGTTTACATTCCGCATCCAAACGAGTCCCGTGAATATACGGCGCGACTCGAGACCGCAGCATCGGGATGCGCGCGCGTACACATTCTTACGCAGCGTACGCACAGCACAGAACGGCTCATAATAGATAGCGTGGCACATATCTCCATATATTCCTCGTGCCACTTCGATGCGATTCACTACAAGGGAAAAACCTATGTGCTCGATGTTCTGCCCGAGAACGCACTGGGCTACTACCTGGCGCGCAGACCCGAACAGTTTACCGCGATAAGATCCGCATCCGAACTGCTCCGTAAGATCCACCAACATGATTCGTGAATTGCGTCGACTCGTCTACTTCATCTACTTCTGCATAGCGAAGCACCTGAAGTACCCAACGTGCCGGATTCGCAGCAACTTCATCCTGCCGGGTGTGCAACTCGGCCGCCATGTCTGGATCGAGCGCAGCGTGAAGGTCTACCCGGGCGTTAGTATCGGTGACTACACCTTCATCAATGAGAACACGCGGTTGGATCCGGCTACGGGCCGAATCGGCAAATTCTGCTCCATCTCGCACGATGTCAAGATCGGCCTGGGGCCGCATCCGCTGTCGTTCTTTACGACGAGCCCCGCCGGTTATTCGCCGCAGCGAGGCATCGTGAGAGAGTGGCTCTACGACGAGGCTGCTGCTAAAAAGCCCGTGCAGATCGGCAACGATGTGTTCATTGCTGCCAACGCTATTGTGCTCGCGGGGACCACGATAGGCGACGGTGCAGTGATCGCAGCCGGAAGTGTCGTGACGAGGGACGTCCCACCGTATGCGGTCGTAGCGGGGATACCGGCCGCGATCGTGCGCTATCGCTTTGATCCAGTGACGATCGAACGGCTGCTGCGGCTAAAATGGTGGGACATGGACGAGCGTACCATCGCAAAGCATGCGTCACTGGGATTTTCCATAGATCAGTTCATAGATGCCATGCAGTCGGAGCGCAGGAGTGGTCGTTGAGATAGTTTGCGAAGCGCCAGCAACTGGCATCGATCTCGAAAGGCACATTTTTGCGACGCCTGGGTACCTGGCCGCAAAGGGCGGCCAGCTGGGGTGGTTGGTTTCGGAGGACTTCGTTCTACCGTTCTACGTAGAGCGGATTCTCGTTTTCCGGCGCCTGATTTTCACGACGGCTCCGATCCCGCGCCATCCGGCGGCTTCCGCGTCCGCCGAGCAGCGGTTCATGGATGAGGTGGTTGCGGCCGTCCGGCGGGCAGGTCTGTGTGATTTCATAGCGAAGCCCCAGGCGAACGCCGTGTTTGCCTGTGCACCCGCCGCGGCAGTCGTGGCTCCCTGGGGAACCTACGAGGTTTCTATCGACCGCCCGGACGCGGAGCTGTTGGCGGCATTCCATCAGAAGCACCGTAACGTGATCGGCAAGGCCCAACGCGATGGCATCACCATCGAGCCGATTACACGGATGGAGGTTATCTACGAGTGTGTCCGGGGCACCCTGGTGCGGCAAGGATTACCGTACTACCCGTCGCTGCGGCTGCTCGAGACGCTTTGGACGGACCTGGACAAGAGCCTGCTTTCACTCGGAGCCTTTGATAACGGACAACTGCAAGGCGTTGCGCTCGTCCCTTTCGATCGGGAGCGCGGCTACTACCTCTATGGGGGCTCGATCGAAAAGCCGCACAGCGGCGCCCTGAACCTGCTGCAGTTCGAGGTCATGCGTCAGTTGCGCCAAAGGGGAGTTAAGCTTTACGATTTGGTTGGCGCACGCATCGACGTTCGAGCTGGCACCAAATACGAAGGCATTCAACGCTTCAAGGCCCGGTTCGGCGCGCAGTTGCGCACCGGGTTGACGTTTCGCGTAGTCCTGTCCAGACCCAGATTCTGGCTCTTCCAGCTGCTGATGAGTGTCTACTTCCGGCTGAAAGGCCGACGCTATGTCGAGCCTGTCGCACAACTGGTCCAGGGTGACTATGAATAGGGTGTTTGTCACCTTCGACTACGAGTTGTTTCTGGGGAGCCATACCGGCAGTGTCGAAAGGAGCATTCTTGCACCAACACGGCGTCTCATCGAGCTCGCCAATGCCAAGGCCGTACGCTTCACTTTCTTCGTCGACGTAGGCTTTCTCGTCGCGCTGAAGAAAGCGATGCACCTGTTCGAGCGGCTCGCTTCCGAATACTCGCAGATCGCCAGTCAGCTTCAGGATCTCAAGGGCCAGGGGCATTCGATCCAACTTCACGTTCATCCCCAATGGGAGGATGCGCAGTTCCGTGATGGAGCCTGGATTGCGGACGTTTCCCGCTATCGGCTACAGCAGTTCTCGCAAGGGGAGATCGAGAGGATCGTCGCCTCGTACAAGGCGGCGCTGGTGGAAATCGTAGGGGAGGGCGTCTACGCGTTTCGGGCGGGCGGCTCCTGCCTGCAGCCGTTCGGTCCCTTGCGCGCCGCGCTGAAGGCCAATGGCATCTGGTTGGACAGCTCGATCTATCGCGACGGCTACATGAATACGCCCACCCACCAGTTTGATTATCGGAGCATGCCCGACCTGCCCGATTGGCGCTTCGAGGAAGACCCCCTCGTCGTCGAGCCCAACGGTTACTTCAAGGAAGTCCCGATCTCCCCGATGCGCTATTCCAGATTCTTCTACCTGAAGATGGCCGCGCATCGTCTGCTCGGGACGCAGCGCCATCGAATGATGGGGGACGGCCGCGCGGTGGGTAGCGGGCGCAGCGAGATCATGAGGCAGATGCTGCTTGGCGGGAATGGCGTCGCCAGCCTCGACAGCTTCCGTGCCAGTTGCCTAGTCCCGGCCTACAAGGCGATGATCAAGCGGGGGCTGGACAACCACTTCGTGATTCTTGGTCATCCCAAGGCGCTCGCCGAGTCTTCGCTCCAGCATCTTGGTCGCCTTTGTGATGCCTACGGCCCTCAATTTGCCGTCCTTTGACGCTACGCCGTGCGTTCAGGCTCCGGATTGCAACCTGTAGGTGCCGATCTTACGCCGCGAGTCACGGAACTCCGTCACGAAACCCGTGCTCTCCAGCAGCGCTGCACACACATCATTGACGTAGGCGATGCGGGAGCCATGGCGACGGAAGTGCTGCAGATTGAGGCGCAGGAATTCGGCAAAAATGTGCTCGTCGAAAGGGTTGTACAGGTAGACCACTACCCGCTCATCCGGCAGCTGGAAATGTCTCGCGTCCCCGACCTCGAAGCTCAACTGTGCGCCGTGGCTATTGCGAAAGGAGTCGAGATTGCGGTTGGCTGCGGCGATCAGCGATTCCGAAAAGTCGATGCCGGTGATGCGCTGGAAGCGACTCGCTGCGAAAAAACAGGCGCGCCCTTTACCGCAGCCGATGTCTACGAAGTGCTGGGCCGGGTCTGCCCCAAGGCAGCCGAAGATGACCTCCAGGTACTTGAGAGGCACCGCCTGGTACATCGTTGCGTGTCGCAGACTGTCCGCATCCGCAGCTCCGAGGCGTGCATTCTTTACACGTGAGCCGGTGACGATGTTGTGGTACTTATCAAACTTATGTTCGCCGAGTAGTCGGATCGGCTGCACTATCGCACGCGTTACCAGGTACTCGACGGCCAGCTTCGGATTGCGTACCGCCTTGAACAATCGCGCCCGCAGCGATCTGTCCGGTACCATGGAGTGGGTTACATGATTTGCCACTTTCTGACTACGTCGCTATGAGAGTGCTGATACTGACATTTTACTATCCTCCGGATCTGAGCGCGGGCTCGTTTCGCGCCGCGGCGACCGTCAGGGAATTGGCAGCGGCCATGCCTCCTGGCTCGCAGATCGACGTCGTGACCACCAAGCCTAATCGGTACAGTACCTTTGCAGCCGATGCTGTCAGCGGTGAGGCGAATGCGGGCGTTACGATCAACCGGGTCTCATTGCCAGCGCATCGAAGCGGGATGCTCGATCAATCACGTGCTTTCGTCACCTATGCACGCCAAGCATTGCAAATGACTGCCAGAACGCAGTACGACCTCGTGTATGCCACGTCCTCGCGTCTCATGACGGCAGTCCTGGGCGCCCGGATCGCGCGCCGCAATAGCGCTCCTCTTTATCTGGATATCCGCGACATTTTCGTCGACACAATTAAGGACGTTCTGCCTGGTCATTGGGCAGTGCTCACCAAGCCGGCGTTCTCCATGCTCGAGCGATGGGCGGTCGGGAGTGCCAAGCGGGTGAATCTGGTGTCCAAGGGATTCCAAACCTATTTTTCGGCGCGTTATCCGGGTAAGCGACTCTCCTTCTTTTCCAACGGAATCGATGACGAATTCCTCGAGGGCGGCCGGCCCGTGGAGCCGCCAGTGACGCCTTCGGTCCGAGATGGTCAGATTCTTATCGTCTGCGCCGGCAATCTGGGCGAGGGGCAGGGGATGCATGCGATCGTGCCGCAACTTGCCCGGCAGCTGCGGGGGCGCGCCCGCTTCCGCATTATCGGCGACGGCGGGCGCCGTGAAATGTTACGGCAGGCACTGGAGCGAGAGGGCGCTGACAACGTCGAGCTGTCGAATCCAGTCAAGCGCGACGTGCTGATCGAGGTCTATCGCCAGGCTGACGTGTTGTTTTTGCACCTGAATGACTATGATGCCTTCAGGAAAGTGCTGCCCTCCAAGCTGTTCGAGTATGCGGCCACGGGCAAGCCGGTGCTCGCGGGAGTGGCAGGTTACGCCGCGGAATTCGTGCGCTCCGAGATTACGAACGCAGCCGTGTTTTCTCCGTGTGACGTGGCGGGCGCGGTGCAGGCTCTGGACGAGCTATCTCTCGTCGATACCCCCCGACCGAAATTCGTAGCGAAATATGCCCGGACCGCCATTGCCCGAGCCATGACCCAGGATATCCTGGAGGTCGCCGTAAATGCGACACGCTCGAACTTTGCACACCCTTAGCGGTATTGTCCTGATTCTCGCTTACATGTGTGGGGCGGCTGATGCCGCCACCCGGTGGCGTGTGGAACAGAGTGGGGCGAAGGGCGATGGGGTCACGGACGATACGCGGGCGATTCAACGGGCGATTCAACACTGTTACGAGTCGGGCTACCGCACTCTTGTTTTTAAGAAGGGGAAAACCTACCGTCTGGCGAGCTACGCTTCGCAATCTTCGCTCGTTCTCTATGGAAGCAATCTGACCATAGATGGCCGGGGCGCCACTTTGCTCGATGAGCGTCATAGCGGCGGGTATTGGGGAGATACCGTGCGCGTCGGCGGTCTCGTCGATGGAGTTCCGTATCCCATGGCGGCGAACGGGGAAGTCGAGATCTGGCATGCCGGCCATGAGCGCAAGATCATCGCGCGCAACGTGATGATCACAAACCTCACCATCCGGCATACAGGCGCGCCTGCCCACGTAAATTCGGTGGGTATTGCATTCGCGGACCATGTCGAGCTGGACGACGTCACTTCGATCCACTCTCCGCAGTCGGCATTTGCGATCCTGAGCGATGCCCAGAATGAGCCTACGACGAATGTACGTTTGGTTAGGACGCACGCACTTGACTCTGCGTATCACGCGTATCGCGTCAGTCTCCAGGGTGAGGGCAATTCCTTGTCGGTGGTGTTGAGTTATTGTTCGTCCGTCGAAGTCCGCAACGCCGAGGGGGAGTACGCGCCGGCGGAAGGGATCGACGGCTTACGTGCACATTTGTGGTACCGTGCCGGAACGAGCAGCCCCGGGGTCAGTTTGACCGTCGAGCATTGCAAGTTCGATGATTCCGCGCAGGTTGTCTCAACGCAGGGGTCCCATGATCTCAAAATCATTGATACCGATGTCCCCGCCGGGTTGCATCTCGTACGTCAGAAAGACGACCGTGTCGAGATTTCCGGTAATCGCCTGGGTGCCGCCAGATAAAAGTCTGGCGGTTTCAGGCCACCGCTGCTGCACTCATTCTTCATTCTAGCTTGCTCGAGTGCGGCCCGGTCAGGGCTTCCTGGCATGGATGATGAGCTCCAGGACCCGGTGTCGGCGATCGTCCGCCGTCCATGATGACTCCTCGACGCTTTGCACGTCGAAACCCGTGAGCAGGGTCGGAACGTCCTCGATACTGGTAAACCGGGATGGACCTTTATCGGCGAGCGGGCCTTCAGTGCATCTCCAATAACCGCGGCCGACGTTCGTGCCCGTTTTGTCCCCCCAGCTACCTGCGGAAAACGTGCGTGAGAACAGCAGGCCGCCGGATTTCAGGACGCGCAGGCAGTCCGCGTAGATCCGTCGCGACGTCTCAAAGTCGTTGCAATAAACCGCCTCGTTGTCTATCACAGCATCGAAGCTCCCGGCATCGTAGGGTAGTTTCTCGATATCACCCACCACGAGCTGGCCGCGCTGGGCCCAGTGAGGGACTTCCTCGTCGAGTCGCTGGGCGGCCGTTCCGATCGCACTTGGCGATCCGTCGATACCTGCGAAGCTGAAACCCTCGCGGGCGATGAACCAGAGATTCGCTCCGGGTCCGCAGCCGACCTCGAGGATGCGTATGTCGCTGCGGCGCGCGATTTTGTAGAAATTGCGGGCAACGAAGCGAATCAACTCCTCACCCGGGTATTTCCCCCAGTTTTGCGAGGTGAAGATCTTCTCCCAGACAGGGTCCCACATTGGTTTCACCTGGAGTCCGCGTTGCTGCTAGTGTACTGCGCCCTTCCGCAGGAGTCGTGCCTTGTCGATCTCAACGTCAGCAGGAGCTTCGTGAGAACAGTCCTCGTCACCGGAGCAACCGGTTTCATAGCGCGAGAACTCGTTCCGCTTCTCAAGATGCGAGGCTGGATCATACGCGCCGCAAGCCGTAAAGGACGAGTGGAGGGAGCGGACGAATCGGTGGAGATCGGCGATATGCGTCATGCGGTCTGGACGGATGCGGTTCGTGGAGCCGATGCCGTAGTACATTTAGCCGCTCGCGTGCATGTATTACACGACGCAGTGGACCAGGTCGCTGCCGCGGCTGCCTACAGTGAGGCCAACGAGTTGGTGACCCAACGGCTGGCCGATGCAGCCTGTCGGGCGGGCGTCCGGCAGTTCGTATTTCTCAGTACAATCAAGGTAAACGGCGAGCAAACAGCCGCTACCGCGTTCACCGAACTCTCGACACCTGATCCGCAGGATGCTTATGCGCGCAGTAAGTTCGAGGCCGAGAGACTCTTGCGGGGGTTTTCCGCCAACGGTTTATGCGTGACCAGCATCAGACCGCCGCTGGTGTTCGGTCCAGGCGTGAGGGCCAACTTTCTGCGCATGTTGCGCTGGGTGGATCGGGAGCTGCCATTGCCGATCGCCGGCATCGAGAATCGTCGTAGCTTGATCAGCACCTGGAACCTTGCCGACCTGGTCGCAAAAGTCCTCGAAAGCAAGCTCGCGCCCCCGCTGCTGCTGGCTGCTGACGAACCGGCGATCTCGACGCCGCAGTTGCTGCGTGTGCTCGCATCCTCCATGGGGCGCCGGATCCGATTGTTCTCAGTTCCAAAGAACGCGCTTTCCGCGGCCGCGAGCCTGTTGTCCCGGAAGCCGGAGCTGCAGAGGCTCTCTAGTTCACTGGTGGTGGATGCCAGCTTGGCGCGAAGCGCTCTGGGCTGGCAGCCACCGTTGTCGCTGGAGGAAGGGCTGCGGCGAACCGCCGCCTGGTATCTGAATCGAGGTCCTGACGCTCGATGACGGTTGGGTTGATAGGAGCGGCCGCCTTGCTGATTGCGGGTCTGGGGGCGCGACTCATGAGCGCTGGAGCCCGAACGGCTAACGCCTTTCTCGCAACGAGGGCGGAAAGTTGAGCGCAGCTATCTGCATGGTTGTGTTCGCCCCCATCCTGGTTGCGTTCGTGCTCACTGCGCTGATGCGGCGGCTTTCCCTGGCCGGAGGGTTGCTTGACGTGCCGAACGAACGCAGCTCGCACGCGACCCCTACCCCACGAGGCGGGGGCGTCGCGATTGTCGTTGGCTCGTTGGGAGCATGGTGCATGCTATGGATGCTGCACGTCCTGAAATTCGATCTGTTCATTGCACTGACGATCGGTGGCTTGGCTGTTGCGATCGTTGGGCTGGTTGACGATCGCAAGCCAGTGCGAGCGAGTGTTCGACTGGTGGTGCACATTGCGGCAGCCATCTGGGCCGTCGTGTGGCTCGGGAAGGTGCCTCTATCCAGCCCCGCCAGCATCTCCCTGGCGACGGCAGTTCAGGTCTTTGCCGTGCTCGGGATCGTCTGGATGCTGAATCTCTTCAACTTCATGGACGGTATCGATGGTATAGCGGCTTCGGAGGCCACTTTCGTCTCGTGGGGAGGCGCATTTGTGCTGTTATCCACCGGTGGGTCGCTGGGCTTGGCGGCAACCGCGGTGGCTCTTGGTGCAGCCTGCCTCGGCTTTCTGATTTGGAATTGGCCACCTGCCAAGATCTTCATGGGAGATGTCGGCAGTGGATATCTCGGTTACGTCATCGGCGTCATGACGCTGGCGAGCGTTCATGAGAGCGGCGTCACACTTTGGGTCTGGCTGGTCCTGGGCGCGGTTTTCTTCGTCGATGCGACGCTTACCTTACTTCGACGTCTTTGCAGGGGAGAGCGCGTCTACGAGGCCCATCGCAGCCATGCTTATCAATGGCTGGCCCGGCGTTGGAACAGTCATAGGCGGGTAACCCTGAGCGTGCTGACGATCAACCTGCTGTGGTTGCTACCATGCACGGCCCTCATTGTTGCAAATCCGAGACGCGCGATCTGGATCGTTCTGGTTGCCCTGGGGCCTGTGATGGGAGCGGCCTTGGTAGCTGGGGCCGGACGTGCAGAACCGCCTAAAACCGCAGGGTAGTGTGTTATCCGGTGGGCGGCCCTTGCACCAGATTTGACGCTCGTACATCGTTGACTTCCTTCAAAGTGTCGAGTAAAAACCCGTGCCAATTACATAATTTGCACCACCTTCGATCTGGCTCCGGGGGAAGGGATTACTACTCAGTGCCACAGCGCGGGATGTGGGGCGTTTTTGCCGCGCCCATATCCATTGCAAGGTCAGGACTGGCAGCTCAGCTCACAACCAATGGATAGGTCGTGTGCTGGACAAGTCCTGAGATATGTGAATCCGGTTACGTCCTGTTCAGCTTCGCTTGTTTACTCTCTGCCGGGGTCGGCGAAGGTCTACGAATGAGCACCCCCTGGAACCGATTTGGCGCCGGCGGATTGACGGATCGCCGGAGCTCAGGTGTGGGTCGTCGGCATCAGGACGAAGGCGGGATGTATCTGAGCACGCCAAAAACTGCGTTGTTGTCGAAAGCCTCTCAGGCTGTCCTCAAACTATCGCGGCCCACCAAGCGGTTGATCATGGTTGGCGCGGACGCCGTCATGCTCCCCCTGGCCTTGCTACTTGCCCTGGCATTGAAGTTCGACCGCCTGGTCGAGCCTACTGGCCTTGGATCTCTGCTCACTGCCGCGGTCGCCTGTGGAGTCGCGGCGTTTTCTCTCCTGGGCTTCTATCGTGCGGTGATCCGCTTCATGGGCGTCAAGGCCATCGGCCGGATGATCATCGGTGTTACCCTGGCGGCTCTTGGCTTGGCTTTCTGTGGCCGGCTCGGGTTGAGCTCGCCTGCTTCCGGGTCGGTTCTCACGATCTACTGGGCCATCGCGCTGCTGTACGTAGGCGGTAGCCGATTCCTGGTGCGCTATTTTTACCTGTATGGTACCAAGCCGCGGTCCGCTAAGCGTGTGGCAATCTACGGTGCAGGCGAAGCCGGTGCGCGTCTTTCCTCCGTACTGATGGGCGGGCCCGATTTCGAGCCGGTCGTGTTCGTGGACGACCGCGCAGCTCTGCAGGGCAGCCAGATCAACGGATTGGGTGTGTATGCACCGGAGGACCTCCCTCAACTGGTTGTCACGCGGCAGATCGAGCGAGTGCTCCTGGCGATGCCCTCGGCCTCCCATCGACGCCGGCGGGAAGTCCTAAGCAACCTCGAGCCGCTGTCCGTGCACGTGCAATCGTTACCCGACCTGTCTGACATCATCAGCGGTAAGGCGCGTATAGACGAGCTCCGCGAAGTGGACGTGTGCGACCTGCTCGGACGGGACCCGGTGCCACCGAACCCCCAGCTGTTCGCATCCTGTATTTGCGGCAAGAGCGTCATGGTGACCGGTGCAGGCGGGTCCATTGGCTCCGAGCTGTGCCGGCAGATTCTGCGAGTAGCACCAACGCGCTTGGTACTGTTCGAAATGTCGGAGCTCGCGCTGTACAACATCGAGCGGGAGCTGCACGAAATAACGGTACGCGAAGAGCTCGAAGTCGAGATCGTGCCTCTGCTCGGCAATGCCAACGATCCGGACCGAGTCCGTGAAGTGCTGCTCGCCTACGCAGTACAGACTTTGTACCACGCGGCTGCTTACAAGCATGTGCCGATCGTGGAGCACAATGTCATCCGCGGCATTCACAACAATGTCATCTGCACATTGAACACCGCGCATGCCGCGTTGGAGACCGGTGTCGAGACCTTCGTCCTGATCTCGACAGATAAGGCCGTCAATCCCAGCAACGTGATGGGCGCGACCAAGCGCCTAGCGGAGTTGGTTCTACAGGGTTTGCAGGAGCGCACCGCGACTACGCGATTCTGCATGGTACGTTTCGGCAACGTGCTGGGTTCCTCGGGTTCAGTGGTGCCGTTGTTCCAGGAGCAGATCCGCCGGGGTGGGCCGGTGACGGTGACCCATCCGCAGGTCATCCGTTACTTCATGACGATTCCCGAGGCCGCGCAGCTCGTGATCCAGGCCGGCTCCATGGCCAAGGGAGGCGATGTGTTCGTTCTCGACATGGGGCGGCCGGTGCGAATCGATGACCTCGCGCGGCGCATGATCAACCTCATGGGCCTGAGTGTGCGCGATCCGGGCAATCCCGATGGCGACATCGAGATCACCTACACCGGTTTGCGCAGTGCGGAAAAGCTGTTCGAAGAGCTGCTGATCGGCAACAACATCACCAAAACCGATCATTCGATGATCATGCGCGCCATGGAGCACTCGATTCCATGGAGCCGAATGGCGCAGATACTGGAGAATCTCCAGTCCGCGCTGCAAAGTTCCGACTGCGGTCGCGCTCTGGGGATTCTGCGTGAGGCCGTTGCCGAGTATCGTCCCGACGCGGACGACATTCGCGATTACGTTTGGGCGCGCAAGGCGATTGCCCTGCCCGCCGCGAGTGACAACAAGGTCGCTGACCTGGCGACTAAGCGCAGGCATGCGGAAGGCTCTGTTCATTCACTCCAGAAGTGGCGCAGAGACAATCTCGCTGCCCGCCCGGAAGTCTGAAGCTTCAGTCCGGCACGTCGGCCGGTGTGCGACTGCGGGCGCCCGAAGCCCTCATCTATTTTCCCACTGAGCACGTCTTCAGGCGCGCTATCGCGTCCGAGTTGGGTGGAAGGGGCAGATGTAGCGGGTTGTAGCAGTCAGGCCACGCAGGCGTACAAATTGCTGACAGCGGGCTAACGCTAGCGCGCCTAAGATCACGTAGTTCAGGTCAACGGATGGGGTGGCGCCCCGTTTTTGCCATCTCGGACTTGACTGTTGCGTGAGGACTGTCGCGATGCCGCAAATACCCGCTGAGACGCCCGTGACGGCCGCGCAGTCCGTGTCAGCTGGAGATGACACCAAGGCAGTGCTCGGCTACTCATACTTTCAAACTCTGGCGTTGCGAGCCTCGTTCTCCTGCGCTCTGATCGGCCGACACCCTGACGGTGGGGGAGTTGATGTCCGCTTCGGCATCCACGAGAACCTGGATCCGCAAGCGCGCACTCCCGAGTTCAGTCTGGATTTCCAGGTTCGTGTGACTTCGCGCGGCCTTCCGGTCGTCCATAGCAAGCTGGTTTTTTCCCTGGAGACCGATCGCTACGAGACGTTGCGGAGTGCAGTCCCGGAACAACCGCGCTTCATCGTTCTTCTCACTTTGCCCGCTGCTGACCGCGACGGTGACGGCAAGTGGTCGGCCGAAGACGTCGTCACTCAACACCGCGGCAGGTGGCTTTGCCTC
>Ga0070665_100002855_pt1 | contig 18686 bp, 14 predicted proteins | sample KBSS13metaG_FD_65862 | JGI IMG/M metagenome (GOLD analysis project Ga0070665, IMG submission 65862) | Switchgrass rhizosphere microbial communities from Kellogg Biological Station, Michigan, USA - KBS S1-3 metaG | ecosystem: Host-associated > Plants > Roots > Rhizosphere > Soil ...
GCGCGACTGTTCGATGCAGCGCCGCCATCAGAAGATCATCGAAGAGGCGCCCGCCCCCGGCATTCCGCGCCGCACGATCGAGCGCATCGGCGAGCGTTGCGCGGCCGCCTGCAAGCGTATCGGCTACCGCGGCGCCGGCACGTTCGAGTTCCTGTTCGAGGACGGCGAGTTCTTCTTCATCGAGATGAACACGCGAGTGCAGGTCGAGCACCCGGTGACCGAACTCGTCACCGGCATCGACATCGTGCAGATGCAGATCCGCATCGCCGCGAACGAGAAGCTGCCGTTCACGCAGCGCGCCATCCAGATGCGCGGGCATGCGGTCGAATGCCGGATCAATGCCGAGGATCCGTACAACTTCATGCCGTCGCCGGGGCGCATCACGATGTGGCATCCGCCGGGCGGCCCCGGCGTACGGGTCGACTCGCACGCCTACACCAACTACTTCGTGCCGCCGAACTACGACTCGATGATCGGCAAGATCATCGTGCACGGCGACACGCGCGACCAGGCGCTCGCGCGCATGCGCATCGCCCTGTCGGAGACCGTCGTCGAAGGCATCTCGACCAACATCCCGCTGCACCGCGAGCTGATGGTCGATGCCAAGTTCATCGAGGGCGGCACCAGCATCCACTACCTCGAAGGCTGGCTCGGCCGGCACAAGCGCTAAGGTCGCGCTGACTACATGGTGGAGCTCCTTCTGCTCGCCCCGGAAGATTGCGTCGAAAGCGCGTCCGACGCGTTGATGGACGAGCTGGAAGCACTCTCCGTCTCGGTCGAAGACGCCGATGCGGATTCCGCCGCCGAGCAGGCGCTCTTCGGCGAACCCGGCATGCCGGCGCCGAGCGCGGGTTGGCGACGCTCGGTCCTGCGCGCCTTGTTCGCCGACGAGTCCCTCGCCACCGACGCGGCGACGCTGCTGCTCGCGCAAGAGTGGGCGCAGGGCATCCACGTGCAGGCGATCGCACCGGTCGAGGACCAGGACTGGGTGCGCCTCACCCAATCGCAGTTCCAGCCGGTCGCGATCACGCCGACGTTGTGGATCGTGCCGAGCTGGCACGAGCCGCCCGCCGGTGCGAAGCAGGTGATCCGCCTCGACCCCGGCCTCGCCTTCGGCACCGGCACGCATCCGACGACGCGCATGTGTCTGCGCTGGACTGCGCAGCACGCCCCGGCGCGCGCATCGCACTGGTCGCGCGTGCTCGACTACGGCTGCGGCTCCGGCATCCTCGCGATCGGCGCGGCGCTGCATGGCGCCACGAACATCGAGGCGGTCGACATCGATCCTGCCGCGGTCGAGTCGACGCGCATGAATGCGGTCGCGAACGGCGTGACACTCGCCGCCGGGCTGCCCGACGCCGCGCACGGCGCGTATCCGCTGGTCTACGCGAACATTCTGGCTACGCCGCTCAAGCTGCTGGCGCCATTGCTCTGCGCGCACGTCGCGCCGGGTGGCGATCTGGTGCTGGCCGGCATCCTCGAGCGCCAGGCCGACGAGCTGATTGCCGCGTACGCACCCTGGCTGGACCTGGCCGTCGGCGACAACGACGACGGCTGGATCTTGATGACCGCGCGGCGCACGGCATGATGCAAAGCAGCGGACAACGACGACGATCATCATGAGTCTCGCCACTCGCTGCTACGCGTGCGGCACCGTATTCCGGGTCGTGCAGGATCAGCTCAAGGTCTCCGAGGGCTGGGTGCGCTGCGGGCGCTGCAACGAGGTCTTCAACGCGCTCGAAGCGCTGTTCGATCTCGAGCGCGACACGCCGCCCGAGTGGACGCCCCGAGAAGCACCGGCCACGGCAGCTTCCGCGACGACAGCGGCCGCGCACCTCGCATCCCCCGCGGTCGACGTGAATGTCGGCCACGATGGCGGCGTCGATGTCGACGTCGGCGATCGCGCCGACGACGACGAGTTTGCGCAACCGATCTACCGCCGCGAGACCGACTCGACGCCCGCGATGCGCGTCGACGAGCGCGATCGCCTGGACTTCCCGGACGCGCGCTTCGAATCCGAACCTGCACCGGAGGAGCCGCTCGAGAACAAGGACGGCGTATCGATCCTGCTGCCGCTCGGCGAAGACGCCGTCGTGCCCGACGTCGAATTCGTGCGCCATGCGCAGCGGCGCGCGCGTTGGGAGTCGCCGCTCGTGCGCATCGGCCTGTCTCTGGTCGGCACGCTGTTCGCGATCGGCCTCCTGCTTCAAGCCGCTCACCACTTCCGTGACGGCCTTGCCGCGCGCTGGCCCGATGCCAAGCCAGCGCTGCTCGCCTGGTGTGGCGTCGTGGGCTGCACGATCCAGGCACCCAGGCACATCGAAGAGATCGCGGTCGACAGCACGGCACTGACGCGTGTCGAGAATGCCGAGGGCTTCCGTCTCGCGGTCACGCTGCGCAATCGCGCCAGCACCGCGCTCGCGATTCCCGCCGTCGATCTGAGTCTCACCGATCCGTCCGGCCTGCTCGTGGCGCGCCGCATGCTCACGCCGAGCGACTTCCGCGTCGGAACGGCGACGATCGCGGCCGGCGCGGAACTGCCGCTCCAGCTGGTGCTGAGCACCGGCAACGCGCGCGTCACCGGATACACGGTCGAGATCTTCTACCCTTAGCTCTTTCCGTTCTTCCTTCCTTCTTCGGAGACCTTCATCCATGTCGGCATTGATCTGCGGCTCGCTCGCGTTCGACACGATCACGACGTTTCCCGGCCGCTTCGCGCAGCAGATCCTGCCGGAGCAGCTGCACATCCTGAACGTCTCGTTCCTCGTGCCGACGCTGCGCCGCGAGTTCGGCGGGTGCGCCGGCAACATCGGCTATACGCTCGCCCAGCTCGGTGGCGAACCGCTCGTGATGGCGGCCGTCGGGCCCGATGGCGCGGAGTACCTGCAACGCATCGAGTCGTGGGGTGCGAGCACGGCGCATGTGCGCACTGTCGACGACAGTCACACCGCGCAGGCGATCATCATCACCGACATGGACAACAACCAGATCACCGCGTTCCACCCGGGGGCGATGCAGTCTGCGCACCTGAATCCGGTGCCTGCACGCGGCGACATCCGGGTCGCGATCATCGCGCCCGATGGCCGCGACGCAATGCTCCAGCACGCTGCGCAGCTGGCGCACGCGAAGATACCGTTCATCTTCGATCCGGGCCAAGGCCTGCCGATGTTCGACGGCGCCGAGCTGATGCATTTCGTCGAGCAGGCGAGCTGGATCGCAGTCAACGACTACGAGGCACGCATGCTGTGCGAGCGCACGGGGCAGACACTGACGTCGCTGTCGGCCTCGCATCTGCGAGCAGTCGTCGTGACGCTCGGTGCCGAGGGCTGCGACCTGTGGGAAGGTGGGCAGCGCACGCGCATCCCGGGCGTGGCCGCCACGGCGATCGTCGACCCCACCGGTTGCGGTGACGCGTTCCGTGCGGCCCTGCTGTTCGGCATCGAACGCGGCTGGCCGATGAAGCGCAGCATCGAGCTCGGCAACCGCATCGGTGCGTTGAAGATCGCGTGTCGGGGCGGGCAGAACCACACGCTGAATCCGAGCGAACTCGGCGCGGTCTGATACAGCGCGCCAAAGTAAAAGCCCGGCCGAAGCCGGGCTTGTGGTCTTGCTCAGGCGAGCCGTATCAGGGCTTGCTGCCGGTCGGGAACGGCCAGGCGGCTTGCGGGCTGAGAGCGGTCTTCGCAGGCGCTGCGGCAGCAGGCGCAGCCGGGGCGGCTGCAGCCTTCTTCGCAGCTGGCTTCTTCGCTGCTTTCTTCGCGGCTGGCTTCTTGGCAGCCTTCTTCGCGGCAGGCTTCTTCGCCTTCTTGGCAGCGGCCTTCTTCGCAGGGGCCTTCTTCGCTGCCTTCTTCTTGGCAGGAGCCTTCTTAGCCGCCGCCTTCTTGGCCGGAGCCTTCTTCGCTGCGGCCTTCTTGGCCGGAGCCTTCTTCGCCGCCGCCTTCTTGGCCGGGGCCTTCTTCGCAGCGGCCTTCTTCGCCGGAGCCTTCTTCGCAGCGGCCTTCTTCGCCGGAGCCTTCTTTGCAGTTGCCATTTCGTTTCTCCTTGATCAAGTTGCAAAAAGAACTGCTTTGCACCGACTAGCCGGTGCCCAGCAGCTATTCATCGCCCAGAGTCGCCCAGGAGGGGCGCCCCGGGTCGATGAATTCAGTCGCGATTCGCGTGCCCTGCTTCTGTGTCAGGGCATCGCGCTTCGCATGTCTTGATCTGTTTACCAAAGAACGGGACTGGCTCTACTCGAAAGCTCAGTCCCAACTCAACGCGCCACCGCTTTGGTACTCGATGACGCGCGTTTCGAAAAAGTTGCGCTCCTTCTTGAGGTCGATCATTTCGCTCATCCACGGGAACGGGTTTTCCTCGTTCGGGAAGAGCTCTTCCAATCCGATCTGCGTCGCACGCCGGTTGGCGATGTAGCGCAGATAGCCCTTGAACATCGATGCGTTCATGCCGAGCACACCGCGCGGCATGGTGTCTTCAGCGTAGCGGTACTCGAGCTCGACCGCTCGCAGGAAAAGCGCCTTGATTTCGGCCTTGAACTGCGGCGTCCAGAGCTGCGGGTTCTCGAGCTTGATCTGGTTGATCAGATCGATGCCGAAATTGCAGTGCATCGATTCGTCGCGAAGGATGTACTGGTACTGCTCGGCTGCGCCGGTCATCTTGTTCTGGCGGCCCAACGCGAGGATCTGCGTGAAGCCGACGTAGAAGAAGAGACCTTCCATCAGGCACGCGAACACGATCAGCGACTTCAGCAGCGTCTGATCGTTCTCGGGCGTGCCGGTGTGGAAGTGCGGATCCATGATCCGCTCGATGAACGGCAGCAGGAACTCGTCCTTGTCGCGGATCGACGTGACCTCGTGGTACGCGTTGAAGATCTCGCTTTCGTCCAGCCCGAGCGACTCGACGATGTACTGATAGGCGTGCGTGTGGATCGCCTCTTCGAACGCCTGGCGCAGCAGGAACTGGCGGCACTCGGGCGCGGTGATGTGGCGGTACGTACCGAGCACGATGTTGTTCGCGGCCAGCGAATCGGCCGTCACGAAGAAGCCGAGGTTGCGCTTGATGATGCGGCGCTCGTCTTCCGTCAGGCCGTTCGGGTCCTTCCAGGTCGCGATGTCGCGGGACATGTTGACCTCTTGCGGCATCCAGTGATTCGCGCAGGTGGCGAGGTACTTCTCCCACGCCCACTTGTACTTGAACGGCACCAGCTGATTGACGTCGGTCTGGCCGTTGATGATGCGCTTGTCGGCGGCCTTGACGCGGCGTGTGGCTGCGGCATCGTCATTGCTGCGGCGGGTTGCGGCAGCGGTGTCGTCATTCGCTCGCACGATCGGGGCTGCAGCAGCTTGCACAGAAACTGCCGGCGCGACGACTGCCTTCGCGAGTGTCGCGTTGTGATGGGCGGTGGTGTGAACCGCTGAGGGCTTAGCTTCTTCTTCCCAAACCAACATGGTGGAATTTTCCTGTGCGCTGCAATTATGAGAGTGTTGTGTGATAACCCCAAGCACTTCTTGACATTTACGCGCTTTGCTTGTTGCGGTATCGCATCGAACGCAGCGCGCAGATCAACGTGATCAGAGCGTCATCATTGGCACGCTTCGCAGTCCGGGTTGTCGATCGCGCAGAACTTCATGTCGGTCGCGGGCTCGACGTGATCGATGCTCATCGCTGCATCAGTCGCCTTCGGTTTGAACGATGACGATGACGCTGCAGCTGACGACGATGACGACGCACCCGCACTGCTAGCCACGGCATTCATGTGCCCGGCCTTCACCGTCGATTTCTCGGCATGGGTCGCGCCCACCGTGCGCAGGTAGTACGTCGTCTTCAGGCCGCGCAGCCACGCGAGCTTGTAGGTCTCGTCGAGCTTCTTGCCCGACGCGCCGGCCATGTAGATGTTGAGCGACTGCGCCTGGTCGATCCACTTCTGGCGCCGCGCCGCGGCCTCGACGAGCCACTGCGTCTCGATCTCGAACGCGGTCGCGTAGAGCGCCTTCAGATCCTCGGGCACGCGGTCGATGCGGCGCAGCGATCCGTCGAAGTGCTTGAGGTCCATGACCATCACGTCGTCCCACAAGCCGAGCTTCTTCAGGTCGCGAACGAGGTACTCGTTGACGATCGTGAATTCGCCCGACAGGTTCGATTTGACCGACAGGTTGCCGAACGACGGCTCGATCGACGCGCTCACGCCGACGATGTTGGAGATCGTCGCGGTCGGCGCGATCGCGACGCAGTTCGAGTTGCGCATGCCGTGCGTGGCGATGCGCTGGCGCAGCGCGTCCCAGTCCATCGACGTGCTGCGGTCGACGTCGACATAGCCCCCGCGCTGCTCGGCCAGCAGGTCGAGCGAGTCGATCGGCAGGATGCCGCGATCCCACAGCGAGCCGCGATAGCTCGAATAGCGGCCGCGCTCGGCGGCGAGTTCGGTCGACGCCCAGTACGCGTGGTAGCAGACCGCTTCCATAGACCGGTCGGCGAACTCCACTGCTGCGTCCGACGCATACGGCAGGCCGAGTTCGTACAGCGCGTCCTGGAAGCCCATGATCCCCAGGCCCACCGGACGGTGCTTCAGGTTCGAGTCGCGCGCCTTCTTCACCGCGTAGTAGTTGATGTCAATGACGTTGTCGAGCATCCGCATCGCGGTGGCGACGGTCTTCTTCAGCTTGTCCTGGTCGATCTGCCGCGTTTGACCATTCGGACCGTCGACGAGCTTGACGTGATGCACCAGGTTCACCGAGCCGAGGTTGCATACCGCGATCTCGGTCTCGCTGGTGTTCAGCGTGATCTCGGTGCACAGGTTGCTGGAGTGCACGACGCCGACGTGCTGCTGCGGCGAGCGCACGTTGCAGGCATCCTTGAATGTGATCCACGGATGGCCGGTCTCGAACAGCATCGAGAGCATCTTGCGCCACAGATCGCGCGCCGGCGTCTTCTTGAACAGCTTGATCTCGCCGCTTGCCGCCTTCGCTTCGTACGCGGTGTAGGCGGCTTCGAACTCCTTGCCGAACTTGTCGTGCAGATCCGGGCAGCTGCTGGGCGAGAACAGCGTCCACTCGCCGCCGTCCATCACGCGCTTCATGAACAGATCCGGAATCCAGTTCGCGGTGTTCATGTCGTGCGTGCGGCGCCGGTCGTCGCCGGTGTTCTTGCGCAGCTCGAGGAACTCCTCGAGATCGAGGTGCCAGGTTTCGAGGTAGGCGCAGACCGCGCCCTTGCGCTTGCCGCCCTGGTTGACCGCGACCGCGGTGTCGTTGACCACCTTCAGGAACGGCACCACGCCCTGGCTCTTGCCGTTCGTGCCCTTGATGTGCGAACCCAGCGCGCGCACGTTGGTCCAGTCGTTGCCGAGGCCGCCGGCGAACTTGGACAACAGCGCGTTCTCCTTCAGCGCCTCGTAGATGCCGTCGAGATCGTCGGCCACCGTCGTCAGGTAGCAGCTCGACAGCTGCGAACGGCGCGTGCCGGCGTTGAACAGCGTCGGCGTCGAGCTCATGAAGTCGAAGGTCGACAGCACTTCGTAGAACTCGATCGCGCGCGCTTCGCGATCGATCTCGTTCAGCGCCAAGCCCATCGCCACGCGCATGTAGAACGCCTGCGGCAGCTCGATGCGATGCTCGTCGATGTGCAGGAAGTAGCGGTCGTACAGCGTCTGCAGCCCGAGATAGTCGAACGCGAGATCGCGATCGGCCTTCAGCGCGGCGCCGAGCTTGGCCATGTCGAACTGCAGCAGCTTCTCGTCGAGCAGCTCGGCCTGCACGCCGCGCTTGATGAACCCGGGAAAATAGTCGGCGTAGCGCTCCTGCATGTCGGACTGCAGCGTCTCTTCGCCGAGGATCTCGCGGCGGATCGTGTGCAGCAGCAAGCGCGCGGTGGCACGCGTGTAGCCGGGGTCCTTCTCGATCAGCGTGCGCGCGGCCAGGATCGAGGCCTTGTGCACCTCGTCGATCGGCACGCCGTCGTACAGGTTGCGCTTGGTCTCGGCCAGGATCGGCTCGGCCTGGACTTCGTCTCCGAGACCGGCGCAGGCCGACTCGATCACGGTGCGCAGGTGCGCGAAATCCAGCGGCACGCGCTGGCCGCGATCGATGACCGTGAGCTGCGACTCGGCCGGCGCAATCGCTTGCTGCCCCTGCTTCGCACGCTCTTGCGCGCGACGCTCGCGGTACAGCACATAGGCGCGCGCCACTTCATGATGACCGCCGCGCATCAGTCCGAGTTCGACGTGGTCCTGCACATCCTCGATGTGGAATGTGCCGCCGCCAGGACGCGAACGCAGCAATGCGCGCACCACCGTTTCGGTCAGGCCGTCGACCGTTTCGCGCACGCTCGCCGACGCCGCGCCTTGCGTGCCGTGAACCGCGAGAAACGCCTTCATCAACGCCACGGCGATCTTGTTCGGCTCGAACGACACGACCGCGCCGTTGCGGCGAATGATCTGATAGCCCTGATAGACGGAAGCGCTGGCTTTGGGCTCTGCCAACGCGCGGGGTGCAGCGGATACGGAAGACGAGGTGGCGGTGACTGCTTGCATTGAGTTAGGCCTTTTATCTTTGGGTTTTGTCGCCGGGCCGGACGCGCTATGCGCCAGTCGAGGCAGGCGGGGTGTCACTACAGAGCGTGACGAACAAGGTGATCCACGAAGGGAGCACAAGGTGATGCGCGTGTCGCCGACGCGCTTTGCATGCCCGAGAGGGCAATCGAAAGGACCTGTGTCAGACCTGTGGTGGAGAGATCGAAGGATAGCACAAAACACACTATATCTGGGGTCTGAGGACCCTACAAGCGCTAGCTATAGTGTTATTACAAGCGCTAACAGCTTCGCTGCGCCGAGCGATTCGGGCTCAGTTTTTCGATCGCGTTTCTGCGGGAAAACACGCTGACGGCAGCGCTCCGATCGCGATAAGACGTGCCCACTCGAAGCCCTCGCCGGGGTCGAATTTGCGGCCCGGTGCGATGTGCTCGTGCCCCACCACCGCGCGCACCGGATAGGCCTTGGCGACGTCCTTCAGCAGTCCTGCGAGCGCGTCGTACTGGGGAGCTTCGAAGCGCTCGCCTTCGAGCCCTTCGAGCTCGATGCCGATCGAGAAATCGTTGCAGTTCTCGCGGCCCTGCCACGAAGACGACCCCGCATGCCATGCGCGTTCGTCGCAGGACACGAACTGCAGCAATTCGCCGTCACGGCGGATCACGAAGTGCGCCGACACCTCGAGGCCGCGGATCGGCGCGTAGTACGGATGCGCATCCCAGTCGAGCCGGTTGGTGAAGAGCCGCTCGATCGCATCGCCGCCGTACTCGCCTGGCGGCAGGCTGATCGAATGAACCACCACCAGGTCGATCGCCACGCCGTCCGGGCGCGGCCCGAAGTTCGGCGACGCGCAACGCCGCGCGCGCCTCAACCAGCCATCGCGCCAGGCTTTCATGCCAGGCTCATGTCACTCGCGATCCGAGCCCGAATCGCCGCCGACGTTGACCCCCAGCCGCGCCATCCGGTAGCGCATCTGTCGCAGCGACAGGCCGAGGCTCGCGCCCGCTGCGGTGCGATTGAAGCGGTGCCGTTCGAGCGCGCGCACGAGGATGTCGCGCTCGACCCGGTCGAGGTGCTCCTCGAGATTCGTGGGCAGCGGCTCCTCGATCGGCGCCATCGGCGGCAGCTCCACCGTCGCGGCGCGGACCACCTCGCTGCGGGTGTTTTCGGTGATCAGGTCCAGTTCCTGCGCGGCGCTGTCGGTGAACACCGATTCAGGCAGGCCGAGGTCGTAGACGTCGATCTTCTCGCCACCGGACAGCGCGACCGCGCGATGCAGCAGGTTCTCGAGCTCGCGCACGTTGCCGGGGAACGGATAGCGCGCCAGGTGCACCAGCGCCTCGCGCGTAAGTTGCGGCGGCGGCGACACGCCCGCGTCGCGCGCGATGCGCTCCAGCACGTGCTCGCTGATCGAGATCAGGTCTTCGAGGCGCTCGCGCAACGGCGGCACGCGAATCTGGATCACGTTGAGCCGGTAGTACAAGTCCTGCCTGAACAGGCCGGCGTGAACCTCGGCTGCGAGGTCCTTGTGCGTTGCGCTCAGCAGCCGCACGTTGACCGCCACTTCGCTGACCGCGCCGACCGGGCGCACCGAACGCTCCTGGATCGCGCGCAGCAGCTTGGATTGCATCGCCAGCGGCAGATCGCCGATCTCGTCGAGGAACAGCGTGCCACCGCTGGCCGCCTGGAAGAAGCCCTCGCGATCTTCCATGGCGCCGGTGAACGCGCCCTTGCGATATCCGAAGAACTCGGCTTCGAGCAGATGCTCGGGGATCGCGCTGCAGTTGACCGCCACGAACGGCTGAGCACAGCGCGCGCTGACCTCGTGAATCGCGCGAGCGACCAGCTCCTTGCCGGTGCCCGATTCGCCGTTCACGAGCACCGGCGCCATGCTGCGCGCAACCTTGTCCACGAGCTGGCGCACCTGCTGCATCGCCGCCGATCGGCCGGCCATGCGCAACAGCGCCTTGCTCACCGGCGCGGCCGGCACCGCGGCGGCCGCCGCCGGCCGCGGCGCGGCACTGCTCACCTGTGCCGGCGCGCCGCTTTCGGAGGGCAGCGTGGTCGGGTCGATCGTCGGCACGCCGGAGCTGCCGTTGCGCCCCAGTGCCGACGCAACGACGGTGCGGAACTGCTTCAGGTCGACCGGCTTGGTCATGTAGTCGTAAGCGCCGGCCTTCAGCGCCTCGACCGCGTTCTCGGCCGACCCGTACGCGGTGATCACGATCGTCTTTTCGCGCCGGCCGGCCTCTTCAAGCCAACGCAGCACTTCCAGGCCCGTGCCGTCGGGCAGCCGCATGTCGCTGATCACGGCGCTGTAGACGCGGTCCTTCAAGTGCAGCAGCGCGTCCTGCACGCTGCCGGCGGTCTCGATGTCGTAGCCTTCACGCAGCAGCGTCAACTCGTAGAGCGTGCGCAGATCGGGCTCGTCGTCGATGACGAGCAGGCTGAAGTGCGAGGCGTTGGTCATGGAGAGATCGTGCAAATCGGAAGCTCAGGCAAAAAACGACTCAGGCAAAGAGACTGGGACCCAGCGCCTGGCGCCGCATGTCGACATAGAACTCATTGCGCGGACCGGAACCCTCCGCACGCAACCTGTAATCGATCGTGGCGCCATAACGTTCACACAGCTCGCGGCAAATGTACAGGCCCAGCCCGGTGCCGCGGCTGCGGGTCGAGAAAAACGGCTCGAACAGATGCGGCTCGACGTCCGGTGTGATCGGCGGCCCGTCACTCGCGACGCTGAGGAAGGCCTGATCCGGGTGACGCGAATCGAGGCGCAGATGGATCCCGCCCGGCGCCTTGCTCGCATGCCGCAGCGCGTTGTCCAGCAGGTTCACCAGCACGCGGCGCAGATGATCGGCGTCGAAGCGCACGCCCATCGGCTCGGCGGGCACGTCCACGCGCAGCACGCTGCGCTCGCCCAGCGCGACGCCCGATGCGCGCGCCCACTCGTCGCACATGGCCGCCACCAGCGCCGATGCATCGATCACCCCGACGTCGGCTGCTGCCGCCGGCGCCACCTCCATCACGTCGTCGACGATGCGTTTGAGGCGCTCGACGTTGTCGCCGATCATGCGCATCAACTGGCGCTGGGCCGGATCGGTCGCGTCTTCGGACAGCAATGCGTTGGCCTGCGAAATCGCGGCCAGCGGATTTCGGATCTCGTGCGCGATGCCGGCCGATACGCGCCCCATTGCGGCGAGCTTTTCCTGCCGGGTGCGGGCCTGCATGTTGCGCACGTCTTCGAGGAACAGCACGCAGAATTCCTCGATCACCTGCGGCTCGCGGCGCCGCGTGAAGCGCACGCGCACCCGCAGCGTGCGCTGCGAGCCGCCGCTGCCTGTCGTGCCCGACTCGAATTGCAGCATCACGTCGCGCCCGGCCTCGGGCCATGAAGCTTCGACGAACGCACGCTCGACGGTCTTCACGAGCGCATCCCAGGCTGCCACGCCGCGCAACTGGAACGGCGCGGGCCGGCTCATGCCGTTCGGCGCGAGCAGGCGACGCGCCGCCGGATTCGCCGCGCGCACGCGGCCCCGGCGGTCGACAACGAGCACCCCGTCCTGCATCTCCTCGATCACGAGGCGGTTGAGCTGCGCCTGCTGGCGCGCCATCTCCAGGCTGCCACGCGCCGTGAGCTCCTCGCGCGCCAGCCGCGCCGCCAGCTCGCTCGCGAGCAGCGTGATGACGAAGAAGCCGGTGCTGGCCAGCGCGGCCTGCGTCAACGCGAGCGTGCCCTCGGCGCTTTCGGTCGCGTTGATCCACCCCACGATCAGCAGTGCCAGCGTGATCGTCGCCGTCGTCGCCAGCGCGAGGCGGCGCGGCGTCAGCACGCCTGCCATGAGCACCGGCAGCACGAGCAGCGCCACATAGTTCAGGCTCGAAGCGGGCGCGAGCACATGCAGCGCGATGAAGCACAGCAGATCGACGCCGATCGTCGCAAGCCATTGCGGGCTGCGCAGCTGCGCCATCGCACGCGGCGCCACCGGCGAACGCAAATGCGGCAGCGCCCACATGCCGATCGCGAGTACCGCGTACACGGCGCTCACGATCGCAACCGGCCAGCTTGGTCGCTGATTGAACGCACTCGCCAGGCCCATCGCGATCACCAGGGCCAGGCTGAGCGCCGCACGCGCAGCGATGAAGGCGCGGTACAGGCGCAGGAACGCGGTCTGCCCAGACTCGACCATCCGCTTCGCTTCGCGCAGCAGAAATCGCTTGTTGTCCGGGGGCTTGTTGCCGGATTCGCGCGGCGCCGGCGGTGGTTGCTCGAAGTGCGAGGTGTACGCATCGACCGGCTGCGGTGGTGCCGTGGCCGGTTGCGTGGGGCGCCCACCCTCTTCGTCGCCGAACAGCGTGTCCTCATCGGAGCTGAACGCGCCGAACCAGGATTCGTCGGCAAACGCGGACCGCCGGCCGTCGCGCCGATCGCGCGCTCGACGCTCGACGGTGCGATCAGGAGAGGCGCTCATGATTCCGGATGCGTCTGTTCATACGCCGCACGATGCGCGGCGTCGCAGAACACGCCGCCGCGACCGGGCAGCGCGATGTCGCGCGGCAGATGCATGCCGCACTGCGCGCAGCGCAGCATCGCGGTCGGCGACCCCACGCTAGGCGCATCGGTGCGCGAGCCGCGCACGCGGCTCAAAGTACCGCGCAGCAGCCACAACAACACGAGCACCGCGATCACGAGAAGAACGAACTTCATGTCGCTGTTCTCATGGCGGCGGCCGATGGAGCAGCACCTCGAGCACGAAGCGCGAACCGACGTACGCGAGCAGCAGCAGCGCCGCGCCGGCATACACGCCCCGCGTGGCCGCCGGCCCGCGCCAGCCGAACGCACGCCGGCCGGCCAGCAGACCGGCGAAGACCAGCCACCCGAGGATAGAGAAGACGGTCTTGTGATCCCAATGCCACGGCTTGGCGTACCACGCGCCGAGCACGATCGCAGCGGAAAGCACGGCGAACCCCGCGGCGACGAAACGGAACGTCATCCGCTCGAGCTGCAACAGCGGCATGCCGCGCTGCGTCACCGTCGCGGCTGCGCGCATCTGGCGTTCCGCGCGGCCCAGCATCGCCGCATGCAGCACCGCGGCACCGAAGAGGCCGTACGACGCGATCCCGAGCGCCCAATGCACGGGCGCCCACCGCGACGGCACCTGCGGCCTGAACTCGCCCGGAAACATCCACGCCACGACGACCACGACGATGCCGAGCACCGCGAGCACGCGCCGCGCTCCGGGCAGCGGCACGAAGCGGCTCTCGACGAGATAGACCGCGAGCACGAGCCAGATCGTCATCGACAGCGCCGGCGCAAATCCGAAGCGCGCGATGACCGACTCGCTGCCGACGCCGGCGATGTCGCTGAAGATGGCCACCGCATGCGCGACCCACCCGACGAACAGCGCCGCGCGCAACGCCGAGCCCGCTTGTTCGCGCAGCGCCGCGGCGAGCGCATAGCCGGCGAGCGCCACGAGACTCGGCAAACCCAGCGCCCACGCCGCGATCGTGGTGACCTGCGCGGCGGAGGCGGACGATAGAATCATGCGGACAGTGTACTTTCGCGCCTGCTGTGAAGTGGAGCGCCTTCCCCGTTCCCGTCTCCCCTCCCACTACAACCCCCATGGCCACCACTCTCACCGACCGGCTGAGTCGCCTGGTCAAGACGATGCGCGGCCAGGCGCGCATCACCGAAGCCAACGTGCAGGAGATGCTGCGCGAGGTGCGCATGGCGCTGCTCGAGGCCGACGTCGCGCTGCCCGTGGTGCGCGACTTCATCGCGCGCGTGAAGGACAAGGCGCTCGGCGCCGAGGTCGTCGGTTCGCTTTCGCCCGGCCAGGCGCTGGTCGGCATCGTCAATCGCGAGCTCGCCGCGACGATGGGCGAAGGCGTGGCCGACATCAACCTTGCCACGCAGCCGCCCGCCGTGATCCTGATGGCCGGCCTGCAGGGCGCCGGCAAGACGACGACCACCGCCAAGCTCGCGAAGCACCTGATCGAGAAGCGCAAGAAGAAGGTGCTGACGGTCTCGGCCGACGTGTACCGACCTGCCGCGATCGAGCAGTTGAAGATGGTCACGAAGCAGGCAGGCGCCGAGTGGTTTCCATCCAGCGGCGAGGACAAGCCGCTGGCAATCGCTCTGGCCGCGCTCGACTACGCGCGCAAGCACTACATCGACGTGCTGCTCGTCGACACCGCCGGCCGTCTCGCGATCGACGAAGCGCTGATGCGCGAGATCCGCGAGCTGCATGCGGCGCTCAAGCCGGTCGAGACACTGTTCGTCGTCGACGCGATGCAGGGCCAGGACGCGATCAACACCGCGAAGGCCTTCAAGGAAGCGCTGCCGCTCACCGGCATCGTGCTCACCAAGATGGACGGCGATTCGCGCGGCGGTGCCGCGCTCTCGGTGCGGCAGATCACCGGCGCGCCGATCAAGTTCGCGGGCATCTCCGAGAAGATCGACGGCCTCGAGGTCTTCGACGCCGAGCGTCACGCCGGCCGCGTCCTCGGCATGGGCGACATCGTCGGCCTCGTCGAGGAGGTGCAAAAAGGCGTCGACATGGCGGCGGCGCAGAAGCTCGTCGACAAGGTCAAGTCCGGCGACGGCTTCGATCTGAACGACTTCCTGTCGCAACTCTCGCAGATGAAGAAGATGGGCGGCCTCGGCGGCCTGATGGACAAGCTGCCGACGCAGATGATGGGCGGCAAGGCCGCCAACATCGGCCAGGCCGACATGGACCGCGCCGAGCGCGACATGCGCCGCATGGAGGGCATCATCTGCTCGATGACGCCGCTCGAGCGCCGCAAGCCCGATCTGTTGAAGGCCACGCGCAAGCGCCGCATCGCCGCCGGCGCCGGCGTGCAGGTGCAGGACGTGAACCGCCTGCTCAATCAGTTCGAGCAGATGCGCGACATGATGAAGAAGATGAAAGGCGGCGGCATGATGAAGATGATGAAGCGCATGGGCGCCGGCATGAAGGGCATGGGCGGTCCCGGCGGCATGCGCTGATCGCGGGTTTTTCGATCGATTGATGCGTGCGGCCAACGCGCGCAACCATTGGTTTCAACTGCGGCGCCTGAAGCCGTTAAGTCCCGTTACGCTTGCGACGATAAACAGCGTTCGCAGTATTGGGACTGACGGATGAACACGTTTCAAATCGCCTTGGCTGGCGCCGCTTTGGGGTTGTTGCTCTGCTGGTGGTGGCTGCGCCGAAATCAGGCCGACAGCTCATTACACAGTGGTCACAGCGCGCCATCGGACCGCGTCGATACGATCGCCGGCTGGCCTCCTCAACCGACGCGCCTGCTCAGCTCGTCCGAGCGGGTGGCCTTCAGCGCGCTGGTGCGTGCGCTGCCGGAATACATCGTGCTGGCGCAGGTCCCGCTCTCGCGCTTCCTGAGCGTGCCCAAACGCAATTCGTATGCCGATTGGCTGCGCCGCGTCGGCTATCAGTGCGTGGACTTCGCCGTCTGCGACATGAACGCCCAGGTCGTCGCCGTGATCGAACTGCAGCCCGACGCCGCCCCGCTCAGCGACCGTGCAAAGAAGCGCCTGACGCGCATGACGCGTGCACTGCAGGCCGCAAGCATCCCGCTGCTCCACTGGCGCTCGGACGCATTGCCGTCGGTCGCCGTCGTGCGTGCCGCGATCGCACCCAGGCCGGTCGTCGCACCGGCGCCGGCCAAGGTGCTCGCCGAATCGGTGATTGCGGCCGCCGCCACGAGTTCAGCGGCCGCGACGCCCGCGCGCAGCCCGTTCGAAGACAGCGCGCGCGACGAATCCCACGACGAGCGCATCGAGCTCCTCGAGCCGCCGCCTTCCACCTGGTTCGACGACCTCGACTCCGAGCCGATGCCGCTCGACGGCCCGAGCGCCGCTACGACAGCAAGGCCTGCGCGTACTCACGCGCATTGAAGGTCTGCAGGTCCTCGAGCTTCTCGCCCACCCCGACGAAGTAGACCGGCAGTTGCGCCCCGCCCGGGGCCGAAGCACGCTCGCGCGACCACAGCGCGATCGCCGCCAGCACGCCGCCCTTGGCCGTGCCGTCGAGCTTCGTGATGATGACGCCGGTGAGCTGAAGCGCCGCATCGAAGGCCTGCACCTGCGACAGCGCGTTCTGACCCGTGTTGCCGTCGACGACGAGCAGCACTTCGTGCGGTGCGCCCTCCTGCGCCTTGGCGATCACGCGGCGGATCTTCTTCAGCTCATCCATCAGGTGTGCCTGCGTCGTGAGGCGACCGGCGGTGTCGGCGATCACCACGTCGCAGCCGCGCGCCTTGCCGGCGACGACCGCATCGAAGGTCACCGCAGCCGGATCGCCCCCTTCCTGACCGACGATCTCGACCTGGTTGCGTCCGGCCCAGACCGCGAGCTGCTCGCGCGCCGCGGCGCGGAAGGTGTCGGCCGCGGCGAGCAGCACCTTCTGCCGCGCTTCGGCGAGGTGCCGCGTGAGCTTGCCGATGCTCGTCGTCTTGCCCGCGCCGTTGACGCCCACGACCATGATCACGGTCGGCACATGCTTGCCGACCTGCAGCGGTTTCTCCAGCGGCGCGAGCAGGTCGGCGATCGCATCGGCGAGCAGCTCCTTCACCGCCGCCGGATCGGCAGCCTTCGCCTGCTTCACGCGGCGCTTCAGATCGTCGAGCAGATAGGCTGTCGCCTTCACGCCCGCGTCGGCCATCAGCAGGGCTGATTCGAGCTCTTCGTACAGCGCATCGTCGATCTGCGTGCCGGTGAAGACTTGCGCGATGCTCGCGCCGGTCTTGCGCAAACCGCCGCGCAGCTTGTCGATCCACGAGCGGCGGGGTTCGGATGCGGCAGGTTCCGATTCCAGTTCCGGCTCGGGTTCGCGTTCGGGTTCGGGCTCGACGATCGGAGGCGCGTAGTTCGCCTCGGGCATCGCCGATGGGACCTCGGACTCGACGGGTTCGGGCTCGGGCTCGGGCTCGGCAGGAACGCCGCGGATCCGATCGAACCAGCTGCGCTTCTCGACCGGCTCGGCAATCGGCTCCGGCACGACGGGAACAGGTGGAGAGATCGTCTCCTCGGTAGGAGGAGGCTTTTTCTTGAAGAAGCTGAACATGCGTGGCGGCGAATGCCGAAGTCCGGAAGGGGTGCCGAGCCACGATATAATTGAAGGCTCAGGCGCTTTAGCTCAGTCGGTTAGAGCGACGGAATCATAATCCGCAGGTCCGGGGTTCGAGTCCCTGAAGCGCCACCAATCATTTTCGCGGGATAGTCCCGGTATCCCGCGAGCGCCGATTTCGCTCCACTGGTGCCCTCGTCACCAGCACAGGAATGTCGGCCATGACTCTCCTTCGATACGAAAGGTCCACGGCGGCCCGCACGTCGCTGGCCTTGTGCCTCCTCACCCTGATGATCGCGGCTCCGGGCGAAGCTCAGGCTCAAGGCAAACCGATCCGCATCGGCGTTCCTACGGCGATGCAGCTGCAGGTCGGCCGCGACACGCAGGATGCGCTGAAGATGGCCGTCGACGACATCAACGCCAAGGGCGGCGTCCTCGGTCGCAAGCTCGAGATCGTGGTGGCTGACGAGACCGAGAATCCCGAGACCGGCATCAGCGCGATCAAGAAGCTGACCGCCGACGAGAAGGTGGACGTGCTGATCGGTGGCTACACCAGCGGCGTCACCTTGGCGCAGCTGCCGCACATCTCGGCCGCCAAGACGATCTACCTCAACGTCGGCTCCGCATCGCCGGCGACGAACGCCAAGGTCAAGACCGACTACGACAACTACAAGTACATCTTCCGCGTCGGGCCGCTCAACGCGGCGCACCAGGCGCGCCAGATGACCGGCTTTATCTCGGGCTTCGTGAAGGGCGACCTGGGCCTGTCCAAGGTCGCGATCGTGGGCGAGAACGCGAAGTGGGTCCAGGACTTGGTGCCGCTGTTGAAGAAGGGCGCGACCGAGGCCGGCGCCGACATCCGCGCAACCGAGTTCTTCGACGCCCAGACCTCCGACTTCTCGCCGCTGTTCTCCAAGGTCAAGGAGTCCGGTGCCGAGTACATGGTGGTCATCCTCTCCCACGCGTCTAGCGACATCTTCGCCAAGCAGTGGTACGACTCGCGATTCCCCCTTGCCTACGGCGGCATCGACGTCAAGAGCATGGACGGCGACTTCTGCGATCGCATCGGCAGCAAGTCG
>Ga0070665_100002856_pt1 | contig 18685 bp, 17 predicted proteins | sample KBSS13metaG_FD_65862 | JGI IMG/M metagenome (GOLD analysis project Ga0070665, IMG submission 65862) | Switchgrass rhizosphere microbial communities from Kellogg Biological Station, Michigan, USA - KBS S1-3 metaG | ecosystem: Host-associated > Plants > Roots > Rhizosphere > Soil ...
TACCTCGGCGAGCTCGGCGCCGACGTGCGCGTGAAGCGCAACAACGAGGTGACCGTCGGCGAAATCGAGGCCATGGCGCCGGAGCAGATTCTCATCTCGCCCGGCCCGGGGCGGCCGGAGAACGCCGGGATCACGCCAGACGTGATTCGCCACTTCGGTCCGCGGACGCCAATCCTCGGCGTCTGTCTCGGCCATCAGGCCATCGGCGCCGTCTTCGGCGGCCAGGTGGTGCGGGCCGGCGTGCCGATGCACGGCAAGACCTCGCTCATCGAGCACAACGGCCGCGGCGTGTTCAGCGGCATCAGCGAATCCTTCGCCGCCTCCCGGTATCACTCGCTCGTCGTCGCGGAGGAGGGGCTGCCGGACGATCTCGAGGTGACGGCGCGGACGCGCGACGATCGCATCATCATGGGCCTGCGTCACCGGCGGTGGCCCGTGCACGGCGTCCAGTTCCATCCCGAATCCATCCTGACGGGCGAGGGGCACAAGCTGCTGCGTAATTTTCTGGAGGGGCGGCTCGACTAGCCGCGAGAGATGTTTCCTGCACTGATTGAAAAGCTGACGCGGCACGAGGACCTCTCGAGCGAGGAGGCGGCCGCGGCCATGACCGAGGTCATGGAGGGCCGCGCGGCGCCGGCGCAGGTCGCCGGGCTGCTGATCGGCCTGGCCATGAAAGGCGAGCGCCCGACGGAAATCGTGGGCCTCGCCCGCGCGATGCGATCCCATGCGGTGCAGGTCTCGCGCCGGTACGATCGCGTCTTCGATACCTGCGGCACCGGCGGCGACCGCTCCGGCACGTTCAATATCTCGTCGTGCGCGGCGCTGGTGACCGCGGCGTGCGGCGTCAAGGTCGCCAAGCACGGCAACCGATCCGTCTCGAGCCTCTCCGGAAGCGCCGATGTGTTCGAGGCGCTCGGCGTCCGCGTGACGGCGTCGCCGGCGGTCGTCGAACGCTGCCTCGCTGAAGCGGGCATCGGCTTCTTCTTCGCGCCGACGTTTCATCCGGCGATGCGCCACGCGCAGCCGACCCGGCGCGACCTCGGCGTGCGGACGGCGTTCAACCTGCTCGGCCCGCTGACCAACCCGGCCGGCGCGACGCGCCAGCTGGTCGGCGTCCCGAGGCCCGAGCTGACGGAGCTCATGGCCCGGTCGCTCATGCTGCTCGGCTCCGAGCGCGCCTGGGTCGTCCATGGCGCCGACGGCATCGACGAGATCTCGTCGGCTGGCTACACCAAGGTGTCGGAAGCGCGGAACGGATCGGTCAACACGTTCTACCTGCACCCGGGCGACGTCGGCCTGCCCAAGGCCAACCCGGCCGGGCTGAAGGGCGGCGACGCGCACGAGAACGCCCGCATCATCGAACGCATCCTCGCCGGCGAACGCGGCGCGCCCCGCGACGTGGTGCTGCTGAACGCCGGGGCGGCGCTCCTCATTGCAGGCGAAGTAGCGTCGGTGGACGAAGGCCTGGTCCGGGCCTCGCGGGCGATCGATCGCGGGGATGCCCGGCGCACGCTGGACACGCTGATCGCTGTCTCGACCGCCGAGGAGTTCTCGGAAGGGGTCGGCACGTGAGCGCGGATCTGCTCGGCACCATCGTCGCGGCTACGCGCCGGATCGTCGAGGTGCGTGAGCAAGTCGAGCCGTTGCCAGTCCTCCGGGAGCGGGTGTCGCGCCTCGGCTCCGTGGCGGGCACGGGACGCTTTCATCAGGCCCTCGCGCGGCCCGACCGGGTGAACGTGATCGCCGAGTGCAAGCGCCGTTCGCCGTCGCGGGGCGTGCTGCGGCCGGAGTACGATCCGGTGGCGATCGCCCGGGCGTACGCGGAGGCGGGGGCGGCGGCGATCTCGGTTCTGACCGAGCCGACGTTCTTCGACGGCTCCCTCGACCACCTTCGAGCCGTGCGCGCGGCGGTCGCCGTCCCCGTGCTGCGCAAGGATTTCATCGTCTCCGAATATCAGATCCTCGAGGCGAAGGCGGCCGGCGCCGATGCCGTGCTGCTGATCGTGGCGGCGCTGGATCCGGTGGAACTGCGGGCGCTTGCCGGATGCGCCGCCGGCCTCGGACTGGACGCGCTGGTCGAGGTCCACGACGCCGAGGAACTGCGTGTCGCGATTGACGCGGGCGCGCGGATTGTCGGCGTCAACAACAGGAATCTGCGGACCCTCGAGGTGGACGTGAAGGCCTCGGAGGCCGTCATCGAGCAGATGCCGGCGGACGTGATCGCAGTCAGCGAGAGCGGGCTGCGGACGGCCGACGATCTGGCGCGCCTGCGCGGGCGCGGATATCGTGCGTTTCTCATCGGCGAGCGCCTGATGACGGTACCCGACCCGGGACAGGCACTGCGCGAGCTCCTGGCAGGTGTGCCGTGTTCGTGAAGGTCTGCGGAATCACCAGGCGCGAAGACGCCGAAGCCGCCGTCGAGGCCGGGGCGAATGCGTTGGGCTTCGTGTTCTGGCCGAAGAGTCCGCGAGCGATCGATCCGTATCGTGCCCGCGCGATCGTGTCGTCGCTGCCGCCGTTTGTGTCGGCGGTCGGCGTGTTCGTCGACCAGCCGGCGGACTACGTGAACGGCGTGGCGAGCCTCGTGCACTTGGGAGCGGTTCAGCTGCACGGCGAGGAGCCCGGCGACTACGTCGCCGCCATCCACCGGCCTGTGATGAAGGCCGTCGCCTTGAGGAACGGCCTCGCGCCCGCCGCCGGCGTCGTCGAGGCCTGGCCGTCGCGAGTGCTGGTGCTGCTGGATGTGCACGATCCCGTTCGCCGCGGAGGCACAGGGCGCACCGTGGACTGGTCGGTTGCGGCCGAGGTCGCCCGGCGCCGCCGGGTTGTTCTCGCCGGCGGGCTGACCGCCGAGAACGTCAGCGAGGCGATCGCGCGCGTTCAGCCCTTCGGCATCGATGTTTCGTCCGGAGTCGAGGCGGCTCCGGGCATCAAGGATCACGGGCGCATCAAGGCGCTCTTTGAGGCGGTTCATGGAAGCACTATCACGGCGCGATCCTGACGCTCGCGGCTACTTCGGCGATTTCGGCGGCCGGTTCGTGCCGGAAACGCTGGTCGAGCCGGTCGAGGAACTCGAGCGCGCGTACTTCGCTGTCCGCGAGGATCCCGCGTTCGCCGCGGAGCTCCGGCGCCTGCTCAAGCACTACGTCGGGAGGCCGACGCCCGTCTACGAGGCGAAGCGCCTGACGCAGGAGTACGGCGGCGCGCGAATCTTCCTCAAGCGCGAGGACCTGACACACACCGGCGCGCACAAGATCAACAACGCGCTCGGCCAGGCGCTGCTCGCGGCCCGGATGGGCAAACGCCGCATCGTCGCCGAAACCGGCGCCGGGCAGCACGGCGTGGCGACGGCAACAGCCTGCGCCCTCCTGGGGCTCGACTGCCACGTCTACATGGGCTCCGAAGACATGGCCCGGCAGGAACTGAACGTGTTCCGCATGCGGTTGCTCGGCGCCGAGGTGTGCCGCGTCGACTCCGGGAGCCGGACGCTGAAAGACGCCATCAACGAAGCCATGCGCGACTGGGTGACCAACGTCACGGACACGTACTACCTGCTCGGGTCGGTCCTTGGCCCGCATCCGTATCCGCTGATGGTCCGGGAATTCCAGGCGATCATCGGCCGCGAAGCGCGCGAGCAGATCCACGAGCTCGCCGGCCGGCTTCCCGATGCCATCGTCGCGTGCGTGGGTGGCGGCAGCAATGCCATGGGCATCTTCGACGCGTTCGTCGGCGACCCTGGAGTGCGGCTGATCGGCGTCGAGGCGGGCGGAGAAGCCATCATCCGCGGGCGCCACGCGGCGCGCTTCGCCGGCGGCAGCACGGGCGTGCTGCAGGGCACGCGGACGTTCATCCTGCAGGACGACGATGGGAACATCGAGCTCACGCATTCGATTTCGGCCGGGCTCGACTACGCGGCGGTGGGGCCGGAGCACGCGTGGCTGCGCGCGCTCGGGAGGGCCGAATACGGCTACATCACCGACGGCGAGGCGCTCGAGGCGTTTCAGACGCTTGCAAAACTCGAAGGGATCCTTCCGGCGCTCGAATCGGCGCACGCCATCGCGTATGCCCGCCGCGTCGCGATCGAACTTGGGCCGGACGGTGTGCTGCTGGTGAACCTGTCGGGCCGCGGGGACAAAGACGTGCAGACGGTGGAAAAATGCCTTCGCGGCTAGGACCGACATTCGCGCGACTGCGGCTCGAGCAGCGCCCCGGGCTGGTGACCTACACGACCGCCGCCGACCCGGACATCCCACGCTCGTCCGAGCTGCTTCGGGCCCTCGACCGCGCCGGCGCCGACGTCCTCGAGGTCGGCGTGCCGTTTTCGGATCCGCTGGCGGATGGCCCGGTGATTCAGCGCGCAACGGAACGCGCGCTTGCGGCGGGCGGGAGCCTGCGGACCGCGCTCCGGCTGATCGCCGAAGTCCGGCCGTTCGTGACGGCGCCAATCGTCGTGTTCAGCTACGCTAATCCGCTCTTGCGCCTGGGCCTGGCGGAGTTTGCCCGGCAGGCGTCCCAGGCCGGCGTGGACGGGGTCCTGGCGCTCGATCTGCCGATCGAGGAAGCCGGCGAGTTTCAGGCCACGATGGGCGAGGCCGGCCTCGATACAATCTTCCTCCTCAGCCCGACGACGACCGACGCGCGGATCGAAAAGGCGGCAGCGCTCGGTCAGGGCTTTCTGTACGGCATCTCACGGCTCGGAGTAACGGGGGCGCGGGCCCAGGTGTCGTCGGATGCGGAGACGCTCGTGCGGCGCGTACGCCGGGCCACGACGCTGCCGATCGCGCTCGGCTTCGGCATCGCCCGGCCCGAGCACGTCGCGGAGGTCGGCAGCTATGCGGACGCGGCGGTCGTCGGCAGCGCGCTCGTGTCGGTGATCGCGGAGGAGCGCGAGTCGCCGCACCTGGTCGAGCGCGTTGAGATGTACGTCCGCTCGCTGAGGAGCGCCTGTCAGCCAAGGGAGTTACATGCCGACACTTGACGATTTGCGGCGGGACATCGATCGGGTGGACGAGGTGCTGGTGCGGCTGCTCAACGAGCGCGCGCGCTGCGCGTGCGAAATCGGACGCCTCAAGAAGGACCAGGGGATCGAGGTATATCAGCCGGACCGGGAGAAACAGGTCCTCGATCACGTGCGCAGCGTGGCCGCCGAAGGCCCGCTCGGGCCCGACGCGATCGCCCGGCTTTTCGAGCGCATCATCGACGAGGCGCGGCGGCTGGAACGGCGGGTAGCGCACGACGAAGTGGTGGGTGACGGCGGCACGGTATTATGAACGTTCGCGTTCTGGAGGCGGAAGCCATGGTTGTAGTGATGGAAGAGCGGGCGAGCGAGACGCAGATCGAACAGGTCGTCGCGCGTCTGGTGGAACTGGGCATGGACGTGCACCGCTCGACGGGCGTGTCGCGTACCGTCCTCGGCGTCGTGGGGCAGAAGCGGCCGGATCCCGGCCTCATCGAGATGATGGAGGGCGTACACGAAGTGATGCGCATCTCCGAGCCCTACAAGCTGGCCAGCAAGACGTTCAAGCCGGAAGGGACGGTCGTGACGATTGGCGACGTCCGTATCGGCGGCGACGAGGTCGTCGTGATGGCGGGTCCGTGCTCGGCTGAGACCGACGCGCAGGTGCGCGCCTCGGCCGCCGCGGTCAGAAAAGCCGGCGCGAAGATCTTCAGGGGCGGCGCCTTCAAGCCCCGCAGCTCGCCGTACAGCTTCCAGGGCCTCGGCGAGGAAGGCCTGAAGATGCTTCACGACGCGGCGGGGGCCGAGAACCTGAAGCTGGTGACGGAAGTGATGGACGCGAACCAGATCGAGGTAATCGGCAAGTACGCGGACATCTACCAGGTCGGCGCGCGCAACATGCAGAACTTCACGCTGCTCCGCGAGCTGGGCTACGTGCGGAAGCCCGTGCTGCTCAAGCGCGGCATCGCCGCCACTATCGAGGAGTGGCTCCTGTCGGCGGAGTACATCCTGAGCGGCGGTAACGAAGACGTCATCCTGTGCGAGCGCGGCATACGGACGTTCGAAACCGCCACGCGAAACACGTTCGACATCTCGGCGATTCCGATCGTCAAGAAGCTGAGCCACCTGCCCATCGTGGCCGACCCGAGCCACGGCGCGGGGCGGCGCGACATGGTGGCGCCGATGGCGCGCGCGGCCGTCGCGGCCGGCGCCGACGGCCTCATCATCGAGGTGCACAACGACCCGGATCACGCGCTCAGCGATGGCGCGCAGTCGATGTTCCCGGCGCAGTTCGATCGGCTCATGGCGGAGCTGCGAATCATCGCGCCGGCCATCGGCCGCAGCATCTGCCTCGAGACGGTCGCCAGGCGCGGCTGGGGATCATAGCGAATGCGGAGCGGGCGGGTAGTCCGTAGCGTCCGGCGTCAGCCGGACGGCGCACGCTGATGGACCTCCCGGTCATTCAGCCGGGCCGGCCGGCGAAGGCGACAGGCCAGCCGCCGATCTTTCAGAAGATCGGCATCGTCGGGCTCGGTCTGATCGGCGGGTCGGTCGCGCTGGCCGCGCGTGAGCTGTGGCCGACGTCGCTCGTCATCGCCGTCGACAACAAGGACGTGCTGGAAACAGCGATGCGGCTTCACGCGATCGACGTCGCCGCGGACGACCCCGTCGTCCTGGCCGAGGTCGATCTCGTGATTCTGGCGGCGCCGGTCCGGCAGAACATCGAGTTGCTCGCCGAACTGGACGAGCACGTGCGTCAGCCGGCCGTGGTCACCGATACCGGGAGCACCAAGCGCGCCGTGGTCGAGGCGGCGCGGGCCCTGCCGCCGAAGTTCACGTTCATCGGCGGCCATCCGCTGGGGGGCAGCGCGAAGGGCGGGCTCGAGAACGCCCGATCCGACCTCTTCAAGGGCCGCCCGTGGCTGCTGACGCCGTCGGGCGCAAGCGGCGATGCGCTCGAGAAGCTGACCGCGTTCGTCAGCGCCCTGGGCGCGCAGCCGCGCATCATCGACGCAGCCGCGCACGATCGTGTCCTGGCGTTCCTCAGCCACCTGCCGCAGCTCACCGCGAGCGCGCTCATGCAGGTCGTGGGCGACGCTGTCGGCCAGGACGGGCTCGCGCTCGCAGGGCGGGGACTGGCCGACACGACGAGGCTGGCGTCGAGCCCGGCCGAGATCTGGCGCGACATCACGGCCACCAACGCCGACGAGATCGGCCTGGCCCTCGACGAGCTGATCGCGATGCTTCAGGACCTCCGCCACGACCTGCCGGTCGGCGATCGCCTGGCTGACGTGTTCAACGGCGCGGCCTCGTGGCGCCGCGCGCTGAGTGTCTGACATGGCCCGGACGCACATCGACGCGCTCATCCTGAGTGCGTGCCGCACGCCCATCGGATCGTTCGGCGGTCAGTTCAGGGACGTCCCGGCGGCGGAGCTTGGCGCGACGGCGATTCGCGAGGCCGTGGCCCGCGCGCGCGTCGCGCCCCGCGATGTCGGCGACGTGATCATGGGCTGCGTGCTCCAGGCCGGCGCCGGCATGAACGTCGCGCGCCAGGCAGCGCTCTCGGCCGGGATTCCGGTCGAGGTGCCTGCGGAAACCATCAACCGGGTGTGCGGATCCGGACTGCAGGCGGTCATTCACGCCGCGGAAGCGATCGCGGCGGGATTCACCGATACGGTCGTAGCGGGCGGCACCGAGTCGATGTCGAACGCGCCGTATCTCCTGAAGGGCGCGAGGTGGGGCTATCGGCTGGGCAATGGTGAGGTCATCGACGCCATGCTGGCCGAGGGCCTCACGTGCGCCATCAACTCGTGCCACATGGGCATAACGGCGGAGGAAGTGGCTTCGCGGTACGGCATCTCGCGCGCAGATCAGGACGCCTTCGCGCTCGAGAGTCAGCGGCGCGCGGTCAGGGCGGTTGGCGACGGCAGCTTCGCGGCGGAGATCGTGCCCGTCGCCGTTCCCCAGAAGAAGGGCGACCCGCGGCAGATCGCGACGGATGAATACCCGCGCGCGGACACCACGCTCGACAAGCTGTCTGCGCTGCGGCCTGCGTTCAAGAAAGACGGGTCCGTCACCGCCGGCAACGCGTCGGGCATCAACGACGGCGCCGCGGCGCTCGTGGTCGCATCGGCAGAGCGGGCGAAGGCCGCGGGCGTGCTGCCGCTGGCGCGGATCGTGTCGTACGCGACCGCGGGAGTGGATCCCCTGATCATGGGGATCGGCCCCGTTCCGGCCGTGCGCCTGGCCCTCGATCGCGCGGGCCTCGCCGCCGACCGGGTCGACCTCTTCGAGTTGAACGAAGCGTTCGCGGCGCAGTCGCTCGCCGTCGTGCGCGAGCTCGGGCTGGACCCCGCGAGGGTGAACGTTCACGGCGGCGCCATCGCCCTTGGGCACCCGATCGGCGCAAGCGGCGCGCGCGTGCTGACGACGCTCGTGCACGCGCTCCGGGCGAGGAAGCTCCGTTACGGGGTCGCGGCGCTCTGCATCGGGGGCGGGATGGGCATCGCGATGGTCATCGAAGCGCTCTAATGGCGGGTGTCAACTGGAAGAGTACTGAGCACAACCGGTCTGGGCGGCGCGGCCGGCAGTGAGCTGGGAAGGACAGCCCACGAGCGCCGTGGTGCTCAGCCGCCGTGCGCACGACGAGATCGTCGCCCACGCACTCGAAACGGCGCCGGCCGAGTGCTGCGGTCTGCTCGTCGGAACAGGGGAGACGGTCGCGGAGGCTGTGAGAACGGCGAACGTCGACGTCAACCCCAATCGCTTTGAGATCGATGCCGGCGATCACATACGAGCCAGGCGGGCGGCGAGAGCCCGGGGCCGCGAGGTTCTGGGGTTCTACCACTCGCACCCCCACTCGGACGCCACGCCGTCGTCGAGCGATCGGGCAGAGGCGCAGTATCCGGGACACTTGTATTTGATCGTCGGTCTGCGCGGTGAGCCGGCCGAGGTGCGGCTGTATCGGCTGGAAGCGGACGGGTTCGCCGACGTGCCCTGGACCCTGGAAGATCTCTAGCTACAGATCGCGGATCCCCGGCCGGACGTCGACGACGACCGTCGCCGAGGAGATCTGCTTGTCGTGCTTTTTCAGGCGCAGCGAGACGCGATGGTAGCCGGCGCGAAACACGTGTTCGACCGTGAACCGCCGCCTGAAGGTGCTCTTGCCGGCTTCGTACGGATCGCAATCCGACGTGGTTTCAGAACTGGTGCCGTCGCCCCAATCCCACTCGATCGTGGGGCAGTAGAAGTCTTCGAGGTCGTCGGGCCCGCCGGCGAGTTCCGCCGTGAGCGAGACCCGCGCGGGCGACATGGCGATCGGCGGACGCGCCGTCAGCGTGAGCTTCGGCCGCTTTTCCTTCTCCTTGTCGCCGGAGTCCTTGTCTTTCGACTTGTCCTGCGCCGACAGGGCCACCGCGGCTGCAAACACGAGGCACGCGAAGCCGGCCGGGACTAATCGCCGTCCTGTTGTCATCGCATTCCTCTCCGTTATTGTACGGCGCAGCATCCGGACCGGGCAAGATTCAAGCGATAATGACCAGATGACACAAGACGCCACGACCGCACCGATTGAGTGTACGGCCGCGCCGCCCGGCGCAGTCGACACCGACGTGCTCATCGTGCCGTGGTTCGAGGGGGACGGGCCCCAGGCGGTCCCGGGACTGGACGCCGCGCTCGGCGGCGATCTCGCGAGCGCTCTCGAAACCAAGGAATTCACGGGCCGTCCGTATGAGATCTACCTGGCCCGTGTTGTGGATCCGTCGTGGAAAGCCCGGCGCGTCGCGTTCGTGGGAATCGGGCCTTCCGACAAGTTCAGCGGCGACCTGGCCCGAAAGTGTGCCGGGGCCAGCGGCCTCTCGATGAAGACCAGGCGCGTGGCCCGGGCGGCATTCCTGGTGCGCGCCGGCGACGCGAGCCGCATCGATCCGGCGGAACTGGGTCAGGCGGTGGCGGAAGGCCTGACGCTCTGCGAGTTCAACAACGGCCAGTACAAAACGGGCGAGGCTCCGCCGGGCGCTTCTCCGGCGTGGACGATTGCCGCCTCCGGCGTCCCTGACGGCCGCATGTCCGCGTTCTCGGATGCGGTCCGGCGCGGCCGGCTGCTCGGCGAGTGCAGCAACCTGTCCCGCGTGCTTTGCAACGAGCCCGGCAACTCGCTGACGCCGCGCGAATTCGCCCGGCGATCCGGCGACATCGTCGCGGGCAATGGCCTGACGTTCGAGGTGCTCGACGAGAAGGCCATCGAGCAGCTGGGCATGGGGCTGCTCCTCGGCGTCGCGCGTGGAAGCCACGAACCTCCACGCCTGATGGTGATCCGCCACGAGCCGGCCGGCGCGCCGCCGGGCCCCGTGCTCGGGCTTGTGGGGAAGGGCATCACGTTCGACACCGGAGGCATCTCGATCAAGTCAGCCGACGGGATGGAGCGGATGAAGGACGATATGGCCGGCGGCGCGGCCGTCGTGTGCGCGATGCGCGCCATCTCGGCCCTGAACGCGCCGGTCCGCGTCATCGGCGTCGTGCCGACGACGGAGAACATGCCGGGCGGGCGCGCCATCAAGCCCGGAGACATCCTGACGAGTGCCGCGGGGAAGACCGTCGAGGTCATCAACACGGACGCGGAAGGCAGGCTCATCCTCGGCGACGGCCTCTGGTATGCGCGCAAGCTCGGCGCGACTCATCTCGTGGACATCGCCACGCTGACAGGATCCATCGTCGTTGCGCTCGGCAAGCTCACGAGCGGCCTGTTCGGGACGCCGCAGCCGTGGGTCGATGTCGTGCGCCGTGTGGCCGATCGCGCCGGGGATCGCGTGTGGCAGATGCCGACCTTCGAGGATTACTTCGATCAGATCAAAAGCGACATCGCCGATCTCATGAACACGGGCGGACGGCCCGCCGGCTCGGTGACAGCGGCGTTGTTCCTCAAGGAGTTTGCGGGTGGTCTGCCCTGGGCCCATCTCGACATCGCGGGAACCGCGTGGCTCGAGGAGGCCCGGCCGTATATGCCGAAGGGACCGAGCGGCGTGGCGGTCCGCACGCTGGCCGAGCTCGCGTTTACCAGCCCCGAATGGGTGTGACGGCGCTCTTCCAGCCGCCTGTCACCGTTCGAATCATCGAGCCGCCCGTGGACCCGACTGGCGGCCTCGGCGAGGTCTTGCTCACCTCGCTGGGCCTGACAGGCGCGATGGTCCTCATCGCCCTTGCCGCGGGCGCCGTTTTCGCGGGGATCCTCTTCTACGTCCGCTCGCGCCAGGAGTAGCGCGGGCTACTCCTGGGCGACCGTCGTGACCGTCTTGAGCGACGTCTGATATTTGCGGACGGCGTTCGCCAGCGCCTCGGCAATGCGCTGCCGGTACATCGATGAGCGCAGCTGCTTCGCGTCCTGCGTGTTCGTGATGAACGACACTTCGGCCAGCACGCTGGGCATCGCGGCGCCGATGAGCACCGCGAACGGTGCTTGTTTGACCCCGAGATCCTTCAGCGACTTGTTGACGCCTCTCAAGCGCTCCATCATCGCCTGCTGCACCATCGTCGCCAGCTCGCGCGATTCATCGAGCTTGTTGTTGAGCGCGATCATCTTCACGAGGTCGGGCAGGGCGGCCATGGCCTGGCCGGACGCCGCGTTTTCGCGCGCGGCCACCGCCGCGGCGCCGAGGTTGTTCGCGAAGTTGAGGAAGTAGGTCTCCACGCCACGCGCGTAGGGGCTTTCGCTCGCGTTGGCGTGAATGGACAGGAACAGGTCCGCGCCTTCGCGGTTGGCGATGGCGGTGCGTTCCTGGAGTGTGACGAAGTCGTCGGTCCGGCGCGTCAGGACGACCTCGACCCCGGGAATCTTCTGGAGCAGCTTCTCGAGGCGCAGCGACACGTCGAGCACGAGCTCGGCCTCGCCGACGTCCTTGCCCTGGGCGCCGGGATCGTGGCCCCCGTGCCCGGGATCGATCACGATCCGCGACACGCCCAGGCCGAGCTGACGGGCGATCGAAAAGCTTCCGTTCGCGTTCTTGTCCGGCGTCCTGGAGCTCTTGTCGGCCGGCGGCGGAGTCCACGCCGCCGCGGACGGCGGCACGATGGCCGGTAACTGCTCCGGCGGGATCGTTCCGGGGCCGAGGGGAGACGTCGACTCGGCCGGCGGCGGCAGCGACGCCACGGCCTCGCGGATCGCCGCAGCGCTCCGCGGGGAGAGCGCCGCAAGCGGTTTTCGGTTCCACGGAGCCGTCAGCGATCTGGAAACGAGCGGCGCCGACGGAGCGGGCGGCGGCACCGGGACAGGCGACGGCGCACGAACGATCACGGCCTGAATACCCGGCAAGTCCGCAGAGACGACGGTCGGCGGCCCTGGCAGGGGCGGTCCAACAATCGGGGCGGCGGCCGGAGTTGCAACCGGCGCAGCGGCAGCAGCAGCCACGACCGGGGCGGCGGCGGCCGGAGGGGGCGCAGGCGTTCGCGCCGGCGGCGGCACCGGGGCCGCCTTGGGCACGATCGCGGCTTCCCGAAGGGCCACGGCATTGAGCGGCGCTGCCGAAGGAAGCTGCCGGCCCCAGGCTGGTGACAGCCGCTTCGCCGCCAGCAGCGGCGGCGGCGCTACTTCGGGCGGCTTCGCGCGCACGCAATCAATGACGAGCCGGTAGGGGTTGTAGAGCGCATAGACGCTGTACGTGCCCACGCCGCCGGCGTCGAGCACGATCCGCGTCGTGCGATTCTCGTGACGGCCGAGACGCACCTGGCGGACAACGTCGGAATCGCTGTTGAAGCGGAGCGTCTGGTCCTGGAGCGGCGGGGCCGCGCGCGAGGGCGAGAGGTCGAGGAACACACGGTCGGGTCCGGCGATGCGCTCCTGCTGGAACGCCACTTCGCCGTCGAGCTCGATGATGATGCGGACGGCGTCCGGAAGCACGGTGCGACGGATGCTGCGGATCGTCGCCGTCGATCCGGTCGCGCGGGTCGTCGCGGGTCTGGCCCGCGGCGTCGCAGGCACCGGCGCCTGCGACGGCATGGCGGGAGGTGTGGCCGGCGGGGTGGCCGGAACCGTGGACGTTGTCGCGACGGGAACTGGAGCGGGCGGCGGTTCAATGGCCGGCGCCGAGGCCGCAACGGCCGGAGGCGGGGCGCCCGCCAGCGCGGCAGGTACCTGCTTCGCGAGCTTGCTGCCCGGGTAGCCTGTCACGAGGCGCTTCAGCGCCCGCTGGCCGGCGTCCCGGTCGCCGGTCCGGCCGAAGCGAGTGAACGCATCCAGCGAAAGATGGCCGGCCTTCCACAGCGCATCGTCGCTGAAGGAACTCGCCGGGTATCGCTTCGGCACGAGCAGGTACGCGGCGACAGCCGTATGGACGTCGTCGAGCGACCGCTCTGCCTGTGCGGCGGGATCGTCGAGCGAAACCCGCGCAGTTTGTTCCAGCGCCCGTGCAGCTGCGTAGAGATCGCGGTCGGCCTCCTGCGCCAATACAACTGGAGCAAAGGCCGCCGCGACGACGAGCGCAATCGGCGCGAGCCGGAAACGACGGAAAGAAATTGGTGCGTTCACCATGGGGACATGCTCACCGCAACTGGGCATCCACTTCATCGAAGTACTGCTTGTCTACCAGGACCTCGCGTGCTTTTCCTCCGGCCGCCGCAGACACCAGGCCGTCAGCCTCCATCATGTCCACGAGCCGCGCCGCGCGGCTGAACCCGATGCGGAGGCGCCGCTGGAGGTACGAAATCGACGCCTGGCCGCTCTGGACGACGATGCGCGACGCTTCGTCGTACAGGTCGTCCTTTTCGAACTCGATTCCGTCGGGACCGGCGGTTTTTTCCTCCGCCGTGATGGATTCGTTGTACGTCGGCTTGCCCTGCTTGCGGAGGAAGCTGGCCAGCCGCGCGCTCTCTTGCTCGGAGATGTACGGACCGTGGATCCTCACGAAGCGCGACGACGCCGGCGGCAGGAACAGCATGTCGCCGCGCCCGAGGAGCTGCTCGGCGCCGTTGCTGTCGAGGATGGTGCGCGAGTCGATCTTCGACTGGACGCGGAACGAAATCCTCGAGGGCAGGTTGGCCTTGATGAGGCCGGTGATGACGTCCACCGACGGACGCTGCGTTGCGAGGATCAGGTGGATGCCGACGGCCCGGGCCATCTGGGCGAGCCGCGCGATCGATTCCTCGACCTCGTTGCTGGCGACCATCATCAGGTCAGCCAGCTCGTCGATGACGACGACGATGAACGGCAGCGGTTTCGCGAAGCCGCCTTCCGGGGGCGTGTGCTTCTCGGTGATCGCATGCTGGATGTTGCGGTTGTACTGCTCGATGTTCCGCACGCCAACGGCGGCGAGCGTCTTGTACCGCTCTTCCATCTCCCTGACGGCCCAGCGCAGAGCATTCGACGCCTGTTTCGGGTCGACGACGACGGGCGTGAGCAGGTGGGGGATGTCCTCGTACATCCCGAGCTCGAGGCGCTTGGGATCGATCATGATCATCCGCACATCGTCGGGCGTCGAGCGGTACAGGATGCTCGTGAGCATGCCGTTGATGCCGACCGACTTGCCGGAACCCGTCGAGCCTGCGATCAAAAGGTGGGGCATCGCGGCGAGGTCCGCCATGTAAGGCTCGCCGTGGATGGTCTTGCCCAGCGCAATCGTCAGCTTCGACGTCGAGCGCCGATACGCCTCGGACTCGAGCAGCTCGCGCAGCGAAATCTGCTCGCGCGTCGCGTTGGGAATCTGGATGCCGACCGTGGACTTGCCGGGGATGCGGTCGATCAGGACCGACTCGGCGCGCATCGCGAGGCACAGGTCGTCGGCCAGGCCCGTCACCTTGGAGTACTTCACGCCGGCGTCGGGCTTGAACTCGAACGTCGTGACCACGGGGCCGGGGTGGATCTGCGCGACGCTGCCTTCGACGGAGAACTCGCGGCATTTCTCCTCGAGCAACCGCGCTCCGTCCATCAGCTCGCGTTCGTCGATCTTGCGCTCCGTCTTCGCCGAATCGAGCAGCGCGGCGGGCGGCAGGGTGAACTCGCCCTTGCGGCGTTCCGCGGGCGCCTTTCCCGCCGGCTCGAGATCGAGCGGCAGGGTCGGCGAGGGAAGAGTGACCTTCGGCGGCTTCGGGGGCGGCGCGAACGATTTCGGGCTGCTAAATGCGGCGTCGGCAGCCCTGGCAGGCGCCTTCTCGCCCCGATCCGGCGCGGGTTTCTCGACGCTGGCGACGACCGGCGGTCTGGCATCCGCCGGTGGGGCGGCGCTTTTTTTCGTGTGCTTCGCGATGACCTCGCGGCGCTGCTGCTCGCGCCGCCGCGTCTCGCGCCACTCGGCGAAGGCGCGGACGGCGTGGCGCCCGGCCTGGCCCGCGGCCGTGAGGATCGCGCCGAAGAGGCGCCCGAACGAGAACTGCGTGGACATGATCACCGCGAGGACGATGACCGTGACGATGACGATGAGCGAGCCCGTGCGGTTCAGATACTCGGAGAGCTCGCCTGCCAGCCACTCGCCGGCGTAGCCGCCGGCCCGGAAGGCCTTGCCGGCGACGTCCAGCCTGCCGAACACGAGGCTCAGGAACGCGCTCGCGCCCGCGAACAGCAGGCCGGCCCCGGTCGCCTTCGTGCCGGCGGCGTCCACCGATCGGCACCAGAACGAGTTCCAGCCGATGACGACGAACGTCGCCGGGATGAGATAGGACGCGTAGCCGAACAGCTGGAAGGACAGCTCGGCGAGGAACGCCCCGACGCGGCCGACGAAGTTGAGCGGCGCGGCGTGCGAGCCGGTGCTGAAGAACCACACCGGATCGGACGGCTCGTAGCTGGCGAGCGACACGAGCCAGATCAGGGCGGCGGCAAACAGCGCGACGCCGACGAATTCACTCACGCGGCGCGAAGCGGTCGATCGACTCAAGTCAAATCTCCATGATGACGGGCACCACAAAAGGCCGGCGGCCCGAGCGCTTCTTGAAGAAGCGCCGCAGCTCGACCCGCAGCTTCTCCTTGATCAGCCCCTGGTCCGTGCGCTCCTCGACGCCCGTTCGCTCCATGACGTCGGTCAGCATCCGGACACCGTCCGCCAGGAGCTCCTGGCTGTTCTCCATCACGAAACCGCGGGTGATGATCTCCGGGACGCCCTCGAGCGCTCCGGTCTGCTTGTTGATGGCGAGCACCGGCACGGCGAGGCCGTCCTCGGCCAGATGACGCCGGTCGCGCAGGACTTCGTCGCCCACTTCGCCCGTGTGCGTGTCGTCGATCAGCACGCGCCCGACCGTGGCCTTGCCCGCGAGGCGGCCGCCGGCTTCGTCGAAATGCAGCACGTCTCCGTTTTCGGCCAGGAGGATCTCCGGCTGCGGGTCGCGCCCGGCAAAGACGCGCGCCGCGATGCGCGCGTGCTGTGAGAGCTGCCGGTACTCGCCGTGCACGGGCACGAAATAGCGCGGCCGGACCAGCGACAGCACGAGCTTCTGTTCCTCCTCGCTGCCGTGCCCCGACACGTGGACGTGCTTGATGCCCTCGTAGATGACGTCGGCGCCCCGGCGCGCGAGGTGGTTCTGGACGCGGCCGATCGCCTTCTCGTTGCCGGGGATCGACCGCGCGGAGAGCACGACGGTGTCGTCGGCCGTCAGCTTCACGTGGCGGTGATCATCGATCGCGATGCGGGAGAGCGCGGACATCGGCTCGCCCTGGGAACCGGTGCACAGGCACAACACGTCTTGCCTGGGATAGCCGCCGATCTCCGAGTCGCGGATCAGGACGCCAGGCGGAATGCTCAGGTAGCCGAGCCGCTGAGCGGTCTGCGAGTTTTCGATCATCCCGCGGCCGACAAACGCCACTTTGCGTTCGAACTGCGCCGCAAGGTCCACGAGGATCTGCATCCGGTAGATGCTCGACGCGAATGCCGCGACGATGATCCGGCCCGTGGCGCTCGTGAAGATCTCTTCGAACGCGTCGATGACCTCGCGCTCCGACCCGGTGAACCCCCGGCGGTCGATGTTGGTGCTGTCGGAGAATAGCGCCAGCACGCCGCTCGAGCCGAGCTCGGCGAAGCGGTGCACGTCGAAGTGCTGGCCGTCGATGGGCGTCTGGTCGATCTTGAAATCGCCGGTGTGGACCAGCGTGCCGACCGGCGTGTGAATGGCGAGCGCCACGCAGTCGGGCATGCTGTGCGTCACGCGAATGAACTCGATCTCGAACGGACCCACCGTCACGCGGTCGCGTGGGCGCACCGGCACCAGGCGGTGCGCGCCGTCGAGGTCGTGCTCGCGCAGCTTGGGCTCGATGAACGCGAGTGTCAGCGGCGTCGCGAACACGGGACCGCTGACGTACGGCAGGACATGCGGGACGGCGCCGATGTGATCTTCGTGGCCATGCGTCAGCACGAGGGCCGCAACCGGGCCCTTCTGCTGCAGATACGTGAGATCCGGGATGATGCGATCGACCCCCAGCATCTCGGGGTCGGGAAACATCACACCCGCATCGATCACGATCGTCGTTTCGCGCCAGGTGAGCGCCAGCATGTTCATGCCGAACTCACCGAGCCCGCCGAGGGGCACGACTTCGAGCATGCTCTGTCCGGAACGTCAGACCTCCGCCCGCGCCGCTCCGGGTGGAACGTGCTGGCGTCGGGAGCCGCTGTCGCGGCTCAATCAGGCTGCTGGGTGCGCCTGAACAAAACAGGGGCGGGATGTGCTGTCAGCTGAACAACTTACCAGCCGAGACTATAGCATAGCTCCACCGCCGCGGGGTAGCGACTCCCCGGGGCCGTCCGCGGCATCGGCCAGGCGGACCAGTTCATCGACCGCCAGCGTTTCGGGCCGGCGCCGGCCGTCGATGCCGGCCCGGACGAGGGCCGCCGATACGGCCGCCCGATCCCAGGGCCTGAATGCGAGCAGGGCATTTTCCAGGGTTTTCCGGCGACGGGTGAACACCGCCTTCACCAGTCCCGCGAACGTGTCGGAATTCCGGGGCGCGGGAGAGGGTGGGTGAAACCGGAGCCGGACGAGGGCCGACTGTACCTTGGGCGCCGGGCGGAAGGCGCCGGGTGGCAGCGCGAGCAGGCGTTCGACGTCCGCCGACAACTGGACGAGGATGCTGAGCACGCCGTACTCCTTCGAGCCGGGCCGCGCGACGAGGCGATCGGCGACCTCCCGCTGGAGCATGACCGTGGCGTCCGCGAGCGGAATGCCGGCGCTGTAGAGGTCGATCAGCGCAAAGAGGATCGGAGAGGCAACGTTGTAAGGAAGATTGCCCGCGACGCGGACGGGGCCGGCGGGGCGGTTCTCGAGAATCCACTCGGACCGCAGGAAATCCCCGGCAACGATGGTGAGGTTCGCGGGGGCGGTCTCGCGAAGCGCTGCCGCCAGATCGCGGTCGATCTCGAACGCGGTGACGCTCCCGGCCCGGGCCGTCAGCTCGCGCGTCAGCGCCCCGCGGCCGGGGCCGATCTCGAAAAAGACATCATCCGGTGCCGGCGCGATTGCCCGGACGACCTTCACGACCCAGGCGGGCTCGAGGAAATGCTGCCCGAACCGTTTGCGCGCGATTCCCCGTGTGCTAGCGGTCACCGACGTCGTTCCAGTATTTCTCCTCGATCTCTTCGATCTCTTCCTCGCTCAGCCCGAAGTAGTGCCCGATCTCGTGAATGAGCGTTTCGCCGATGGCCACCACGAGATCGTCATGATCCTCGGAGGCTCGTTCGAGGGGTCCCTGAAAGAGGAGAATCCGATCGGGCAGCACATTGCCGTAGCCGGACGACCGTTCGGGGAGCGGCGTGCCCTGGTACA